>JAABUU010005032.1_pt1 | contig 15119 bp, 15 predicted proteins | sample 5559301 | NCBI WGS metagenome assembly JAABUU01 (sample SAMN10711884, study PRJNA513360) | rock metagenome | isolation source: Antarctica rocks | place: Antarctica: Victoria Land, Richard Nunatak white | reverse complement strand
GTCGCGCGGCGCACCGCCGAGGGCAAGACCACCCGCGAGATCCGCCGCGTACTCAAGCGCTACATCACTCGCGAGCTCTACCGCGCCCTCTCGCACCCACCAGAGCTTGACAACACATAGAAGCGTCGAGGCTAATGACCGACGGAGCCGGATCGTTAGCGACGATGCCAGCCACAGGGCCGGGCGCAAAGGACCAAGGCGGTAAGTGGATTACACGGGTGCTGTCATCAATCAGAGGTCGCTTTCGGGGGATGTCGGACCATGGTCCTGGTTTGCCATCTGGGCTTTGTGGTCGGCTAGCGCGATGAGCCGTGAGTCGCGCCATGCGCGCTTTTCGGCGAGGTCGGTTGCTGGCACGAGCGTTCGTCTGTACTGTTCGATCTGGTGGACGAGAGTATTGGGCCATGAGGTCGGAGCTTGCCGGTTGTGTTCAAGAATTGCCTCGAACATGGGACGGTATTCGTTGATGAACTCTTCGAAACCGCCATTCGAATTTAGATCAACTGTTTCGAAGGGACCCATGAATGCCCATCGCAGTCCCAGTCCGTCTCGGATTGCGCAGTCGACACCGTCCGGGTCGACGCATCCTTCATCGACCAGGCGCATCGCTTCCGCGAGCATAGCGGCTTGGAGTCTCGTGAGTGCAAATTGCCCTTCCTTTTTTAAGACGAAGGGAGACAGTCCAACACTTTTGAGAATATCGAGAGCGGAAGTTACAATCGAGGCTGATGTCCATTGTGCGGGCATCACTTCCACTGCGGGCAACAGGTAGGGCGGGTTGAGGGGGTGCGCCACCAGGCAACGATGTTTACCCGCTAATGTTTCTGTAAATTGTGAGGCGGTAAGGGATGACGTTGAGCTCGCCAGGATTGCGTCGTTTCCTGCGAGCTCGTCGAGTTCGCCGAAGATCGCTTTCTTTGCGGGCAAGTCTTCCCGGATGCTTTCCTGGGCGTAGGACACTCCCTGCAGTGCCTCGCCGAGTTCGGTGGTACGTGTAACTATGCCGCTGGGTGCGGTTGCCTTAGCTTTGTGCAACAACGCGAGTCGATCGGCGATGACTTCTTCGGCTCGCGCCGAAGCGGCCGGGTCGCGATCGAACAGTCGTACATCCCACCCCGAACGGGCAAACGCAATAGCCCAACCTTGTCCAAGTATCCCGCAACCGATAATTGCTGCACTACTTCCCGTCATTCGCTTGCTCTTCCTTCTTCTCCGGATTTCACTTCTTGGCTGATTAGAGCGCCTGACCTCAGCTGACCACCAATTGATCCCCGTCCTTCACGGTGTCGGTATCGGGCGGGCAAACATGGGCACCGGCGTCCCTGGGCGCGGCGTGTATCCCGGGGGTGCGGCGGGCGGCTGTCTCCGCACGCTCAACATCCCCGTCGATCACTGCATTCACCAGCTCGTGGTGCCCGGCGTGGTCGTTGACCGCGTGGTTGGGGAGGGAACATCCGCCAACGGTGTGCAGCGAGTCGTACAATCCGAGGTAGAGCGCGTTGCGGCTAATGACCAGTAGACCGCGGTGCAAGGCGAAGTCTTCGACCGCGTACCGCGCGTCGTCTCGGGATCGCTCGGCGGCGCGACAATGAGCGACGAGCCGGGTGAGTTCGGCGATGTCGCCGCTATCGCGGCGCTGCGCGGCCAGCACGGCGGCGTGCACGTCCAGTGCGTGACGCAGTTCGAGACCATCACGGCGGCGGGAGGCCGCGAGGTGCCCGGTGAGCAACCCTGCCAGTTCGGAGTCGGCCACCACAAAGGTGCCGCGTCCCTGTTGTCGCTCGAGCATGCCCGTGTGTACCAATGCTTGCACTGCTTCTCGCACGGTGTTCCGTCCGGTTCCGGTGAGCCTTGCTAACTCCGGTTCGGGAGGAATCCGCGCGCCAACGGCCCAGCGGCCTCCGGTGATTTCGGTCCTGAGCTGGCTGGTGACTTGGGCAATGAGATTCAGGCGCTCCGCTGAGTGCATGTCCCGTTCTCCGTTGATGTCATGAAAGTGCAGCGCCTTGGCGAGGCACCCTAGTGGGAATGGGGCAACGCATCCGCACGATTCGTTCCTGCCCGTCGGGATCCCGTGTGCCGGCCTGCGCACGGCCAGCGATGCTCGCCTGCCGATGCGACGGTGGAGGCGGGCCCTCGCCTGCGCGGTTCCCGGTGGGTCCTCTTCACACTGTTCCAATTCATGAGGGTGGCCATCGCGGTGTGCGCGGCCATTTGCTGGTGAGTGGCGGGGAGCTACGGCCTACTGCAGAGGAATGCCGTCGCCCAGGAGTTCACAGCGCGTGCGCGGGTTCTTGAAGCCGACGGTGTGCATTCGGTACACAACGCGTCAGAGCAGCCAGGAGACGCTGCCGCCGAGCCGCAGCCGGCCGTCCTGGGCGTCCGTCCTCAACCGCGACATGGGCGCCACGTTAGCGAAGATGCGGCTCACGGGCTTCCCCGCCCGCCGCAGCATTGGCACAGTGCCGTCACTTCGCGCTGATTCGACCGCGACGACCCGGGAATCCGCAGCGGCTCGTCGCCCCACCGCTGTTCGCGAGACCGAATTTCGCTGATGAAACCGGCGATGGCCCTGTTGACTTCTGCGGGAACTTCAAGATGAGGCATGTGTCCCGCCGTCTCGTGGACCCGAAGTTGCGCATGCGGAAGCAATCTAGCTGCCTCTTCGGGAACGTGTAGTGGGACCTCGCCATCGTGTCGCCCGTGCAGGAAAAGCACAGGAACCTGCAGGTGGGGAAGGGTTGCGCGTAGGTCGTGGGTGTTTGCGTTTTTCAACGTGTCATCGATGAACCACCCTGATCGTAGGAGCATGTCGACGGTCCATCGGCGGGTGTCGGCTCCAACGGTGGGGCCGAACCAGCCCCGTACCATGTCGGTGAAGATCTTGGGTCGATCCCGCCGCAGCGACGCAGTCCAGGTAGCGAAAGTAACCGGGTTAAGGCCGTCGGCGAACCAGTGTAGGGGCGCGTCGATGAGGACCACTCCGGCGGCGGTGTCGGGGTTTCGGGTGGCGAGGTCCAGGACAATGTTTCCGCCGATGGAGGAGCCGACCCACACGGCTTTCTGCAGTTCGAGTTGCTGGTAGAGTTCCAGAAAGTCCTCGGCGATACGGCGAATGGTGTTGCCGTGGGCGGGATGGTCGCTGCGCCCGCAGCCGCGCCAATCCGGGACGATCACGCGGTGGTGTGCCACGAGGGCGGCGACCTGGTCTTCCCAGACGAGCCCGCAAGTGCCCCATCCGTGCGCGAGGACCACGGGAGGGCCGCTGCCGCGGTCGGTGTAGAAGTATTCAGTTCCGTCGGAGAGGTTCCTTCTCGGCATTCTGCTGCTCCTCGTGCGTGGTCTGGGTGGCGAGTTACCTACAGCAGGCCCATCTCGGTGGCTTTGCTGATGGCGTCTATTCGATTTCGTGCGCCGAGTTTTTGAAACGCCGTCTGAAGGTAGGTTTTCACCGTGTTCCGGGAGAGGTAGAGGGCTTGTGAAATTTCGGGGTTCGTCTCGCCCATCGCCATCCGTCGCAGGACCTGGTATTCGCGTTGTGTCAGCTTCGCCCCTGAGGGCAGCTCGAGCGTGGGCAGATTTCCGGCAAGGCGCGGGTCGATGACTGTCTCGCCGGCTGCTACCCGCTTGATGGCGCGGATGATGTTGATTCCGGACGCATCTTTGATGAGACAACCGTCGACGCCATCGTGGACCAGTGAGGTGAGGGCTGCATGGCTATTGAAGGCGGTGAAGACAATGATCTTGGGTACCTCAGCGAGATTGCGGAGATGCTGAATTGTCTCGGTGGCAAGGGCGTCTGGTAGCCGAAGATCGAGCAGGAGAACGTCGGGACGCGTCGCCGTGACAACGTCGTATGCCTCCTGCGCGGTGCGGGCGGTGCCGATGAGGCTGACGTTGGAATCGCGGCCGGCGAGGAGAGCGATGCCGTCGCGCACGACCTCGTGGTCGTCGGCCACAACGAACCGCACCGGGCTCAACACGGCAACCAGAGCCGGACGGCGAAGCCGCCGTCTTCGTTCTCCACGAGGCTCATCCGGCCTCCGACGCGTTCGATACGGGTCCGCATGGATGCCAACCCGAGCGCGTTGCCCTCACCACCGGGACTTTCAAGGCCGACGCCGTCGTCTTGGATGGTGAGCCCCAAGCCGTCGGAGGAGCGGTAGCAAGAGATGACGACGGAGGTGGCGTGCGCATGTTTTTCGACGTTGTGCAACGCTTCTCGCGCGCATCGCAGGAGCGTCTCTGAGGTTTTGGAATCAACCTCGGGTAGCTCGCCGATGGCGACGAACTTGCTGGTCACTCCGACTCGGTCGGAAAACGCGCTGAGGTCGGCCTGCAGGGCGGCGGCGAGGGCAACCTCGGCGGGCGGGGTGGTCATGCGGTGGAGCGCCTCGCGCAGCACCGCTGCGGCCGAGGATGCTTGGTCGGCGATGACGCTGACCCGTCGCCGGAGTGAGTCGTCGCCTTGCAGGTCGCTTTGCAGGTCCTGGGCGATTGCCCCGATGCTGAAGAGCATCTGGCCCACGGTGTCGTGGAGATCAAGGGCAACGTTCGCGCGATCCTCCGCCACCCGTACCTGCGTCGTGCGCTCGGCTTGCTCGGCCGCGTGTACGGCGACTCCCGCACGGGAAGCCAACGTCACTATCGTCTGCCGCGAAACGCCGCTGAAGTCCGTGGGCGAACGGCTGCAACCATAGAGAACACCGACAACAGAGTCACCGTTGAATACGGGGACGGCCATGACGCCGCGAAGACCCTCCCGGCGCATGACAGCATCGAATTCGTGGGTAATCCCCTCTGCGTCGGCGTAGTCACGCACGATCACTGGCGCGCGGGCGGCAAAAACCTTCCCGCCCAAACCCGCCCCACGAGGTAGCAGCAGATTACGCACCGCCTTGGTGCGTAGGCCGGCCACGAACCGGTTGACCACCGCGTCACCCTCTCGGCGACCGACGACGCCAACATCGACCCCAGCAGCGTCACGGATCGCGAGCGCGGACTGCCGGAGAACCTCGTCGCGGTCCAGCACCCTCAACAGAAGGGCGAACTGGTCCTCCAGCGATTGGAGGTTCGCCAGTGCTTCCTTCGCCGCGTCCTCGTCCACGCAACCTCCCAACGGGGGAACGGGCGCCGACCCTCGGGCCTCGTTAACAAGTATGCGCTGAGAATGCGAACCCTCACTACCTCCAGATGGAGAGGATACGGGGGTCCCGGTCAGCGCCACCAGCTTGGGACGCACGCATGTCGGTTGGTATCTCCATCTGGGGGTGCCCGGCCGCCGGGCCTGGCTTACACACTGACCCACGTCGGGGCGTTGCGCACAGTACTGAATTGGGAGGTTGACGTGTCGGTCTCGGAAGTGGTGGAGGAATACGTCGAAGCCGGCGGTACCAGGTACCCGATATGCGGGCACGTCGATGACCGGTTCAGCGCCGTGCTGCGGGCGTTCCGCACGAATTTTGCGTCCGGTTCCGAGGTGGGTGCTGCGGTGAGCCTCGTTCACGACGGGCGCACCGTGGTCGATCTGTGGGGCGGGTATCAGGATCGGGCCCGGACGAAGCCCTGGGCCGCCGACACGATCGTGAACATGATGTCCGTCGGCAAGGTGGCCTCGGCGGTGTCCATCTTCTGGCTCGTCGAACGGGGCATTCTGGACCCCGCCGCTCCAGTAGCTACGTACTGGCCGGAGTTCGCGGCGGCCGGCAAGTCGGGGCTCACCCTGCAATGGGTGCTCGATCACCGTGCCGGGCTCGCGGTGCTGGAGCCGGCGTTGCCGCGAGGCGCGATCTACGACCACGGTGCGGTCTCCTCGGCGCTGGCCGCCCAGGCCCCGCTGTGGGAACCGGGCACTGAGGCCGGCTACCACATCCTGACCCAGGGTTTCCTGCTGTCTGAGGTGATCCGCCGGACCGACGGCCGCAGTCTTGGCCGGCTGTTCGCGGAGGAAATCGCTGCACCGCTGGAACTGGACTATTGGATCGGGCTGCCGGCGCAGCTTCAACCTCGCTGCGCGGAGTTCGTGATGGCGCTGGAAGGAACGATCCTCGACGAGGCGGCGCGCGCCCCCTCCTCGTGGCAGGGCCGCGCCTGGGCTCAGCTCGATCAGGATGAGGACTTCAACTCCCCAGCGTGGCGCGCGTGTGAAATTCCCTCCGCGAACGGGCACGGGAACGCACGCGCAGTGGGTCGGCTCATGGCGGCGTTAGCAGGCGGCGGGTCGCTGGACGGGGTGCGCATCCTTCGCGAAGACACCGTGGAGCGTATGGCCGCCGAACAACACAACTGGGTCGAGGTCGTCATGGACCGCGCGTACCACCAGGCCAGCGGAGTACTCCGTAACTCGCCTCCCATCGTTTGGATGGGACCCAATCCGCGGGCGTTCGGCCACCATGGCGTCGGGGGCGCTATCGGTGTGGCCGACCCGGACGCCGGATTGGGCTTTTCCTACGCCATGAACCAGATGCACAGCAGGATCGACAACGGCCCGCGGGCGGGCGGACTGCTCACTGCCGTGTATGAGGGGCTCGCATGACGGGGGCCGGCGAGGTGTTGCGCGAGCTGGAGGGAGGAAACTGTGGGCCGACCCGGATGTCGCGGGGCCGGGTCGGCCCACCCCACGATGTCGCCGCCAGCGCCGCGATGTACCGCGCGCCCGGGGCGTTCACCACGGGCCCCACCGCCGACAGGTACGTCGGGACATGACCGCCACAGCCACTTACCGCGAAGAGATCCAGGTGCCCCTTGAGCGGGTCCGGACGATCACGAACCGGGCGCTGGAACTGGTCGACGCCGGCCCAGCGGAACGAGACACGGTCGCCTCGGCGCTGCTCGCGGCCGACCTCCGCGGCCAGCACAGCCACGGCATCCTGCGGTTGCCGACCATCATCGGCCGGGTGCGGGCAGGGCTGATCGTCCCGGGCGCGGTGGCCCGCTATGAGTCGGTCGGTCCATCGATGGGGGTACTGGACGGAGGCTTCGGCTTCGGCCATGTCACCGCGACTGACGCCGCCGACCGCGCCGCGGAACTTGCGGCCAGCGGCGGGGTGGGCCTGGTCCTGGTCCGCCACAGCAACCACATCGGCATGCTCGCGCACTACCTCGAGCGCATCACCGCCGGCGGAGGTATCGCGCTTATCCTGACCACAACCGAGCCTTTCGTTCGACCCGCAGGCGGATCCGAGCCGCTGCTGGGCACCAATCCGATCGGCATCGGATTCCCCGCGGATCCCCCGTTCCTGCTGGACATGAGTACGGGGGCCACGGCGATCGGCAAGCTCCTCGATGCCCAGCAGCGTGGTCGCGGTATATCACCGACCTGGGCTGTCGACCGGGACGGGCACCCCACTACCGATCCCACGGAGGCCTTGGCCGGTGCGATCAACCCGGTGGGCGGAGTGAAGGGTTACGGCCTCAGCCTCGCGGTTGCGCTGTTGGCGGGGGTCTTGACGGGGACGGCTACGGGGCGGGCGGTGACGGGAACCTTGGACACCGAGCGGGCCTGTACGAAGGGTGACCTGTTCCTGGTGATCGATCCGACCGTTTTGCCGTGGGGCAGTGCCGTCGCGGCGGATGCGAGCAGCTATCTGACGGAGTTGCGGTCTTCGCGACCGATTGAGCCAGATACCCCGGTCCTCACACCGGGTGATCGTGGTCGGGCGGCGGTGGAGGCATCCGTCGAGGACGGTCATCTGCGGCTCGCCGCGGAAGTGTGGTCACACATTGAAGAACTTGCAGAGGGAAAGGGGCAGTAATGGAGTCAGTATGGGCGGCCTCGGCGGCGGGGCGGGTGCATTTTGGACGCGGTGCCAGCGAACTTGCCGGTCCGATCGCACGGGTCCATGGCAGGCGGGTGTTCGTGTGCACCGACCCGGTGCTCACCGAACATGGGGTCCCGGCACCGGTCCTAGAGTCCTTACGCGCCAGTGGGCTCACCGTGAAGACGTATCTCGGGGGTGAACCGGAGGTATCCCGGTCGGCTGTGCACACGGCCGCCGCTGCCGCCGCCGACTTCGCCCCGGACGTGATCGTCGGCGTGGGCGGCGGCAGCAATCTGGACATGGCGAAGGGGGTGGCGCTGCTGTTGGCCCATGGGGGGAAGTTGCCCGACTACTACGGCGAATCGTGCGTGCCCGGTCCGGTGACCCCGATCGTGGTCGTTCCCACGACCGCAGGAACGGGCTCGGAGGTCACGCCGGTCGCGGTGTTCACCGATGACCAGCAAGCATTGAAAGCGGGGGTGAGCTCACCACACCTGTTGCCGGTCGCGGCCCTCGTCGATCCCCTCATGACCCGCACGTGCCCCCCAACGGTCACGGCACACTCCGGCCTGGACGCACTCTCGCACGCCATCGAGGCAACCTGCGCGGCCTCGTATCTGGACTTCTCCCCGGACGCCACCTTGACGCGGGTGTTCACCGGAAAGAACCCCTACTCCGATGCGCTCGCCATCGCCGCGATCGATCTTGTCGCTACCCACCTTGTCGCGGCCTATGACGACGGTGCCGACATGGTCGCGCGGGAGGGGATGATGCTCGCCAGCCTGCTCGCCGGGCTGGCCTTTTCCGCCGCCGGCACGGGCGTCGTGCATGCCCTGCAGTACCCGCTGGGGGCACGTACCCACACCGCCCACGGCCTCGGCAATGCCCTGCTCATGCCCGCGGTTCTCCGATTCAACGCCGCCGCGCGAGCTCGCGAGCTCGCGCACGTCGCTCGGGCGCTCGGCGAGCAGCCCTGGGAGGCGGCCGACGACGTCGCCGCCCGATACGCCCCTCGCGCGGTCGCCCGGCTAGCCGCACGCGTCGGCGTGCCTCCTGGGCTGCGGACCATCGGAGTAGGGGAGAGCGACCTGCCCGCGATGGCACGAGACGCGATGGGCATCGAGCGACTCGTCCGCGCCAACCCGAGACCCGTCACCGAATCCGATCTGCTCACCATTCTCCAGGACGCCCTCACCGGCGAGGAGGTAGACGCATGACCCTCACGACACTGAAGGCAATACCGCAAACCTTCCCCAGCCAGCTGTTGATCGGCGGCCGTTGGTGCGACGGCGCCGACCAGGAGAGCATCGACGTGCTGGATCCAGCCACCGGAGACGGCTGGGTGAGGGTGGCCTCGGGCACCGAACACGACGCCGCGCAGGCGGTCGATGCGGCCCACAGCGCGCTCGCCGGGTGGGCTGCCAGAGCACCCCGGGAACGGGCCGAGGTCCTGCGCCGTGCCTTCGAGTTGACCCTGCAGCGGCAGGACCTGCTGGCGGAGACCATCGTCCGCGAAAACGGCAAAACTCTTTCCGATGCCCTCGGTGAGGTGGCCTACGCCGCGGAGTTCTTCCGCTGGTATTCGGAGGAGGCGCCGCGCCTGCTGGGAACCCTGACCCGCGCCCCGTCGGGAGCCAACGACATCCTGGTTGAACACCATCCTGTCGGTGTGTGCGTCCTGGTCACGCCGTGGAACTTCCCGGCCGCCATGGCTACCCGCAAGATCGCCCCAGCCCTCGCGGCGGGCTGCACCGTGGTGCTGAAACCGGCTTCGGCGACCCCGGTGACCGCGTTGCTGATCGGGCAACTGTTGACCGACGCCGGAGTACCCCCTGGCGTGGTCAACGTCATCCCCTCGCAACGATCCGGGGCCGTGGTCGGCGCTATGCTCGCTGATGAGAGGGTGCGGAAGTTGTCCTTCACCGGCTCCACCGAGGTCGGGCGCGTCCTTCTCGCCGGCGCGGCCGATGGTGTCGTCAACTGCTCGATGGAGCTAGGTGGCAACGCGCCGTTCATCGTGTTCGAGGACGCGGACCTCGACGAGGCGATCGCCGGCGCCATGATCGCCAAGATGCGCAACGGTGGCGAGGCATGCACCGCGGCCAACCGTTTCCTCGTCGCAAAAAATGTCGTCGAGGCATTCACCGCGCGCCTCGCCCAAGCCATGTCAGCCTGCCCAATGGGGTCGGGCCTGGATCCCACCACCGGACTCGGCCCACTGGTTGATGCCGCTACCCGGGACAAAGTTGCCCAGCTGGTGGATTCCGCTGTCGCTGAGGGAGCGACCCTGGTAACTGGCGGGGTGCTACCGGAGGGCTCTGGCTTCTTCTACCCACCGACCGTCCTCGCCGACGTTGCCCCCGGCTCACGCATCCTCGGCGAGGAGATTTTCGGCCCTGTCGCACCGATCACGACCTTCAGCACCGAAGACGAAGCCGTCGCGCTGGCCAACGACACAGAGTACGGCCTGGTTGCCTACGTCTACACCACAGACACCGCCCGCGGGATGCGCATCGCCCGGCGGCTGGAGAGCGGCATGGTCGGCCTCAACCGGGGACTGGTCAGCGACCCGGCGGCCCCCTTTGGAGGCGTCAAGGCCAGCGGCATCGGCCGCGAAGGCGGCCACGAAGGCGTCCTGGACTACACCGAATCCCAATACATCGCGTTGAAATGGGGCTGATATGACGCACAAGGTCGCAGTCATGGCCGGGGACGGCATCGGCCCCGAGGTCATCGCCGAGGCACTGAAAGTGGTCGATGCCGCCGGTGTCGAGTTAGAGATCGACGAGCTGGACCTCGGCGGTGCCCGGTATCTGCGTGACGGGGAAACCCTCGGCGAGGAATCTCTGGCGCGCCTGAGACGCTCGGATGCCATCCTGGTGGGCGCGGTCGGGATGCCAGAGGTACCCCCCGGTGTCCTGGAACGCGGCCTTCTGCTCAGGATGCGCTTCGCCTTGGACCTCTACATAAACAAGCGGCCCGCCCAGGGTCGCGGTCCCGGGCACCTCCTCGACCACGACTTCGTCGTGATCCGGGAGAACACCGAAGGGACCTACTCCGGTGAGGGCGGATTCTTGTACCGCGGGACTCCGCATGAAATTGCCTCGCAGGGCTCGCTGAACACCCGCCGCGGAGTGGAGCGCTGCATCCGGTACGCCTTCGCGCTGGCCCAGAGTCGGCCGCGGCGCCATCTCACCCTCGTCCACAAGACGAATGTGCTGCTGTTCGCCGGCGACCTGTGGCACCGCACGTTCTGCGAGGTCGCGGCCGAGTTCCCGGACGTGACGACCGCCTATCAGCACATCGATGCCGCCTGCATCCACATGGTCAGCCAGCCACAACAGTACGACGTGATCGTGAGCGACAATCTTTTCGGTGACATCCTCACCGACCTCGCCGGGGCCATCTCCGGCGGGATCGGTCGCGCCGCGTCGGCCAACTTGAACCCCACCCGGTCTGGTCCCTCGATGTTCGAACCGGTACACGGTTCGGCCCCCGACATCGCCGGAACGGGCTGCGCCGACCCCACCGCGGCGATCTTATCCGCGGCGCTCATGCTCGATTTCCTCGGCGAGACGCAGGCGGCCCGACGAATGCAGGTTGCGGCGCGTATGCCCCACCACGGATCGACCCGCCAAGTGGGCGACGCCGTCGTCCAGTCGCTGGGAGCGGGGGCATGATGAAGACTCAAGCCGCCGTCGTGTGGGGGCGGGATGAAGCGTGGGAGATCGTCGAGGTCGACCTTGACGAGCCACGCGAGGGCGAGCTCCTGGTGCGGTTCGAGGCCACCGGGCTGTGCCACTCCGATGAACACCTGCGCTCGGGCAGTGTCCTGCCTCGATATCCGATGGTCGGCGGCCATGAAGGCGGTGGCGTCGTCGAGCGAGTCGGGCCGGGGGTGACCCGCTTTGCCGAAGGCGATCACGTCGTGTGCTCCTTCATGCCCTCCTGCGGCGTGTGTCGTTGGTGTCGCATCGGCCGACCCAACCTGTGCGATCTGGGTGCCAACCTGATGGTCGGCAGCATGCTCGACGGCAGCTACCGTTTCCACGGCCGCGGACAGGACCTCGGCGGCATGTGCATGCTCGGCTCCTTCGCTGGCCACGCGGTGATCAGTGAGCTGTCCGCGGTCAAGATCGACGACGACCTGCTGCTGGACGTCGCGTGCCTCGTCGGTTGCGGGGTACCGACCGGGTGGGGCTCAGCAGTATACGCCGCCGACGTGCAGCCAGGAGACACGGTGGTGGTGTACGGCGCCGGCGGAGTCGGCATGAACGCCGTGCAGGGCGCAGCGATGGCGGGGGCGGCCCGCGTCGTGGTCGTGGACCCCGTCGCGGACAAGCAGAAATGGGCGTGGGGCTTCGGCGCGTCCGATGTGGTCGGCACCGCCGCCGAGGCCGCCGCCGTGGTCACGGACCTCACCCACGGCGCCATGGCCGACAAGGCGATCCTCACCATCGGCACGGTGGAGCGGGAGCACGTCAGCGCCGCGTTCGATGTGGTGGGCAAACGCGGACGGGTGGTGGTGACCGGACAAAACCATGTCGAGGCCCGCAACATCGAATTGCCCGGATTCATGCTGCTCTCCTACGAGAAGCAAATCGTTGGCACCCTGTTCGGGTCCTGCCGCCCGCACGTCGATATCCCCCGCTTACTTGCCCTGTACAAACAGGGCAAGCTCAAACTCGATGAACTCATCACCCGCCGCTACCGGCTCGAGGACATAAACGACGCCTTCGCCGAGCAAGCCCGCGGCGGCCTGATCAGGGGTGTTGTTCTCCACGACCACTAAGCCGTCACGTCCTACCCAGGCTAACTGTCTCACCCAGGTTGATGAAGGAGATGCGAGATGCACACCCTGACCAAACGGGGGCTGTCGCTGGAGATGGGGTTGGCCGCGGTGCGTGCGGGAATCTCTCAGGCCGAGCCCATGGACCTGGCGGTCAGCGTCGCGGTGGCCGATGAGTCCGGCATCATCACGGCCTTCGCGCGCATGGACGGCGCCAAGATCGTCTCGGTGACGTTGGCCCAGGCCAAAGCGCGCACTGCGGTCCACACCGCCGCCGACACCGGCGAGTTGTACACCCAGATCAGCAACGATCAAGCATTGCTGGCCGGCATGCTGGCTCATCCAGGCGTCGTCCTCTTCGCCGGCGGTACCCCCGTGCTCATGGACGGTCACATCATCGGGGCCGTGGGAGTCAGCGGCGGATCTCCGGCAGAGGACGCGATCATCGCCACCCACGCCGCCACCTCACTGAGCCCGGCTCCATGAGCCGCCCTGCTCCGGCCGTGCACCCCCTCGGCCGCGGCTTCGATCGGGCGGAGTCGGTTCACTGGCTGGCGAATGGTGACATCGCTGCGTCGCATCGCGGCGTCGGCGTTCGGGTGCTGCATCCCGACGGAAGCGCAACGCTGACCGGGCGACCAGCCGGCCCCGAAGACGCAACGAGTGCACCGTTGCTGCCGAACGGTGTCCTACCTGAGGCTGACGGTACCTACCTCGTCGCCAACATCGGCCCGGAAGGAGGACTCTGGCGGGCCTCGCGCTACGGTCTGGACGAGGTGCCCTTGGATACCGACGTGGCACCCCTGAACTTTGTGACCCGTGACCCCGGGGGGCACCTGTGGGCAACGGTAAGCACTCGATGCGCCACCCGCTCCGACGCCTACCACGCCGACCTGCCCGACGGCCTCCTCCTTCGTATGCAGGAACCCCCGCCCGGCCAAGCCGGCGCGGCGATCCGTGTCGAGGTCGCCGCGGAAGGCCTGCATTACCCGAACGAGATCGGCTTCTCGGCGGACGGTTCCATCGTGTACGTCAACGAAACCACAGCGTTCCGCACCAGCGCCTTCACGGTGACCCAGCAGGGACTTAGTCCCCGCCGAACCGTGGCGCAATTCGCGGCGGGCGACTTCTGTGACGGATTGACCGTCGACCGCAGCGGACAACTATGGGTCACCTGCATCGTGTCCAACCGCCTCTACACCGTCTCGGCCGGCACCCAGCCCGACCTTGTGCTCGACGACGGCGATCCCGAGTTCACCGCTGCCGCAGTGGCCGCCTATAACCGCGCCGACATGGGGCGAACCTGGTTCGACACCGCACCACCGGGGGCGTGTGTTCCGCAGATGTCCTCCCTGTCGTTCTCCCCCGACGGTCATGCCGCCGTGCTCGGGTGCCTGCTCGGCGACCAACTCCACTCGCTCGCCCTCGGCTGAGCTGAGCGCCCGCTGCCTGGTTCCCGACTGTCCCGGGATCCCGTACTGCGCACCGGCCCCACCAGGGTGCTACCGACCAGTGCGTCTTTCGAAGCCGCCGCCAGCGACGGTAGTTCGACGGCAGCCCGCGACCGTGGGGTCGCGGAGCAACACTTTCATCCGGGCTTGTGGGCGAAATTGGTCCCAGATTGCGCTGTGGCGGTGACGCGCGCGCCGAAGGAGGCCCTGGACTGTGCACGCTCTGGGAGGTCGGGCACGCGGCGGGCGATGCCCGGCAGCCGGCGGCGGACTCAGGCCATCAGCCCCAGGCTTTGGGCCCGTGCAACGGCTTGAACTCGGCTGCGCACGCCGAGCCTGCGGTAGATCACGCGCAGATGGTGCTTGACGGTGTCTGGAGCGACGAAGACCTGGTGCGAGATCTCCTGGTGTTGAAGTCAGCCGGGCAGGTGAAAGCTCGCCCGGGCATGAACGAGGTCTCGAACCACCCGTTGCGGCGCTCGACGATCCCCTTGGACTCCGGGTCCCTGGGTGGCAGCAGCACGAGCGTGGTCGCCAGGGTCCCCATGAACGACCCGACACCCTCAGCGCGGCGTTGTCCTCGCCCGATACCTGGCTCGTTGTCCCAGATCAACCGACGCGGGACCGCACCCAGCTGCCGGATCAACTCCCAGGACCCCAGCAGCAGATCCTCGGTCTTGCGGGTCGGGATCATCTGGCCGGTGACGAACCGCGAGTGCGCAGCCACAATCACCAGCACCGGCAACAACTTGGTGCTCCTTTCCTCCAGCGGGATCTTTTTCGGCGGGAACCACAGATCACACTGCGCTGCATCACCTGCCGCCCAGACCAAGCGATCGGCAGGATCGACCGGCCGATGCTCAGGGCGCAGCTGCTTCACATTCTCACTGAACCATCGGATCGAGCCCTCCCACCCGACGCGTTCGGCCAGCACCGTCGCGGGCATGTCCGGCGTCGCCGCGAGCAGGGCCCGCACCCGAGGCTCGATTACCGTGAACGACGTCGGCCGCGGCCTCCGCTCATACCGAGGCGGCGCGGCCGAGTTCACCGCCTTGATGACCGTGGTCCGCGAGATCCCCAACCGCTCCGCGATCCGCGTGTTCGGCACGCCCTCCCCAG
>JAABUU010005031.1_pt1 | contig 15129 bp, 11 predicted proteins | sample 5559301 | NCBI WGS metagenome assembly JAABUU01 (sample SAMN10711884, study PRJNA513360) | rock metagenome | isolation source: Antarctica rocks | place: Antarctica: Victoria Land, Richard Nunatak white | reverse complement strand
GGGCCTGAATCAGCGCAAATTCTCCCCCCGGGGCGAGACCTACTACCTCCTGGCCCGGATCCAGGCTTCGGCCGCCGAGGGGGACCCGGCCCGGATCCCCCTCGTCGTCGACTATCTCGATCGTTCCTTCGTCACCAGCGAGAAGTTCCGCGACGAATGGTATCGCCGGGACTGGCGATTCGACGGCCTCCGCGACCAGATTTACCTCCGGATGAGTCGTTGACCCGAGGTCCGAGGTCCCGGTCAACGCGAGAGCCCGCCAGCCCCCGAAGGCCGGCGGACTCCGCACGGAATCGTCGATCGACCCGGATCAACCCGATGCCGTCTCAGGGTTGATCCGGAAGGCGCCCGGCCGTCTCCCCGCCTCTTGCGGGCCCATCAAGGATCGACCGAGGACCCTCGGTGATGGACCGCGAGGATCCCGGATTCGGGGTCAGCCGAGGGCCGGGACGACCGGGCCGCCCGGGGTGCTCGGCAGGTCGAGGGGCGGCTCGCCGTCGCCGTCGGGCGGCTCCGGGTCCGTCCCGCCGACCGGGGCCGGCGGGGAGACCGGCTCGGGGTCGCCGGGGATCGTGGGGACCGGGTCGGGGGACGGGGTCGGGGTCGGGACCGGGTCCGCGGCGGTCGGGGCGGTTGCGTACCCGACCGAGGTCGGGCTATCCGACGAGAACACGAGAACCGACGAGGTCGCCATCGGGTTGGCCGGGGCGACCGACATCGAGTCGGCCGGGAGGACGACGATCGGGGTCGCGGGCGCCGGAGGGCTGAGTTGCGTATTCGGGACATAGACCTCCGCAGCGACCGGGATGGCGACGATCCCCGACGGATTCAGCTTGCGCTCCAGGGACTCGGGGGCGTACCGGGGATTGCGGTGGCGACGCATGGTGTCCAAGCTCCATTGTTTTTGACTGTGTGAGGCAGGCCGCTCCCCAACATTTCGTGATTTTCTCCGTTTTTTAGTACACAATTTTCGTAAGAGGGATTTTTGTTTCTCTCTCGAAATAATCGCCAAGGCGATCCACCCGGTTCCGGGCGCGCGCACACGAGCCCCCGGGCTCGCGATCGGCCGGGGTCGAGGGGTTGGACCGGGGATGGGTTCAGGCGTCGACGGGGGTCCGCCGGTGGGCCTTGACCAGCGCCTTGACGGCGCAGCCGCCGCCCGACGACCCGCAATCGCCGCAACCGCCGCCCGACGACCCGCAATCGCCGCAGCCGTGGGCTTCCGGCTCGGGCTCGGGCTCGGGCTCCGGGGCGTCACGTCCGGCGGGTTCGAGGACGACGTCGAGGCCGCAGCGGTCCCGGAAGGCCGCGACCAGCCCGGCGGCGTCGAGCCGGTGGGGGCCGAGGTAGTGGAGGACGGTCCGGCCCCGGTCGAGCAGCGGCTCGGCGTCGATCACCTGGAGCGGCCAGTCGCCTTCCTCGAAGACGACCCGGCAGGCTTCGAAGTGGGCCGGGCGATCGAGCCGGGCCTCGCGGTCGCGATCCAGGTCGGCGGCTCCGGCCAATCGGAGGATCGGCGCGAGGGGGACCTCGGGGTCCGGGGCGGGGGGGGCTTCGGCGAGGACCTCGCCCAGCTCGGTCCCGCGGTGGGTCCGGATCACGACCGGCTGGCCCCGTTCGAATGTCGCCGACTCCGCCGCGAAGCGGCCCACGACGCGGGCCAGGCCGTAACGGATCAGATACGGGCGTCCCATGCGGTTCCCTCCGGGCTTCATCGTCCGCCGGGTCGTGAGAAGGGGGGGGATGGGATCGGGTGGACCGGCCCGCCACGGGCCCGACCGCCAGTGTAGCGGCTCCCGGCGGTCGGATGCAAGGCGGGGTGATGGCGGAAATCGTTCGACGTCGCGCTCTCGCAACTGCCAGTCGGCACTATAATTCGAGCGGACCTCCCGATCCGCCGCCGGCTCGCGACGGAGTCAGGGCCGGTTCGGAGAGACGGACGCCTCGCCCCCCGAAGGATCCGCGCCATGGGCCGAGCACGCTGCACGTTGAAGGTCGCGGGCCTAGACTGCCCGGTCGAGGTCGCCGCGCTCCGCGCCGCGCTGGAGGGCGGGCCGGGGGTCGGCGGACTCGGGTTCGATCTGATCCACGGGATCCTCACGGTCGACTACGACCCCGAGGCGACCGGGCCGGCCGCCCTGGCCCGCCGGATCGCGGCCCGGGCGGGGATGCGGGCCGAGCTGGCCGGGTCGCCCGAGGTGGCCGGCGGCTGGTGGTCCCGGCACGGGCGGTGGGCCTCGACGGCGGCCTCGGGCGGGGCCCTCCTGGCGGGCGTCCTGATCGGGGAGAGGGCGGGGCCCTCGGCGTCGACGGCCGCCTATGCCCTGGCCGTCGCCGCGGGCGGGCTCGACCTCCTGCCCCGGGCGGCCCGGAGCCTCCGGGGGCTCCGGCTCGACATCCACGTCCTGATGGCCTCGGCCATCGTCGGGGCGATCGGGCTGGGCCAGTGGGACGAGGCGGCGACCGTCGCCTTCCTCTTCGGCCTGTCCGAGTCGCTGGAGGCCCTGAGCGTCGACCGGGCCCGGCGGGCCGTCCGGGCGTTGCTGGAGGTCGCCCCCGAGACCGCCGAGCGGGTCGAGCCCGATGGGTCGGTGGCGACCGTGGCCGCCTCCGAGATCGTCCGGGGGGACCGGGTCCGGGTCCGGTCGGGCGAGCGGGTTCCGGTGGACGGCTCGGTGGTCTCGGGGCGGTCGAGCGTCGACCAGAAGGCGATCACCGGCGAGTCGGTCCCGGTCCTCCGCGAGTCCGGCGACGGCGTGTTCGCCGGGTCGATCAACGGCGAGGGGGCGCTGGAGGTCGAGGCGTCGGGGACGCTCGACGAATCCCTGATCGCGCGCGTGGCCGACCGGGTCCGCCAGGCCCAGTCGAGCCGGGCCCCGGTGGAGCGGACCGTCGAGCGGTTCGCGGCCTGGTACACCCCGGCGGTGGTCGGGGTCTCGCTCCTGGTGATGCTCGGCCCGCCGCTGGCCGGGCTTGGCTCGGGGGCCCCGGCGGAGTGGGCGACGTGGTTCGCCCGGGGGCTGGTGGTCCTGGTGATCGCCTGCCCCTGCGCCCTGGTGATCGCCACGCCGGTGGCGCTGGCGTCGGCCCTGGCGGCGGCGGCCCGGAGGGGGATCCTGCTCAAGGGGGGGGAGTTCCTGGAGGAGGTCGGCCGGCTCCGGGTCCTGGCGTTCGACAAGACGGGGACGCTGACCTTGGGCGAGCCCGACGTGGTCGAGGTGGTCCCGACCGACGGCCGGGTCGACGCCGACGTCCTCCGGATCGCCGCCGCGCTGGGGGACCAGGGGGGGCACGTCCTGGGCCGGGCGATCTCGCGGCACGCCCGGACGCTCCGGCTGGAGGTCCCCACGGCCATCGGCTACGAGGCCGTGCCCGGCCTGGGGGCGTCGGGGCGGGTCGGCTCGGTGGAGTATCACATCGGGAGCCACCGCTACATCGACGAGGCCGGCTTCTGCCCGCCCGAGTTTCACGCCCGGCTCGGCCGGGCCGAGGGGGACGTGGGGTCGTCGGTCGCCCTGGCCACCGCGACCGGCCCGATCGGCTGGATCCGACTGGCCGACCGCCCCCGGCCCGAGGCTGCCGCGGTGGTCCGGGAGCTGGTCGCCCTGGGCGTCGAGGTCGTGATGCTGACCGGCGACAACCGCCCGACCGCCGACGCCGTCGCCCGCGAGCTGGGGATCCTCGACCGCCGAGCCGGCCTCCTCCCCGCCGAGAAGGCCGAGGCGATCGCCGAGCTGAACCACCGGCGAGGCCCGACCGGGATGGTCGGCGACGGCGTCAACGACGCCCCCGCGCTGGCCGCCGCCCGGGTCAGCGTGGCCCTGGGCGGGGTCTCCAGCGCCTCGGCCCTGGAGACCGCCGACATCGTCCTGATGGCCGACGACCTGGCCGCCTTGCCCTGGCTGGTCCGCCTCGGCCGGGCGACCCTCTGGCGGATCCGCCAGAACATCGCCCTGGCCCTGGGCTCGAAGCTCCTGGTCCTGGGCCTGGCCGTGTTCGGCCTGGCCACCCTCTGGATGGCCATCCTGGCCGACGTCGGCGTCAGCCTGATCGTCACGGCCAACGCGCTCCGGCTGCTCCGGCGATTCTGAAGGAACATCGGCGGCCGATTCCTCGCCTCGATCCTTGACTCCCGGGAGCCGCCCTCATGGACCGCCAGGCCGCCCGGGGGGGATCAGGGTCGGTTCGACGTCGAAGGTCCCGCGAAACCGCTCGGGCCAATCGGGGAGCGGCTCGTACTCGCCCCGGACCGGCCGGAAGAGATGATGCCCGTGGGTCGTCTTCAGGATGCCGTCGAATCCGATCATGGATCATCCCGCGGTGGTGAAAGGCTCGACTGGCCCCTGGTGGATCGTGGGCGAGCCCTGGCCCTGGATGGCCTCGATCTCGGCCTCGACAGCGGCGACGGCCTCGCGGGTGTCGAGGACTTCCAGGACGGTCTCGGCAAGGAAGGTCCCGCCGGGAGGGAGGGTGACGACCCGCCCCCGGGCCTCCTCGAAGGGCCGGGGGTTGGGGAAGTTGGTCGCGGGCTCCAGGCCGGTGACGTAGCCTTCGCGGAGGCCCCGGGTGTTCTTCCAGAGGGTGAAGCAGGGGAGCTGATCCCGGCGGAACCGGAGGACGACCGCCTTCTCGCCCCCGGGGGCCCGGAGCATGGCGAGGGTCCGGCCTTCGGGGCCTTCCCCGCGGAGGCGGGCGAGGTAGACCTCCTCGGCGGAGCCAGGCTCGGGGGGGCCGTAGGTGGCCCATCGGCCGAGGCCTCCGCTGGCCTGGGCGTCGCGGGGGACGAGGGCCTCGATCGGGGCGGCGAAGGTCGAGCCCTCGGCGAGGAACGGGGGGCCGAAGTTCCAGTGATAGAGGAGCTGGATCGCGGCCGGGGAGTCGGACAGGTTGACGAACTCGTCGCGGACCACCAGCCGGTTCGAGCCGGGGACGGTGGTGATCCGGGTGGTCATCTCGACCTGCGTGAGGAACAGGGTCGACTCGGCGACCCGGCCCTCGATGGTGATGGCGTGCGGCGGGGCGTCGTCGACGTGGACGGCGACGAGATGGGCCGGGATGTTGGCGATCCGGCCGTGGAGGCCGACCAGGACGTGGCGGGCGTCCGAGCCGTCGGGGCCAGGGACGGCGACCTCGTAGGGGGCCCCGTTGCTCTCCAGGCCGCACCGGACGCAGAGCTCGTCGAAGCCGTCGAGCCAGCCCAGGCCGCCCCGGTCGGCCAGGTGGACGAAGGCGGGGTGGACCGGGCCGTCGACGACCGGCGAGGCCCAGCCCAGGGCGTCGCCCCGGCAGGAACCCTTCCAGAGCCCCATCCCCCGCGTCGGGACGATCGCCATCGCCAGCCGACCGTTGTCGAGGTGGATCAGGTCGACGCCCTCGCGACGGCCGCCCCGGAGGGTCCGCTTGGTGACCGACCAGGCGTGGGGCGACGCCTGGCCGAGGTCGGCCGGGGTCAGCTCGAAGGCGTCGGTCCAGACGTCGCGCGACAGGTCGGTCAGGGTGAACGAAGGCATGCGGTCCTCGGACGGCCGGGGCGTCGCCCGCCGGCCCGGACCGGCCCGGGCCCGACGATCCCGCCAGCATAAGCCCGGGCCGACCCCGGATCCAGACGACGGCCATTGGCGGCGAGCCCGGCCCTATCGGTGGCCGGGGGATTGAAGGAAAGGGACGCTGATGCGATCATGGAGGGAGATCCGAGGCGATGGGCATTTCCGAGGGCTGACGGAGAACGATCGATGCACGCCGACCACCGGACCCGGGCCCTGAAGATCGACGCCCTGGAGGCCCTTGACGGGCGGATCGTGCCCTCAATCGCCGTCCCGATGCCCCCGATGGCCATCCGGCCGGTCGCCTTCCCGCACGTCGCGGTCGCCTCGCCGATGCCCCCGGCTCCGATCCGCCCGGCCGCCCTGGCGATCGCCCCGGTCGCGGGAGGGGCTTCCCTGGTCAATGTCGATCAGTCGCTCGCTATGATTTATCAAGACTATCTGAACTATCAGAAAGCCGGCGGCCACGGGCCCTTCGTGTCCAGCCAGGCGATCTTCGTCCCGATCTCCGGGACCACCGTCGGCGTCACCGTGAGCGTCCGGGGTGATTTCAACTCGACCCTCGCGAAGCTCCCGGGCCTCGGGCTCCAGGTCGGGGGCGTCAGCGCCGCGAATCGGCTCGTCTCGGGCTCGCTGGACCTCTCGAACCTGGCCCGCCTCGCCGATGACCCCGACGTCCTCAGCGTCTCGGCGAACACCAGGCCGATCCTCCGGGGGGCCGTCCCCATCCCCGGTCCCGCCCGCGGCTTCCGCTGATCCCGGAGCCGGGCGAAACCGATTGACTCGACCAGGCTTCCGCTTTAGGTTGACCGGCGGATGTGCGGCGATCGGCCGCGCTGCCTCTCTCCCACCGCCAGGTCCACCCAGGAGGTCCGCTCATGGCAGAGTCCCCGCAACGCTTGGGCCCGGGCGTCTCGCGCCGCGAATTCGTCAAGGTCGTCGGGACGGCCGCGGCGGCCCCGCTGATCGTCCCGGCCTGGGCTCGCGCCGAGGGGGGTTCGACCCCGGTTGGCCCGACCCCGAAGGCGCCGTCGGAGACCGCCGTCGGGCGGTTTTACGCGTCGCTCAAGGGCGACCAACGCAAGCTCATCTGCTTCGCGTTCGATGACCCGAAGCGGTCGGAGGTCCAGAACAACTGGGCGATCGTCAAGCCGAGCATCGGCGACCTCTCGACCGAGCAGCAGGCCCTCTGCCAGGAGGTCTTCCAGGGCCTTTGTAGCGAAGAGGGATACGGCCGGTTCCAGAAGCAGATGGAGGACGACGCCGGCGGGTTCAAGAACTACCACGTGGCCGTCTTCGGCGAGCCGGGGACCGACAAGCCGTTCGAGTGGGTCCTGACCGGCCGGCACGACACCCTCCGGGCCGACGGCAACAGCGTCGAGGGGGCGGCCTTCGGCGGCCCGATCTTCTACGGCCACGACGCCACCGGCTCGGGCAACGACGACGCCAAGCACACCGACAACGTCTGGTGGTACCAGGGCCGGCAGGCCAACGCGATCTTCGCGACCCTGGACGACAAGGAGAAGGCTCGGGCCCTCGTCGCCAAGGCCGAGCGCGATGCCCCCATCTCGATCCAGCTCCGGGGCGACCGGCCCGGGGCTCCCGGCCTGCCCGTGGCCGACCTCGACGGCCAGCAGAAGCAGATGGTTCAGAAGCTCCTGAAGGACCTGACCAGCCCCTTCCGCGCCTTCGACGTGGAGGAGGTCAACGAATGCCTCCGCGAGGCCGGCGGCGCCGACAAGCTCCGCCTGACCTACTTCAAGGACGGCGACATCGGCAACGACCAGGTCTGGGACATCTGGAAGCTCGAAGGTCCCGCCTTCGCCTGGTTCTTCCACGGCTCGCCCCACGTCCACACCTGGGTCAACATCGCCCGCAAGGCGCCCTCGGCCGACAAGGCGTGAATGGATCGCGACCGGAGATCCGAATGCAACCGGCCCCGGGCGAGGTCTTCTCGCCCGGGGCCGATCGATGTGACGCGCTTCGCGATCAGGAGCAGCCCATGCTGTTCCCGCAGTTGAAGCAGCGGTAGCAGGTCCCGCAGCGGACGGTCAGGGCCCCGCAGTTGTCGCAGGCGGGGGCATCGCTCTGGAAGTGGGCGAACTGCTCGTCGCGCTTCTCCAGGGCTTCATAAGACGGGACGACGGCGGGCGCGGGACTCGGGGCCGGGGCGGCCTGGCCGAGGACGGCCTCGGTGTGATCCAGGTCGGCGATGGTAACCGTCCGGTGGCCGTTTACCTTGATGGTCGGTTTGGGGGCCGGGGCGTCGTCGACCCGCTGGGGGGCGTTGGCCTCGCGGTAGCCGGGGATGAACTCCATTCCGAGCCATCGGAAGATGTAGTCGGTCACGCTCTTGGCGATCGGGATGTCGGGGTTCTTGGTGAACCCGGCCGGCTCGAACCGGCTGTGGGCGAACTTGTTGACGAAGACGTCGAGGGGGACGCCGTACTGGAGGCCCATCGAGATCGACGTGCCCAGAACGTCCATGAGGCCGCCGATGGTCGATCCCTCCTTGGCCATCGTGATGAAGACCTCGCCCGGCCGGCCGTCGGGGTAGAAGCCGACGGTGACGTACCCCTCGTGCCCCTGGATGTCGAACTTGTGGGTCAGGCTCTGCCGGGTGTGCGGCAGGCGGGCCCGTCGGGGCTGCGAGGCGGTCGCCTGGGGCGCGGGGCTCGGGGCCGGGATGACGACCGGGGCGGAGGCGGAGGCGGAGGCGGAGGCGGAGGCGGAGGCAGGGACCGGCGTGAGCTCGGCGGCGACGAGCTTGGCGGCTTCGGCGTCGGCCTTGGTGCCGGACTCGGACTTGGTGCTCACCGGCTGGCTCCCCTTGGAACCGTCGCGATAGATGGCCATCGCCTTGAGGCCGAGCTTCCAGCCTTCGAGATAGGCTTCGCGGATATCGTCGACAGTGGCGTCGCCGGGGACGTTGCAGGTCTTGCTGATGGCGCCGCTGAGGAAGGGCTGGACCGCCGACATCATCCGGAGGTGGCCCCGGAAGTGGATGCTCCGGCCGCCCTGGGGCGGGGCGAAGGCGCAGTCGAAGACCGGGAGGTGGCCCTCGTGGATCCCCGGCGCCCCCTCGATCGTGTCATGGCCGTCGATGTAGTCGAGGATCCCCCGGACCGTCGGCTCGTCGTAGCCGAGCTTCCGGAGCGCCATCGGCACGGTCTTGTTGACGATCTTGAGCATCCCGCCGCCGGCGAGCTGCTTGTACTTGACCAGGGCGATATCGGGCTCGATCCCGGTGGTGTCGCAATCCATCATGAAGGCGATCGTCCCGGTCGGGGCCAGGACCGTGACCTGACTGTTCCGGAAGCCGTTTTCGCGGCCCAGCTCCAGGCAGGCGTCCCAGACGGCGCGGGCCTCGGCGACCAGGTCGGGCGGGGCCGAGGGGTCGATCCCCTCGACGGCGTCGCGGTGCATCTCCATGACCCGGAGCATCGGCTCGCGGTTGAGCGCGAACCCCTCGAACGGGCCGATCTGCCCGGCGTGCTCGGCGCTGGTCAGGTACGCCTGGCCGTGCATGATCGCCGTGATGCAGGCCGCCAGCCCGCGGCCGGGGTTCGAGTCGTAGGGCAGGCCGTCGGCCATGACCAGGCTGCCGAGGTTGGCGAAACCCAGACCCAGTGGGCGGAACTTGTGGCTGTTGGCGCAGATCCGGTCGGTCGGATAGCTCGCGTGGTCGATCAGGATCTCCTGCGCCGTGATGAAGACCCGGCACGCCGCCCGGAACGACTGGGCGTCGAAGGTCCCGTCCTCGCGGCGGAACTTCATCAGGTTCAGGCTGGCGAGGTTGCACGCGCTGTCATCGATGAACATGTATTCGGAGCAGGGGTTGCTGCTGTTGATCGGCGCGGTGTTGGGGCAAGTGTGCCAGCGCTGGATGGTGTCCTCGTACTGGAGGCCGGGGTCGCCGCAGAGCCAGGTCCCCTCGGCGATGGCGTCCATCAGCCGACGGGCCGGGTAGATATCCATCGGCCGGCCGGTGGTGACGGCGCGAGTGGTCCACTCGCCGGAGTCCTCGACGGCCCGGAGGAAGCTGTCAGAAACCCGGACCGAGAGGTTGGCGTTTTGGAAAAGGACCGAGCTGTACGCCTCGCCATTGAAGTTGGCCTCGTAGCCGGCCTCGATCAGGGTCCGGGCCTTCTTCTCTTCCTTGGTCTTGCTCTCGATGAATTCGAGGACGTCGGGGTGCCAGATCTTCAAGGTCTGCATCTTGGCGGCTCGGCGGGTCTTGCCGCCGGATTTGATGACGCTGGCGATCGCGTCGTAGACCCGCATGAAGCTCACCGGGCCGGAGGGCTTGCCGCCGCCGGCAAGCTTCTCCTTGCTGGAACGGAGCGTCGAGAGGTCCGAGCCGGTCCCCGAGCCATACTTGAACAGCATGGCCTCGGAGGTCGCCAGCCTCATGATGTCCTGCATGTCGTCGGCGACGCTCTGGATGAAGCAGGCCGAGGCTTGCGGGAACTGGTAAGCCCCCTCGGCCTTGACGACCCCGCGCGTCTCCTCGTCCCAGCGCCAGCCGTTGGCCAGGCCGTTGATCCCCAGGCGGTGGTAGAGGCCGACGTTGAACCAGACCGGCGAGTTGAACGAGCCGTACTGGTTCAGGCAGAGCGCCGTCAGCTCGTCGTAGAACCGCTCGGCGTCCTCGCGAGAGGCGAAGTAACCGTCCTCGGATCCCCAGTCGGCGATCGTCCGGGTCACGCGGTCGACCAGGTCGCGGACGCTAGACTCGCGCTCGGGGGTGTTGACCTCGCCGTAGAAGTACTTGCTGACCACGACATTGGTGGCCAACTGGCTCCACGACGCGGGGACCTCGGCGTCGGGCTGCTCGAAGAGCACCCGGCCACGCTCGTCCTTGATCGCCGCCGTTCGGGTCTCCCACTCCACCTGGTCGTACGGACTGACCCCCTCAGTGCTGAACACTCGCGGGACGACCATCCCCGATCGCGCATGGGCCGTCCGAACTTCCGCACCATGGGACGCCGACGCCCGATCCTCTACCGTTGCCATGGACGTTCTCCGGGTCTTGTTGCCGTGAACGGTCGGCCACATACTAACAGACGGACAGTAGTAGTCAAGAGGTCAGTTCGGCCGGCTTGCTGGTAGCGGATCGCACCGAATTGAGATTCACCATGGGCGCTTGCGTCCGCCTGCGTCCGCGCAACGTCAAAGTTGCGAAGCCTGTTCGACTCGACCTTCGAGCTGGCGAGGACCGCGATGACCGGCCTTCCCTGGTGTAGCCAACTGACAGTTTGCCCGCGCCCCCTGCACGCGGCTGATCGCCGCCCGTAAAACGCCGCACTCCGGTAGCAATTTTACCGGGATGCGGGGTTCCAAGGAATTGACGGAAGATGAAGGTCAAGGGAAGAAAACGCAAAACCGCCCCGAGCCGCCAGGATCTGGTGGCCAAGGACGGTTCTCGGTGGGATCGACGAGGTCATTTGCAATGACGGCAGATCAGGCGGGCCCGACGATGCTGGTGATCTGGACCGAGGTGTAATACTGCCGGTGGCCGTTGCGACGTCGCATATTCTTGCGACGGCGGAATTTCTGGATCACGATCTTCTTGTCGCGGAATTCGCGGACGACCTTGGCGATCACCCGGGCGCCCGCCAGGAGGGGGGCTCCGATGGTCGGGGCGCCGTCGCCAGCGATCAGCAGAACCTTGTCGAAGAACAGCTCGCTGCCGGGTTCCCCGTCGCGGCGGTCGACGGTGATGGTGTCGCCCTCGCGGACCCGGAACTGGTGGCTGCCGTCTTCGAAGATTGCGTAAGGCATCCGTCAAACACTCCTCGCGGCCCGGTGGCAGGCCACGGGTCGCCGGGTCCGATGCTCGGGAAACTCGTCGGCCATCCGAACCGGGGGACTTGCTCCCCGGTCATGTCGCCGCGACGTGCCGAAAGGGCGGATTGTACCGGATGACCCCGCCCGGCGGAAGGGCCAAGTTATACGTTATCGTTATTCTTCGGAAGGTCGGCCGTGGCCAAGTGGCCGGCTTGGTCCACGAACTTCTTCACGAAGGCGGAGTGTCCCTGTTGCTCGGCTAGTCGAGACAGATGATTGGTCGCGAACGAGCGGAACCGCCTGATATTGCCGGCGACCCCCGAGGCGGCGTTGAATTGGAAGAAGAGAGCGGGCTCGAGGACCACCCGCCTCCCCCCGGTATGCCCCACCGAAGTGACCTGTTCAGTCACGCCGAGCGGCTTGTCACTCATCTCGATCGAGTCGGGCGACCAATCCGGCAGGTTGTCGGCAAGTCGAAACTTAATATTGAAATTTTCAAAAAAAGGACCATTGCCACGCTCCACGGAGTCGATATGGACGCGAAAGGGCTGAAGTCCAGTCCCGGGAAATAGGGCTTCGTCCCGAAGTTGATTCAGAACGATTCTGGCGAACGGCCCAGGGAAGGGGCGACGGCGCCAAGCACCCAAAGTTCGTCGGAGGGCCCGCTCGTAAAAAACGTGGATCTTCATCGCATTCCCCCTGATCCCGCATTGTATCAGACAGGTGTTGGAGACGACCAGATGAAATGAGTTCGGCCAAGTGCCGGCAGATCAGCCCCCGTCGACAAGAATCCGGTGATCTGGGAGCGGTCGAGGGTGAACATGGAATGGCGACGCACCCGACGCCACGCGACATAGAAGGATTGGCTCGGGATCGACGAGCCACGGAACTCGATACGAATCCGACCATCGATCCAGACCGTGTAGTCGATCGACATCCAGGCGAAGGGGGCCCAATAACCCGTCAATAGCGCGGAGCCAACATTGCCCCATTTGCCGATCCGAAACTCCGCCGTGCGACGCAAAGTCGCATAAGTTGGCCCCTTCTCGATCTCGGTCCAGATCTTTCCCAGACCCTTCTCGTGCCAGGCCAGATCGTAGTCGAATTTCCCGAATCGCCCCTTCGCCCGTAACGGCGTGTAGCCAATGAAATCGTCGACGCTGGCCTCAATGTCTGCGTCCCGCCCATCACCATGGTCCGTGAACTTCACCCCCGACAGACAGAGGGCGCCCCGGAAGTTCCTGGCATCGATGAAACCCCGATAGGTCGATCGCCCGCGGAGGTCCGAGGGCGGTTCTGGTCGATTGCCGGTCCGGAACATCGCCCTGAGACCCAGGGTTTGAGGGTGCCGCGCGTAGGAAGTTGGGAGTCGGCTCCCCAAGAGGGGTTGGAAAGGAATCCAACCGATGGCGGTCGCGGAAGGCCCGTGAATGACCCGGGGGTTGCGATTTTCCGTCGCCATGAGCACCTCTCGATGAGGAAGACTCGCTAACAAATTTCATCGGTTAAATATATATAGTTTAAATTATATGTACTTGTTTCAGTGGTGGATCTCCCGGTCCGATGGCGCAAAGAAAGGTCGGCCGACCCCGCTGGCGCGGAGTCGGCCGACCAAAATCGCCGAGAAGGCCCACCGATCAATGCCGGTGGCGGTGATGGCGGTCGGCGGCGGCCTGGGGGAACAGGCGAACCTCGTTGTTGTTGGCGTCGAAGCAGTCGATCTGGAGGTGCTCGGCCGGGGCCTCTTCTTCGTTCCGGATGTGGATGGTCATGTTGGCATCCAGCTCGATCTGCGTGATCTCCTTGCGCTTGCGGTTATTCAGGTGGGCCGCGACTCCGGGGGCGACGCCGATGTGAATCCGGCGGATGTCCTCGCGGTGCGAGGCCAGGGCCAGGATCCGCATCACGTCGATCGACATGCTCTCGACGGTCTTGACCACCCCCGCGCCGGCGCACCGGGCGCAGTCCTCGTAGACCGAGCGCTTCAGGCTGGGCCGGATCCGCTGGCGGGTCATCTCGATCAGGCCGAAGGCGCTCATCCGGAGGACCTTGGTCCGAGCCCGGTCGCGCTTGATGGCGTCGCGGAGGGCCTTCTCGACCCCCCGGCGGTTGCGCTCGTCGCGCATGTCGATGAAGTCATTGACGATCACGCCGCCGAGGTCGCGGAGCCGGAGCTGGCGGGCGATCTCCTTGGCGGCCCGGAGGTTCATCTCGTAGGCGGTCCGCTCGGCGTCGTTCTCGAAGCGGAAGTTGCCCGAGTTGACGTCGATGGCCACCAGGGCCTCGGTCTGGTCGATCACGATCGAGCCGCCCTCGGGCAGGTCGACCCGCCGGCGCTGGATCTTGGCGATCTCGTCCTCAATGCCGTACTTGTGGAAGAGCGGCACCTTCTCGTCGTAGAGCTTGAGCCGGTCGACGAACCGGGGCATGACGACACGGAGGAACTCCTGGGCCCGCTCGAAGGCCGCGGGCTCGTCGATCCAGATGGTGTCGATCTCGGAGGTGAAGATGTCGCGGATGGTCCGCGTGATCATGTCCGATTCCTGGTAAATCGGCGCCGGGGTCTTGGCCTTCTTGATCCGGGTCAGAATGACCTTCCAGAGCCGGAGGAGGTAGGCCAGGTCGCGGGCCAGCTCGCGCTTGGAGCGGTCGAGCCCGGCGGTCCGGACGATGAAGCCGAGCCCCTTGGGCGGGTTCAGCTCGTTCATGATCTCGCGGAGCTTGCGGCGCTGGCCCTCGTCGGCGATCTTGCGAGAGACGCCGACGCGGTTCAGTCCCGGCATCAGGACCAGATAACGGCCGGGGATGCTGATGTAGGTCGAGAGGGTGGGGCCCTTGGTGCCGATGCTCTCCTTGATGACCTGGACCAGGCACTCGTCGCCCCGGCGGAAGATCTCCTGGATCGGGGGCTTGACCATCCCCCGGCCCCGGCCGCCCTTGCCGCCCCGGCCCCCCTCGTCGTCGGCGGGGGCGGCGTCGCCCCGGCGTGGGCGGGCCTCGACGGTCCCCCTCAGGCCCATCTGCCGCTCAAGCTCGGCGATCTCCTCGATCTCCTTGCGGATCTCCTCTTCCAACTCGGGGTCGATCTCGTCGTCGGGACTGGGGACCCGGGCGGAGGGCGCGAGGTCGTCCTCGTCCTCGTCGAACTCGTCGTCGCCGCGTTCCTCGCCGAAGTCAAAGTCGGTGGTCGAGGGGATCTCTTCGAGGGCCGAGGCGTGGATCTCGGCGTCCTCGGGCTCCTCGTGGGGCTCGAGGTCGTCGGCCTCCAGGTCGGCGTCGACGTCCCCGGGCGCGGGGGCCGGGAGGCGGTCGGCGGGCTCGCGCTCGCGGCGACGGCCGCGTCGGCGACGGCGGCGGCGGGGCCCGTCGCCCTTGGCGGAGCCGGGCTCGAAGTCGTCGCCCTCGCCATCGCCTTCACCCTCGGCGTCGGCGTCGAGCTCGGCGGCGGTCGGGGTGTCCTCGACGGGGTCGGCCCTGGGGAAGGCCGGGGGCTCGACCTCGACGGGGTCGGCCGAGCGGAGGCGGCGGGGGACGTATCCCTCCTCGCCGGCCCGGTCGATCGGCTTGGTCCGGTCGCGGGGCGGCTCGGACTCGGCCCGGGGACGCTCCGGGGTCCGGCCGCGCTCGCGGGGCGGTTCGGGGGCGCGGGTCCGGGCGGGCGGCTCGGCGGCCGGGCGAGGTCGTTCGGGCTCCAGCAGCTCGGCGGCGAAGCCACGGGGACGCTCGGGCTCGACCGGCCGGGGGCGTTCCGGCTCGACCGGCCGGGGGCGTTCCGGCTCGACCGGCCGGGGGCGTT
>JAABUU010005028.1_pt1 | contig 15134 bp, 21 predicted proteins | sample 5559301 | NCBI WGS metagenome assembly JAABUU01 (sample SAMN10711884, study PRJNA513360) | rock metagenome | isolation source: Antarctica rocks | place: Antarctica: Victoria Land, Richard Nunatak white | reverse complement strand
CATGCTCTGTCTTCTCACCTCAAGATCACCTGTAGCCAAAGCAGACCATATATGTTTTGGCGGGAATGTCTTGGCGGGAATATCTTGGCGGGAATGCCTTGGCAGGAAATGCTACACCAGGCTTGCATGATGTGATATTGCAGCAGCTACATTGACATGGGGCACCAAGGCATTGCCATGGGGCAAGCTGATCATGTTGCTGGCTTTGTGAAGCTTGGTGTGGACGTCATGTTGGACTCTTTCAAATGCTGCCGGGCAGAGTACCAAGCGTGTAATAGATGAGCATGCACCGGCGCCACATATGACAGGGCAGCACCATCATCTTATGTGCTGTAGAAGCAGCATGATGTGAATCCTGAGTGCTGGATGCCAGTCATGTGGCAAAGGAGCTTGCGCTAGCATCTGACATTGCACCATGCATCTTGCTTTACCCTGGGCAGAGTGTGCTTCAGTGTTCAGTCCCAGCTGCTTAGCGTCCAGCAGACGCAATCGGAAGATGTCAATGCTGAAAGGCTCTGCTTGCAGTGCAGCCTGCAGCGCTAACACTGCTGACTCGTCCCTGTTGACGCAGGCCTGCTGTGCTTGGCTGAGTCTCTGCTGATCCACGTACAAAAGTGCTGCCTTGGCTATCAGGGACTGTACTCTCTCAAGGCCTGCATCTGCAATCAGCAAGCCATATGTCATGATGCTGCAGTACATGCTGATGAGGTACAGCAGATGCGGAGATGGGTTTGAGCTGAGCCACACTGCTGAAGGATGCCTATGTTGATGTTGCTGCTATCCTTACAGGGACTGTACGGACAAAAGCAGCAGACTGATTCGGGTCAGCTGAAGGAATGTATCACTTCCAATGCCTTGAGACTACAAAGACACAGTCACAAGCTGATGACAATGTGTGCGTGATACAGTGCTGACCTCGCAAAGCCGCCATTACTGCAGCTTCAGCCCCTTTCTGACGAGCCATGAACACATCCTGGGCCTCGGCAACGTCACCTGAGCCACACCACACTCAACTGTCAGTAATCAGATGTGTACTGCAGACCAATGTGATGTGCATCATTTGCCTTCTTTGAAGTCTGGCAGCGTGGCAGATCTTTGACAGCTGCAGATGCAAGAGACTTTGTGCTGGTAATAGGGCATGCACAGCATTATGAGCAGCATGTGACATCTTTTCCTTGCTGTGAGTTAAATGGTGGTTGTGCAGCACGAGCCTGCAGTGATTACAGCAAGCCAGGCTTGCTTCGCATACCTGCAAGGTGCTCAAAGCGCTGTGCATGCTTTGCTGCCTCTTCCCACTGGGCGCCACTGCCGCCCTCGGCCGCCTGTTTGAGCTGTATGGAAGCTGTGCTTGCTTTCTGCTCAAAGCTTCTGACTGACGCCTGGCTGAGCTGAGCTAGACCTGCACTCATGACACCAGGGTGACAGACATACCATCATACAGATTTACCTGTTGCAGCGTGGCCACCCACTGATTCACCTATGGTCAAGCGCTAGAAAGAAACCAGAATATGATGTGCACGTTGCAGAGAACATCAAGCTCGTGGCGTCTAGTCTCCTTCAACTTGCATGCAGAGCATATGAGCAGAATTGGCGGCCTGATCCAGAAAGACAGAAGCCCACAGCAACATGTCTCAGCAGAAACAGAGCACACCTGCCTGCACTAGCTGTGCCGCAGCTGCCTGCAGCTGAGACCTTGAACCACTGAGCATGGCAGACTCCATAGCAGCAGTAGCTGACCGCTGATGTCTGAGGTATGAAGCATGCTGTCGGGCAGCATATGCTCTGATGCCTGCTTGAAGCCGTACTACAGCCGCTAGCTTATGTGCCCGGTGTGGACTAGAATGGTACGTCCTCCATGCACGCTGTACGCAACCTGTGACAGGCGTGTATCACTGCTCAGTCCCAGCAGTATATGCTCTGCATCATTTGCTTGCAAGCAGCTGACTAGCAATGCGACCATTGTGCAACAGGTATGCACTGTGTATGCCGCCTGTGTCTGGGCATGGCTAAACTGGTTTAGAATGTGGCTGATACTGATGTAGGTGACATTTCAACCCTTTTGCACAGACTGCGACAACTTTCCACATAGATACGGCACATACCAGCAGCATATTGCTGCTTTGCCAGTGTCTGCTGCAGCAGAAGGACCTGCTGCTGTTTTTGTTGACGCTGTGCTGCTCTATCTGCAGCATCTTGTGCTTGAATTTGGAGCAGCTTGGCAGGGGACTCAGCAAAGGCACTTTCTTGTGTTCGTGTGAGGTGCTCAGCAGCTGCAGTGGCAGCTTGATCACAGCCCACCAAAACTTTTGAAGCATTGTAAGGGAGACTGTCTGACTGTCCAGCAGGATCTGCGGCTTTGATGCTCCAGTCTTCCGACTGTGACAGCTCCGACTCAACCTGTGCAGAAGGACACAGGTGAGCATTCTTTGAGTGCAAATGTACTGACGTGCCAGGTCTGGCAGATCAACGCAGGCGCTATTAACTGTAAGCAGCTGGTCCTCGCTCGCTTCTGTTCGGAAAGCTTCTGGTGCTGTTTCTTGTTGATCTACCCTCAGTTGGACATCTCTCTGGTGTAGCAAGCTTTTGAGCCTTGCAAATGCGGATGGTGACGCGTCTGTGACTTCGTCTCTGCTGGCGTGGTCTTCGTCGCTCACGTCCGACTCACTTAAACATGGGTGCAAAGACAAGGTGCTCTCGGTGTCGGACGACAAACCCGTTGGAAAGTCAGGTCCGTCGTCAAATACCAACATGAAGCAGTGGACTAAGTTTGTGTGATTTGCATAACCTTCAATGCCGGTCACGTATGCAAGAGCTGCATGCCACTGCACTTGGACATTTATGAGGCGTTACGCGTGGGAATGGGAATCTAAATCTATAATAGATTGATATAGTTTTCCCTCCTTGGTTCATTTGCTGATGCACAGCGTGTCACAGAACAGCATATGCCATATAAGCTCTGCTACATATTTACTATGTGAAAATTGCTGCACTGCTGACCATGAAGACATTGACGTTTCACAGAATTACATTGAGGATCTCGGGCCAGGCCCTGCTGGAAAGCTTGCTTTCAGATGCGTGGTGTCATGCAGGGACTTCCTTTGTCATGCTGTGTATATCGCGTGCATACCAAAGCACATCCGTGCGTGTATGCTACACGGCATATGCTTGTTGGTGTCCCTTGCAGCATTTTCATTGCCTCAGTGTTGCACGCACTTGCAACACCTGTGGAGGACAGTGCAGCCTCCTGTAAGTGTTCACGGATGCTTTGCCAACATGATCAAGCACATGGTCCAAGGTGTCTTGCAGTGTCTGCTGCAGTGCTTGATACTCAGGCTGCCACCTTGGATGGTGCTGGTGTGATGATAGGAAGGACAGCATACTCTTGGCAGCATGGGCCTCATACAGCTTGTCCCCAACCAGGCAAGCCAGCGTCAAACCCCTGCAGCTGTATCTGTTACATGACAGATACCCGATAGCATACTCTGCATGGTATTGCAGTGCTGCTCATCATAGCCTACAAGATACAGATTTGACAGCAACTAAATGCTGCCACTGGAAATGTATCAGAGTGATGCATGGGGCATGACCTGACATTTGAGTCTGTACATATCACTGTGTCGCAGAGATATCTGCAACATACCCCAGAAGCACCTGGAAGGGCTTTGTCATTTACATAGGTGGCTGCATACCTGATAAGGAAATTCCAGCCATCCTCTTGCTTCTGAATGCCTGGATGGTAGAAGCACATGAGGGTGCCAATGGCTGTGACAGCTTGAGCCTCCTGCTGGTTATCTGGCTGACGCTGTGCAGCTACGAGGGCTGCTCTGAAGTGCTTCTGAGCTTCGATTGAGCGGCCACAACTTGCAGCTACAAGTCCATGAAGATATCTGCATCAGCAGCATTGTTGTGGGCATCAAGCCACAAATGCATAGCTTGACATTGCGGACACAGGAATTGTCATACCTTTGAACAAAGCCTGGCTGATCAATGCCTGTGGTCCTGCAAAGATCAGAGACACTTTGCAAGTAGCACTTTGCCCCTTCCAGATCTGAGCCTTCCACACAAATGTACACGTGTATTTTCAGAATTAGCAGTTGCTGTTCGGCATGCATGTTCACTGGGACACTTGTTGATGATGGGTACTGCTTCAACAGCTTGGCTGCACTGATGGCTGTCTGCTGAGCTTGGTCAGTGCGACCCATCTTCAGCAACATGTCTGAAATGCTCACAAGTGCAGAAACGGCAAGTACCCCATACTTCTGGTCGCTGCTGGCTCGGACCATTGAAAGATCGTGAACCTCCTCATACCTGCAGAGCTGAACAGACCTTCAATGCTACACTGCAACATCGTCTAATAGAATGAACTGATGACACAGTGCTGCCGGTTGCAGCGCATGCATTACTAAATGTATGCGCGCACAGGAAACCAGCAGGAAAACACTGACAGGACTACGGGATGGTCAGATGATTCATGCACCCTGAATGTGAGACATCTACACCAAGTTGCTACGCCGATGGGCGGCGCACCTTTGCTTAGCAAGCTGAAACAAGCACTTTGCCTCAGCCACATGGGCCACAACATCCAAAGCTTTGGCTCTGTCTGCAGCTGCCTCCAATGCCAGCTTGCCATGAGACTCAGCTGTCTCCGAACCAACAAAGATTTTTTTACCATCTTCCTGCATGCTTGCAACCTTGTCAGCACATACTAATCCACACATGGTCTGAAACATGGGCTGCACAGAATTGACCCTACAGGAAAGCAACAGCGACGAGAGCAGCTGCATTGATAAGTCGCGCTCACTGGTCAAAAAAGGTTGAACGGGCAGCTGTTAAGTGGTGGTGTACAACATGGGCGCACCAGGACAAGAGTTTTGCATCCAAGCTTTTGCACCAGAAACAGAATGGACCAAGCCATGCCTGTGCGTGAGCTTTCCAAATAAGAGTCGCCTAGCTGGTGCTGCTTGGCCAATACCATGGCTTCATGAAACAGAAAGAAAGCCTGTGTAGGGTCCTGATGTCTATAGAGGTAGTCGGCCTGCAAAAAGATTTCACAAAAGTGGCCTGCATGCCTTGTCAATCAAACGATACATGCACCCCATGCCAATGACACAAAGCACTTGCTGCAGCATGGTGCTACGATTATTGGTTTGGTGGATACAATGTGGTCACAATGCAGCATACTAAAATCAATTGGTTCAGGCATGACATGTGTTCAACAGATTGATGCTCTTCAGCTTCTTCACATCCTGAACTGTCACATGCGCCAGCAGTAACCTATTGACAAATCCTGCAAATGAGCGTAACTGCATTGACAACATGCACATTTGCAGGCTCACCTGTTTCATCAACAAACCAGCAAAGTTGGCAAGGAATGAGTGGTATGCTACAGGTTCACTGGTGGACTCCATGCTGAGTATGTGTGCCGAAGCTCTGAGCAATGCAATGGCTGGTTGACACTCCCTGAGGTGTGGAGCTGAGGCCAGCAAAATACTTCAGATGCTGTGTTCCCAACCCAGCAGGGAGTGCTGGAGGTGCTGCCCATGCACGATTCAGCTTCTGTTGATCTGCTACTCCATCTATGCCTGTTGCAGAAGTTTGTACAACAGCAAGAATGGCGGCAGAGGAGGCTCTTGGGAGGCAGCCACAGCATTGCTTTTTAGGATGAAGATAAAAGCAGCCTCAAGGGTTAGAGCATCCTGCAAAACAAATACAAGCTTCACCAGGGCTGTGCGTATTCTGCAACATGTGCTCGGACAGGATTGTTAAAAGTTGGACTGTTTGGAAGGCAGTATATCTGGTTTGTGCTAAATTAGGCAGGGCCTGCAGTTGTATCAGACCGTGTGTCACAATGATGATCACGCATGCGCCATTGCCATTCAGGGCAGCTCAAGGTCCTTGGCTCCAGGTGGCTCCAGGTGGCTCCAGGTGCCAGCTTAAGATTGCTGTTGCACTCAGGTGTGTGTTTTGATAGCTATGGGCAAGGTGGTTTATGCATCTGCACACAGTATACAACACTCATCGTTGCATGACATATACATTTGCAATGTGCTAGCACCTGTATTATGCTCCACAGCCACAGATATATAGCACCGCCCTGATCAAGCCTATGAATACCCGACAATGTGGCCCCAATGCCCAGCAGCCTTGCGTCAACATCTTCAGGCCACAGATTGCTAAGCTGGCAGACATCTGGGCTGTTCAGCATTTCACACACATGACTCATGTTGCTGGGACCATAGCCCAACAGATAGCACAATAATCAGTACAACGTGATGCTTTCTCATCAGGCACCAATTGAAACTTGACTGCAGGCAAGTCAGGCCTCCTTTAGAGAAGACGACACGGCCAATTTTCTTTTTTGCCTTGCAAAGTGAGCAGATCTGAAGCAGTGATGGCAGCCATCAAATCAGTGCACAGCAGCCTGCTGCAGCACTCAGCAGATCTCCAGGCAGCACTTGTAGAACCAGAGACAGCGCACCTGACTATTGTGGTCACAGCTCTGCAGGCTGAAGATGATGTGCAGCGAGCTGAAGCAGCCATGGAGTCATTTGCTGCTGATACAGCCCTGGACAGCACTTTGGCTCAGCCATTGACTCTGACTCTCGAAGGCCTGAGTGATTTTTAACGTCAGGTGTGTTTGTGATGAAAGCCCAATTACCATACTTTTGTAGTCATTCTGCACAAGATCCTCCTCGCATCAAGTAACAGCTGCTTTCCAATCTCAAGTGGTTTTGTGACATGTCTGCTGACTCTTCAGATAGCAGTCTCAGCAGACCCTGCCATGGCTTTGCATTGAGGCATGGCAATACCTCAAGAGTTTTGCTATTTCAGTCATTTCACACAGTATAACAGTGTCTTGTCAGGACAATGCATACGGTATATCTTAATACCGTTGCCATAGTCATGTCAAGCATGGGTATAACATCATGCAGGTGTTGTTTTTGGACATCAAGAAGGACGCGCAGCATGAGCGGGCTGATGGCGTTTGTACAGGCAGCCCGGCAGCATCTGCAGACCGCAGGTGTGAGTTGGGGTGTCAGTCAAGCTGTGAATTGTCTGTGATCAGCTTGCACTCAGCTGTATGCAAATGTTTTATGAGCTTATGACATTCTGCTCTGCCTCACTCACCAGTCAAGAGCTCACATAGTCCCTGAAGTGCAATTTTCTCTTCTAGCATGTTTTGTAGCGTATGCATTGCTTTGCCATAACAGGTCAAAGCAGACACTCTCAGAGTCAGAGTAGCCATCAGCTTCCTAGTCCATTGAATACTTCACAGCATCCTGAGCATGTGTGGGGTTGAGTGTTACAGGTGTGAACAGCACTGATGACAGAGACTTTGTGGCACATGTCACCATTAAGATGAGTAAAGTCAGCAGCTCACAGAAATTCGACCTACTCTGCTAGCCTGTGGGGCGGGACTGCACAAAGCGCACTATTTCCAGTTGCATTGCTAGATTGTGTGTCACAGGCAATACGATAAACCTTTTTTGAGTGTTGCGTTGCAGGATGCGTATGCAGAGCACATTGGCATCCAAGCTGGTACCGTGCTTGTGACAGAGCTACAGCTATGCCCGATGCAGGTCTGCAGCTTTCTTTGTTTATGCATGTCACTGCTGCAATGTGCAATTTCATACATGTATACAGTACAGGCATTCCGCGTGTCCGTTCTATGCTGGCACATATGCATAAATGCCCAGATTACAGTTTGAGCGGTGCTTGGCGGCACTACCCTCATTCTGCTGAGCACGGCTGAGCAAGTGGATCATGCCAATGTGATGGATGTCATGATGGACTTCATTGCACATCGTTCACTGTAGTGTGTTGGCTGTCTGGTGAGTTGCACTTAGGCTCATTCCAAACTTGTTGCAGGGTCGGCAGCCTGGCTCTTACTACAACATTCAAAAAAGCATGAAGATCTGTCCAGCACAGGTCGAGTATACGACGTAAGGTGCTTTGTGTTGTAAATCTATTACAGATACTTTCTCACAGATGATGTTGTCGCTATAAGGTACCAAGAAGTTATTTAAAATTATAGCAGATGCAGACTACCTGCCAACTTTCTTCAAAATTATGGTGATCTTGCCACAATAACTTGACTTTGTGTCACTGATGCACCAATGGTCCGAATGTTTCGAAGTCCCACAGAAGCTCCACTCGAAATCCTTTTAGTTGGTGTTGACAATTGCCAATTGTCTTACAAATGATTTGTAAGTACACTGAAACGAGTGAAGTGTGGTCCGCACCTTGGTTATCTTGCTTGATTCAATGGTTCATTGGTAAGGCTGATTTGCCAGGTCTCTTGATTCGGCACCTCTGCCTAAGTAGTCTGCAGCTGAGGGCTGAACTCAAGTTCACTCAGTGCTGAAGTGGTTTCGGAGCTGATACCCTGTTTTTGAACAAGGCTTGACATCGGCTGCTGCTCTGGACGTGATGCCACTCGGACGCCGAACAGATTGCGGCGACGCCAGATTCGCTGGCGTGGTTTTGGCGGTGCCGGCGTCCAACCCAGAAGCCTGCGTGCAGGTCAGCAAGTTGACCAGTCGCCACCTCGCTTTGGTGAAGATTAGCACACGATCAAGAAACTGCATGTGTTGCAGGATGCCTCCAACTGTGGTTTTGACTTCGTTGCCGCCCAGCTGCGTCGGTCCCCCAGCGGAGAGGCTGGTGTTGAATCTCTACAGCCTTTCTCTAATGCAAACGCTTTGCTAGTACCACCAGGACGGAGCGGACAGGTGTACTTAGCTGCAAAGTCGTACTGCGGCCCAGTATCTGCTTGCTAACGTGTCGCTTCAGCAAACCTTCTTTGCTAAGTCAGCAGCATCAACGCAGCAGACATTGCTCTTGTCAAGTTGACCTTTCAGCACAACAGTACATGTCACAGCTGTTGTAAATGCTCGAGTACTACCCATTTGCTGCCTTTATACATGTAAAGGGCAGGCTAACAACAAGGTTGTTGTTGTGTCTTTGCGTGCAGATTGTTGGCGTCACAAGTCCTTGCTTGGATGCCGACTCCTCAGATGCAAGACTCAGGCAGACAAGTGCCGTAGCACTGAGAGAAGAGCTTGAGTGGGGCATTCATCTGGGGTTGCAAGCTTGCATTCTACCACTGCCCCGCAGGCTTGGTAATGCCAACTTTGCTCATGTCATCAACCAGGTAAGCATCTTGCTGCTCCTTGGTTGTGTCCTGTTACCATCCGACCATGACTCAGCAATTCAGGATGCATCAGGAATGTCCCTCTGCATGTTATTTTGGTTTGTGTCACCACTTTTGATCACCACTTTTGAAAAGGTACAGCTGACTTTTGTGCTCTGTATGCTTGCATGCAAGGGCTGCTTGACAGCTGCAAATACTTCTGTCAACCTGCAAATCAGTTACAACAACATTCAAATGCAATGTTTCCAAAAACAGACATTTCATCAGTACTTGCCTCAAACACACCAAAGCCGTCACACAAATACCAAAGCTGTCAACAGATTGCTGAATGTCTGCAGCACTTGAATGCTCACATGTCATCACCCTCAAGCAAAAGCTGTACATCTGCAAGCACATTCGGATGGTCCCTGGCCATCATCAGCCTTCATCTGCCCTCTAATTGGCTCATGCATGTACAGCAATCAGCCCGCATGATGGGTTTTCAACTTGCATCACAGCTTCTGGCCCTCTTCAGGTGACGGGCGGCATCAGCAACATGGCACTCTGGCTGCAAATGCCTTTGACCTTGCTTGCCCCTGCTTCTGGTCAGCGTGCATCAGCAGAATCTCCCACTGGAACCGTGCCTACTCCTGACACCTCTGAACCATCAGTGGCTAATGGTGACCACCCACCTCAGGCCTCAGCAAAGCAAGCTACTGCAGGTGTGCGTAGTGTTGGCAGGATCGTGTGCTGTATCACAATGCCCGCGTCTTCTACTACAACATTAGTCAGCATCTATTAATGCTGATCACGAGGAAGCAATGCTTTTTGTCCTGTGAGCCCTAGTCGGCTCGCAGCTCTGAGCTCACGCCCGTGATTTGTAGCCTTCTTGGGCTGTGCGATGCCGTCTTAGATGCCATCTTAAAAGTGATCAATCCCATTTTGCATGTGCAACTAGCGCATATTGGTGCAAATTTGGAAGACATGAATAGCATCCCTGGAGGTGACCAAACAGGTCCCACCCAATGTGGGTGCACATCATTGTGAGCAGCATCTGATGCACAGTTTGAGCTTATGCCTCCTGCAGAAAGCATGCCTTGCACCATTTTGCTGATGTCGCAGCTTGACTCTGAAGCATCCTGTCTCTGACCTCCCAAGACTGCAGTGTCAAAGCATGAGGCATTTCACACCGCCCTGACACAGGGCTTTGTCCACTGCAGGCTCTGCAAGCTCTTCAGATTCCTGGGAATGGTGGAATCGAGTCCGCTGCATGTGTGGACACAATGGCCAGCTAGGTGTGGCGCTTGAGCTTGGAGCCTCCCTGCCTTCTGAAGCAGAAGTGCAGCGATGGTATGGGGAGCCCGTGCGAGCCATTGTCGTGCCTGTCAGCGTGTTCCAAACCAATAAGCGCGGCTTCCCTGCGCTGTCAAAAGCTCATCAAGCTGTGTTGTTGTCTTTCTTTCAGCTGAACGTGCAGGTGAGGCACACATGCGTTGTCTCATTGAGTCACTTTGACAAGCCCTGCCTGTGGGTCAATGCCAAGTCAGCGTGCCCTCACCTGAGGTGGCAAACTGTACCCTGGTGTGTTCTGTTGTTTGTTGAAGCACAAGCAGCAGAAGAAGTACTACGCAGGATGCTGATTGGTTTAGTCGTGATTGGGCTAGTGTACAAGGCATACCCCAATGGTCGCCAGCATAAATACATTCTTGGCAAGGCTACAGCCCTACCCCATGCGGGCCCATTGGCGCCTGTGATGCTGATGTGTTGTCATTGGGATGCTCAAGGGCCACCTGCTGGTTTGTATCATGATGCTCATCATACAAGCTCACTTGTCTTGTGTCCCCAATAGCATCCCTTGCCCTGAAGTAAACAAGCATGCAGGCAGTGAACACTGAGCACAGTGCAGGTTGTATGCAACTGCAGTTGCTTATGTCAGCAGTCCACGTTGTGTCACTGGCTCTTTCTCTGTCAGGTTTTCCCGTTCGAGTGAGGCCAAGTAGAGACACGTATACAGTGTGTAGACATTCCATTGGGTTGTTCGTTGCTTGTGATCTGCAATTGCAGGTGCTGTTGTATGACACAGGCCACATCATGTCACCAGCTCTTTCACTGTCAGCTTGCCCCAATTGAGGCCAACTAGAGACATGTGTACACTGTGTAGAGCACTCTAATGGTTTGTTCGTAGCTTGTAAATTGCGCTTGCAGGTGCTGTTGTATTGACACAGACCACATCATGTCACTAGCCCTTTCATCAACATCTCTCAGCTTTTACAAAGCCAGGCAAAGACACATGTACATATTGCAGAACACTACACCCGGTTTGTATATTGCTTGTGCACTGCAACTGCAGGTGCTGTTGTCTGATACAGACCACATCATGTTACCAGCTCTTTCCTCATCAGCGTTTCCCAGCTTGAGTGAGGCCAGTCAAAGGCAGATGCCTGCCGGCACCAGTAGCAGCAACGGCCCAGAGCAGCAGCACCCCTTGAGGCCGTACTGGGAGTACCTGAGCTTCCTGTTCAAGCGGCAACCTGAGCCTGATCCAGACCAGATGCTGGAGCTGAGCTACAGAGACTATCTGCAGGTAATCTCATGCAGTCATGCAGGGACAAATGATCACAGCCATACAGTAATTAATGTACTTGTGTACACTGTCCCATGCGATCATGCTTCGACACATGATCACAGCTGTTCAGTATGTATGCCCCTGTTTACACCTTCCCGTGCAATCATGCATGAGCAAGTGGTCACAGCCATACATCAGTTTTGCATTTGCAAGTACCATCCGAGCAGCAACAAGTCCAATCTGAGCAACACGACGTGGTGAAATACAGGCGAAGCAACCTTTTCTCGTGCAACCTTTTAGAAAGTTATTACTGTGCAAGTCCTTGTATGGGTGTGTCATTGTCATCTGCTTGAACATGAATGCCCATGCCTGCTTATGTGGGCCGATGGCACAATCTTGGTCTGATGGTGGAGCGTTGGGGCCAGGCACATGCAACCTGTGGCCGAGACCTGACTGATCTTTTGGTGGTTTTGTAGGCACCTCTGCAGCCGTTGCAGGACAACCTGGAGTCAGCGACCTATGAGACCTTTGAGAAGGACACCACCAAGTACACCACCTATCAAGCAGCCATTGAGGCAGCCCTACTGGACTGCACACCACAGGAGGGAAGCAAGCACATTGTCATCATGGTTGTGGGAGCAGGCAGAGGTCCTCTTGTCACAGCTTCCTTACAGGTATGTAGCTCTTTCCCTCCCTGTCATGACACCATCACGGGTAATTTGCTTACCTACTTCTCTACTTGTCTCACCTTCGAGAGTGTTTCTGATGTACTGCTGTGGCATCTTGTAGATTGTTTCTGATGTACTGCTGTGGCATTTTCTACAATCTTTCCAGAACGTTTCTCAAGTCCGGTGCTTCTGATGTGCTGCTGCTTCAAATGTGCTGCTGATGTGCTTCTGATGTGCTGCTGCTGCTGCTGCCGATGCTTTTGCTGCTGCTGCTAAAGCCCACTGCAGACATGCCAAGGAATTTGTTCAGCATATGATCAGGTGTCCATCAGCAGACAGTGCAGCAAAGCAAACACAGCAGCAGGTCTTGTGTATTTTGTACACAATCGCTTGCAGGATGGTAGTGCCTTGCAGCAGACGTGTACCATGAGCCACAGCAGTAGTTCCCCAGTAGTGCATGCATGGCAATTGCAGAGCAGAAATGCTGCCAACCCGGTCCTGAAAAGGGTCCAGGCTGCCGCCTCAGGCGGCTCCTGCCATGTATGCCACAAGGCGCCAGCTTTGTTTCCTTACTAGCAAATTGCTGCTGCGCAGTGCAGTGATAAAGGAAGCCTATGTCGGTCCTTTTTGTACTCACTCACCCCACCTCTCATTCCTGTTGCTCACCACAGAGTTTCCACTGCAAGTGATGTCATGATCAGCATCACTGCTGACAGAGCTGCAGCTGGGATGCCCACTGATCCTGGCTTGATAGCTGAGCGCGAAAGAGTATCTCAAGAGCAGAGGCTGATAATGCAGCGCCCAGATTTGACAGGCAAACCACCTGCTGCTATCAGGGAAGACCCTGCTTTGACTGTACAGCCCCCTCCCATGACCATCACAGAGGAACTGGAGCCTGATCACCATGCTGACCCTCGCCCGGTCAGCATTGTTCATAACAGGAGCTCAGGTAACATGCATTGCTTGCAACAAATTTGGAGTTTCACTGTGTGGCTGTCGCATTTAATCAGGTTGGACATCGTGGCCTGCGCAAGCTTGACTGCCATGCAAGAGTGTATCTGCAGCCTTTTGCGTCTGTCGTCCTTGCAGAAACCAGCCACTCAAAGGCCAAACAGCGTTCAAGCACTTCTGTATACCTGGATGTTGGAGTAGTACCACCAGCATGAGCTTAGCAAGCTGCTGCATTTTCTATGTGAGCATGCCAGTCACACCAGATGCATCAATTTATTGTGCAAGGCAGTGATCTGATAATTTAACCTTGCTCCCTGATTGAGCATTCAAGCAGATGAGACTGAAGCGTGCTGCGTTATCAATCAGCAAGCTTCATGACACATTACATCAGATCAGCATTGCACAGTTTGCTTGAGGCAGCACTATTTCCTGGATGGACGTTAATTCATTGCTCAGCTGGCGTAGTGGCAGTGCATTGTGACTTTTGTGACCAGTCTTGCTGTCTTGTGATGCAGGTCAATACGCTGCTGAGAGTGGAGCTGCAAACCAAGCTGTGACTCAGGGTTTGCTGTCTAATCCAGACAGGATTTTTTGCATCATTTTAGTTGGATGCTACCTTTTCGGTCTTTTCGGATGGTTTCTTCTCATCTGGTATGTGTGGGTAAATTGCTCACTGTTAGCTCAGTGGCAACGCAACGCCCACCAGAATCAGAGGCCACATCCTGCACAGCAGAATCAGAGGTCACAGCATGCACAGCAGGGTCAGCAGGCACAGCAGCATACCTCACCTGCACAGCATGCACGCCGGGCAAGCATTTCACAGCAGCCTGGAGGTCATAGGTTTGTACGACTTAGAGGCAATTTGCGTATGACTGAATTCGGGATTAGGATCGCGTAATAATCTGCTCACGCTGATCCATCGTTGATCAGGGCCATGAAACTTGTGCTGAGACGCTTAAGGTTTCTTCGCATCCCCTGGGCATGCGCCCTCCGCTATTCCTTCCTACTTGTGTCGGGTGCAATTAAGTCCTCTGGCACTGCTTGAGTCTTTGAGACGCTGACGCAAGAAATTGTGACAGGCTACAGCGGCCTACTTCGTGCATGCTTTCACCGGAAGCTGGTTCTCAATGCAGAAGCATCGCAAAGCCACCTCGCACAGAGGCGTGTTGTATTGCGTCGGCGCAGCAGCTTTGCTTGGAGCCCTATGGCTCATCAGCGGTATCTTTCGGCCAAGTGGGCCGCGAGAGGTACACCTTTGCCGTCGTATCCTCAGCGCACTGCGTGACAGCTGTCTTTGATCGCACCTGCTTGCTGCATCTCAGCCGATCAAAAACACGTGTATAGTAGGCTTGTTGGTGGCAAACACCGTTCACGGTCATGCTGTAAGATCTGTCTGCCTGCGTGCTTACGAACTTGCTCGGGGTGCAGGCCCCCAACGACATGGCTCACAGTCAGTCTATCGGTCATGAAGCTCTCCGGCAGTATGCTGACTATCACCTGGATCACCTTGGTCCATACTTTCCTTCAGTAGCTGGCAAACCTGCTGTTATCCCAGAAGCAAAGAGCTTCAAGGAATTTGTCAATGAGCTAAAGAGAGTACTGGACAGGCAACAGCTTCCCGAAAGGGCTTTTGACTGGATCTTTAGTCCGCATCAGATACTCAACAAACCACGTCCAAATTGTGGAGGTGCGCAGATCTAGGTCTACAGTACCAGGCTTGCTGTCATTTGCATGCTGCATTGGTGACTATTCAAAGCTGGTTGTTGTAACCTGGAATCTTCCATCTCACACTTGACAAAGTCGTAATGAGCCAACA
>JAABUU010005027.1_pt1 | contig 15136 bp, 22 predicted proteins | sample 5559301 | NCBI WGS metagenome assembly JAABUU01 (sample SAMN10711884, study PRJNA513360) | rock metagenome | isolation source: Antarctica rocks | place: Antarctica: Victoria Land, Richard Nunatak white | reverse complement strand
CATCCTCAATTGCGCGTGCTAGAGTGTCCAGGGCAACACGCGCATCCTCTATGTTGCCAACAGCTGTGCCCCACCTAGAAGCCTCTCCAGGGGCCAAACTCTCCTGCACTGCGCAGGACCAGTTAGTTAGGATGTGGCCTGTGCTAGAAGCAACTTTGATCTTGCTGTTGCAAGTCTGGTGTGTACCTGACGTCTGGCAGCAGCGTCCGCAGCCCCGGTGTCATGGGCAGCAAACTCAGACCCAGCCTGTGAAGCCTGATAGGCGCTACCAAGATCTGTCATTCACACAAGTAGGACGGCAGAGTGATTGCCAATCTTTGTACGGTTGCAGCAAAATCGCAGCATTCTACATCTGATGTGTCACGCAGACGCAAAGTTTGCGACTGACAGTGATCTGACACTAACACCGCCAGATACCCCGCTTTCAACGAACTGCTTTCGAACGAACGAAGCTGTACAGAGACCACTTCAAAGACCTTGTACCCCTACTGATGCGATTGCTGGCGCTGCATAAATGAAACTCAAAGCGTTGTCGACCTGGTCACGGCACTGACGGTCGACAACACGTAAATAATTCAGAACGGCGTAGTATACGAGATGACTTCCTCTGGCCTGTGGGGATTTCAATTTTGTAACTGCAGGGATTTCAATTTCATGAGATGTTCGCCGGTGCAGATTCAGAAGGCAGAATACAAAGGGCCGCAAAGCACAATCAGCCTACGCCATCTCCAAAACCTCGAGATGTCAACGTCTGGACATACGTCGTTGTATCCACCGCAAAACTCAGTCTGGCAACGTTGTGGTTTTACCGCACGTCGACCGGCCTTTCGTCGAGCGAAACAACGATCGTCAAAGACCAGCAAGCTCGTCGCTCTACGAGTTGCTCGCGGTCAAGCGCCATTGTTTGAGTGGCACCGAGAGGACCGACGCAAAGCTACGATAGCAGGAGGTTAGAGGTTCTGCCTATATAAGCTCAGTCGGCATGCCGGTGCAAGTGCTCGCGGCAAGCTTGCGTGGCGGCATATGTGTAGAGACATTGTGCCTTGCCGCAGGTTATTGCACGACGTCATGGCTTCGGCGGAGCAGCAAATCAAGTGAGCGCAACTCTCGTGCAAATGCAAAAGCGATATAGTATGCTGGGGACCCTTGATAGCAGCTGTGCTTGACAACAGGACCTGGCAATTTGGTATCAGAATTGTGTGTTGCAGGCAGTGCAATCAAGATATAGAAGACAATCCAGACAATGCCAAAGCATACCTGAACAGAGCAATCTGCTACATGCACTTGCGAAATTATGAGGAAACTCTCAATGATGCAATGCAGAGTACCAAGCTAAATGATGCCAGGTACACGTTTGCGGATAAAGCCCACATGCTCCCTGGCATTCTTGAATGCAGCATGCAATCACTGTGAGCATTGTGTTCCTTGCATGCATCCGCTACAACACCTTTCGCCTGACAGTACATCTGTTCTAGCCGTTGACAACTGAAGGGGCTCACTGACAACGTTCTTGACTGAAGGCGCTCATATATCATGTCACATCCATAAAGGTACAAATATGCAGCATGCATGGACAGACAGTCAGAGAGCTGATGTTGACTGTGTGCAGTGCGGATGCATGGTACATGTTGGGCCAAGCCCACATGGGTCTTGGTCACTACAGAGCAGCCATCTCAGCATTCAGAAGAGCCAACCAAATCGATCCTGCCAATGTGCACATCCGGTCAGCTGTTCTCCAGGCTGAACAGATACTAGAGGAAGTTCAACAGGGCAAGTATGCTCAGGCCACCTTTTCTCCTGGAGCCCTAAATGCTGGTCGGAACACAGCTTGAGCAGATGAGCCAATTCAGGCAATTTACAGCCCATCCGCACAAATGAAGCAGCAGCATGTAGCCAATAGTTTGGCAAGCAGGTCTGTATTTGCAGCAGCTGGATATTGTCAGTACAAAATAAGGTCGTACTTATTGCATGGCCGGCATAAACTGCAAATGCAGCCTAGAAATTGACTATCCAGAATTGACTGTGCCTCAGTGCCTGATGATACGAACATGATCATAACATGACATGAAGCCTTAAGATATGGAACCTTAAGCAAGTGTAGTTTACTGCTGAGCATAGTATTGGAGTTGATGGGCAACATGCTTACAAATACAGCTATATACTCATGTATACTGCAGACATGCATTGCTGCCCAACATACCAGGAGTGGGAAAGTGTCCACCACAACTAAGCAATACAATGGAGACGTTTGTCACAGCTAGTGTCATATCTGCGACCTTTCACCACTGTGCAAAGTTATCTGTACAGATGCCAGAGGCAACACACAATGTCAGCATGCTTGATGTAGCTGCCCTGGCTTCTAACTCTTGCCATGACAACCTTTGAAAACAGTGCACCGTGGCTGTACAGAGGGCCACGCAGTAAAAGCTGCACAGCTTTAGCGCACAAGCCATTGGCTGTTGGGTCACACATGTCAGCCACAGATGCGGCTACAAGCACTGCCAACCACTCAATGAAGATTAGCCCTCTTGCCCCTCTTGCTCTGGTAAAACTTCTGGGCATCTGCAAGGCCGTTGTCTGAGGCAAACAGGCTGCTGCCAGCGTTGAAGAAGCTCATGATGCCTTTCCTGCTGTCCAAGAAATTGGAGTTATCCACAGTGTGAGGCCTCTGAGTGGCTTGGAAGTTTGCGTACCCCTGTATCAGACAGGCAGCACTCTGCAATTAGTGCTCATGGAGACAGAAGCAACAAAGAAAGGTATATGCATGCAGATGTTGATCCAGGTCACTAAATTGCTCTTGTTCAATTGCAGCCACAGACCATTCCACAGTGACCACCACAATCATTGTAGTCAACATCAAGGTGACCATGTCAACATTTAGGCAGACAGCAAGATATGCTGCTCTGTCATGTCTGTGGTAGATGTGCATGAATGCTGAGAAAACAACAATTTCTTGCATACATATCAGTGATCTGGATGTCAGCCTATGCAGCATATCAACAGGCCGCAAGCCCTGCAGTCATCGGAAGGGACTGCCGCTGGACGTACAGCAGATGACGGCACAGGTGCACATATGTGCTGCATATTGCAGTGTGTGGTACGATACAGCACACTGCAGCATGTACATGACTGTCATGAATCACTTGTACTGAAAAAGCCTGCTGGTCACCTGGGTGGTCTGTAAAGTAGGCCCATGGGCAGGCTCAACTACACTCAGGTTGCTTAGGGCAGTTGGTCGGTGGCCGGTGTAAAGAGGTACTCGCTGGCGTGAATACTGGTCCAGCGTAAACAGCATTGTGCTTGCTTCGCCATCTTGTCTTGGCTGGTCTATTGCTGATGCCTCACGGCATGCCAGTGCATTGTGCTGAGACTCTGGAATGAAGCCAGTGTACCCTGAATCCATCATCATACCTTCTGAACCAGATGGCAAACATAGAAGCACATGTGTTTGGTAACATGATGTCTCTGTACACTCCTTGATTGGCACACCTCGAGCTCAATGCGCATGAGCATGCGTCACAGACAGTTGCTGTGTGATAGCACAGTTCATCACTGCAGGACAGCTGAAAAGCTTGCCTTGATTGATCATCAAGCCTGAAATGAATCTTTTTACAGCTTTGGCTGATAAGGCAACAAGCATGCATCTGACATGTGGGTGACAGGAACACCGTCTAAGCACAAGCCAAGAGTATCACAAACACACCTGGTACTTGCATTCCGCATTCCAAACAGAACAGCAGCTTGCATGGCATGTCAGACATGGCTGCACCCTATACAGCACATGTCAAGGTGGGACACAATCATACCTGGCACCTGCAATGTAGATCTGGCAGTGCCAGCAGCCAGGTCTCTGGTGGTGGCAGCACCAGTCATTTCCTTGGCTCCACCAATCCCACGCTTCAGCGGGTCATCACCATACGCTCCAAAGTCCTGTGTGTGCGAACCCACATCCTCCTTTGGAAGCTGCCCCAGCAGCTGCTGCGCTCCCTGCGGCAAGACGCTTTGTACATCAGCTCTTGCAGCAGCAGACCAAGGATGAGCATGTCTTGTGTACATGCTGACATTGCATGCCCGTCTCATGCAAGATGGAAATGGCTTGCATACATCCATCATATTGCACATTCGTGTAATGCAACAGGAGATGCAGCAGGACTATCTGCAGAGATGGCGGAGGCAAGCCATGCACGGTAAAAGCATATATTGCTGATAAATATCATACATACTGCAGAGAATGAGCATACCACCATTGTGCTTATCGTACATCTCTGTAGAAGTCGATTTTGACATAGTACAACACAACAAGGCGTCAGAAGCAAGCAAGTTTGACGAAGGTGTGCCTATGCGACAGCATGCCACACGTCAATGGCATGAGCATGCATGAATCTCTTGTCAACTCTGTGGTTGCTGTGTGTTTTTGATTCAGATTCTTTGCAAAGCTTCCATTCATGCAGTCTGGTCATCTATGATCTTTACCTTGCACAGCAGTGCTGTATGTAACACGGTCACAACAGCTTTCACATTTAGGCTGTACCTGTGAGAGGCCGCCTGCAGTAGATGGCACAGCTTGTGGAACGGCAGCAGCATGGCTGGTGTGCGTGCTTCTGCCAGCAAGGGCCCCAGCATAGGCTTGGCTCAGCTCAATCTGCTCCCCATGCATGCTGCTGTACATGGTGCGGAATCCCAGAGGCTGCCTCACTGATGCAGGTGTGGCCTTGATGCTGCCACTGGATGGGCCCCTGCATTTCATTGGAAACTTTTCTGATCTTTTCCAGAAGTGTCCTGGTCAAATATAGGACGGATCAGTGTTAGAGATCAGGAGCTACATTGGCTGTGCAGAGTGCTGCTTAGCTGACTGGAGCTGATGTCATGTACTGCACACATGTTCCATGGAAGGACAGCATCCAGAGCTATGTATGTTACTTGTGCCCCAGCAATTCTGTTCTATGTGAGCCTGATGGACAATGCGTGATACTTCCTGGCAAGCAGCCTCAGTATCATGCAGCCTTCTTGGCAGCAACATGCTATCATAGCATGGTGCATGTCAGTGTGAACATGAGTGCAGTGAAAGAACCTGCGAGCACCATCATAGCAGCTAAGAGTGCTGCGCAGCCCCACTGTGCTTTCCAGCTGGTGATGTGCAGTTGGCCCTCCATGCTGCAGCTCTGACTGGTATGTGCTGTTAGCGCTGAAAGGCCTGCTTGGCATGCCACATCCCTGCAAAACAGTGGGTACTATTCTGAGATGTTTGATGACAAGCCTCCATGTTGGAATGGCTTGGGCAGTCCTGAAAATAACCTCTGTCACCTTGTTTGCCATGTCTGCCGCTTTGTGTTGTTGTAACATAGACACCCTCAGCACTCAGTGGCTTACCTTGGCAATCCAGTACCCACCAGCATCCTTGGAGGGCTTGTGATAAGAGGATGCATCTGCTTGAAACTGCTTCTGATACCTGAGAGTTGTGTACACAGACTTCACAGCTAGGAGAGCTTGAAATATACACAATGAGCAATAAGTATCATGTTGCTTCATATACTGCTTAGGCAGCAGGCAGACACTGCGGTCGTAAAGGGCTTACCAACTTTTTGCATGGTAATCTGCAGGGTCAACAGCAGGTGCGTCCTTGTGTAAGCCTTCAATAGTTCTCCCTGCATTCAGCGTGATTGTCAGGCACGGACCGACGTTGTGAAGAGCAAATTGCATGCATAGAGTTGGAGCAAGTGCTTCACCTATGTACTTGGTGCTACCCTTGACCTGCAGAGGTATTGCAGCTGTCTGGGGTATGTAGCCGGTGTATCCTGGGACTCCTATGTCGCATCTGTAACTGAGTGCACTTTTGTTGCCAGCCTGCAACATACGAACAGGCTGAAGAAGCACAGACACGGAGCGTACAGACATGCCTTGCCAGTTCGCACCTGGCCGGGACCCTTGTGTACGCGGTCGACAGCCATCTTGACGCCGTTAGATGCGTTGTAAGCTGTGGCAGGCATTGAGGCGCCGGTCTTCTGCGGTGAATGGAACAACCGTAGGACGTCCTCTCTGTTCACCAAAAACCGTGCCAGAAGGCAACTTGCCTATGCTTGAGCCAAGACACACGCGCGCGCACCAACTGCCACGATGCGCTGCGCTGTGGTCCGTAACGACTTGACGCCTGCGCAGTTACGTCACCCGCGCCGATAGCAACTACACTACACTGCACTGCAGAGCGCCACACAATACGCTGCTGTTACGCATTGCGGAAATACAGAGCTCACGGATCCGTTTGTCATGTGGGGATCCGGACCATCCGGAGCAGTGTGTCAGGAGACTGCTCGATGCAAGTTGGCAAAGCGCCGATGCTCCTGCTGGACGGGCAGCCTCTCATCAGAGATGCTGCCTGCCACGCTGCAACATCTATCATTTCGTGCTTGACGGAGATTGCTTCAGTCCGCAGTCAGGTCGAGCAGTTTCTAAACGCCGGTCCTCCGGCGCTCGCGCAATTCAAAACAGTGCACGTCTTGCAAGGGGAGTATGCCGTCATGGATACAGCTCAAGAACCTCAGTCAATATGTCTTTGCTCCTCAGAGGCTACTACGTGTTGCATACTTGCGTTAAGCTGCCAGTCTTCTGGGCGAGTTGGCATGGTACACTTCGATCAGTCAGGAAAAGAACAAGCAAAGTGCCTGGCCCCCCTGCTGCATGGCATGCTTGAGCCTGAGTTGTATATTGTGGGAGGGTTTACTGAGGCCACTGAATGCGGCCATAGAATTGCTGACACACTGCTCAGCAGCCTCGAAGACACTGATCTGCCAGTTCACGTCCGTCTAGCTTGCATAGGGCAACTTAACACGACAATTACAGGAGCACCTAGATGTTGCAGCCTAGCTTTGAACAGAACAAATGTAGGAATGTCTGCTGCTCGTGTTGGTGATGGCATAGATAAAGGCCCTCAAGCAGTCCAGAGGCTTGCCAGGGTGTGGACACGGTCAGCAGCAGATTGTCAAAACATTTATGACACAACAAGGCAGACTCTTAGGGTCCCGAACTTCAGCAAGCATTTGTCCAGACAGCAGGTTCAGACTTTTAGGGCTCTACTTGAACTTCCAGATGATCATTTCCTGAGCTTTGTGTCCACGTCCCCTGAACATGAGGCAGATGCCTTTGTTCCAGGTGACAACTGGTTTGCAAAGACTGGTGCGGCATGTCAACATGCTGCATGATGTCTCCATCTTGTAAACATGTGTCTGCAGAAACCCGGGCAGTATTGGAGTGGCTGCTGGAGAGGTGTGAGGAGGCAGATGCAGGCCAAAGAGCTGCAAGTAGGGGTTGCACAGAATACAGGTGGTCTGGAAGATGGCAGTTGCTTGAAACCTGAAGACTGCAAGCATCCCTTCAAGTTGCTTGTCGCTCTCAATGCTGCCTTCATGTTGACTGGCATGGCATGCTGTAATACAAGCACAAATTGCACAATCTCCTGATGCATAGCAGTGCGTGCACATGTATGCAAGCCGTGGGATTCTTCAGCACATGCCATAAACATGCTCAGCGTTTTCTCTGCGACGGAGGTTGTTCACTACAAGTGCAATGTGATTTTCGATGAGCATGCAGTGCCGGGCCCAGCGGTACATGAAAGTCGAGGCATTCATAACCTGCAGAAATTACTGGATAAAAGCACTGACAATATTTTGACGCCGGTCGTCAAACATTTCAGTGTCAAGATCAAGCTGTAACTGTAACACATACAAGAGGGGCACATCATGTCTCAGAGCATGCTCAACATGATGTTTGAAATAGAGGCAATCTGCTTAGCACCTTTGAGGCGCAACCTCGCCTAACAGATTGATCACATTCAATACGCTGGATATTCATGTGACTGTCATCTCCAGTGTAGGATGGTGCAATCACTTGGTTGGCTCTGTAGGGGGTGCAGCAGCACCAGTTGTTGGCCTGCATGTAACACAAAATAGTGAACAAGTTTAGCCATTATTGTGTTCCATATAATGCATGCAGCAGGACTTTTGCTGCTGTCCAGGCATGCTGCACAGCTTTTGTGTCCATGGCAAGCACAGCCCGACAGCACAGCAGATGCAGCACAGGCAAAAAGAGGCAAGGTACTTACAGGCCTACGTAGACCTTGAAGGCGTCATAGATACCCCACTGCAGACCCGTCAAGGTACCAATCATGACAATACGCAGAGGCAGGCCTCTGGTGAACAGGTTGAACCAGCCCATATCCTTGATGATGCTGCCAATGGTGGCATCCTTGCTGGAGTTCAGCTTGGACACCATGTTGTCAGCTGGGTGTGAGACCACCGCACAGAAGATACCAGCAATGTATCCAGCAGCAAAGGAAACTCCAAGCTTCTCATTGTTGCTGCACTGCTCCTTTGGCTTTGGCACAACATACTTGTACAGAGCCTGGACCGTGTTCTCGAAGCACGCTGCATAAAAGCACAGCTTCATGTCAGCCTACGCATGTCAGATGCCACGCATGGCTGTGCCAAGCCTGGGCTGTAAGCGCAAGGAAGCAATGCTTACCAAACTTCATCATGGTGTAAGGAATCTGTCGTCCCCACAGAGGAGTCAAACCCTTCCATAGCCTGCAGAGACACCGCACAACCCCTTTGACAGTGTGATAGCACCAAGCAAATGCACTCAAGACACAGTTGTTGGGTGTACAAACACAGAATGAAACTAAGCATAACTGGAAAGTAGCACCGGGCAAAGCTAGCATGACATCTCAGCTGAGATAGTAGAGCCCAAGCGTGCAATGTGAGCAAGTGAGACCATCAAGGAACAATGAAGTGTGTGATTGTGAAGCATTGTTGATGAGCTCACCCTGCAACTCCCTCTTGCTGAATGAACTTGGGCATGCCGTCTGCCAAACCCTTGGCGAAGCCTGGGCTGGTCTGGACCTTGACCTGCAGTGACAGGAATCACACTCAGTTTGTTGGAGCTATATTCAGGCGCATGTGCCACAAACGTGTGGCAAGCAATGAGTCTACCACCCTGCTGTGAAGCTGAATTTCAAGCACAAAAATAAGTTGCTGGAAGACGTATACATCTCAGTCCAGCGCACCTTCACGGCCTCGAAAGGGCACAGACCAACGTCCGCAAAGAACTCTGCTGAGGCAGAGCCTGCCAAGAACAGCACTGTCTGGTACTTGGCTGCATTTTCATGTCCAGCCAACTCAGAGTAGTAGCTGCAAGGCAAGACACATTCTGAATACGCCGCACATCTTTCTGAGCAAACGTCATGACGGAAGCATACAGCAAACTTACTGCTTGAAAAACTCATATAGTCCGAACTTTCCAGCCCCTTGGATAGAGTATCCCAGCAAAGTTGGCACCCAGCCCTTGACCAGCCCACCCAATCCAGCCTCCTTGGCAGTAAGACTGAAACCGCCAGCTATGCTCTTGTACTTCTTGGGATCAATTTGCATGTTACACTTGACCACATCCAGAGGAGTGACGGCAGTGTGTGTCAGGCCACAGGAAAGCATGCCTCCCACGGCGCATACTCCGTAGAACTCAGGGCTGTACAACTTGATCTTAGACTTTTCTGCAGGTGCTGCAAGCATCAAGTTGCCGCCTCCCATCTTGAAGTTCTGCGCTAGCGTGCTCTGATGCGCGGACGCCATCATCTCATCCGATCTGGAAGCAGCGACGAGGGAGGCGTAACTTGGGCCAGCAGAAGAGTACAAGCTTGAAGGCAGCATCTGTGATAGAGCTGTCATTGTGCCAAGTCTGATGCCAAAATGAAGACGGCGGGGCCCTGCGGCTTGTCAAGGTCTTCTTTTGCGCACTTGTCGGTGACAATTGTTCGCATGTGCCTCAACTGCAACCGCTTACGTAAAGCAAAATGCCTAGAATCTGATGAAGGCACTGATGTTTTAGACGCATAAACCATGTACACTAGTACGTTAGACAACCCTGGAAGGCACCTTGCTGCAAGATACACTGTGCTTTACCGGCACGTCGTGTTTTATTACATTGGTCTAATTCTAACTTTGCACCAGGAAGGTCCAGACAACTGGATTTGCAGTCAAATAGGCAGTGATGCACATTGCAAGGCTGCAAAGATAAAACCACACTGCGGTCAGCAATCAAACTGCCAACAGGTGTATGCATCAGTCAGCCGTAGCTGAGGTGAGCTGCACACAATTATTTCTTTTCCACTAGCAACTGCGTCATCATGATCGCTATACCAAGGCGCAACCTTCCAACACTCCTGTTGTCAACAGCAAGATGCAGAGCTGAATGCACAGATCTCTGGTAGCAGATTGCATGGTATTTCTACACCTTGCAATGTCACCCCACATTTACTGATTTGTAGCGACCCTACAATTGCACTGTGCAGGCTCCAGTGAGATATGGATGTAATGTCAGATCACAAGAAGGTGTCCAGGTCAAGACTTGGACTTTTCAGCAATATGTCATGTTGATGACACAAGAAGTCTGGTCAGCTAGTGTGCAGCTTATCTGCGTCACCCCAGTTGCATATTGCAGTTTCCATGCAAGTCATGCGACTTACAAAGCATGCTAGCTGTCTTGGTGAGCAAGCACGGTCATAAACCACAAGTCTCAGAAATGCCTAAAGGTGCCTCAGCATGCATGGCATATTGGACAGACAGTCGTATCTGCCTTCGTAACATTGCAGTCCCCTGCAGGTATACATAAGCAACATGCAGACAGCAAGCTCAGTCATTTCAAGGGTATTGCAGGCTCCCAGGACCACCTGCAAGTTGCAGGCTGCAATCAGCCATCTTTGTGCAAGCATGGCCGCAAGGTTGCTAGGACCATGTTTGACGCTGCACCTGGCGATGCTTTACAATGATGGATATCAGCTGCATTCAGACCTTCAGCACAGCAAGGTTTGAGACAACACAATCTCTGCATTGCATTTACCCTCCCTAGTCATCATCTCCATACGGAACCAGACCTTGCACTGGTGGATGTGACTGCACATGAGCACCTGGCAGCAGCAGCAACATACATATGTCAGCTGCATACATACATGAGTTGGAGCCCAGTCATGTCACACAATGACATGCCGTGAAAATCCGAGTGTAGACCTGTGCATAAGCAGCAAACTGCTAAGCTCGCCTCCTGCAGACAAGACAGCTACTCAGTCAGCATGACACATGATTAGACACAACAGGGCACACAAATTCACAAATGAGTTCCTGAGCTGTGTGCATGCTTGCAGCTCTGTCTTCCTGCAGAAGGCAACCCCTGAAGCCATTTTGTGTCGTGAAGCTGGTCTGACACTTTGCGCCCCAGCCCTGCTCATCACCACAGCAACACAGAGAGCATGTCAGCTGAAAACAGTATGATTGGGTACCTGGATGCATTCTAGGTGGTGGCGGCCCCATGCTGCCCATCCTGAACTGCACAGGCGGTCTAGGGGGAGGTGGGCCCATTGGCAAAGGAGGCACATCTGATTCCACACCTGGCGGCCCCTGCTGCTGGGACCCATCTGGTCTTTGCCCATATGAGGGCATGCTGGGCTGCTGTGTCACGCCCTGAAGCATTTCAAATGATAGTTTGCATCCTGTGCATAGGCATAGCATAGCAATGCTGTGTGTGAGTGAGTCAGAGAGGGTCGTAAGTCTGAGTTCAGTAAAAGAGCCAGAAATAGCACACAGCCTAACAGCAGCTAGATCAGACCTGATAAACTAGCTGATGGACAAGGAAGGCCTGCAAATGACATCAACCCAGCAGCTTGTCAGTCAAGCAGATAGTGCACCTGCTGCCATTGCGTCTCCTTCTTCTGCTCACTGAAGCGCCTCTTCCTTTCCGCTTGCTGTGCCATGTCATGATTGCTCATCCCTTGCTGTGGCCTGGGTGCGCCAGTCTGCCCTTGCCCTTGTCCTGGTCCTGGAATGCCAACCCTGCTTAGGTCAGGGTTCAACGGCCTTTGTGGACCATACTCAGGCTGCGTCTGTGGATAAGCACCAGGCATACCATACACTGGCGGCTGCTGTGGATGCATGCCTGGTTGCTGCCCATGGCCAGGACCACCATACTGTCCCACTGGACCCAGAGCAGGTGTCTGTGGCCTTGCAAAAGGCGCTGCCTGCTGACCATACTGTGGATATGGTTGCTGTAATTGAGACTGGCCAGGCATGGCGTGCCCATAAGGTCCTGCCGGTTGGCCGGGCAACGAAGGGCGACTTGGGTCATGCTGACCTTGAAAGGCAGGCCCTTGCCCCTGGAAGGGACCAGCCTGCCCTTGCACTGGACTGGCCTGCCCATGAGGTGAGCCTGACTGTCCTTGGGGTGCACTTCCTTGTGGGTGGGCACTTGGCCCTGTGGGTCCCCCTGGCGGCCTGAAGGCTGCTGAAGAGGGGTAGGATGAGGCAGGCATGGATGGGGGGTAGGATGATGGAACTGTGTAGGTGGAAGTGGGAGGATATGGAGACGCCTGAGAGTAGTGAGGTGCGCTGGGCACATCTGGTGACTGACTGAGTAGGTGAGGCTGATAGGACTGAGAGTGAGCTGGCTGACTGTGCGGCAATGCTTGTTGGTAGCTGCCAGCTGCAGGTCCTGCAGCAAAGTGCAAGCCAGCTTGATACCTGTATGTAACTCATAATGTGGTCAAACAGAATACAATATGCAGAAAGCCAGGCAGCCAAGCTATATATCAAACCCGGTCGTTTTCAGACATGTAGACGCAACAGTGACAGTATAATGCTGATGCTGCAAATGCATGATGCAGAAATCTAGTACTAATGCTGGAACCATGCTTGCAGCAGCCATTGGAAACTCAGTTGTTGACGTCTGCTGAAGTTGCCAACATTTGCTGACACGGTCTCCAAATTTTAAGTGCAGCTACAAAGCATACAGGGCTGTAGCAAGAATTCGAAGCAAAGTTGACTCATATACGACCACATCCTGCAGAATATGCAAATAACTGCCGTGCCAGAAATAGGAAACCTACCAACAGATGCCTGATTCCCTTCCTGTCTGCTGACCAGATGAGCAGGCGCGTGTGGCTGGGCCTGAGTTGGCGGCTGTGAGGCCATAGGCATCTGTGGAGGAAACATCTTGCTGTGCTCAGCGCGCACAGTGTCGATCAGATTCACACACAGTCCCTTTGCCTCTTCAAAGCTTTTGGAGTTGGTAGCTGACACAAAGAGGTGAAGGTGGTCTGGGCTGCATCAAAGACAGCATGCAAGCTTTTAGGGTTCACTACTGGAAAGAGCAGTGTTGAAGTTGGTGAGCTGTTTATGACATTCAAGGGGTGTTACCTGTCATACATGCCTCCAGAGCCTCTGCCCCTTAAGGTCACGGTAGCGCCAGTTGTGCTGGAGATATGCTGCAGGTAACTGTCACCTGCAGAGTTCAACCAGTGCGCACATTCTATTGCATTCAACAGATGAGTAAAGACACAAACCAGCTCTAGCAGGCTATGCTGTTGTGCACAACCTTCATTCACTTTCACTCACAGTCCACAACATCTCTTGAGCCAAGCACTTGGGGCTCCAAGTCTGTAACAACGCAAGTCATGGACGTCGCAATGCACACAACTCCCCATGAGCAAAGCACAGAATGCACACCTTACCTGGACCTCTGAGCCTTTGATGAAGGTTGAAGTGAGGTGGCGCATCTACACCCACGTACAGCGCCACAGTCTGAGCCAAGTCAGGGAGCTGCTGTACAGAGCCAGTCTGATGGACAAACTGACCATGCTGTGTGGGCATGGCCTGTTGCATCTGCACAGGTGCCTGCACGGGCTGTCCTCCAGGACTGACAAAGCCAGGCATCTGATCAGGAGGTGGTATGCTGCTGACAGGAGGTGCATTGCGAGACATGCTGCCGCCTTGCAGGAGCCGTCTAACTTCCAAAGCACCAGCATCAACAGCGCGTTGCTTGATCATATCATCCTGAAGTGAGCAAAAACCATTTTGCAGCAGAAGGTAACTCAAGCAAACATGGAGTAGTTTCCTGTCAAAGCTAAAATCCAAGTTGGTGTACAGCAAGACTGACCGGCCCAACATTGCCTGGCATGATGCGCAGACGCAGAGGCCCTTCTGGATCATCGCCTGGTGTTCCCAACGCCTGATATCGCCCTTTGATGACCACTATAGTGTTGGTGCGTCTCTGGATGTCATCTTGCACACTCCTTTTTGTCAAATTGTAGCGAATTGGAGGAGGTGCATCATTGATGTGAACCTCCCGTGAAACATCCTTGCTATCGTCATGAAAACGCGACTGACCTCGCACTGGTGGCATCTGACCTTTGGCTCGTAGTTCCTGTTTCCAGACAGCAACAAGGGTTGGCTCTTGTTCAATTGACGCTGTGCTGTTCATGAAACAGAGGACCGCATCGTGCCTTCTCATACCGCGTTAATTCGCTCAACAATTGCCTGAGCTCCTTGCTGAGCCCTTGCAATGGTAGCCTGATCTATAGACTGACCAGACCTCAGGTCAGTGCCTGGCTGAGAAACAGCAATGGCAGCAGGTGCTGCTGGTGTTCCTCTCACTGCAGCTGCTTCAGATGTGAGCTGAAGGCCTTGTGCAGTGATGAAACCGCTCAGACCAGAATTGCTGCTACCACCAGAGCCGATACCCGCTCTGTTGCCTGTCAGCGGCATACCACCAGGGGCAGCAACATCCCACTTGCGGCGTTTGCGTGCAGCCTCCATGTCGGATTGGCGCCTCCTGGTGCGTGCAGCAGGTTTCAAGCTATGATGGATTCACACAGCCCTCAGCACAGGGCTTCCGCCTGAAGAGCTTCACGATGCAGAGCCAATGCTGCCTCTTCTTCAAACGGTCGTAACGCACACTCGGCCGTTGCACCTTTGGCTTTGCGGAACCACATGCGCACTTTTGGCTGATCGTCATGGCAAGTCCTAAAGGGTTGAGGCGAACTGCGATACGCTGACTGTCCTCTCGAGGCGCGAAAAAAACCCCGGTTCCGAAACAAGATCACAACACGATGAGTACTTTACAGTTTCACCCGATGACGGTACAGATACCGGCTGCTGGAGGAAACAGAGTGTTGCACTCTCATTGACCGCTTTTTATGAATGCTTTAGAGCGCGGTGGATGTGGCGTTCTGGTCAGAGCTTGGCGATCTTAAGCTGAACACCTGGAGACTTTCGGAAGAAAAGGTCAACTTGCAAGGTAAATCACCGAGTGCACTGAGCCTCAA
>JAABUU010005026.1_pt1 | contig 15136 bp, 19 predicted proteins | sample 5559301 | NCBI WGS metagenome assembly JAABUU01 (sample SAMN10711884, study PRJNA513360) | rock metagenome | isolation source: Antarctica rocks | place: Antarctica: Victoria Land, Richard Nunatak white | reverse complement strand
CGATGAAGTACCCAGCCATCTATCTGATGGAGCCGGGCGCGCATGGGGACATCCTTTCCGTCGCCTTCGCCGGCAAGGGGCAGCACCAGGACGCGGGCGGCAAGGTCGTCCATGTCGCGCCGAACACGAGCAGCACGATCCTCTCGAAGTCCATCTCGAAGGATGGCGGGCGGGCCTCGTATCGCGGTCTTCTCAAGGTCTATCCCGGCGCGGAGAATGCGAAGAGCAATGTCCGCTGCGACGCGCTTTTGATGGACGAGGAGAGCCGGACGGACACCTACCCCTACATCGAGATCGAGGAGGAGAAGGTCAACATCGGCCATGAGGCGACCGTCTCGAAGGTCGGTGACGAGCAGATCTTCTACTTGAAGAGCCGTGGTATCTCCGAGGACGAAGCGATCGCGATGATCGTCAATGGCTTCATCGAGCCGATCGTCAAGGAACTGCCGATGGAGTACGCGCTCGAACTCAACCGCCTGATCCAGTTGCAACTGGAAGGCTCGGTCGGCTAATTTCACCCTGCGGGAACAGGGGCGCGGGCGATCCTGTGTGGTCGCCCGCGTGCGTGAACGGGGTGGCGCGATGATTACCAGGCAAGCGGTGACGGCGGAGCAGTTCTACGAAATGCCCGAAGCCCCCGGCAAGCAGATTGAACTCGTGCGTGGGGAGGTAGTTGCGGTGCCTCGTCCCGGCGCAATACATAACGTCATCGCGAATTTGCTCTTCCATCTGCTCTACACATTCGCTTCCGAGCAGCGTCTCGGCATCGTGTTCGGTGACAACATGGGCTATGTGTTGAGCCGAGGGCCGGACACGGTGCGCATCCCTGATGTCTCGTTTGTCGCGTGGGACCGTGTGCCCGAAGCGGGTATTCCTGACGGCTCATGGCAAATCCCGCCGAACCTCGCGGTCGAAGTCGTCTCCCCGAGCGACCAAACTGCGGATGTCAACGATAAAGCGCGTGAATACGTGGCGTCGGGCGTGTCGCTGGCCTGGGTCCTCTGGCCGAAACGTCGTGTGGTGAGCGTCTATACGAGGGATCAGATGGTGCGGGAACTTGGCTTGGACGATGAACTTGATGGAGGCGATACGCTCCCTGGGTTTAGTGTCCGCGTCAGTACATTATTCGATATTCCGATGAAACCTGAATAAGACATTTAGCCACTTTGAGGAGGATAGCGGTTGGCAACAGTGATGAATGAGACGACACAGGGCTTTACCCGCGAGGCGGTGGAGGCGCTGTCGGCGGCGCGACAGGAACCGGCGTGGGTGCTTCAGAAGCGGCTCGAAGCATGGGAGGCGTACGAGCGCATCCCGATGCCGACGTTGCGCGATGAGGAGTGGCGACGCACCGATCTCAAGGGCTTGAAGATGGATTCCGTCCTCCCCTATGGCCCGGTGCTCGATGAGCAGGGCATCCCGCCGGAGATCGCGGACGTGCTCGAAAACGCTGAGGAGCGCGGTGGCCTCTTCATTCAGCACGACGCGAGCACAATTCACTCAGAAGTCGCGGAGCGGTTGCGGTCGCAGGGTGTCATCCTCACCGACCTCGCGACGGCGATGCGCGAGCACGAAGACCTCGTGCGCCCGCACTTCATGACCGAGGCCGTCCCCGCGAACACGAGCAAGTTCACCGCCCTGCATGGCGCGTTCTGGAGCGGTGGCACATTCGTCTATGTGCCGAAGGGCGTGACCGTGGACCTGCCGATCCACTCTGTCTATTGGGCGACGACGCCCCGTCTCGGCGCGTTCCCGCACACGCTGGTCATCGTGGATGCCGGTGCATCCCTCAACCTCGTGGACGAATACGCCTCCGCGCAGAGCGACACGCAGGGGTTCGCTGCGACGGTGGTCGAACTGATCGTGCGGGACGGCGCCCATCTCGAATATGCGAACTTGCAGCGCTGGAACCGGACGACCTACTCCTTCCACACGCAGCGCCTTGTGCAGGAGCGCGACAGCACGGCGCGGACGATCAACGTCGGTCTCGGCGGTCAACTGTCGAAGTACAACATTGATACCGTCCTGCAGGGCGAGGGAACGTACGCACGCATCCTCAACCTGACCTTCGCGGACAAGAAGCAAATCTTCTCCTACGAGACATTGCAGGACCATGTGAAAGGGAACAGCGTTTCGGACTTGCTCTTCAAGTTCGGTCTGCGCGACACGGCGCGCACTGTCTATAGCGGCCTGATCCACGTCCGCCCACATGCGCAGAAATCCAATGCCTATCAGCGCAACGGCAATTTGCTCCTTTCCGACCGTGCCCGCGCCGATTCGATTCCGAAACTGGAAATCGAGGCGAACGATGTCCGCTGTACGCACGGCGCGACGCTTGGACAGGTGGACGAAAACCAGGTCTTCTACCTGATGGCGCGCGGTCTGCCCCGCAAGGATGCCGAACGCCTGATCGCCGAAGGCTTCTTCGCACAAGTTGAGGACGAAATTCAGATGCCCGCCCTCGCCGCCCGCCTACGCGACGCAATTGACAAGAAACTTGCCGGCACGGGATATTGACTAACCAATTGAACCGCAAAGGCGCAAAGAAGGAATGAGAATTTCTTTTTCTTCCCTCTTTGCGCCTTTGCGGTTCTCCCCGGTTTCGACCAGGAGGCAGAGATGGCGAAATATGTGACTGTCGCGCAGGTGGGGGAGATTCCCGATGGGGGGCGCAAGATCGTCGAGGTAGGCGAGACCTATGTGCTGATCGCGAATGTTGAAGGGGAGTACCGCGCCATCGAAGACGTATGCACGCACGACGGTAATGAACTCTCCGACGGCGTCATCGAGGGTCACACAATCGAGTGCTCCCGCCATGGCGCGATTTTCGATCTCCGCACCGGGCGCGGCACGTTCCCCGCCGTTATGCCCGTCGCGACCTATCCCGTCCGCATCGCGGGCGATGACGTACAGATCGAAGTCGGCGAGTAGCGCATACCGAGTTATCGGGGAGTGAATGGAAGCGGGCCGAAGAGGTCAGCAGGACCGATCCCACAGTGGTTGCAGGGCTTTTCAGTCCACTGTCTCAAAGGCAATCGAGCCGTTGAGGTACCACGATGGAAGGAAAACGATGACCGGGCAAGCCGACAGAAGGACGAATCGGACAGTACGGGAGATCGCCGCCCGCGACGGTGAAGAGATCGCGTTTCGGGCGGACAACGAGGACTGGATCGTCTCATGGCACCCACCACCCACGCCCCCGGACGGCACACCGCACGGGGCGGCTGGTGTCTGTGTGACTATCAACGGCGAGATTGTCCTGGTCAGTCAGGACGGCGAGCGCTGGGATCTGCCTGCCGGCCGACCGGAAGGAAATGAGACGTGGGAGGAAACCCTTCGACGGGAGATGCGCGAAGAGGCGTGCGCAACCATCGTCCAGGCCAAACTTCTGGGGTTCTCTCGCGGCTCGTGCGTTGCGGGACCACAAGTGGGTCGGGTCATCGTCCGGTCTCTGTGGCGAGCGGACATCGAACTCGCGCCGTGGGAGCCGCAGTTCGAGATGTCGCATCGTCGTGTGGTCGCGGCGGCAGCAGTGGTAGACCAGTTGGCGATTGCAGATGGCCTCGCGCGGATCATCAGCCGCGCGCTTCACGAGGCAGCCATTACGTAGCGAAGGTTGGCAGACTTGCCGCGAAGTCAGACTGAGGCGGCGTAAGACCCGTGAGGAGGGAGGAGCGAGTAATGGGATGGCACACCCTCGTTACTCGCTCCTCCCTTATCAGTTCAGAAGCCCGCGCGCTTGTCACAGACATTGGTGAGTGGTTCGCCAGCGACGAAGCGGCGCAGGTTTTCGCGTGCGATCGCCAGCGTGCGCTCCTGCGTCTGCTTCGAGGCGGCGGAGCAGTGGGGCGTGATGATGACGTTTGGCGCGTCCCAGAGCGGGTCGTCCGGCGGCAGAGGTTCGGTGTACGTCACGTCCAGCCCGGCGCCCGCGAGCCGGCCTTCCTTCAGCGAGGCGATCAGCGCCGCCTCGTCAATGATCTTGCCGCGCGAGATGACGATCAAAAAGGCGTCCCGCTTGATGAGGTTGATGCGCCGCGCGTCCATCAGCCCGCGCGTCAGGTGTGTCTGCGGCGTGGCAACGACGACGACATCGGCGATACCGAGCGCCTCATCGAGCCGTTCGAGCGGCCACACCGCCTCGACGCCGGGTGGCGGCGCAACGGTTTGCATATCTACACCGATCACGCGCATCTCAAAGGCCGCGCCGCGCCGCGCAATCGTGCTGCCGATGGTTCCCATGCCGAGGACAACCATCGTATTGCCGGTCAGTTCGCGCATCCCACCGCGACTTGCCTCCCATTTGTGCTGCCGCTGGTTCTCCATCAATGGGACGAGTTGGCGCGTCAGGCTGAGAAGCATCGCGAAGGCGTGCTCGGCGATGCAGCGGCCGTGCGCGCCGCGCATATTGGTGACAGTGACCTCGCTATCCACGAGATCGCGGATTGCTGCCATTGTCTCGATGCCCGCGCCGCTCGAATGCACCCATCGGAGGGACGGCCCTGCCGCCTCGAAACTCTCCGCGCCAATCCGGCCAAGGAAGGCGTCGGCGTCGCGCATCGCCTCCCGCTCCTCGTCTTTGCTCGTCGGAGTGACGAACTCGACCGCCGGGAACTCCGCCACGAGCGGATCGAACATTCGGTTCGGCCGCTCCGCACCAATAACAATCTTCATCCTGATCCTCCTCTGCTGTGTTCCTCGCACGCCCCGCGTTGGGGAAACGCACGTGGAACGGAATGATGCCCAGTGTTTGTGACCAGCATCATGCCAGTGATCGCCGCATGTTTGCAACGCCTTGCCGCTCTCATGATGCCGCAGCTTTCATTCCATGCCTGCTCGATTGCGGAACCAGAATGCGCGTGTCACAATCCCGCCATCGGATTGTGCGCAAGAATGGGGGAATAGATGGAATCACGCATGGAGCAGGTACGTGGCGAACCGCGCTGGCAGACCCCCGGCCCGCAGCCGAACGGCTTGCAGGCGACCAATGTCGGCCTCTGGGTAATTGACCAGGACAACCTCGATGTCTCTCTTCTTGATTGGCAGGATGGGCATGTGCTCCGGCAGTTCCCGACCGAAACGCACCATTCCAGCGGCATCACCTTCGACGGCGAGGCGCTCTGGGTCGCTTCGACCTTCACGCCGATTGCACTCTTCCGCTACGCACTTGATGGCACGGAACTGGGGCGGCTGCCGACGCCGGGCGCGAGCACGAGCGGCGCGCATGGGTTGGAGTGGATTGATGGCAAACTCTGGGTCACGGTGCCGCCCGCCGCGACGACGTATCAACTCGATCCGGCGAGCGGCGCGATCCTGCGCCAGTTTCCCGCGCCGGGCAACAGGCCGCATGGCCTCGCGTGGGACGGCGAACTGCTCTGGGTCGCTGAGACGGCACACCGCACGATCACCGGCTATACGCTGGATGGCGATGTCCGGCGTGTCCTCGCGATGGAACCCGGTCCCGACGAGGGCGCGAACCCGCACGGTCTGACCTACCACGATGGCCTGCTCTGGTATTGTGACGCCGAAACGCGCCTCGTCGGCACGATTGCGATCTGATCGGTAGCGTGAGTCCACTTCGGCAGAATATCTTCGCATCGTGGAAGGACGCTCACAAGGAGCGCCCTTCCACGATGTGCGGCCAGGGTCATGGCGATTATATTGACGTGAAGAGTGCGAGCTGGTTATCCGCCAGGTCTGTAAAGACACCAAACCAGCCGACCGTCGGGATCTCCGTCTTCGGCACGACCGTCTTGCCGCCGAGCGATTCGACCTTCGCGAGCGACGCATCAATGTCATCCGTATAAACGTAGACGAGGACCTGACCGGCAGGGGCCATTCCATCGCCAATCTGCATGAAGCCGCCGCCGGGGCCACTCTCCGCCGCGAACGTCGTGTAGTTAAACTGCGGCATCGGCTGTATCTTCCAGCCGAACAGACTCTCGTAGAACTTCCCCGTTTCCTCCTGGTTGTTGGCCGAAATGTCAACGTGAACAATGGTGTGACCGGACATGCGAAACCCTCCTTGAACAGAAAAACGGCGGGATGCAGGAGCAGAACGGTACGACCACATAGTAGAACATTTGTTCGTTTCTGTCAAGGGGTCACCCTGTTATGTTTCCGTGAGCGACAACATCGTATGGACCCAACCCGCGTCGTTTCTCACGCGGCGAGCCAGGTACGAATCTGGGTGGTGTGTTCCTCGTAGTGGCCGATGATCGCGCCGAGCCACGACGCATAGCGCGGGTCCGCCTCGCGGTCCCCGGTGGAGACATTGGCGAGTGAGGCGGCGAAGGTCATGTTGGCGCGACGCAGTTCGTCGAGCGTTTCGTCCCACGTCTGCCCGCGCCGCTCGTCCACTGCCGCCGTATTGAAGGCTTCCACATCGTAGGGTTCGCTCGCCCCGCTGTTGGCGTGCAGCTCGCGGAAATAGCGCTCGCCCTCCCAATCCCACGCCGCCATATGCGCGACTAATTCCTTCACGGACCAGTCGCCGCAGACGCCCGATTCCTCGGCGCGCTCCGCATCTATCTGGCTCGCCAGCGCCAGAAAATCGGCGGACACGATAGCAAAACGCTCGCGCAGGCCACTCCAATCATCCGCCACAGTTGGCTCTCCTTCTGTTCCCCCTTCCCACGCCGAGGCACCGAAGGGGGCTAGGGGTTTAGGTCTCCGGCTTTCCGGCCGCCCAATCTTTTGTGAAGACGCTCGTCAGGCGGCCAATAATCGCGGTGTCGGTTGTCAGGATACCAATTTCGCGGTTCGTGTCGAGTGAGGCGGCCGAGAAGTTCTCGCTGCCGACGAAAGCAACACCCCCATCCACGACGATGGTCTTCGTGTGAACATAGGGGGCGGTGAGCAGGCGGACACTCGCGCCGCCGCCGGTTAATCGCTTGCGCCCGGTGGCGTTGTTGTCCCGCTGCGGTACAGTTGTCCCGGCCGAGGCCGTCGCACCGATGTAGCGCACGGCGACACCATGCTTCTGCGCCGCGATCAGGGCGTCAATGATCGCTGGGTCTTGCATCTCCTCACTCTCGACGGAGAGTGATTTCGTCGCGCCACCAATCAGCGTAAGGAATGTTTGCCGTGCATTGCTGTTCGCGATGACGAGGTTCGGGTCTGATGACGCATAGGGCGAACGCTCCCAATCGGCGGCGAAGAGCGCTTCGAGCGCCGCGACATCCACCGGATCGCGGTCGGTGATATTCGCTTCGCGGTTGAAGGTGAAGGAGGACTTCGTCAGATTCTGAGACATGATGAGCGCCGTCGTGCCGTCCACGACGGCCATCTTCGCGTGCGTCAGGCGGAAGGCGGGGTTTGTCCACTGTACCTGCACGCGCGCCGCCTGCAACTCGCTGAAGAGCGCACGCTGCTTCGTATTGTCGTCGGAGCAGCACGGATTTTGCTCCAGCAACACCCGCACGGCAACGCCCCGGAGGGCGGCGCTCTTGAGCGCTATGATCGTATCGCGGTCCGAGAGCAGGTAGATCATCAAGTCAATACGCGTCTGTGCATTGTTGAAGACCTCGAGGACCGGGGCATGGCCATCATCCGGCTGGATGAAGAGGGTGAGCGCGTTCGGCGCGACGGGGCGGAGATGCAGCCGATCCGGCAGCGCGGCGGTTGCGATGACGGCCGGAAGAGGGCTGAGCGGCGGGAGCGCTGTGACGGTAGACGCGGCGTGGTTCTCGCTCGATCCGCCGCCGCATCCGGCGAGTAGAGGCAGCGCGCACAGGAGGGCGGCAATGCGCCGCAATGGACGGGATCCCGCTCCCTTTCGATCCGCCCGCGCGGTCATGGTGTCACATTCCAGGCCGCATCGTCAGTGTCACACACGTATTCCGCCCGCTCGTGATGATGGTGCTTCCTATTCTTGTTCTTGTTAGTATTGCCTGCCGAACGGGCTGCGTCAAATGCCATCATTCCCTCGGCCGTCAGTCCGCCTCGACCGTCCGATGGGTGAGCGCCGTATTGCCCAAAAGGGAAAGGTGCGAACCATCCCTTTGAGCGACGCGCGATGGCGCCACCCACCGCATACTGATTACAGAGCGAGGGCCGCTCGGCGGAATGCGAAATCTGGAGGGAGTATCCGATGAACGGTTTGCAGACGGCGATTCTCGGCACGGCGCTTTTCTGCTATATGCTCTACCGGCAATGTGCGCGGCGGCCGGTGACGCGGGGCGATCTGTTGATTCCGGGGATCGGCGCACTTTATCTGGCCACCCGCTATTTGGGAGGGTCGAGTCTCCAGATACACGATGCCGTGTTTGTCCTTGTCGGCGCGCTGATCGGTATCGGTACGGGGCTGCTCTGCGGACAGGTGATCCGGGTATGGCGGGACCAGGAGAGCGGCATCGTCTACCAGTGCGGCGGCTGGCCGTATGCGGTGGCCTTTCTCAGCCTGCTCATCGTGCGGATCGCGATGCGGGTCGTGGCGCGACAGTGGGATGTCGGGGCGAGTGCGGCGGTCCTGAATGATGCCTTCATCGGCATGATGGTTGGGAACTTCCTCGGGCGGGCGGTCAATGTCGGGGTGCGGGCGCTTGACCTGCTCGACTGGCAGTTCGATGCGCTGCCGAACACGCGCCGTGTCCGGCGCACGCGGCGGTACTCGTAGGATGGGTTAGCGTAGGCTTCAGCCTGCCTACCCAGTTCCCTCTACCATCCTGGGACGCAGGCTGAAGCCTACGCTACCAATAATGAAGAGATAAATGCGGGCAATCGCCTATCGTGAAAGGGGAGCGATCAGTGATGACAACGGAAGCGCCGGTAGCGACTGAAACCGTCGTCGAGGCGCACGATCTGCACAAGACGTTCGGCGATCGCGAGGCGGTACGCGGTGTCAGCCTGACGATTCGGAGCGGCGAGATTTACGGCCTTCTGGGGCCGAATGGCGCGGGCAAAAGCACGACGATCAACATGCTCGCCACCTACCTCGCGCCGACGAGCGGCACCGCGACGATTGCCGGACTGCCGGTGACGGCCGGGGCGCGCGTCAAGCGGATCATCGGCGTCGTGCCGCAGGAGATCGCCCTCTACGATGATATGACCGCAGCGGAGAATATGCGCTTCTTCGGCGAAATCTACGGCATCGTCGGCAGCGCGCTGGCGGATCGGATCACCGATCTCCTGACGCTCGTCGGTCTCAACGAGCGGCGGGATGATAAAGTTTCGGAATACTCCGGCGGCATGAAGCGGCGGCTCAATCTTGCCGTCAGTGTCATCCATCGGCCGCGCTTCCTGATGCTTGATGAGCCGACGGTCGGCGTGGACCCGCAATCGCGCGAGGCGCTCTTTGAACTGACCGAGAAACTGCGCGACGATGGTATGGCGATCCTCTTCACGACGCACTACATGGAAGAAGCCGAGCGTCTCTGCGACCGCATCGCGATCATGAATGAGGGGCAGATCGTCGCGCAGGGGACGCTGGAAGACCTCCTGACGCTCCGAACGGTTGAGCCTGTGCGCGCCGAACGTCCGCACGGCCTCGCCGAAGTCTTCCTGCAACTGACCGGCAAGCAGTACCGGGATTAGTGAGCGCCATTAGGAGGACGTATGAATCAGGGGAGATTTTATTCAATCGCGATGCCATTGGCCGGTATCTTGTATGTCATCGCACTCATCATCACGCAAAACGGTACGGTCGCTATCGTCGGCGCGATGCTCTTCGCGGTGATCGCCATCGTGGGCAGGGCATTTCGCCCCGGGAGATAAGCGGCGTCACGCCTGTCGTAATGTAGTTTACGGAGGGACAATCTCATGCGTACAGCGTTGGTTATCATGCGGAAGGAACTGATGCGGATGGTGCGGGATCGCCGCGCGCTGCTGCTCAGCCTCTTCATCCCATTTTTCCTGATGCTCATCGTCGGAGCGGTCTTCAGTACCAGTACGAGCGGGGGCGGCACGACCACCGTTAACGTCCCGGTCTACGTTGAAGATCAGGGGCCGGTCGGTCAGCAAATCCTCGCGGCGATGCAGCAGACGCCGACGCTCGTGGTGGAGACGAAGACGAGCGCGGCGGACGCCCGCAAACTCGTCGAGAACGGTGACCGCTCGGCGGCGGTGATTATCCCTGCCGGGGTGAGCGACGCGGTCGCGCAGGGCAAGCAGGCGGACATCACCGTCCTGACGACACCGAGCAACCGCGATTACCGCGCACTCGCCGTGCGGGGGATCATGGGCAACATCGTCCAAAACTTCGCGACGAGTCAGATTGCCGGGCAGGTCGCGGTGGACGCCGTGAAAAACAGCGGCGCGGCTGCTGACCCGAATGCCGTCGCACGGCAGGCGAGCCAACAGGCGACCCAACTGAGCCAGAAGCCGCCGCTCAGTCTGCAAACGCAGGTGGCGAAGCAGAATCAGAGCGACAACACCTACGATCAGGTCGTGCCGGGGTATGCGCTGATGTTCGCGCTCTTTGCCGTCGGGGCTGGGGCGGGGACGATTCTCGATGAGAAGGAAGCGGGGACGTGGAAGCGATTACTCGTCGCGCCGATCTCCCGCTGGGCGCTCCTGGGCGGCAAACTGGGCGCGCAGTTTGTGCGGGCGCTCGTGCAGATCGCTCTCCTCTTCGCGGTCGGTAAGCTCTTCTTCCATATTAACCTCGGCTCCGTGCCTGCGATCATCCTGCTCATCATTGTGACCGCCTTCGCGACGACCGCGCTCGGCATGCTGCTTGTCTCCGTCGTCAAGACGCGCGACCAGTTGCAGCCGATCACGACCCTCGTCGTCCTGACCTTCTCCGCGCTCGGCGGCTCATGGTTCCCGCTCTTTCTGATGCCGACGTGGGTACAGCAGGTCTCGAAGGTGACGCTCACCAGTTGGGCGATGCAGGGGTTCAACAATCTGATGATCTTCGGCAAGGGATTCACCGCCGTATTGCCGAGCCTTCTTATCCTCACTGCGTACGGCGTTATTTGCTTCCTGCTCGCCATCCGCTTCTTCCGCTTCCAGGAGGCGACGTAAACGCCCCCACGTACGGATCCCCCACAACCCCTCCGCCCGCCATGCGGGGGAGGGGCTATTCGTATCGCAAAGAGAGGCGTCGTTGCTTCGCCTCGCTACTCGCTACTTCATCCAGTCGTCTGCGCGCGTGACACCTTCGGGCATCGCGCCGTGGAAAATGATATTGAGGCTCTGGCGCATATAGGCGTCCGCCGCTTCCATGTCGTTCGTGCGGTACTGCGTCGCAACGCTGACGACGATCAGGTTCGCCACCAACTGCCCGAACTGCCCGGCGTCGAGGCTGGAGCGGAAACGGCCCACACGCTGCCCGGTCGCCGCAACTTTTTCGATCAATTCGGTGAGTGTGAACGCCTGCGCCGCCCGCACTGCGCGCTCCACGTCGGGGTTCAGTAGTTCGTGTGAGAGGACGACGACCGCCTCGCCATACTCCTCCAGGAGCGAGCGGACTTCGAGCCAGATGCGATAGATAATCCGCTCCGCGCTGATATTCTCGGCGATCTGCGTATCCACCTGCGTGGTGAGATTAATCATCAAATCACGCCCGAACTCGACGATGACCGCTTCCTTGTAGCCGAAATAGTTGAAGAACGTCCCCCGGCTGACATCCGCCGCGTCGGCGATGTCGTCAATGGAGGTATTGTAAAACCCCTGCGTGTTGAAGAGTTCGACCGCGCGACCAATGATCGCTGACCGCGTTTGTAGTTTCTTGCGTTCCCGGAGCGAGGGGCGGGGAAATGCCCCCCGTCGTGTGCCTGTCTGATACATTCCTCTTCCTCCTCCAACATCGCCGCCGATTTCGCACGGCCGGGCGATGCATCGTACATGGTGTCCGCGTCCGGTCAGCAAACGTTGATGACGCGGCGCTGACAAAAAGAAATCCCGACCGGCGCTGCTCGCGCTCCTGGCCGGGTTCACCACTCACTCCCCAAACGCCGAGGTGACCACATTACGGGCGTTGGATCTTCGCTTCCTCTGAATTTACACAGGATCATCCGTACGAACGTACGACGATATACGAAAACTGGCTACGAATGGATCACTACATCAGGGTTGATTATCCGCAGGCGGGGTGCCGTTTCACGCGCATGCTCCTCCTTACAAAAAAAGCCGACCGCAAACAGCAGATGCGGCGACCGGTTTCACCATTTGCTCCCCCATACCGAGGTGACCAGATTGCAGGTATGGGTTCAATGCTGCCATCGTATTGAGAGATACTGTACTCCACAAAAATGATGGTGTCAACTGCTACCCTGGACTCCAACATCTTTTGATACTTTGCTACAGAAAGTTTCCATCAAGAAGTTGTATAGATTTACCAAGATTTGTCCGTTTTGGAGTGTTCGCGGCTTCTTTATATATGAACATTTGTTCGGGGTGAAGGAGAGCGATATGGAGCGAGCGGGCGATCACCTCACGTTGCATGCCGAGGTCGCGCAACTGCGCGCCATTATGCGCGGCATCGCATCGGACGACGAAGCCGAGCGACAGGCAGCATCCGCGCAAGCGCCGGATGCTGCGCGCGTGATGGCGGTGCTGATTCATGCAGTCGAGGCGCAACGGGCACTGGAACGCGAGCCGGAAGCAGAGACGGCACACGCGCTCGCGGCGGTCATTCACCGGGCGTTGGACGCAATGACACGCGAGGAAGCAGCCCAGCGCGCGACGCAACAGGAATGAATCCCGCCACACATTGCGGGTGACACGGAGGGTTTTCAATTATGCAATCACCATTCACTCCATCTGCAACGCGCCAGTTGACTCGCGCACGCTATCGGCGGCGGCGCGATGCCTGCATGGCGCCGCCGCAACCGTCCAACGGCGCGGACCTCGCTCTCTATGTCGAAGAGGCCGTGACGCGCCGAATAGTCGAGGATGTCGTCGAGGAGGTGCGGGAGATGCGCGACCGGATGACGAACCTGCTCTTCCTGATCGCCGGGAGCGTCCTCGTGGACATTCTGATGCGAATGCGGGGAGGTTGATGATGCACGATGAACAATTGGCGGAAAGAAAGATCGCGGGTGGAGCAGGCTTCCACCTGCCGCCCCATGTGCAGGCTGACGCCTGCTCCACCGTGTCTTCGGCGGATGACCGCGCGCTCCGTTGGCTGCTGCACGACATCGGCGCATTTTCGCGAACGGTCTGGCCGGAGACGGCCCTCCGCCCGTATCAACTGGTCCCGGCGCGGGCGATCATTCATTCCGCGCTCACCGGGGACGGCGCGTCGTTCGCGGTCGTCTTCGCCCGGCAATCGGGCAAGGATGAACTACTGGCGCAGGTCATCGCCTTTCTGCTCATCCACCGGCAACTGTACGGCGGCGAGATCGTCGTTGTCGCGCCATCGCTTGTGCCGCAAGGGCAGATTACTCTGCGGCGCATCGAGGAGCGGCTGCGCGCAGCATTGCTTTTCGCGCCGAAGATCGAGACGGAGGGCGGGCACATTCTCCGTGTCGGGCAGGCATCAGCGCGCTTCGTCTCGGCGGGGCCGATGGCGCAGGCGCGCGGCGCGACCGCCTCCCTTCTCCTCGTCGCCAATGAGGCGCAGGACATCGAACCCCAGCGGTGGGAGGCCGTCTTCGATCCGATGGGTGCGAGCACCAACGCCACTACCGTCTTTGCCGGCACCGTCTGGACGCGGAATACGCTCCTCGCTCGCGCGATGAACGCTTGCGCGAGGCCTGAAGAAGATGCGGCCCGCTCAGTCCTCAGTCCTCAATCCTCGGTCCTGTTTTCGGCGGATTGGCGCACCGTGGCCTGCGAAGTCCCGGCATACGGGGCACGGGTGCGGCGGCGGATGGCGGAACTGGGCGAGCAGCACCCGTTCATCCGCACCGAATACTGCCTCCAGCCCCTCGATGACGCGGGGATGCTCTTCGACGCGGCGAAGCAAGCCCAGATGCGTGGTACCCATCCCCGCCAACATCGCGCAACGATCAGCGACGACGGTCGGTACGCGCTTTTGCTCGATGTCGCGGGGGAGGCGGAGGAAGCGGGCGCGCAGGCCGCGACCGGGCGCCACGGGTTCATCTCCCCGCACGGGACGCGGCGGGACAGCACGGCGCTGACCGTTGTCGAGATCGTGCCGCCGGACACGAGCGCGCTCACTCTTGTACCGCGACGGTGGCAGCGACAATTGTCCGCCTACCGCGTCGTGGATCGTCGCGTCTGGTCAGGCGTCAATCATGTCACGCTGGCAGAGGAGATTGTGGACCTCGCGCAGCGCGTCTGGGCGAACCCGACCTGCGCACCGGTCGTCGTGGATGCGACGGGCATCGGGCACGGCCTGGCGGCGATGCTTCGCGCGTCGCTCCCGCCCGATACGGTGACGCCCTTTATCTTCACGGCGGCGAGCAAGAGCGACCTCGGCTGGCGGCTCCTCGCGGCGATCGCTGCGGGTCGCTATCAGGACTACCTCGACGATGGCGCGGACGATACGCGTTGGTTCTGGCGGCAGGTAGCGGCATGCACCTTCACCGTCCGCCCCGGTGTCGGCAGGCAGATGGCGTGGAGCGTCCCCGATCCTGAGACGCACGACGACCTCCTGATGAGCGCCGCCCTCGTTGGCGCCCTCGACGACCACGACTTCCGCAGCCGCATCGTGCGGGGAAGGACTGAGGACTGAGCGATGAGAGCCGGACACTGACCGGGTGATGCCCCGACAATACCGGCGTGTTACCTCCTCAGTCCTCAGTCCTCAGTCCTCAGTCCTGAATAAGAGAAAGGGGGTGATTGCAGCACAAAGCGTATGTGCGTGGGAATAAATCCGAGCGAAGAACAAGTGCGGGGCGGGTGACACCGCCCCGTTTCGCACCCATGAAAGGAGTGCGGCATGGACGAGATCAAGGTGGCGGAGGCCCAGACATCCCCTTCCCAAGTGGCAGAGATCGGTGGCTCGGCGACGGCGGATGCGGGCACGGGCGGCGCAGCACAGTTCGCCGTCCTCAGTGCTGACGAGCGGCAGACGCTCCGCGCAACTCTCGCGGCGGCGCATCCCAACACGGTACATGAACTGATTGGCGGCGAGACCGTCGGTGAGATGGTGGCAAGCTGGAGTTGACCCGGTTTGGTGGACACCCGAAGATTGGGGAGAACCCAAGGAGGTGTCCCGATGGCACGCACGATTCCCTTCTATCCGCCGGAGTTCAAAGTCGAAGCGGTTCGCCTCGTGCAGCAA
>JAABUU010005023.1_pt1 | contig 15139 bp, 12 predicted proteins | sample 5559301 | NCBI WGS metagenome assembly JAABUU01 (sample SAMN10711884, study PRJNA513360) | rock metagenome | isolation source: Antarctica rocks | place: Antarctica: Victoria Land, Richard Nunatak white | reverse complement strand
TGGCCCTGCGGGAAAGAATCACCCGGATGATGCCCCGGGTTGACCTGCCGGAGGTGCTGTTGGAAGTCGATGCCTGGACCGGTTATCTGGGCGAGTTCACACTGGCGGACCAGTGCAGCTCCCGACGAGGTGCTCGGCAAGGACGCAACGGTGGACGGACGCCGACGTCATCGAAGGTGTCGCCGAGCTGGTCGATTCCGTCGTCGGCATACTCACCGCGGCCATGGTCGGTGTGCCTGCGCTGTCGCTGTTTGCGGCCGAACTCGTGGCATGCGTGCAGGCGCTCGCCGTCGCTGTCACGCATCCCCGCCCGGACCGGTTGACCGCCCGGCTGCGCAGGCGAGCGGCCGAGGCGATCGGCGATCACACCCGGTCGGTGTCGGATGTCGCCGCTGGCGAGTACGGCATGACGAATCCAAAACCAGCCGTGACCGAGCCATCCGATGCAACACATCCAGAGTTGGTCGCCCGCGAGTTCTGATCTCGGCACTGGAAGGCGAGGTACGCGCGTCCGTAAGTTCGCAAGTCCGGTACATCGGAAGTCTGGTCGATCCGGAGTCTGTTAGTTCCAGGTGTTCGTCCTCCGGAGAGGCGCCGCCGTTTGTGCGCAGACGGACCTGCGCTAAGCGCGCCGCGGGATCGACGTCCGTGACGGCGAGAGCAGCAGCCCATCGGCGGTGACGGTGACGTTGGCACCCGGGTAGACGGCCAGTACGTCGCCGAGCTGCCGGATGATGACGGCCTTGAAGTCCCGGAGGCGGGCGTAGTCGGATCCGAACTGATCGGACAGTGACAACCATGGGACCAGCTGGGTCTTGCGGACGTATCCGAGCCGGTGGCTCAGCCAGACCAGCAGGTCGATCTTCAATGGCGATCCGGACAGGGCTGCCAGTGCCCGGGTGTCGACCGGCACCGGGGAGCTGATGATGCTCTCGTAGAAGGCGGTGCCCAAGGTAATGGTCGATCCCCACAGCGGGTTTTCACCGTGAGGATCGTTGTGGTCGTACCAGAGTTGGTAGCCACTGGCGACGCTGAAGTGGGCACCGGCTATCCCCCACCGCGATTCGCCCTCACGGCTGTCCTCAACGTACATCGATGAGGTGAGCAGCCGCCGCATCTGCTCGTTGAGCCGAGTGATGGTGCCGTTCTTCCCGCCGGTCGCGGTCATGCCGAGCCGCTTCATGAAGTCCGACAGGCTGCTGCCCAGCTGCAGGGTCGGCGACTGCGTTCGCACCGCTTCGGTGGACAGCCACGTCAGGATGTACCGGGGCAGCACGCCATACGGGTAGGCGGCGGTTTCGGTACCCTTCGCCCCCACCATGCCGGGCAGGACGCGCAAGGTGAGTGACCCGTTGCGGCGCACCCACAGGCGGGCATCGCGCGGCGGTTCTTTGTACGGCAGACTTAACTGGGCCCACAGACGGGCGGCGTAGCCGACGGCGCCGACCTCGCGGGCATCTTCCATCTCGATCGCAGTCGCTGCATCGAGCAGGTCGCGGGTGCGAGAGCTGATGACCGGCTCGGCCGGCGAGCCGAACAGCGACGGCTCGTCGGCGGCACGCCTGGCTACCGTGCTCATCGCAAATCTCCTCTGACCGGTCGGCGTCGCGCCGGGATGGCAGTCCTGTGCGTTCTGATACGACCAAGGCTGACACGAGCATCCAGCTGGCGTAGCGACGACACGCCGGGGGCAGCGGTACCTACTGTGACCTGCAGCTTTGTCCACGCATAAACGGTCGCTCCGACAACCCAGACGAACCGTCCCAGGTTGTTGTCCACGCATAGGCAGTCGCGCGCACTCTGCCCGGCCCAGCGACGTGGGCCCCCGAACGTGGTGGTCTCCTCGTAAATGGCGGCCGGTCCGCCGCCGAACCGGCGCCGTGCGCATAAACGGTCGCACCCGCGATCAGGACAGCTACTCCTCGGGCCGACAGGGACGCCGGTCTCCTCGGCCGGGAGCCGTGGCCCGGGTCCGAAATGGCACGCAGACAGCGCGAACTGCCCCGGAGCTCGCGGTTTGTGAGCATAAGCGGTCGCGGTCGACGGCCGGATCCTCATCCACAACGGGGCGGGTTGTTCACGCATAACGGCTCGCGGCCCCGTCGATGACGCGCATGGGTTGTCGCGGGAGTGCCGAGCGAACGAATCTGCGCATAAGCGGTCGCGCACCCAGGCGGATCAGGCCAGGTCAGAGGTATTCGGGTGGAACTCCGGTCGATGTCGGGGTCGCCAGCTGGTCGATTCGTCCACGCATAGCCGGTCGCCGCCGCATCCGCATAGTTGGTCGCACCGACCCAACTATCGTCGCAGGTCAGACGGCCTGTTCGGACGTTCCCCTGTAGTTGCCTTTCCTTTAGAAATCTCTCCCTGTACTCGGCGGAGGTCGTTGACGGACAGAGTTATCCACCGCGACTGAATATCGTTGCCTCCTCCAGCGTTTCGCTCGCTGGAACACAACGCGATCGTCCGTCGCGCTCTTGACCTGGGCAGGTGCCCGGCAGTTGCAGCACTGGCTTCGGTGCGCTTGGCCCCACTCCCCGCCCGCACCGCTGTGCACCGGCTTTCTTCAGGCCTCTGGCGCATCCGCCGGCTCTGGACACCAGCTCAGCGCTCCGGTCCACCGTCTCGGTCCAGAGGGCCTACAGGACCAAACTTGAGCTAGCACTCCCCGACCGTCTCGGTCCGCCCCATCTGACGCCGACGAGGTTGAGCCACCACTCCCCTGGTCGTGGCAACCGATCCCGTAGACATCGCCCACCGGCTGAGGTCGACCAGGCCGACCCACCCAACAACAGAGTCTGTTAGTCCGGCAGAACGGAGCTACCGATCTGCGGTACTAACTCACCTCCAGACGGCTGCGCAGGCCCACCGCCCTTGCATCGAACCGCGGTCCAGGGCCAGATGCACCCCGAGCTGACCGATCCCGAGGCGGGACCGCGTTCGTGCCGAGAAGCGCCCAGGACGGCATTGGTCGTCGAGAGCGCCCAGCCCTCCGGCTGCCAGGGCACCACTCCCCCACCGGCGCCTCCGTCCCGGAGTCTAGCCAGCGGGACCTAGGACGTCCGAGAGTCTGTAAGTGCCCCCGTGGTCGATCGCTTGCCCGTGCGCCGGCGTCATGTCGGCAGGGGAGGCCCATGCGTGGCCGGGGCGGCTTCCGGTAGGTCCGGAGGGCCGCGTTGTCCGACATGGGCCGTGCCGTCGATGCAGAGTCAGGGGCTACCCGGGAGTCCGCCGCCGAGATATGGCTCAGGACCGGCGCCTGGAAGAACGCGGCCGTACGAACCGAGCTACGTAACTTCCAGCCATCGGTGGTGCCGAAGATCGGTTGTCCGGCGTAGCCGAAGTCTGCGATCAACAGAGTCTGTGTGCCTCGGACTCCGTCACTTATGCCACGGCTGCAGGGAAACGGTAGTGCCTGACCTCGGTTCCACCGAACAACCGTGGTACGCAACTTACAGAGTCTGTGCCGCTGGAACCTCCGAGGAATGCCAACGCCTACGGTGACCAGTAGTCCGGTTCCACCGAACAACCGAGATCCGGAACTCACGGAGTCTGTAACAACGGGAGTCCGGCAAACCGCCCATGTCCGCTACTTCGAGAGTCTCGGATACCGGTTCTTCCGAACATCCGAGGTCCGTAGGTAACAGAGTCTGTCGGTCCCGGAGTCCGTGTGTTACAGGATCACGGCTACGTTTCCCCACCGCCAGCGGTGGAGCCAGGCTAGCCACGGTGGTGGTACAAACACTGGAAATGTGGAATCACCGATGCGCCGTACTACCGGAGTCCGGCAGTACGGTCCTGCCCGATCTCGGTAGTCACGGAGTTCCGGTCCGCCGAACTAACCGACTACCAGAGTCTGTATCCATCTACCGCCCGCTCGACGGAACTCAGTGACGTCCGAACTCTGTAAGTCCGTCTGTCTGCAACATTGAAAGCCTGTCGCTGCGTGTCGCGCGGACCGGCGGGGGAGCGGCCCTCCTAGAGTTTCGGGTTGACCGAGTTGCTGCGTCCCCGGAGGTATTTCTATGCGCGTCGTGTCGATTGCGAACCAGAAGGGCGGCGTCGGCAAGACCACGACGGCGATGAGTCTGGCGGCCGTGGCATCAGAAAGCAGTCGGACGCTGCTCCTGGACACCGATCCGCAGGCCTCGGCCACATGGTGGGCAGATCAGGCCGGCGACGCTCTGCCGTTCGACGTCGCCACGGACACCGACCCGGGCGTCATCCGCCGGCTGCGGGAGCTGGGAGACAAATACGACGTCCTCATCGTGGACACGCCGGGATCACTGGAGGGCCAGGACGTCCTCAAGGCGGTGCTGCAGGCCAGCGACTACGTCATCCTGCCGACCGAACCGGCGGCGCTGGCGATCATGCCGCTGATCCAGACCATCGAGACGGTCGTAAAATCCGCCGGGCGCCCCTACAAGGTCCTGCTGAACCTCGCGGATCCCCGCTCACCTCAGGAAACAGAGGAAGCCAGGCTGCTGCTGACCAAGCGGGGCATCCCGACCTTCGCTGCGGCCGTGCGCGAATACAAGTCCCACAAGCGGGCGCCGCTGGCCGGCGAGGTGGTCACCCAGTACTCGAAGGACCGCTACTCGGCCATGGCGGTTGATGACTACCGACGGGTGGCATTGGAGCTGTTCGCCGAATTCTCCAGACTGACAGACTCACAGAGTTCCGAAGCCCGGCTGAAGGTGGCGAAGTGATGGCCAGAGCGAAGATCAGCCTGTCGAACCTGCTCGACCGCGAAGAAGACGCTCCGGACCTTCCGCCCGAGCTGCCGACGCCGGCGGCCGCTGTCACGCTGGGGCCGGCCGCCGCACCAGACGAAGCCATTGAGGCCGCAGACGGGGCCGTCGTCGAGGCTGACTCGCCGCTCGTTGATGAGCGAGCGTTGACCGTTGGTGCTGATCAGAGCCCTGTGGCCGTTGCGCCACCAGCCGCCCCCGAACCGGTTGTCGCCTCAGAGCTCGTCGAACCCACAACGGTCGCGCTCGCCCCGCAAACTGCCTCGGATGAGCTAGCGTCCGCCACGGTCGCCGCCGAGTATGCGTCGGTCGCCGAGCCGGTACCGGCGGCGGAACCGAAACCGGCCAAGTCTCGGACCAACAGCGCTGTGAGGGCGATCAAGGCCGCGCCGGAGCCGCCGCCGTCGGCGCCGTACCTCGACCTGACTCGCAAGGAGGCGCGGTTCCGGCCGGACCAGCTCAACGAGCTGACCACTTTGACCCGTCAGCTCAACCGGCGGCGGGGTTCCACGGGGGAGCGGATTACCGACAACACCCTGATCAGGGTGGCGGTGGACATGCTGCTACGGGTCGCGGACTCCCTGGACGGGGCCTCTGAAGAGGAACTGCTGCAGTCGGTGGGCTCCCGGCTGCGCTGACGGCTGGGCGGCCTCGCGGGAGCGGGGAGAAGCCGGTGCGTCGGTGAGCAAGTCGAGCCGGACCAGCCCGTGACTGTTGCGTTCGGCGATCGCCCGGGTTCGGTCGCATGTCGTGGTCACCGGCGCATGTGACATCTGGCTCGGCGCAGTCGGTCCCGATGCCTACGGCCGTTTCTCGGTGCGCAACGCCCGCGTCGAACGCATCGTCAGTCCGCACCTGGTGGCCGCGACGTTGGCGTTCGGGTCGACGCTGATGCATGACTGCGATGTCCGGCTGTGCGTCTCGGCCGCGCCCGGTCACGTCCGGGTCGCCACCCAGGGCGAGAACATGCGGCAGGCCGTACGGCGGGGGGCGGCGGGTTCGCAGCCAGGCCTGGTCGACGTCCGCAGCAACGTCGGTGCCGCCCACACGGTCCAGGAGGCGCTGCGCGGTCACGGCGACGCCAGTTTGGCCGAGGTTACCGCGGTTGCTCGCCCGGGCGCTCGCTGACGGTGACCCGCTCGGCGGCATCGAGGGCCTGTTCGACCCGCCGGTCCGCGCTGCGGTGCTGCCGCCGGCCGACTTCCGCGAGACCTCCTCCAGCTCGCGGCCCTGGCGCTGCGGCGCCGATGCCGTCGGTGGATCTGTCGCTGCCCCTGTTCGAACCTCTGACCTCACATACAGCTCGCTGCCGCCCAGTGGGCCGCTCTGCGGGGTCGGCCGGTGTCTATCGCGGGCGGGGGAGGCCAGTTTCGTCGATCTGGGGCGATTTCAGCCCGAAATGCGACCAGTCGGCTTAGACACCATAGGGGTAATTATGGCTACCTGCTACCTGCTACCTGGAGGTTGTCAGGGGCTGACGCAACAGGCTCAAGACGTTCGTCCGTCCCCTTCTCTGGGGCCCCAGAGAAAGCGCCAGCAAGATGCTCAACTGTTTGCACACTCCTCAGCCTGTTGCGATTCGTCTTGGGTTTCGTTACATCAGCTGGGTAGGTGTCGGGGTGGCCCGTTCGCGGTCGGTGGGGGCAGCCAGGTGGGCGACGGTGTTGTCCGAGCTGGCTGGGGTCCCGGTCGTGGTGCAGTGGGAGTCCCCGTCGTGGCGGGTGAGGTGGGTGGACGGCCCGACCAGGGCGCAACTATTGGATCGAACGTCCGCACTGGACGGGTACGGGATTGGTGCGCCGTTGGCGGTGGCGCAGATGCGGTTCTCCCGTCGTGTGTCGACGGTGGCGACTGCGGTGGGTTGGCTTGCCCACGGCAGTCAGGGTGGCATGGCAGCCCAGTACGACGTGGATCTGTGGTGCGCCGACACCGCGTATCCGCAGCGAAGGGCCGGCGCCGAGCTCCTGGCGACCGCAGTGGTCCTGGCTACGGTCACTCGAGGGGACTCCGCCGTCCTGGCCACGTTGATGACCTCCGCACAGCCGCCTCTACAACCAGCCGCCCTGCCCGGGCCAGTCATCGACGAGCTCCCAGGTCGGGTGGTCAGCTTCTCCTGGCCCGGGCGGGGCGGTCCACCCGCCCATCTGCTGCAGCCAACGGACACACCCGAGACCCCCCGAACCGCCGGCAGCACCGGACCAGACGCCAACACCTTCAACGCACACAGGCGCGTGCGCCCGGTGCGGTGGCCCGCTACCGGCCCGGTCAGCCACCCGCGGGGGACGGCCGGCGCAGTACTGCAGCGATCGATGCCGCGTTGCGGCCCACCGAGCACGGACCGGTCAGTCCGGCATGTCCGTTACGTAGCCCCCGGAGGAGTTCCGTAACGCCAGTTGGCCCCCGGGTGCTTGGGGCCCACCGGGTTGAACTCGGGCGCCAGCCGGGGCTCATGGCCCACCATCGCTCGTTTGTGTCACGTGACGTATCACCGGCTAGAAGCGTGGCCGGGGCCCCCTCAGATGCGCCGAAACGGCAGAAACGAGCCCGGCTATTCGCATTCCTCTGACTAGCATAATCTTCCATTATCGTGACCCATCCCCGGTAGTATGTAACTGGCTGGGCGCAGAGACGGTTTTTCGCTGAAGATCTTTTAGCGGGTCGTGCGCCGTCGGTGCACGGTGCTGAGCTGCATCGCCGTGTTGAACAAGGCGCGAGGAGGTGGGCGGGTGGGGGAGTCCCCGATGGCTGCGCTGACCGATCTCGAGGTCTCCTCTGCCGCTGATCTCACGGCGCTGCCGGCGCCTGACGGCGGGACCGGTGCTGGCCACGGTGTGCCCGTCGAGGCTCTCGACTTGCCCGTGGAGGCGCTGGAGCGGGTGTGGGCGGCGGTGGAGGCGTCGACGTCGGTGAACACGAAGGCGGCGTACCAGTCGGACTGGGCCCGGTTCACCGGGTGGGCGGCCGGGGCGGGGTATGCGGTGTTGCCGGCGGATCCGATGGTGGTCGCGGCGTACCTGACCGGCGCGGCCGCGGAGCGGACGGTGGTGGGGGAGTGGCGGTACAGCCCGGCGACGTTGACCCGTTGGGCGTCGTCGATCAACCAGTTCCACACCGCCGCGGGCCTGGCCGCGCCGGGCCGGTCGGAGGTGGTCCGCCGGGCGCTGTCCGGGATCCGCCGGGTCCGCGCGACTCCGCCGAACCGGCGGGCCCCGCTGCTGCTGGAGGACATCCGCAGGCTGCTTGTTGCGATGGCGCCGTTCTCGACCTGGCCGGGTGGGGTGATCGCGCGGCGGGACGCGGCGTTGCTGCTGGTCGGGTTCGCCACCGCCGCCCGCCGCTCGGAGCTGGTCGGGTTGGCGGTGGGGGATGTGGCGGTGCATCGGGTGGACGGTTTGCATCTGCGGTGGCGGACGTCCAAGACCGATCAGGAGGCCCGCGGGACGGTGAAGGCCGTGCCGTACGGGCGGGATCCGGGGACGTGCCCGCCCTGCGCGTATACCCGGTGGCGGTTGCTGTTGGACGCCGCTGACCTGGTGGATCCGGTGGGGCAGCGGCGGCCGGTGATGGCCGAGCTCCGCCGGCACGCCGGGGATGGGGGAGTGGACGGGCACGTCTGCCGAGTCGACCTCCCCGAACCCGCGGTTCCGGGTCGGGCGTTGTTCCCGCTGGTCCACAAGACCGGCCGGATCGGCGCGGCGGGGATGTCGGGGCAGGCGGTGAACGTGGTGCTGGCCCGCCGCGCCACCGACGCCGGATACACCGCGCAGCAAATCGCGAAGTTGGGTGGGCATTCGTTGCGGGCCGGGTTCGTCACCGAAGCGTTCCGGCAGGGGGCGGATGCGCACGCGATCATGCGGCAGACCGGGCACCGCAACCCCGCCATCCTGGAAACCTACGCCCGGGAACATGCCCCGCTGGTCGGCAACGCCGTCACCACCCTCGGCCTATAGGCCATGACCCACCCACCCGAGGAGCCTGCCAACTCCGGGTTGCCCGGCGCAGGTGCGGAGTGGGCGCTGTTCGCCGATTGGTGCGCGGTCACCGGCCACGCCCCGCTGCCCGCGACCGCGGAGACGGTGCTGATGTTTTTCGGCGACTGCCCGGCGGCGGCGGGGACGTCCGCCCGCCGGCTGACCGCGATCGACGCCGCGCACCGGGCCGCCGGCGTGACCCCGCCGGAGCGGACCGGGCCGGTGAGGGACGTGCTGCGTGGCCGCCCGGCCCGGCCCGCCCGCCAAGAGTTGGATTCGGAACAGGTACAGGCGGCGTTGCGCCGGCTGCCGTCCCACGGCTGGATCAACGGCTGGTTCGGCCGCCGCGACCGGGCCCTGCTGGTCCTGGCCCAGGCGGGGGTGCCGTACCGGCGGATCGCCGCCCTCACCGCCGGCGACATCACACTGACCGACACAGTCGCCACCATCTACTGTCCGACCGAATCAATCACCCTCCACCCGGACGAGGATCCGGTGCTGTGCGGGCCGTGCGCGTTGGTCCGCTGGCTCCGCGCCCTGCACCTGGCCGTCAGCAAACCCAGCACCCGCACCCTGGCCGGGGCGATCGACCGCACCCCAGCAGTAGACGGATCATCACGGCACCTGTGCCGAAGCTGCCGCCCCCTCCCCGCAGGGATCGTCGATGTGCCGCTGCTGCCGCCGATCGACCCCCGCGGCTATCTGTCGATCACCCCACGGCCGCTGTCCCCGCACTCGGTGTCCCACCTGGCCCGCGGCAACACCACCGGCCCGGGCAAGGTCCACCGCGTTGAACCGCAAACCCCCGACGAACCACCACCGCCACCACCCGCGACGCCGGTGACCCCTACGCCCACGCCCTACACGGCTCGCGACTGGGAACAGGCCGTCGCTCGTCGCCGCGCCGACCAGAACCGCCTCCGCGTAGTCGACCGAACCCTGGACGAAACCGACCGCCGAGCAGACGACCTCAACCGCAGAATCCTTGCGCTGCTCGCCGACCAATGAACAGCAGCCCGCCATCTTGATCAACGTGAGGTTTTGCCCAGGCGACCCGGGTTGTTCAGGTTACCGGTTGACCTGCCCGCCGCCCGAAGTGCGGAAACCCCCAGCACGGGCCAAGCAAGACGGTTGTCACAGGGGCAGGTGGCGCATCCATCGCCGTGAAATCGTCGGCGCGGTGCCCCGGTTGTCCCCCCCATCACCGGTGAACACTGCGGGCGGGTCTACCGGGACGGTCGAACAGGCGTACGGGTTGACCAGCGCCGTCTCCGTGGGTGGTCCCCAGAGGGTTCGTCTACCGGACGTCAGAGTGACCGCTGGTGATGGACAGCAGGTTGCGTTGGTCGGCCAATCCTAGGGCAGGGCTCGTGCTGAAGCGTCAGGCAGAGGTGGGGGTGGTGAAGTAATCGCCGTTGTCGAGGTCCTCGAGCAGGGTCCAGTGGTTGGGGCGCCATCTGAGTAGCTGCTGGGTGTGCTGGCTTGAGACGGGTGCGTCGGTGCTGAAGACGACGGCCATGAAGGGGTTGCCGAAGTGGGTTGCGGCGTCTGCCGCCTTGACGGATGCGGTGGGCAGGTTCAGTTTGGCGCCGATCTTTTCGGCGATGGTTCGGAATGGGATGGCTTCCTCGCCTACTGCGTGGAGCGTTTCGCCTGCCGGGGCCTTCTCAAGGGCAAGGCGGTACAGGTCGGCTGCGTCGAGGCGATGTACGGCCGGCCAGCGGTTCGAGCCGTCCTCGATATAGGCGGAAACCCCGCTCGCGCGGGCCGCGGTGATCAGCATCGGGATGAACCCGTGGTCACGCGGCCCGTGAACGGTCGGAGCCAACCGCAGTACGACCGCGCGCACACCGCGGTCAGCGAAGTCCAGACATGCTTGCGCGCCCGGGATGCGCAGACTGCCGATCGAGTTGGGGTCGGGGGTGTCGTGTTCGGTGGTGACCTGGCCGGCGGGCAGCACCAGCGTTCCGGAGGTGGTGACCAGGGGCTTGTTGGTGTCGACGAGCGCTTCGCCGAGGGCTTGGATCGCGGCGACCTCGCGCCGGGTGATGTCCTCAGGGTTGCTGAAGTCGCCGGCTATGGCCATGTGGACGACGCCATCGGCCTGGGATGCGCCGGCGTGCAGTATGTCGAGGTCATCGACCGACCCGCGCAGCGGTGTTGCCCCGAGCGACTGCAGCCTGGCTGCGGCGGCGTCCGAGCGGGCCAGGCCGGTCACGGTATGGCCGGAGCCGATCAGCTCGGAAACGATGGCGGGACCGGTCTGACCGGTGCCACCGGTGACGAACACGTGCATTGCATCTCCTCTACGAGGCTGGGACAGTAGTGTCACAGTGTGACCCTACGGTAGCGTCACAGTGTGCCGCCACGCAACCGTAGATGTCACACTGTGACACAACAGGTATGGTGATCAACATGCCTCGCAGTGGCGTCGAAGCACGCGACCGACTCGAGCGTGCTGCGCTGGAGCTCTACAGCGAGCGCGGCTACGACCAAACCACCATCGCCGATATCGCAGCGAAGGCCGGCGTCACCCAGCGCACCTTCTTTCGCCACTTCACCGACAAACGTGAGGTGCTGTTCAACGCCGAAGGCCGCCAGCAGGAGGCCCTGGCTCGAGCTCTGGAGGGCCTACCACGCACATTGCCACCGGTCGCGGTGATGCTCCAAGCGTTCCGCTCGATGTCTCCGGGCCTGGAAGAAAACCGCCCCCTTGCCGAGGCCCGCCACCAAGTCATTGCGGTGACCCCAGCACTGCGTGAGCGGGAGTTGATGAAGGAAGCAGCTTTGAGCGCCATCGTCGCCGACGCGCTACGCGAGCGCGGGCTAGCCCACTGGAACGCGACTCTGCTGGCACAAGTCGGAACCACCGCGTGGGGGCACGCCATCCACACGTGGGTCGCCGATTCATCCAGCCAGGTGGACGCCCTGATCGCCCAAGCCTTTGCGGACCTTCAAGATTTCGCGTCTGCAAACACAACCTCACACCCCGTCACCCCGATTTGACATTCCCGATGAGCCATGGCGGGACGAAGATCGTTTCCGGCGGGGACCTGCGGTGCCAGGGGCGGTGGTCACTGAGGCGGTTCGGCTTGGGCGCCCGTCGCTGGCCGAGGTGCAGTGAGTTGGTTGCGACGTTGCTTCGGGCGCATGCCTTCCGAGTTCGGGCGAGGTGGTCCGGTAGTTGATCCGCGAGGACATACCCGGTATACATACTGGGTATGTCGATCCGTCATAGTTTGTTGGCCCTGCTGGTGGAGCAGGATGCGTACGGCTCTCAGCTGCGTGCCCGTTTCGAATCGCTCACCGGCTCGGTGTGGCCCCTGAACATCGGGCAGGTCTATACGACCTTGGCCCGGCTGGAACGGGATGGGTCGGTGCTGGGTACGGGAACTGGTGAGGACGGTCGGGCCATGTATCACCTGACCGAGGCCGGGCATCGCGAGTTGTCGACCTGGTGGCGATCACCGGTGTCCCGCACCGAGAGACCGCGAGATGAATTGGCGATCAAGATCGCGCTGGCCGTCACGACCCCGGGCGTTGATGCCTCGGCGATCCTGCAGACCCAGCGGATGGACACGATGCGTTCGATGCAGGACCTGACCAAGCTCAAGCGGCACAACGACACCACGGATCTGCCGTGTCGTCTGGTCCTGGAGTCGATGATTTTCGCGGCCGAGGCCGAGATCCGCTGGCTGGATCACTGCGAGTCGGCACTGATCCGGCACGCCGCAGCAGGGCCGCAATCTTCGGCACCGGACCACCCGCCGGTGCCCACCCGGACAAGCGCCCAGCAGAGCGAGGTGTCCTCGTGACGGTTTTATTGCAGATGACCGACGTGCACCGCCGCCACGGCCGCGGAGACGCGGCGGTCACCGCGCTGGACGGCATCAACCTGGCCGTCGCACCGGGCGAGTTTCGTCGCCGTCATGGGTCCGTCGGGGTCCGGCAAATCGACGGTGTTGCAACTCGCGGGCGGCCTGGACACGCCGACGAGCGGAACGGTGGAGGTCGCCGGCGTTGACGTCGGCGGCCTGTCCAGTTCGGGCCGGGCGGCGCTGCGGCGCAAGCACATCGGGTATGTCTTCCAGGACTTCAACTTGCTGCCCACGCTGACCGCTGGTGAGAATGTTGCGCTGCCACGAGAATTGGACGGGGTGCGGCGTCGCCAAGCCCGACGGGATGCCCGGGCGGCGCTGCGTGAGGTGGACCTGACCGAGCTGATCGATCGGTTCCCGGACCAGATGTCAGGTGGCCAGCAGCAGCGGGTCGCCATCGCCAGAGCGTTGGTCGGCGACAGGCGGCTCGTGCTGGCCGACGAACCGACCGGCGCACTGGACAGCGCCACCGGCGAGTTGGTGCTGGCGCTGCTGCGGGCCAGGGCCGATGCCGGCGCCGCGGTCGTGCTGGTCACCCACGAGGCCCGGCACGCCGCCTGGGCGGATCGGGTGGTCTTCCTGCGGGACGGGCGGATGGTCGACACCGCTGGAGCCGACGACGCCGGTTCGCTGCTGTCGGCAACGCCGTGAGCGTCTGGACCGGAATCGGTCCGGCCGTGCGCATCGCGCGCCGGGATGCCCTGCGGAACAAAGCCCGCTCACTGCTGATCATCGCGCTGATCGCCCTGCCGGTCCTGGCGTTCGCAACGCTGGACGTGGTGATCAGGGCCTCGACCGGAACCCCAGCCGAACAGGCCGTGCTGACCCTGGGGCGAGCCGATCAAGGCGCCGCCGACGCGTGGATCCAAGCCCCGGCGGGCGCGACGCTAGCCGAGCAGTACTCCGCCGCCGACTACAACTTCACCTTCTACACCTCCCCCAGTGACGAGCAGGGCATGTCGGCCAACAGCGCCGCGCCGCGGCCCGCCGCGCAGGTGCTCGCGCTTCTTCCACCGGGCGCCCGACTGACCCCATGGACAACCGCCGACATACCCGCGCAGCGCCCGGACGGCCATTTCTTCCCCACATCCGGCGGAAATGGTGGATCTGCGGGACCCCGCGGCGGCCGGGCGTTTCCGGACGATCCAAGGCGCGGCACCGTCCCGACTCCACCAGGTCGCGCTCACCGCCACCCTGGCGACCCGCATGGGTGCCCAGGTCGGGTCCACCGTGAAACTGGGCGCACCGGCGACCAACTTCACCGTCGTCGGACTACTTGCCTCACTGGTCCCGTCAGACAAACCCGGCGGCCGCTCGATCGCCGTTGCCACGCCCGGGCAGATTCCCGTCATCGGCGCCGCCTACGGTCCCCGCTACCTCATGACCGGGGCGAACCTGAATTGGGCAGCGGTACAAAAACTCAACGGCAAAGGACTCGGCGTCTACTCCCGCGCCGCCATCACCGACCCGCACGGATTTCTGCCGAACGCGGATGCCAACAGTCGGGACCTGCTGGTCGGCGGTGTCATCCTCGGGGTGCTGATGGCCATCATGCAGGTGATATTCCTGGCCGGGCCGGCCTTTGCCGTCGGGGTCCGGCGTGCGCGGCGGCAGCTGGGCCAGCTGGGCGCCGCCGGCGGCGCGCCGCGGCAGATCCGAATGGTGGTGCTCGCCGGCGGATTGGTCCTGGGCGCAGCCGGATCCGTGCTCGGTGTCACAGCCGGTGTTGTCATTGGATTGAGCACCAAAGGCTTCTTCGTGAGCACCATCGGAGTCCCCTACGTCGCCACGCACATCGTGCTGACCGACCTCGCGGTCATCTTCGCAATCGGGGTGATCAGCGCGGTCCTGGCCGCCCTGTTCCCGGCGATCGCGGCGTCCAGGGCAAGTCTGGTCTCGACCCTCAGCCGAACCCCCGGCACGGTCCGGGCCGCGCGGTGGTGGTCGGTGGCCGGCGCGGTGACGGCGGCCGCTGGTGTCGCGGTGACGGCGATCGCCGCCTCGGCCACCATCAGTGAGGCCGACCGGGCCAGTGGCTCGATCAACCGGGTGGTGCTCATCGGCGGCGGTCTCCTCCTGGTCGAGACCGGGCTGGCTCTGGCCACCCCCCTTGTCCTGCAAGCCATCGCGCGAATCGGCCGCTCGCTGCCCACCACCGCGCGACTGGCCGTCCGGGACGTGGCGCGGCACCGGGGACGCAGCGCCCCCGCGGTCGCCGCAGTCATGACGGTCACGCCACCTCGGCCTGCACCGTCGTGGCCCGCAGCAGGGCCGTCAGTTTCGGTTCATCACCGGGGCGGAGTATCAACGGGGCTGCTATCGACATTCCCATTTTCTCAACCAGATCAGGAAAGTCACTTCCGACACGCGACACTAGCTGAACACCCCAACGAACATCGGGTCCTGCGGTACCCAACCCGCGCATATCAGCTGAGCAGGGCGTTCCGCCCGCGGTGGACCCCGGAAAATGGGGTTGGCCTTACTGCCGCGTGGCGGTGTCGGCTCGTTGGATGCAGGATTGGTTCGTCGTCTCGGTCAT
>JAABUU010005020.1_pt1 | contig 15148 bp, 20 predicted proteins | sample 5559301 | NCBI WGS metagenome assembly JAABUU01 (sample SAMN10711884, study PRJNA513360) | rock metagenome | isolation source: Antarctica rocks | place: Antarctica: Victoria Land, Richard Nunatak white | reverse complement strand
GGTGTAGAGGTCCTCGACGCCCAACGGCGGTCCTGCTCCCCCGCTCCCGCGCACGGTGCGGCGGATGCTGTCGCCTGCCTCGGTGAGGACGGTGATCAGCTCGTCCGGTGTGTCTTCCTCCACGATGACTCTCCTCTCGCTTGCTAGTTTGGACCGACGTACTTGTGGTAGGCGGCTACCCAGTCGGTGGCGATGTCGTGCTGGGCTGTCGCCACCGGGAGCTGGCCCGCGCACACCATGGCCGCCAACCGAGCTTCGAGCACGTCTTTGACGTGAGCACCGTCGGTCCCCTCCCACGGTTGGGGCCAGAAATTGGCAACAGATGTGTTGCCGCCCAAAGCAATTGGTACGAGATGGTCGAGTTCCACGGACTGCAGCGGGGTGGTTACCGCGTAGGCCCGGAACCGCTCCTTCTTGATCGGTTCCGTCACCTGTACCGGGGGGCGGGTCTGCTTGGCCCAGCCTGCGGAGCAGACGGTGGATCGCAGGGTGTCCGCCCGCACGCGTGGGTCCGCCTCGCCGGGGGTGCACACCGCATCGGGCAGAGCGCCGCGGTAGTGGCAGCTCCCAGCCCCGGCGGTGGGCGGGGCCTGCGCGCCGGCGGCCGGTTGCGGTGGCGCGGAGGTCGTTGCCGCGCACCCGGCAATCCCGAGGAGGACGCCCAGGACTGCACCCAGTACCCCGATCGTGCGGGTGCGGGTCATGGCGCCGAGGCGAGGGCGGTGAGGCTGACGGTGAACGCGGTGCCCGCGGGGGTGTCTGCCGGTGCGGATCGCGCTGACGGTCGGGGTGTGACCTGGTGGCTCAGGGATGTGAGGACGGCTCCCAGCCGGTCGGCCTTGGCCTCGAGGGTGCCCAGGGCATCATCGAGGGCGGCACCGAGTTCGTCGTCACAGCTCACGGCTCGAAGAGTGAAGGTGGCCATCGCGGCGTGCCCCCTAGTGGTTGTGGACCCTGGCGGTCTGTGGTTGCGGCACGGCGGGCAGTGTGTGCCGCGCGATGATGCTCGCGAGCAGGTCGATGTCGCCGAGGCGCGGCAGGACCGGTCCGTCGACCACGATGCTGGTGGGCTCGGCGGCGTCCAGGGCCTCGTAGGTGGCCGCGAGGATCGTGTGCCCTCCCGTGGCCGACCATGAGGTCCAGGGCAGGCTGGCATCGTTGTCGGTGACCAGGACGACAGGTGCGTCGATGGGGTGCGGGCCTGCGCCTGCGGGCCGGACGCCGAGCGCTTGGCAGCCGCCCCCGGTCTCCTCGGTCCAGCAGGCCAAGCCCCGCTCGTGCAGCGCGGCCCGCAGGGCGGTGTCCGGGTCGATGGTGAAGGTGGTGTCCATACTCGCTCCGAAGTGCCGTCGTGTGCCCGTGTCCGGGGCTTGGGCGTCGTGACTTCTTTTGTTGTATATACCACCACTGTACACGTTGGTGGTAATAGGGGCAGTGGGAAAACTGTGTGCTGTGCTAGGCAGCGGGACCCCCTGTCGGTACACGAAGCATCCTCCGGGTTGCACCCTGGGGCGCATACCCGTGGACACCGTAGAAGACGCTGAGCCGGCCCTCACGCGCGAGGAGAGTCGCGGTTGTTCCTGTTCGGTCGAGAACGGTGTTCACCGCGCTCATCAGGGCACCGCCCGCGCCGCGGCCGCGCCGGTAGGCGGCCACTGCCCTCACCTCCACTGCGTCCTCACGTTTGGCCGCCGCCGGCGGCTTCTCCTCCCGGCGCCCGCGAGCCCACCATCCTGCGAGGGGGTCGCTGGCCAAGTCGAGCAGGGCGAGAGACGCTGCGGCGATGAGCAGCAGAATGACGGGGACGATCGGGAGAACGAGCTCGAGCGCTACGAGGTAGCCCGCCCCCACCACCCCAACGAGTACAGCGGCCAGCACACCACCGCACATGCTGGTGCGCGAGTGCGGTGGTCGCAGCACCGCGCACGCGGTCTGCGTTCTCCCGCTCACGTCCACCACGTCGTGGCGGACGGTGTGGGGGCACTCCAGGGCCGCGCCGATGAACCACAGCAAGCCCGTGAAGGGCAACCGGAGAGCCGCCCACCTGCCCATGCGACGGGCGAGAGGCCCGTTGCTCATCGTCCAGACAAACGCGACCCGGACGACGTCACGCCACCCCGCAGCGAGTCCCGCGGCGTGCACAGCGATGCGCAGGTCGCCAGCGGTGTCGGTGGCGGCAGTGGAGGCAGTGGAGGCGAAGTATCGGTGGAGTACCTGCTCGAACACCACCTCGGTGGGGCCAACCCGCGCAAACAGCGTCATGCAGGAGTGCAGCTTCTGCGCGTCGACGTCACCGAAGATCTGCTCCGCGGTGCGGTCCGCCGTCGTGGCGACAAGGCCTGCACAGTGCCGCAGCCGTGGGCCGAGCACGGGATGCTGCAGGTACGCGGTGGCCTCCTGCGGTGAGGTGATCGCGAACGTCCGCGACGTCGGGCTCTGACCCGTGTGGGCGAGCTGGGGGAACACAAACCACATCCAGTGGCTCGCCTTGTGGCCGCGGCGAAGCTCAGCGACAGCGCGCTCGTAGATGCCGCTGGCGTCCTGGGCGATGACGAACCGCTCCAGATTGTGCGGGTCGGACACGACTACCTCCCTTGGTTGGGGCGGGATCGCCGCCAGGCTGGCATGCTGGTGTGCGGTCACCGGGTGCCCCCTCCCCCCTGGTCCCTCGGTGGCCGTGACAACGCAGGTGCGATGCCCGGCTACCCCCCTGCCGGTCTTTGCACCGGCCGCGTCCGCAGCCCTCATTCCGCTTCGGTGGTGTGGGGGCTGCGTTGTATGCGGGGCTCAGGTGATCGGACGGCCCACGGGCAGACTCTCCGCGGAGCTGGGCCGCGGCGGGAACTCCTGCACGCCCGCGCGCTGGGCGGCGGCGTGCACGTGGGCGAGGATGGCCTCCTCGATCCACCCCGAGTAGGTGAGCGCACGGTCGCGCCCATCGACCCACCACGCGTTCTTGGCGGCGTTGATGACGTCCAGGGTGGTGTTGACCGTCATCTTGGACACGGACTTGGGTGGGCGTGCCGCAGCGGTCGGCTCGGTGGTCCGCGCCGCGGGGTGGGTTTGGCTCAGCGCTGACTTGCGCGGTGTCTTCTTACGTGCTTCGGCCATCGTGGGTGGACTCCTAGGTGAGGGTGGCGAGGATCGTGTCGAGATAGCTCGTGTAGACGCGGTGCAACTCGGCGGCGGCCACGGTGCCCCATTCGTCCAGCCCGGTGCTGGACTCCAGGGCTTCCCCGATCCAGGTGGCGCGCTGCACGGGGGGGTGCAGCACGGGGGCGGGCATGTTCGCGGCCAGTTCCTCCAGCCAGCCGCGCATGCGGTTGGTCTGCTGGACGCTGTTGGCCACCACTCCCCCGATGACCAGCTCGGGGTTGGTGTCCTCTTGGACGTGCCCGATGGTGGTGAGCAGCCGGGCGATGCCGTTGATGGCGAACAGCTCAGGGGTGGTGACCACGACGGCGGCGTGCGCGGCGGTCAGTCCGTTGATGGCCAACAGGTCCAGCGAGGGGGGGCAGTCGATGAGCACCAGGTCGTAGTCGGTGGCGACGGTCTTCAGTGCCCGGCGCAGCCGCAGTGCCCCACCGGTGGTCATCACGATCAGCTCCGAGCCGACGGCGGCGAGGCGGTCCCCACCCGAGGGCAGCACGTCCAGGCCCTTCCAGACCCCGTCGGTGATCACCTCTGCCACGGCGATGTTGGTGCGCGGGGACAGCACGTCGGCGAGGCTGACCACATCCTCGGCCACTTCCTCGGCCGCGAGCACGCTCGTCAGGTTGCCTTGGGGGTCCAGGTCGACCACGAGGGTGCGCCGGCCCTGGGTGATCGCGGCCCGGGCAAGGTTGGCGGTGGTGGTGGTCTTCCCGGCTCCGCCTTTCTGGTTGCACAGTGCGAGGACCTGCATCACGCACCCCCTGTCGCGGCCTGCGCACCAGGGCGGGCACGCCTCCGAGGGGCTTGCCGCCGCGCTCTGCGCGCCGCGGTGCGCCCAGTGACCTCACTCATGCTGTGTACCTCCATTGGTGTGTAACCCAACATACCTGTGATCGGTGGCATTACTAGTATCGGTCGGCGAAGTTTTCCAGGGCGACGTCGTAACCACCCCAGGGTGAGCGCCCGGCCACCGCCCGGGTCGCCCCGGGCGGGCGGCGGGTGATGATCGGATACCCCTGCGGGCGGGGCCCATACAGCTCCTCCACGCTCTCCCGCCACCGTTGCTTCTGTGTGGCGCTGGGATCGTGACGCAACGGGTCCACGGCCGGGGAGTCATCCCACCCCGGATGGGCGTGGTCCAGGGCGTCCCACACCGCGGCAGCCTGGTTGAGCCGGTCGGGTCCTTCCCACGCGCAGTGCAGGCACACCCCCTTCTCAATGAGGTCTCCGACGCACTCGCATGCCCGGTGATGATCGCAGCGCAGGTCGCACGTCATCACGCTGACCTGGCAGCCGGGCGTGGCCCCGGCCGCCTCACACAGACCGGGGTGCCAGGCGTGGCTGACCCGGTAGGAGTCGAGCCTGCCGGAGCAGGCGCACCAGTCGATGAACGCGGCCGTGCGGGCCACCAGGCCCCGGGCCGGGCTGCCGTAGATGCTCGGCGGGGCCGGGGTGTCGTCCTCGATGCTCGACAGCAGGGAGAACAGATCAAGCTGAGTCATCACTACTCCTGTGGTGGCGTTGCCGGGTTCGGTGGTATTGGTGGTTAGCTGTAGCGGACGTCGCCGAACGTCGCGACCTGGATGGCGCAGTCGGCGAGGTCGGCGTCGATGTCGGTCACGTCTGCTGGGGCTTCGCAGGGTCCGGCGTCGTTGTGTCGGTTGGCCCAGGCCAGGGACCGGCGGCGGTCCTCGCTGAGGCCGGTGACGGGGCCGCGGGTGAGGCGGTTGAGACCGGTCGTGAGCGTGGCGAGGGTGATGGTGTGCTCTCGGTTGGTCTCAGTGTCCACGACGGTGACGGAGGTCCAGGCCAACGCGGCCAGGTCGGGACCGCTCCAGCCGGGGGTGCTGACCGGCACGCCCCGCTGGGCCCGCACGATCTGTGACCAGTAGCCGATACCCCCTTCGACGGCGGTACTGAGGACATCGCAGAGGAAGCCCGTCCGGGCCGGGGTGGGGGTGCGGGTGCGGGTGCGGGTGTCAGGCATGGTGTTCTCCTTCGTGGTGGGTGCGGGGTGCCGCTGGGGTCGGTGCTTCTGGCTGGGCGGCGGTGGTGCACCGGACGCAGCCACCGCCGAGGTAGTTGGCTCGCGCGTTGCGCGCGTGGCGGCCGAAGGGGCCCCGCGGCCATTCGGCGGTGACGCGCATCGTGCGCCCGCACAGGGTTCTCACCGTGGTGCCGATCGGGTCGTGCGCCAGCGTGGCGTGCACCTTGGTGCTGCCCTCACTAGCGACCGGGGTCAGGGCGGTCGCGAGGTGTGTGATGGTGGCGCTCATGCGAGGGTCTCCTCTGCCGTGCGGTCGGTGGCCAGGGGTGCGACGGTGATGGTGGTGACTGCGGCGCTGCTCCACGTGGCGGTGAACTCGCTGTAGGCGCCGTCCTCGGTGCTGTAGGTGTAGGTGCGGCACGCGAAGGTGACGGTCTCGTCCTCGGTGCCGGAGTGGGTGAGTGAGTCGGCGACGGTGCCCAGCGCCTCGCGGACGGCGTCGTGGAAGTACGTCGCCTCGATCTCGACGTTGGGGGCGTCGAGGTAGCTGTCGCTGATGGTGGCCCGGTACTGGGTAATCATGGAGGCATTCCCTTCGTTGGTGTAAATGGTGGTATTCAGCCGAGTCGGTGCGTGAGGTCCGCGGCGATGGTGGCGGGTTCGGAGTCTCCGACGGGCAGGACGCGGACGAAGCCGTCGAATCCTTCGAGGTAGAGGACCATGCCGATGCTGGTGGGTACGACGTAGACGGTGGCTCTCGTGGCGAGGGTGCACAGGGACACCCACGGCCAGGCGCTGTAGAGGGTGCGGGTGGCGGCGTCGGTGGCCTGGGGGTGCTGGCCGTGGGCGATGCAGCGGCCGGGCACCGTGGCGAGGTGGGCTGCCAGGTCGCTGGCGTAACGCAGGGCCAGCTCGCCGATGGTGGTGGTGTCGGTGCTCATGGTGGTCTCCTGAACTCGGGGGCTCGTGCGTGCCATGGTTCTAGTATAACCAATACCGGGAATGGTGGCAATACCACCGAGCGAATTGGGTTCGATCAATCTGGGGTGATGACCCAGCGGGCAAAGCGCCGTGACGCTCGGCGTACCTGGGTGGGGACGGGACTCAGGGGTGCGGCCTTGGGGAGCCATCCGCTGGTGAGGTCGGGGTGGTCGAACTCGATGCTGGCGATGGTGATCCCGAACAGCCGGAACGCGAGGGTGGCGGGGTGGTTGTCGGTAATGGGAGCCGCTGTGCCGGGAGGGGTCTCCGGTGTCGTGATCGTCATGGTGTCCTCCGGGGGAGTGGGTGAGCTGGCGATGTGCCGTCAGTGCGACACGGCGGCGAGGAGTGCGGTGATCTCGGCGATCTCCAGTTGCTGGAGCGAGTCGAGCAGGAGTTGACGTAGTTCGGCGACGGTGCCCTCGATGACGACGCGACTGTCGAGAATGAGAGCGAGAGGCCGGGCCACCTGCTGGCCGTCGCCAAGGGTTGCCCCGCGATGGCGAACGTCAAGGTCGGCGCGCAACGCAGTAATCCGTGTGGTGTCTATTTGGGGTGTTTCGGTGGTTGCCATGGTTCCAGTGTAACCAATGGTGGTAATCCTGGCAATAGTATGGGGGGCCTTCTTTCCAACAATCGCCGCGGTGGGCGTTCCTACACCAGAGGCCGGGCGTGGGAAGATCCTCTCAGGGAGGATTCATGCGCAACGGTCACCATCCGGAGACACCACCCGACGGCTCAGGGCAGACGTCGGTGGCGCTGGCCGCCGAGATTCGTCGCACCCACACACGCCACTTGCGCTGGTTGACCCGCAAGCTGTTCAGTGAGGCGGGGGAGTTCCAGGACGGTCTGGATCCGGTGACGGGGCTTCCACCATGGCGCCTGCCAGCCATCGAGGCACGGTCAGTAACCCAGAGAGACATCGAGGTCCGCGTCGCCGCTGGTCGCCAACCCGAGTACGGGCAGGGCGAGGATGGCGATCTACCCGCAGGGACGACCCGAATCCGGGTGCCGGTCAGCGCACACCACGCGAGGACCAGGGCCCCGGCAACCCTCGGGGACTGTGAAATCAGAGCGTGGGCGGTAGCGCTATTCGACCCTCAATGGGAGCGCTACGTGTTCCACCAAGAGATGATGCCACCGGGCGTGGTCGCCACCTACTTCCTCCATTTCCTCGGCCCGGAGGGGTACCCGGTGACCATCCCGGAGACATCGAGCCCCGGCGACGAGTCGTGACGGGGTCGAGGAGTTTCTTCACTGTCCTGGCCGGGATCACCGTGCTGCGGGACACCGCCAGCACCCGGGTCGCTGTGCTGCGACGCAGCGACGACCGGGGCAGCGCGGTCCTCCCCGGGCAGATTTACATCACCGCCGCCCTCATGGGCGTTGCGATCCTGATCGTGGGTGGCGTCGTCGCGGTGGTCAACAGAGGCATCAACCCCTGGGAGCTGCTCGCCTGGTTCGTCAGTATCGGCGTTCTCGGCGTTGGGCTTTTCTTCTTCGCCGCCGCGCCCACGGCGCGCGCGGAACGGATCGCGGCCCAACGTCTACGTCAGGTCGCGGGGCGGATGGGACCTGCCCTGCGGGAGTGGCTGAACGTGGAGCACCTCACCGACGACGACCTGCAGTGGTGGTGCGAGTGCGAGGACAGTGGTGTCACCACTGAGCAAGCGCAGCGGTGGGCGGGCCAGGGCCTGCCCTACCCGCTGCTCGTGGCCGCCCCAGGACTGGACGTCGAGGAACGGTCCGTCCGCGCGCTTGCAGCACTGATGCAGGCCGCCGGCGCCTGGGACGGAAGCGACCGTCGCGTGCTGGTCGAACTGATCGGCTTCCATTTCGAGCTCGCGGCCCCCAGCGGTTACTACCCAGTGCTTGACCGTTGGCTGGCGCTTCCGTCGGAGACAGTGCGTGAACGGGTGGCCACCGCCGTCATGCGAGCAGACATCGACCAGGCCCCCTTCGCTCCGGCGTTCCGGGTGAGGGCGGCAACCCAAGCAGTCTTGTACGACCTGGAACAGGAGCACGGAATCGAGGGATATCGCTCCGGCCCGCAGCGTGCGGCCCACCCGAGTTGGCTCGTGCGCGCCGCATGACACCCCTCCCAGCCGTTCGCCGACCAGGCGGTACGGATCGGGGAGCAGCCGCGTCAGATCAGCTCCTGTGCGATGAGACAGGCAACCCGTTTGCCCTACTGCGTTGCGGCTGCGGTGCCACCACCGATCACGAGGGCGGGGACTGGGAGTACGCGATCGTTGAGGACGACATCGTGATCGGTGGCGTCGCTCATGACAGCCGGGAGTGGCAGCCCGACGGCGAGGGAGGGGTCCAACGCCGCCCTCGCGCTGTCCCGGCTGCAGATCACGATCAGTGATGGCCGAGGCCAACGGCTTCCTGACGCGCGGACCCGGAGGCGGGTGCCGTCCATGACCGGCGACTACCGCACTCACGCCGAGCTCCTCGAGCAGCGTCGCGCCGCCCTTGACCGGTGGTGCTCGACAGCAGAGCGGTATGCGGAGGCCATGGAGGCCCGTGCGCGGCAATCAAAGTGGTGTAGTCGTCTGGTTGGTCGCAGACCGTCAGACGAGGCGGTCCTTCGTTTCCTTGCCGACTCCAAACTCGCCCGCGACCAGGCAGTGGAACACTGCTTCGGCGCGGCAGAGACGACGTGGGGCATCCTCTCCGGCCGTTATTACGGCAGTATCGGTAGTGCGCGCCAATTCCGCCTCGAAATCACCCTCGCCGAGTTGATCGAGGACCATCAGGCCGAAGCACCCGCTTGGTGCAAGCGACTCAGCGCGGTCACCAGGCAGCTCCTCAACGCTCGAAACGCCGCTGTCAACGGCGACCACACCCTGGTCGAGACGTAGACCAACACCGTCGCAGAAGCCGCGGCCACCGGCCCCCAGAGCGGACGGTTCAAGCTCGCCGAACGACGCCCTGGTTGCCGCCAACCCACCTGCGATCACCTGGGTCAGGTTCGAGCTGTTCACCCCGGCATCGCGCACCGACGTCGCCGGGAACACCGCGGCCCTGCGAGCCCTGCTCGTCTCGTACGGCGGATGACCGGTCGCCACCGACTCCGAACTCGACGCCCTGATCGCCCTGGTCCGGAGCACTCACGCCGACGAGAAGATGTTGGTATTCACCGAGTACAAGGATACCGCCAACTACACCTGCGCCGCGCTGCTCGATGCGAAGATCGAGGGCGTCGGGCTCGCCACAGGGGACAGTGAGAACCCTACGGTTCTGGCCTACCGGTTCGCGCCGGCTCCAACGCGCTGCCCGGCCACGACAGTGGCGACGTCGCCAACATCGAGTCCTCGTGGTTATCGTCTCATCCCTTTGGCCGCACGGTGGCGACGGCCCGCGCTGACGCCGCGGCGGCCCGGACCGCGCAGACCCGCGTCGAGGCCGGGCAACACGCAGCCGAACACGCATCCGCCGAGGCCCAGCCAACCATGGAGCAGTTACGGACCGAACTCGCCGAACTCCACCAGCAGCACCGCGCCGAACGCGACCAACTACGCACCTGAGCACCGCGAACAACTCGCCGACCTCCGCATGCTCGCTCGGCCTGCCGAGCAACGCGCCGAGGAACACCGCGACCGCGCCGACCGAGCCGAAGCCCTCATAACCGAGCAACGCGCAGGCTCCGCCGCTACGAAAAGCGAGCCAGTCAGTGACCCGCAGCAGCACGGGACACGGCACGGAGCGAGCTTGCGCAGACAGTGCGTAAGCATCCCCAACCACGGCAACGACGCGCGATGTTGGGGGAGTCGAGACCAGCAGTTCGTAGCAAGCCCCGTCACGCGCCGGCGACCGCTGCTACCTACGGGCTCACGGGCTCTTCGCGGTGCAGGCTATGTCCCATCTGCGCAGAGGGAGGCGGTTGTCGGTACCGTCTGCGGCTGATTGGGAAAGTGGAGGATAGTCGTGGACTTCGGGAAGCTGCTGTCGGAGGCCGGCGAGTCGGCGCCGGTCGAGCCGCGCGAGCTGTACGCGTCGCTGGCGGATAAGGCGCAGGGGTATGGCTACCTTCGGGACGTGCAAGGGCAGGTACTGACCGCCTGGCACGCGCGTAGGACGGAGCGGGACCTCGTCGTCAAGGTGAACACCGGTGGCGGCAAGACCATCGACGGTCTCGTCATGCTGCAGAGCTACCTCAATGACGGCAACGGTCCGGCGCTCTATGTCACCCCGAGCAAATATCTGGTCACCCAGGTGCGCGAGGAGGCGGACCGGCTCGGCATCGCGACCGTGGACAACCCCGACCACGCGCGGTACCTCGCGAGCGAGGCCATCGCCGTCGTGAACGCCGACAAGCTGGTGAACGGTCGATCGGTGTTCTCAGACAAGCGCCCTACCAGGCCACCCGTGCCCATCGGAAGCGTGGTGGTCGACGACGCGCACGCCGCAATCGCGATTACGCGGAAGGATCTGTCCATTGAGCTGCCCCGGGAGCACCCGGCATTCGACGAGATTCTCGACCTGTTCGCGGACGATCTCCGGCAGCAGGCCCCGAACGCGTTGCTCGACGTACAGGATCACAGCCACGCCGCACTCGCTAGGGTGCCGTTCTGGTCGTGGCGAGCCCGGATTGAGCAGTCGCGTCCCCTGCTGCACCGGCACCGCGACACCGACGAGCTGAAGTACACCTGGCCGGCGGTGAGCGAGGTCCTGCACCTGTGCCGGGTGGTCTTTACGGGCAGTGCGGTGACTATCACCCCGCCGTGCCCGCCCATCCGGCACGTCACCGGCTTCGCCGAGGCTCAGCGGCGGCTGTACCTGACGGCGACCCTAGCGGACGACAGCGTGCTTGTTACCGACTTCGACGCGGACCCCGACAGCGTCGCGTGGCCGATTACACCTGTGACCGCCGGCGACATCGGAGAGCGCATGATCCTTGCGCCACAGGAGATCAACCCGGGCCTAAACGCGGACGAGATCCGCGCGGCGCTCTCAGATCTCGCTAAAGAGTTCAACGTCGTGGTCATTGTGCCGAGCGGCAAAGCGAGCGGCGCCTGGCGCGATCTCGGGGCCACGGTGGCCGCTGGCGAGCAGATTGGCGAAGTGGTCGGACGCCTGAAGGCAGGTCATATCGGCCTTGTTGTCCTGGTCAACCGGTATGACGGGATCGACCTACCGGACGATGCATGCCGGGTCTTGGTGCTCGACGAGCTGCCGGAGGCGTTCAACGGCGACGAGCGGCTCCAGTCCCAGCTCACGAGCCGCTCGGCGGGTATCGACGACCGGCAGGTACAGCGCATCGAGCAGGGCATGGGCCGGGGCGTGCGCAGCAACGAAGACCACTGCGTTGTGATCCTGCTAGGCGCGCGGCTCGCTCAATTGGTCGCGGACCCGCGCTCATTTACCCGCTTCGGGCCGGCCACCCAGGCGCAGCTCGAGCTTTCCCGAACCGTCGCGGGTGACCTCGAGGATCAGCCCCTGGACGCGGTCATAGCAGTCGCCCGACAGGCGCTCGATCGGGACCCCGACTGGGTGAAGCTTGCGAGGCTAAAGCTCTCAAAGTTGCCGCCGCCCGCCGCGACGGTTTCGCCGGTATCTACGCCCCGCCGACGGGCGTTTGAGGCCGCAGCGGATGGGAACTACCAGGGCGCAGTCGAGCACATGAGTGCCGCAGTTGCCGCCGCCGAAGGCGACCGGGATAAGGGCTGGCTGCTAGAGGAGCAGGCGGCCTATTGGGACCACGTTGACCCGAAGCGTGCTCAGCAAGTGCTCCTGAAGGCTCGAGCCAAGAACACGTCAGTGCTCCGGCCGCTGTCGGGTGTCACCTACGAGCGCCTGGCCTCATCCGGTGACCAGGCCCAGCGGGCCGCGGACCACCTAAGCGACCTATACGAGAACGCCACCACCCTCAGACTCGGGTTCGAGACGCTCCTCGCAGACCTTAAGCTCGACCCAGACCGAACGGGCGAGTTTGAGGAGTCGATGCGGCAGCTCGGCGCACATCTCGGCCTGGCCGCCCAGCGCCCCGAGCGCGAACTCGGCGCCGGTCCAGACATCCTGTGGTGCCTAGGCGCCCGCGGTTTCTGGGTGATCGAAGCCAAGAGCGGCGCCAAAACGTCGGTGATCCACAAGAGAGATGCGAACCAGCTCGCTGGGTCCATACATTGGTTCCGGGACCGGTATGACGCGGATGCAACGGGCGTACCGGTCATGGTGCACCCGGCACGGCAGCTCGCCAGGGATGCCACCGGCACCCCCGGAATGCGCGTCCTCGACGCCTCTGGTCTTGAACGAATTAGGACAGATGTTCGGGCTTTCGCGGCCGCGCTCGCAGCGACCAGGTGGGACGCGGCCGACAATCTCAACAGGCTCCTGGCCGGCCATACGCTGCGGGGCACCGACCTCGCCAGGTACCTCAAGGATGCCAAGCCGTACCGGTAGCGCCCCCGGATGGGGGTGCCTTATGCGAGGCACCTGGGTCATGCGCTGGCGCGGAGATAGGTCGACATGAGATTGGCCGCGGGGCATCGATGCTCCCCGCCCTGCGCGTTCCCAGCACTATCACCGCGGGCGGCCCTGGTCTTTGGTCTGTTCCCCGCGGGCAGCGGCCACCGGCGTCGCGTCTAGCCATCCGCGCCGCACCGGCGTGAGTGTGCCAGCCTGAAGTGGCCCCACTTGGAGCCGTAGTGCATCCTTGACCGGGCACGAAAAGGGGGCGAGGAAACTTCCTCGACAGTTAGTCACACGGCGTGCTACGCCAGGTTGACCTGCTGAGCGTGTGCGGGGACGGGCACTCAGTCCCTACGCAACCACCCAACAGAACGACCAATCCATCTAAACCTCCTCCCGCTCACCGGTCGGCTATCGGACACCCTCGACGCCTTGTCGAATGCATCGAGCGCCGGGCTGAGACGTTAGAACGATCCACTCATAGCCCATTGTGGTGCGCTGCTGCGACCGCAGCTTTGGCCAAGCGAAGATGGCCAGTTGTTGCTCACTTCGCCGTGAGTTGCCGGAGAAACCGCCCGAACTGGCCCATCGGGAAACCGCCCGGCCCACCACCCTCACCGACGAGCAGCGCGCCGCCGTCCTCGCTCTCGGCGATGACCTCGAGCAGGTGTGGTCGGCCCCCACCACCACCGCCAAAGACCGCAAGCAGCTGCTGCATACCCTGCTCGAGGAAGTCAACATCACCATCGAACGCGACCACGGTCACGGCGCAGCACACCTGCTGCTGCGGTTCAAAGGCGGCGCCATCACCGAACTATCCGTGCCGATCAAACGCAAACCACCGGCCATACGCACCGACGAGGACACCATCGACCTCCTCCGCCGCCTCGCCGTGCACTACCCCGACGCCGTGATCGCGGGAGTCTTCAACCGGCAAGGACGGCGCTCCGCCCGCAAACTGTCGTTCACCGCCAATAGGGTGCAAGGACTACGCCAGCACTGGAACATTCCCAGCCACCAGCCACCCACCATCCGACCCGAAGGAGAGGTGCTCACCGTGGCCGATGCCGCCGCCGAACTCAGCCTCGCCCCCTCCACCCTGCACCGCTGGCTCGGCGACGGATTCATCGCCGGTGAACAACTCACCCCCGGCGCCCCCTGGCGGATCCGGCTCACCCCCGAGCTCCGCGCCCTGTTCGTCGACGACGCACCCGAAGGCTGGCTGCCCATGCTCGAGGCCACCCTCGCCCTCGGCGTGTCTCGCCAAACGGTGATGCAGCGTGTCAAGCGCGGCGAACTCCAAGCCGTCCACGTCCGCACCGGACGACGAAAAAACTTACGTATCAACGTTCCCGCCCCCGCAGACCACCTTTTCTAAACCAACAATCTCGAAAGGAGCAGTGTGATGACACATCCAAGAACGACGCAACGTCCGTCTGCAAGACGTAGCGCGCGCCCTCCACCTCCAGAGGGGCCGCCCTGAACCCGGCGTTCGCCTCGCGCGACCGCACCTGTCCGGCAGCGACTCCGCCAGCAACCCGACAAGCGCCCGGTAGGCAATCCGATCCGTCAGCGACAAGACGCTCAGCGGCCGCAGGCCCCGCCAGCCCTTCCGAGCCAGGACGACGTCCTCCTGAGCCGCCGGCGCCGCCCGCCGCACCCGAGGCGCCGCCCACGCGACCACCCCGCCGAGATCACGCGCCAGAACGTCGTCGTCGAACCGTCGAGGCAGCAGACGGTTACGGCCCAACAGCTCCGTCGCCACCGCCCCGCGCACGTCCAAGCGCCCGGACAAGGCAGCAGCAGAGGCATACGCCGCATTTTGCACCCCTACCGTGCCGCCGCGCGGCCACGACGACGACTCCCCGGACGACCGAGCGGACGCAGGCTCAGCCCGCACCGCAGCCGGTCCGACGCCTCCTCCGCGGCCCGCACCGCCGCAGCCCGGTCCCCGAGCCGAGCCGCGATCTCCCCCAACGACTGCACGAAGCACGGGTCGCACGGCGTGTGGTTCGCCGGCTCTTCGACATGACGCCCTCGTGGACTTCATGACGCGCAACGAGTTCCCCTTCCATAGGCGCCCACGTTCAGCACCATGTCGGACGTCAACCGCTCCGAGGGACAGACCCGCGAGGACAACACCGCGATGCGCAAGACTTTCCTGCGCTGCGGCTGGCTCAAGGAAGCGCACTACCGAGAAGACTGGCCTGGTGGACGGCGGCGCACCGGTTGCCTCAGTGGCCTACAGCATCATTCGGCGTGACTGGGAGACCGGCCACACCACAACGTTCGTCTGTGAGGACCTGACCGACTGAGCGAACGCACCGTCATGTCGCGAGGCAGCTGGGTGCCGGCTGTCCCGTATGACGATGGGCGGAACGGGCTCGGCCATGCGAGAAGCGGTGATCGGCATGTCCGAGGACGATCTGCCGACGACGCTGCCCGTGGGGGCGGAACTGGCGGGTCCTGCGCTGTCGGTGGGGATCGAGGCTGTCGCGATCGCCTGCTCACGCCGCGGGATGGTGAACGGTGACGCGCTCGTCGAGCAGGTTGAGCATCCGGATGACGGCGGGGTGGTTGGCCGCGGTGTCGCGGACCCGGACGGAGATG
>JAABUU010005017.1_pt1 | contig 15160 bp, 11 predicted proteins | sample 5559301 | NCBI WGS metagenome assembly JAABUU01 (sample SAMN10711884, study PRJNA513360) | rock metagenome | isolation source: Antarctica rocks | place: Antarctica: Victoria Land, Richard Nunatak white | reverse complement strand
TTTGAAACCCGACCCGACTCGTAATATTAGGTAATTTTCATTGTTTCTCGTGTAATTTTGGTAATTTTTACATCGTTGGAAAGCCCTCACAATTCTCTACAAAATGAGCCTAAAATCGCAAAAAACAGATCGCTTTCAAGCTCAATGCACACAACTGAAGTTTTGTTCAAATTCTTGAAGTTCCTGCCACTATGGTTGCTCATGGCTAACAAGGCATGCGAAATAAGCGAAAAACCAGCTTTGAAAAAACCCGACGGCCACCCTACGTCTGCGTATGTACCTGCATTGCGCCGCCACTCCGGACTCTGCTCTGCTTGTACATACGAAGTCAATGCACAAGACACATAGACTTCAAGCCTCAGAACAACCGCTATCCGTCAAGAAAGGCACTGACCACACTCTACCTACGGAGTACACCCTCAAGCGTTTCGATATCATGGTGAGCGGTGGCTTGGCGGATTGCACGCTTGAAGTCAGGTAAAGTAGCCAGGTCAGTGATAACGTTAAGTCAGTCGGCCACATGAAAAGGGAAGGTAGGACTTATTGCCCACTTCGGGCTAGCGTTGAGGGTCGTGTCTCTGCCACTTGGTGGCTACTACTACTTAGTACGAAGTATACCATATACTGTAAGTTACAATACCTACTTTGTATATAGATGGATCAATAATTGACAGGTAATCGATGACACCCGAGGGAGACAAGTTGTGATATACGAATACGTTTATCTGTTGAGATGCGAGAGCAGTATCTACAGTAAGGTACGTACTTATCATTGAACCGAGGTAGGGCTTACGCCCGAGTGGTACCTAAGGTACCTACCTAACTTCATAAGGTAGGTACCTTACCGACAGAGCGGCTTGGTCACATGTCTGTGTGGGATGCGGTTGGAGACCTCCAATGAATTAAACGCCACCAAAAGACTAGAGACAAGCTTTGTGCTTGGTCCGTGGTCTGGAAGGTCCAGGGGACTCTCAGTATCGTCGGAGACTGCCGTCCATTAATTGCGAAAGGAATTGATAATTGATATATCGTGGGGTTGAGAGAGCGACGTTCGCCATGGAAATGGAAAAGATCTCACATGTACAGCGTTGGCCTGGCCGATAAGGTACATTTACGATAGGCAAGTATGATATCTGGACCGGGTAAGGTAGGAATATTTATGCCGCAAGATCGCCACCGCCACAGAAGACAAGACGGCCGAGTGAGAGCCCCTCCAGATCACGTGGGGCTTCAATGAGGCCGACCCCGCCTTTCTCAGTCTCTCTTTCAGAGAAGTACCTACCTTAGATGTTTAAAGTTGCTAAAGGTATTCGACCACCATCGATCGCATGTCAGAAGGCTGTTCCATCCGACCAGACCCAGGCTCGTGGTGTGCGTGCCCTACTAGCGTTACCGTCTACCAAACCACCCTTTGGACTCTTGACGGGACTGGCACTCAATATTAATCAATTGATCAAGAAAATAAAAAGAACAATGATATGGAAGTAACCCTTCTGGGCTGCACGGTACGGTATCACACTTGTCCTTTCCTACCTAAGTTACCATCCCTCGCGGCATATCGACCTTGCTTGAACTGATCCTGTACTTATCTTCGACCCACCCCCATCCCAGCTCCTACAATCAGTCAATCAATCACCGTCTCTCTCTCGTCGCAGTGCTGATCTGAGCAGCAAATTGACGCCATCATCTTTCGGTCAATCTCTGCTGCACTCTTCATCCTCTGTCCTCTCATCATCATCATCATCATCATCATCATCATGCAAATGCATAATTGAGTATCTTGGGCGTCAGAGACCACAGCGATACATGCATAACCGCGCCAAATAAATCTTAGAAAGCCCTAATCGATTTGACAACCAGAGACCACTACCTACCTACCTAGGTCTCCGATATCCAAGGCCGTGTTCTGCAGAGGACCGAGACGGTGCTGCTGAGTGAATTCATCTCCAGAGGTCACGCACAGCTGTTCTCTCAACCTCACTGGATGTTCACCTAAACACTGTACCTCGGCAATCCGTTTGAGGAAACCCACTGTAATAATTCTTCAAAGTTTCAGAACTTCTTATCTCACTCCACTTGTGACAAGATCGATCAGCATGGAAAAGGACCTCGCCATCGGCCGCGCGCCGACTCCGGATGATGTTGGCGACCTCAAATCACTCGACTCCGATGCCATGAAGCTGGCCGAGATGGGTTACCACCAGGACATGAAACGGAACTTCTCCGTCTTGTCCGTCCTGGGGGTCGGCTTCTCTCTGACCAACTCGTGGTTCGGGATATCCGCCGCTCTCGTCACCGGTATCAACTCTGGCGGTCCGGTCCTGATCATCTATGGCATCATCCTGATCGCTCTGATATCGACATGCGTCGGCATCTCGCTCTCCGAACTGGCCAGTGCCCTGCCGAACGCTGGCGGACAGTACTTCTGGGCCAATGAACTGGCACCGAGGCGATATGCCAACTTCGCGTCCTACCTCACCGGTTGGTTCGCCTGGGCTGGGAGTATCTTCACCTCGGCTAGTGTTGCGCTGGCAGTCGGAAGTGCCGCCGTTGGCTGCTACCAGCTAGCTCACCCGGACTTGTACGTTTGAGGTTCCGTTCAAGTTGTGTCTTTTCACTGACCCTGCTTCAGCGTGATTCTGCCCTGGCACGTGTTCATAGGATATCAAGTCGTCAATGCCTTCTCTTTCATCTTCAATTGCTACGGCAAGGTTCTCCCCGCCATTGCCAGCACTACGCTTTACACCTCTCTGATCTCCTTCTTCGTCATCATGATCGTCGTCCCGGCCAAGGCGCCCACTCATCAGGAAGCCAAATTCGTCTTCGCCAACTTCGTCAACAACACCGGCTGGGCTTCGAACGGCATCGCCTTTATCGTTGGCCTGATCAACACGAATTGGGCCTTTGCCTGCCTCGACTGTGCCACACACATGGCGGAGGAGGTTCATCGGCCCGAGAGGATGATCCCGATCGCCATCATGGGAACCGTCGCCATCGGCTTCGTGACGGCGTGGTTCTACTCCGTGTCCATGTTCTTCAGCATGCAAAACCTCGACGGTCTGTTCGCCACCCTCACCGGAGTTCCCATCCTGGAGCTCTACTACCAAGCCCTCAGCGTGAAGGCCGGGGCGATCGTGCTCGAAGGGCTGGTCATTGCCACCGGAATCGGCTGCATGATTGCCAGTCACACCTGGCAATCTAGACTGTGCTGGTCATTCGCCCGCGACAGAGGCCTGCCCTTTTCCAATATCTTGTCCCGTGTCCACCCCGGATTGGATGTGCCGCTGCAAGCCCACTTTTTCAGCTGTGTGATCGTAGCTATCTTGGGATGTCTGTACCTCGGTTCATACACTGCGTTCAACAGGTGAGCATCCCAGTTTCCTCTTCATTTCCTGGACTCTTAGGGAACGTGGTCGAGTCATGTCCACCAGCGACCCTGGAGGATCTCAATCTTCTAGAATCATTCTTGGTTCTCAGCACCACTGGTTGTTTCGCGATCTTATCCCTGTTGCTAACACAGCCACCAGCATGGTGACGGCCTGCATCGTCCTACTCTACATCTCTTACGCCATACCCATCGTCTGCCTCCTGGTTCGCGGCCGGAACAACATCCGCCACGGGCCTTTCTGGCTCGGACCGATCGGTCTCTTCTCAAACATCGTCCTCCTCCTGTGGACCGTGTTCACCCTCGTCATGTACTCTTTCCCGCCGGTGATGCCCGTGGAAGCAGGCAGTAAGTATCACCCTCTCCTCGATGGCGAGAACTGCAGTGTGCTAACGGCAATTTTCAGACATGAACTATGTATCGGCCGTCTACGGTGTCGTCGTCTTCATCATCGTGGTGGACTGGTTCGTGCGCGGCAAACATCACTACAGAGGACAGACCTTGCGGCACGAGGAGGCGAGCCACGGTCTAGCCGCCGAGGTGGCTGTTATTCGGTAGTGTACTCGCATGCATGCGCGGGTTTTGCTTGGCTTAACTTGGCTTGGCTTAGCTGTAAATGTACGGTTGCAGAGGTGTTGCGGTGCGGCACAGCACAGGCATCAATTTCTTAAGCGGCCTCTCAACGGCACAGTGCTACATACAATCTTGTAATTGCTCTCGAGCGTCCACTTACAGCCGTGTATTTTCATAAACAAGCATATGAATGTCGATTCAGTCAATGCTTTTCTGGGTGACAGAAGGACAACGACTGACTATGCTCCAAAGCCAAAGACTCGACTGTCTGTAATAATCAACACCTATCAACAACCGCCGCCATCAACTCCCGCCACATGATGTCCATATGCAATTACTAAGTTACCATAGCAGCCCTACCATTCTCCATACGATTTGCCACGTCCCAAGATGCGCCCAGACCCACCCGCTGGCTCTACGGAGTACATGTAGGCCATCCTGGCCGCACCAGCCACAACGCCGCAATCGCACACAGCCACCGTCATTCCCTACAAGTCAGCTCGGCAAACGATCCGCCCTCGCAGATAACAGGTGGTTGGTGACAGAGGCAGCTGATACGGTAACGTTAGCGGTTCTCTTGCTGGGCTTTTGCTTTTGATAGGTACTGTAGGGTCGGGTCGATGTCGAAGTAAACCATCTCGGTTGATGAACCTCGTGTCTTCCGCCGTTGTCGCTGATTCGACGGGGCTCCGGCCACCGCGCCCGAGCAAGAGCCCAGAGCCAAGAGCAAAGAGCGCGACGATTAAGTGGTGGGCGGTTCGAGCGTGACGAGTTATTGGATCGGCGAGGAACGAGGATGAGCTACAGTAACAATTTCCTCACGCATAGAGTGATGTTTCATTCCGTCGCTCCGTTGGTCTGTACCTTGCTCCCTCTCACATGTTGTACTTTCGCACTTCGAATCGTCAACCACTTTCGAAGGATGAGGAACAGAAACAGAAACAGGAACAGAAACAAGCATCCACGAACCCTTAACTTACTACTGTACTTCCAACGGCCGCTTCCCAGCGCGCCGGGCTATTGTTCGCGCCTGGCTGCGCTAGTAGTGACAGCATAGGGGTACAGGGGGTTTATCTGTACGAAAGCTTAAATTGCTCGAGCTGGCCGAAAGGGTCCACCGTGTTATAGTTTTTCAATATTATTGATTCTTCTCTCCTCGACCCATCATTATTTACATACCATCCCTTTACTCCTCCAAGGCACTTTGCCCGACCACCACAACAGAACACCGAATCCCTAGGTCCGAATAATCTCCATCGCCATCGCCATCGCCATCGCCATCGCCATCGCAAGGCCAGAGCATCAATTCCACACACAGACATACACACATATACTCAGCTATCCCTACGCTTCTACAGCTCCAAAATCCCCACGTCCACCACAACCACAACCACAACCACAACCACAACCAAAACCAACACCAACACCAACACCCACCCACGCCCGACTTCCAGACTCCAGCCCCTCATCGCGTGAAGCCGAAGCGCAAACAACAGACACGATGGGCGCCGTCGTCTCATGCGTAAGCCCCTCTCCATTCCCCCTCTCCCCTCCCCCCCTGTCCCCCTGTCCCCATCTTCCTCCCCCCCGCCCTCTCCCCACTAACAACACCAAACAGCTCGAATCCATCCTGCACACCATCGGCGCCTGCCTGATGGCCATCGTCAACGGCATCGGCGCCGTCCTGCAGGCCATCATCGCCGCCATCGTCAGCCTCTTCGACATTATCATCTCCTGCCTCACCTGTGGCGGCGGCGGGGGGCGTAGGAGAGGGGGAAGGGGGAGGAGTGCTGTTTAGTCTGGTCTCGTCCTTCCTTGCCCGTTCGCCCTCCCGATGGTGTTCCGTCTCGGCTCAATCGGGTCGCTCGCGCGCTTGCTTGCGCCGGAGAGGAGAGGGGAGGGGAGGGGAGGGGAGGGACGGGACGGGATGGGACGTGGTTGTGGCTGGGTGATTAGGTTCTGTCGGTTTGGGGCTGTTTGGTTTGCGTCTGTGATACCACCACCCTTGTGTTTCGCGCGAGATTGGAGTCGTTGTGTGAGACTTGTTTTGTTGACTTTCGATACCCCCTCTGTCGGAATGTTGGAATGTGAGTCGGACTGAAAGTTGCGATTTTCGCATCGCGCGATAATACCACGGTTGAGTTCCTCCCGTTAGGCTAGCTTTAAGCTATGCATGCGTGCTATGCTACGATATCCCCTTCGCAACGTTGTGCCGTGCCATTTCATTACTTGCGCGTACACGCCAGCAAGCCGCCACCTTGACGATCTATACACTCCCACACCACCCTTGCCCTCCGCAAATCAGCTCCCTCTCTACCCATTCCTCACCACCTTCCACCCGCCCCTCACCCTCCTCCCCACCGTCTCCCCATACCCCACCTCCACGATCCCCCGACACATCTCCCACGCCCTCCGCGCACTGCCAATCGGATAATCCAACGCGGGCGGGATCGCCGTGCTCACCCACCCGGGCCACCGATCGGCACAGACGCTCTTCGTGTTGCACAGCGCGCGGAGGCCCTCCTCGCCGCCGAAGCGGCCGTACCCGCTGCCCTTGACGCCGCCGAACGGCAGCTGCACGGCGTAGTAGACGGCGAAGTCGTTCACGCTGACCATGCCCACCTGCAGGCCCGCCACCACCGCGTCCAGGTCCCGCCGCCGGCTCCCGAACACCGACGCCCCGAGCCCGTACGCCGTGCTGTTGGCTATCTGCACCGCCTCGGCCACGGACGTCGCGCGCATGACGACGAAGATGGGGCCGAAGAGCTCCTCGCGCGCGACGCGCATCGCCGGCGTCACGTCGACGAGGAGCGTCGGGGTGAAGTAGTGGCCTTTGCGGTGTTTGGGGTGGGCGAAGGGTCTGCCGCCGACGAGGAGCCGCGCCCCTTGCTGCACGGCTTCGGCAATGGTCGACTGCAGACGGGCGAAGGAGGCGTCGGAGATCATGGCGCCGACGTCGACGTCGTCGTCGTCGAGGGCGGAGCCGAGGCGGAGGGCGCGGATGCGCGTTTCCACCAGCCGGACGAGGTCGTCGTAGACGGCGGCGCAGGCGATGACGCGCTCGACGCCGATGCAGTTCTGGCCGGCGGACTGGAAGACGGCGCGCATGAGGATGCTGGCGACGCGGGGGAGATTCGCGACGTCGTCGAGCACGATGGCGGCGTCCTTGCCGCCGAGCTCGACGCAGACGGGTGTCAGGGCCTTGGCGGCGGAGGCGCAGACGTCGTGGGCCACGGCCCGGCTGCCGATGAAGGTGATGTGGGCGAGGCCCGGGTGGGCGGTGAGGGTGGGCGCGACGGCGGGCCAGCAGGTGATGGACTGCACGAGGGCGGCCGGGTGGTTGCAGGCTTTGAGCGCGCCGTGCACGATGGAGACGAAGTACTTGCTCGACCAGGCCGTGGCTTCGGAGCCTTTGACGACGATGGCGTTGCCGCTGAAGAGGGCGGAGATGATGGGGCCGAGCAGGTTGTGGAACTGCGATGCCCACATCAGTGGACGTTTCTTTGCAGGGTAGGTGGACGGCATCGGGAAGGACGGCTTACAGGGTAGCTAAGATCGTTGTCAAGTAAGTATCCCGCTGCCGACGGATGCACTCGGGGTCGTTCGAGATGCCTTACTTCCAACTCACGCAAGCCGCCACCACACCCAGCGGCTCCCACCGCACTTCATTGACCTTGTACATCATCAAGAAGTTCGTCGGCCGCCTCTCCGCTTTCAACGCCTTTTCGCCATGCGTCATTGTCCACTTCAACTTCTCCGCCGTGACCAAGATCTCGCCGAACGAGGCATCGACCCGTGTCTTGCCCGAGTCAAGACATGCCGCCGTCGCAATGGCGTCTTGATTCACGAGAATATACCTGAGACCGCAGCCCGTCAGTCCTCAATCTCCCTCAGCCGCAGACGGACACGATAGACCGATGATCCGGTAGGTAGATAGTAAAAGTTGCCCGTAGCTTCATACTTCAAGAGCGTCCGCAAGACCCTCCTCCTCTGCCGGAAGCTCGTCTTCGCCCACTGCACCTGCGCCTCGCCGGCTCTCGCAATAGCCCTGTTGATGCCGTCCGGCGTGGCGGGGTTCACGAGGCCGAGAGAACGGCCGGTGGCCGGACAGTAGCATTGGATCGCGCTCGAGCCGGGCGACTACCGGTCTTGAGTCAGCCTCCGATGCGGAATCTCGAATCATTGATCCAGAAGGGGCGGAAGGGGTAGTATACCTTCAGCTGCACCTCATCCAGCTCTTCGCCCCGCCAGCCGGGTTTGCATTGCTCCGGTATGGGGACTTCGTAGTCAACGGCGGGCTCTTCGGCGTCATTGCCGAAGGATTTCTTCAAGTATATAAAGGTCAGGGCGAGGATCGTCACAATGCTGCATAGTCCCGGCCAGGAAAGGGTAGAGGCGGGCAAGCCGCCGTTGAAGGAGGACATGATTTAGGCTCGACGTTCAGGACAGTACGTACAGAGGGGTTTCAAGGGTACAAAGGGTAACAGTGCTTCCTAGTCCTGGACCGGGAATTTATCAATAATTGGCAAGATGGTCTCTACAATTCCTGATTACTCTTCAATTGATCTCACTTCTATGTATTCATTAAGCATTATTTTGAGGCCAATGCGACCTAGGTTATTTCCCTTTGCATGATATTGCCTCAAGCAAAATCTTGATCAGGCTCATCTTGAAGAGAAACTCGATAGCAGAGGCTAACTCGTGACTGCCCATACAACTTATGGTCAAGTGCAGCAGAGATCGATAAAGGCTTGTAAATCGCAAGTATGTGGCAGATAGATCTGACAAATGAAGAAATAGACAAAGCTCGAAGCCAAGATAGATAGCAGAGTAGATCGATTGCCGGAACCCTCATGCGCCATAGCTAGATCCGAACAGTACCCAGAGTGGTGTTATGGTCGCAAAAGCATGCCAATTGAAAATCTATCGCCTTCACCATATCTCCCGACCCCGACCAAAGATCCTCGATCGCTCGACCAGAGACTCTCGCTCATCCCTCTACACCCTCATCACCACTTGCACTAGCGTCTTGCTCCTCGCCTTCGTCCGCATCCGTGACTGGCTCCTCGCTCTGCTCGTCACTGTCATCACTCGTTTCTCCTTTCTTCCCCTTCATTCCCGCCTTCTTCTTGTTCGGGCTTTTGCTCGGGTTACTCTTCCTCTTCCCCGTCCTCTTGACCAGATGATCGATAGGGCAACCCTTGTCCCAATCTCCGCCACCCTCCCCGGTCGCCGCCCTGCATCTCGGACAAGTCTTCCCATGCCGAATCAAAAGCTGATGGAGCGGATACTTCAGTTCATTCGGCACCCTAACCTCGCAGTGACTGTATGTGGTGTTCCTCGTCGCCTTATCCGGCGGGACCCAGTTCAACCACTTGCAGAGCCGGAAAACATGCGTGTCGACGGCGAAGCTGGGTCGCTGCATGCAAAAGAGGAGAACGCATGACGCGGTTTTCGGGCCAATGCCTGGATATTTGATGAGGGCGTTGAATGCAGCTTCAGCAGAAAGTACATGAAGGTGATCGAGAGAAAGGACGTGCTCGTCTGCCCGCTTGATTTCGGCATCCTTCTCTTCTTCTGCCTCATTTTCCGCGCCTATCGGACTAGGAGCATCCTTGTCATGCTTGGCATCGACGAGCGCATCACGGCGAGCTTTGTTTTCTTCATACACCATGTCTAGGATCTCTTTGATGCGCTTACTCTTGGTAACAGCCAGCCCACCGCTCTTGATTGCTTCTTTGACAACTGTAACATCTGCACGCCGGACGTTGTCCCAATCCACACTCCCTTTGCCAATGCCCTCCTGGCGTATTCCAAACTTAGTGACTAAGCCTTTGAATGCCATGGAGGAGTTAGTGCTCGTAGTCGCCGCACTGAGGAGTGTCCTGATGAGTGCATCAAGGATCGATGGCACCTCTCCACAACCAGAAACGGTTGTGGATGGATTCGGAACAGTCGCTGGAGCTTGGACCTTGCCGTGTACCGCAGATAACAAGTCATTGACCTCCTGACACTCTTCGGGCGTAGGATGCGGCCAATCTGGGTATGGTGTTTCGCCTGGTGTGAGTCCGTATGGATTGGCTTTAGCCCTCCTTGACTTCTTCGCAGGCGATCCTTCGGCATCAGTTGCGATGGCTGCCTTCACAACTGCTTCAACGTCTTTCACCGTTGCTCCACCTGACTTCTTGATTTGGTTGGCAGTAGGTTTGATCGGCAAGCCTACCTCTTCGTTAATGTTGGCATTGCTAGAGGCAATAATCTTTCCAAGGTTATGCGGAAGTTCATTGATATCTTCCTCAGCCTTAACTCGACTCTCCCTTTTCCTTTTCTTCCCTTTGCTGGCAGGGGTCGGCGGCACTACTGTCTTCGCCACTTTGGGTGTCCTTTTGAGCCTTTCAGTACGCTTTGGCGGTGTCTCTAGCTTTGTTCGGGGAACTGGCGTCGCAGGAGGGCTGGACAGCTGCTGAGGTGCGCCGTTCGTCTCAGACGAAGCTAGGAAAGCTGCTTCTTTAGCCGCAGAGGAGCGGGTAATGCGGGTTGCCATGGTCGTAGTGTGGTGCAAGTGGCAGACTTTATTGTTTTGTAGCTGGATTGGTGGGTGTTTCAAGTGACTGATGGCGAACGATACCGACACAAGATGTCGGGTTAGGTGTGAAAACACAACGAAAGGACCGCAAGCCTTTCTGCAGTATTGAATGGCAAAGCGGTCCAGTATCGGAGAAGTCCTGTATACGAACGTCTTGGGGGACTTTATACAACTAGTGAGGTCTGAGGCTATCATGCAATTGCACTCTGTAGATCACTCTTTGGACGTCGCATTGCTGAACAGTCATAAGATGCTCCAAACTTAGGAGAGCTCGTGATAGTTCAATGATTCAATGATGTCTGGACCTGTCAAGTCTCTGCGCTAATGCAAGGCACCGGCTGACGGACCATGCCGGGACTAACAACTTAAACAACTTGGGCTGTCCCAGGTAGTTAACGCTTCAGATCGTCTTCACATATACCTCAGCATCCATCCAGAATTCGTTGCGATTTGAGTGGACGGCGCTGCGTTGACCACCCCAAGTGCTCTAAGTTCGAATGCGGACTCAGGATGTGCGTCTTCCCTGCTAAGGTACAGTACTCAGTATTTTTTTTGGGCCAATATGCCCTTCGGCAGAGCAGCCAGTCAGTATGAATTGAAGCCCATTCGACCTTACATCGCCGTTGTTCTGGGCTTTTTGTTCCTCGGTGGTGGGAGTCAAATAGTGTCTCCTGGATGGATAAACAACAAATACGACGAGTTGCAAGAATAATCCCTTTGCACCTTCAGTTCGACTTCATATATCTGTACTTCACATTGAAGAAACTTGAAGGCACTTCTTTGCCAAATGTGGTAATGGGGACGGTAAAGACACCAATCGAAAATGCAAATCCCCACCAACCCATTCTAGACGCTGATGGAGGCAAGCGCGAAAAAGAGCTAGTCAAGGCCCAGCAGACTGAATAAGCGCATGTATCTTAGGAATATCTGTTAGCATACCCGCCGTGACCCAGCGGGCCAAGAGGAAGGAAGACAGACACTATGATTTCTGAGGGGTGGAGCTTGTGCATCGTCAGTAGATTGAAGTAACGTTAGATGCCCGAAGTGGGGTGAGCTCGGCGAGGGGCATACGGCCTTTGCGAGTGAGGAATGGCCGAGACAGCAGGTGCATGCAAAGCAAGGAAGGCACAGTCCTCCTCGAGCCCCTTGCCCAGGTGCTGCACGATAGTTTATGCCCAGAGGCGCTCTCAGCCCTCCTATCCTCGTGCGTGCTGCGCATTCGACGCCTGTCCAGCAGCTCTGAGGCGCTTTCTTAAAACGATCACGCTGCAGAAGCATGAGGGCAGGTTCTTGTCCGTAGCCAATGATGGATATCTCTAAGGCCTAAATACATGTAAATCAATACGCTATCAATGCCGCTAACCCAAGTCCAAAGCAATAAGAATAAGCCCTGCGTCAACGCCCATTCGCACCAAAGGCGCCCAAGCCCCGTTGTACCCGGAGCGATCTGCGTGCTATAGGGCTTTCATACTGGTATCTCATCTGATCATAAGCCGTAGAAACGGAGGACGTTTCCGAAGGGGATGCCCTCTCCGACGACGCGCTATTGCCGAGTGACAGGCCAGACAGGCTGGTGGCTGGAACAAAGCTCTCGCGCTTCGATCTCGAGCGCGTCATACGCGGTTCTTGTAGCTGTACTTGCGATGGCGACATAGGCACCGGCTGCTCCTTGACTCGCAAATGGGTCGGAGGAGGGATTGCCGTTGGCACAGGCTCCAGAACTGGCGCCTCTGGAGAGAGCAAAAGAGGTGGAGCAGTCTCGGCTGCTGACTGGTGAGGTAGATGCTTCTGGGTGGAGATGAAAAGCCACATTTCCTGCATCATCATGCCGCCCAACAGTATCATGCCCGACGTGTCATACGCACTAGGCATGGAGTCACGCGAGATGGTAACCCTGCCTAAAAAGACTGACACCGCAAGCTCCGTGACAAACATAAGCATGTCGGAAAGGCTCCAAAAAGCCTTGGTGTTTGCAGTAGCTTCCCAAAGCTCACAACTAGCGATAGTGACAGACACACCCAAGGCGCCAAGTCGGAAATACAGCGCGGCTGAGGGCATTGTGTCTGCCGCCTTCCATAAGAGCCACGCTGCACCTAGCGAGAAAATACTTGCAATTCTCGCCCAGGCTCCGCGCCCTTGGGATGACTCTGGGCGATAAGACAGTTGCTGCTGCCGTTCTCGGGCCGCTTGTACTTCCGGGGGTTCGTCGTCTAGTGAGAACGCCGCGTCAAACAAGTTCACCAGACCTGTGTCGGTGGAAAAGTCGTCCCGAGGAAAGAACTTAGGGGGAGCCATCTCAAAGGGTTTTTGATTCTCATTGTGTGGCCTTCCAGGGTTCTGCTGGTTGTTTGGTGGCGGCAGCCGTCGTGTGAGGCTATCAGAGAAGTTTTGCTGCTTTTCAACGGTTGTCTTTCGAAAGCTAGGTTGATTTTGCGGATTGCGAAGCTTTTGGGCTTGACTCTGTGGTGCTGCAGGTATCCGACCGTAGAAAGGGGATGCGATGGAGGCAATCTGAGGTTTCTGGGAGGGTCCGTGTACTGGAACTGGCTGAAAGGATGGTTGGGTAGGTGTCCAGTCCATTGGGTCTGCTTCGTGATCGGGAGGAGGAGTTGGAGGATGATTTGGTACCGCGCACGGCTGCTGAAAGACAGGTGCGAGTTTGCTGATCGGGAAGGGTTGCGTATAGAAACGACTTGACTGGTTTGCAAAAGGATCTTTGCTTGGACGATGTGGCGTGTGTGCTTCAGTAGGCGGCTGCAGCCGAGTCAGGGACTCGGGGCTCTCCTGCCAAGACACCTTCGGTGTGCGGTCAATTTGGACGATACGCAGTAACATGATAGAAGACTAAACAGGAGTCAGTAACTTACAAGGGTTTTAGGTCTCGAGGATACTCACTATGGTGATGAAAGCCAGCATGAAAAGATGCACTGCTCTCCGAGCGGGCGAATTCAACCCGGCAGCGTGATCATCCTTCAGGATCACCCAGGCAGCGATTCTGGCCATGAGCACAACGACTTGTAGCTTGTAGTAGTCCTTTAGTCCTACCAACCTGCAGCCCCGTAGTCGCCATTTGTCAGATAAGCGATTGTTCCACCATATCGAAACGACACCGAGAATCAAAGCTAGTCCGGCTATAGGAGCCGCCAGTGCCGCGCACTCCGGGGTCACCACTTTAACCTGCGGGTATTGGTGTAGGCATTCGGAGAGCGTCGCTCCACTCTCCTCCGCTCGGAGCCCATCTTCATTATCGGGGTTGACCATTGCGCCCATGATATTCCAAACAGCTTGCCCAGCAATGCTACTCCACCACCCGAGTGATCCAGCCATCACAACAGCGTTTCTCCAATCCCAGTTTCCTAGGCCAGTCTGCTCTTTAATCTCCCGCGTCCTTTCCATCATCCGTCTGAGATGATCCGTCTTTGCAGCATAGCCAGTGGCCCGAATACGTTCCCTAACTCGCGGAGCGCATTCTTCGCAGACTTGCGGATATTGTTCCTCGAGACGTGCACGGTATTTTGGATACTGAACCTCATAATCTGCATCATTCCCGTCTGTAGAAGAGGGAAGGTAAGAAGCAAGCATTTGGGTAAGAAGATGCTGGTTTTGAAGGCATGTCGGGCAGAAGAGAGTTTCTTCTGTCGTTCCTGGTATGGGAGAAGCAGCCCGGGGAATGGGATGGGCATATTGTACAGCTGAAACAGACTCCAAAACTGGCGGATCTGTTATGTCGCCGTTCTATCCATCGTACATATTAGCGCAGCTCGGAGAGACATCACTAACCACTGGAGGAGTATACATACCTCATCCAAATGATTTACAGCTTCACAGTTCGTACATTTCCATTTCCTCAGAGTGAAATGTGCTTTCTGCGCCGATCTTCCACCGCAATAAAAGCAGACAAGTTTGTGTCGCAGTGAAAGAGCCATTGCAGACTAACTTGAAATGCTTTGTATCGAGATGATGATGGATGACTTTTCGCGAATCGACTTTGGACTTGTAAACATCCATGACGCTAGCGGCCCGTTGCGCTTGCCTTATTTATGCATGGCGGCCTCCCGACCCAGACAGTCGGCTCCAAGATTGGTAGCTGTACGAAGCAGCGAGTTGAAGGCAGCGAGTTCTCCAAGCGGGCAAAACACGGATTGAGTGGAGTACCCTCACTCTGCTAAACTCGGCCCCTTCCCACTATACGGAGTACCTGATAATCAATCCTATTACTCCCCTCCTCATCTCAACACAGCGGTTAAGGAGCATCGTCTTTCCGTGTCCAGGCTAACAGCTAAGTGGCAGTCTGTTGAACCGACTCATGCAGTCTACATTTCCACATCGGCCTTTCTTAGTTAGCAGTAAACTCACACACGCCGGTAAGTCCAAGGAATTACATCTGGCTCGGTTTCTCTTCGCCAGGAGACTTCGTAGTTCCTAAAGAAGTGAAGCTGGAGACTTCTAAACTAAACAATACCAGGTATTGCTGAAGTATAGAAACGTTTCTCATTCTACCCATTCTATCTCGAAGTGTATACCCTATCGGTTGCTTCCAGTGCTCAATCCTAACCACCCAGCACATAGGGCTGAGTGAGGGCTGGGCAATCACGAGCTAAGCTTGACGTGTACTA
>JAABUU010005014.1_pt1 | contig 15166 bp, 18 predicted proteins | sample 5559301 | NCBI WGS metagenome assembly JAABUU01 (sample SAMN10711884, study PRJNA513360) | rock metagenome | isolation source: Antarctica rocks | place: Antarctica: Victoria Land, Richard Nunatak white | reverse complement strand
AGCGCCGCCACGCGCTCGGTGGATCAGGAGCATGCACCAAACTGCCACTGCATTGGGAGCAGGTAGCATGAGGGAACGGCTATGAGCAACACAACTGACCCACTAGTCGAATGGTAAAGGGCAAACTATCGGCTTCGAAGCGTATGGATGTATCTGCTCCCACAAGCTCCCTTGCGCGCGCTGAGATGCCAAAAAAGGCGTGTGGAGGATGCGAAGGGGCGGAGATGTGTTTGGTCGGGCCGGGGTCATTCAGGTTCGCATCGAATGCCACACTGTTTACCTGTTGCGGCGGTAACTCCCGAAGAGGACAAGCAACGTCACAAGGGTCGCCGCAAGGATCAGGCCGCCGACAATCGCGCTCAACCAACCGCGCCCCGCTGCATGGAGGGTGAAGATCAGGACGGCAAGGGCGGCGAGATAGAGGAACGTCAACGGGCGACGGTTCCACGGGGAGGGCAGCGGTGGTTCTGACATTGCCTACTCCATCCCGAACAGACGATGTGTGAGCCGTTGCCAAAAGCCCTCAGGAGGGCGTTGTACGCCTCTGTGGGACGTTTGGGCATCGGATACGGCCGATTGATCCTCGGCGGGTGGCTCGGCGTGGGGTGGGCCGCTTGATATGTTTGCGGGTAACTGCCGCTGGGCGGTCTGTAAGAGAATGCGCCATTCCTGCTCAGCACGAGCATGATCGCGGCGGATCTCCACTATCTCATCGTCCCGCACCTGTAGCCGTTCACGCAGAAACCGGACTTCCTCACGCATCTCGACCATGCGCGTATCGGCTGGCTCCTGTGGTGCGTCATACCCTATGGCACCTGTGGCATCTGCCATAGGGCTGGCTGATGCTGCCGTAGGGCAGGGTGATGCATCGGCATCATTGGGAAGGATCACATACCATTGGCCGTCATCGCCCTTGCGCGCTTGCACCCGTCGCCGTTGTACTCGGCTACGCATCGCTTCCTTGCTAATGCCGAGCCGTGCAGCTGCCTCGGTGATCGTGTGTTCTGACATTGCATCACCCCTGCGTCATTGCCATAGGGCAGCCTGAGGCACCTGAACGAGTCTACCGCGATTAGGGTTTGTCTTTCACCCTTATCCTCGCCGCACACCGTGGGTGGGCGGCGGTGCATTCGGGGGGCCGCATGCGTGCGGTGATCGCGGGCGCTTCGACCCGCTCTCGTCACTTGGGGAGGGCTTTGAGGGCCGTATATGCCGGCCGTGGGGAGCCGTCCGCGTTGATAATGGAGTAGTGAGACGGGCCGGTGTACCACGGCTCGATGGTGGACCAATTGAGGTTCCAGAGCAGCGTCACTCCCACCCACGGATAGCGCTCGCGGCTCATCTTGATCGCCCGGACCTCGTAGTCGGCGCGCATCTCCTCCGTCACAGTGTTGAACTGGTCGTAGCCGTCGGGGCGGAAGTCGCTCCCCCAGCCCCACTCGGTGAACCAGACCTGCTTGGCGCCGTCACCGTGCGCATCCATGATCCGGTGATACGCCTCGCAGCGGCGGAAGTAGAAGCTGTCGTGCTCGTAGTAGTGCGGCCCCGGGCCGGGATTGCCCGCCGACTGGAGCGTCTCGGGCGGGTTCGCCATCCCATAGGGGTGGGCGCCGAGGACATCGTAGTAGTCGCGTACCTCGCCGTTGTGGTACTGAAAGAGTTGCTCGAGGAAGACCGTATCGTCGATGGCGAGGTTCGGGTCGTTGACCCCGGTCGGCGACGGCGCGCCGAGGATGGTGATGGCATCCGGGTCGGCGCTCTTCACGCCGAGGTACCCCGCCTTGACGATCTCGACGTACGCGTCGGGGTCGATCGGGCCGCTCGTCTCCCGCACGAGGTTCGCCTCGTTCCACAGTTCGTAGGCCGCGACCTGCCCCTGATAGCGCGCGGCGAGGGCATGCATGAAGTTACCGAAATCGTGCGGATCCCGCGGGAGGCCGTCGCTGCCATTCGGCGTCGCCCAGGCCGGTCCCTTGGCGACGGAAAAGACGAGGCGGATGTTGGCGGCTTGTGCGTCCGCGACGAGCGCGTCGAGATCGCCCCAAGTGTACTGCCCCTTCTGGCCCTCGATGGTGTTCCACATAATCTGCTGCTTGGCCCATCCGAAGCCGAGGTCGTTGATCATTGCGAACAGCCGGTCGTGCGGCTGCCCGAAGAAGTGCGCCTGGATGCCGAGCCCGACGTGCGGCCCCGCGAGGAAGGGGTAGCCGGCCGCGGATACCCCACCCGATGTTACCGGAGCGGGCTGCCGCGCCCAAGCAGGCACGCTTGCCCGCGCCAGTCGCTCGCGGCCGAGAAGACCCAGTTCCACCTCATGGTCGCTCCCCGCGAAATCGGGGTGCCACTCCATACGCACGCGCTCGAAGTATTGCACCCGGTAGGTGCGCCCGTCGGCCTGGTTGCGCTCGTCGAACGCCTCGGAGATCGGGTAGCCGAACATGGAGAGGCCACCGGAGCGATCCCACCAGGTGTGGAAGATGCCCGCGAGCGTGTGGCGGGTCTGTGAGGCGTAGCCGATAGACGCGTCATCCGGCGCCGGGACGGGCAGGAACGGAGCATCCCCTCGCCGCGTCGTGGCGAGTTCATCGCCGAGCAACCGGAGCAGGACGTCGTTGGGGGCGGCATTCTCCGGGTGCAGCTCGAAGACCGCCCGCTCGAAGAATTGCACCTGGTATGGCTTGCCGTCGGTGGAGGGGAAGGTGAACGGACGCGTGAGCGGCAAGCCATAGATGTACAGGCCGCCCGCCTCCCAAACCTCTCGGAAGCGCCCGGAGATCATCTGGTTCGTTTCGGGAAAGAAGCGAGGGGCGCTCGTGATACTCGACGCAGCCGCCACCCGTACCACCGATGCCGGCAACCCGGCAATTGGCAACATGACGGCCATGACCAGGAGCAACGCGTGGACCGCGCGGGGGGTACGGGATGGGTGGAGGAAAGTCAGTATGGCGACACTCCTTTGCTCTTAGGACTTACGCAGTTGCGGGGAGGCGATACCACGGATGAGCAAGATAGCGCCGTACCGCCGGGCGGATGATCGCTTCCTTCGCCCGCCCCCAGTTCACTCCCGTCCGCAGCCGGTGCCATTCCAGGCGCACGAACGCCCGGATCGCACAGCCGATGTGGTTGCGCTGCGCCCGCCCCGCGCGCACCATCGCCCGCTCCACCCCGCATTCCTGCTTCAGTTCCCGATGGTAGACCTCGATCCCCCACGAAAACTCGGCATACTTCAGCCGTTCCAGTTCGCCCATTCCCAGATCGTCGGTCGCCCAGTGTTCCGTCTCGCCGTCCATGGCGACGCACCGGAACACGCGGATCAGCCCGTAGTCCTTGAGCCAGACAACCGTGCCCGATTCGGCGATCGCGCAGTCCGCCACCGCCCGGTTGCCCATCCGATCGGGGTTGACCAATCGGTTCGCCTTCAGCCGGGTCAGCCACCGCCAGCCGCAATCCCGGATCAGCCGCATGCCGCCCAAAGGGCACCCGTCGATGCTCGCGTACCAACTGTCGAAGAGCACACATTCGGGCGCGAACCCGCGCTGCTTGGCGGTCAGGAGCATCGCGAGGAAATGCTCGTTCTTCGTCATCCCGTCGTTGGGCTTGTCGAAGACGCGCCAGTCGCAGGGAATCAGCGATTCGCCTTCCGTCCACAGCAAGGTAATCAGGTTGATGCCGTCCACGACGGCATGATGCTTGCCCGACCAATGCCGATGGACGAGGTCCATCTTGCGCGCGTACGGCTTGTCGAGGGTCGTGTCGTCCACGACCAGCACGCCGCGTTCGCGCTCGACCAGCGGGGCGACCTCCCGCCAGAGCGCCGCAGGATCAGGCTCGAGTCGGTGCAGGAGGCGGGTGAAGGCGTCGTGCGGGGGGCAGCGGGTCGACGCGGTTGGACGCGGGCCGCCTCGGTGCCGCTGACGGCGCGCGGCGTCGCAACAAGGAAATCGATGTAATCGGTGTCGGTACAGCGCGGTCGGTTCATGCGTCATACTCTACTCGTATTCTCGGATTCGGTTCAACTGCGTAAGTCCTAACTTCCTATTAGGGTCTTGTGCTAGTGGCTCGTCAATGCTCATTTGATAAATCGCCGCATCGCTGCTACGCTTGCCCTCCGGCGCTCGCACGCGCGGCGCGATAGTCCGGAGCGATCAGCGATGCGGAAAGTCTATCATGTCGTCTTGACCGCCGACGAGCGGGCCGCGTTGCAGGCGCTCATCGCGCAAGGGGTCGCCGCCGCCCGCACCCTGACACGGGCGCGCATCCTGCTCAAAGCGGACGAGTCCCCCGCTGGTCCCGCGTGGAGCGACGGCCAGATCGTCGCCGCCTTGGATGTCAACCGTCCCACCATCGCGCGGGTGCGCCAGCGGTTCGATACTGAGCGCATCGCGGCGGTGCAGCGGCATCCGCCCGCCACCCGCCCCACGCCGAAAGTGGACGGGGAGCAGGAGGCGCATCTGATCGCCCTCGCCTGTAGCGCGCCGCCGCGCGGTCAGGGGCGCTGGACGTTGCGGCTGCTCGCCGAGCGCTACGTCGTCTTGGGGTATGGGGAGCCGATCTCCCACGAGTGGGTGCGGCAGACCTTGAAAAAAACCGCCTCAAGCCGTGGTTGAAGCAGAAGTGGTGCATCCCGCCCAAGGCGAACGCGGCGTTCGTCGCGCAGATGGAGGATGTGCTGGCGGTCTACCGGCGTCCCTACGACCCGTGTCGTCCGCAGATTTGCATGGACGAGTTGCACAAGCAACTGCTGGGTGAGGTGACGCCGCCCCTGCCGATGGCGGCGGGACAACCGCAGCGCAGCGATTATGAGTATGTGCGCAATGGGACAGCAAATCTCTTCATGCTCTGTGAGCCATTGCGCGGCTGGCGACAGGTGACGGTGACCGCGCGGCGCACGAAGGTTGACTGGGCACACTGCGTGCGAGAGTTGGTTGATGTCCATTATCCCGATGCGGAATGCATCGTGCTGGTGATGGACAACCTGAACACGCACACGCCCGCGTCGCTCTATGAAGCCTTCCCGCCCGCCGAAGCGCGCCGGATCGTCGAGCGGCTGGAGCTGCACTACACGCCGAAGCACGGCAGTTGGCTCAACATGGCGGAGATCGAGTTATCCGTACTCAGCGGGCAGTGTCTGGATCGCCGGATGGAAGATCGGGCAACGTTGCGCGCGGAGGTTAGCGCATGGAACGTGGATCGGAACGCGGCAGGGAAAGGGGTAAACTGGCGTTTCACAACGGACGATGCCCGGATCAAACTCAAGCATCTCTATCCATCTATTGAGCTTTGACAGGCCACTAGTTGACGAGGGGTCCTTCGATCACGTACAGAACGGTTGCCTACTGGAGTGAACCCCTTGTACCAGACCAGTAGGCAAGTCAACCTTTCCCCGTCAATGCCCATACCGCCTCAAACTCGACCGGCGGCAGATAGCCCAAACTCGAATGCAACCGCTTCGTATTGTAGACCGCTTCGATGAACGCTTCCACGTTCGTCTCCGCCTCTTCGAATGTTCGATACTCCTTCAGATAGACCTCCTCGGTAGGTGTATGAGGAACGGTGGAGTAGCAGGATGAGACAGGGGAATGCGAGTTCGATAGGATCTTCTTTGTCGAGAAGGAGATGCTATGAACCCGCACGACGTATTCTGTCCCAATCCCGACTGTCCGGCAAGAGGACGCAGTGGCGAGGGTGGAGTTGCATCGGTTTGGTGGACAGTCGGGGATTTGTATCCGCGCAATTTATCGGAGAGTGTCCCAATGTCGAATATTATGCTTGCTGCCCGGGGTTGATCAGCGAAGAGGACGACGCGACGAGACGCGACGGGCGGAGCGCGGCGGCATGTCAAGGTGAGGCCTACCCCAGACTGATGTCAGCCATCTCTCCTTCTTCCTGTCAATATAGAATCCCTTTCGCTCTTTCTTGACATCTGTTCCCAAACCTTATAGACTCTATCTTGACAGATGGAGGAAATCGTATGAATGGACAACGGATCGGCTACGTCCGGGTCAGCTCGCTCGACCAGAACCCGGATCGCCAACTCGAACAAATCCCCGTGGATCGCACCTTCACCGACAAAGCGTCGGGCAAAGATGTGGATCGCCCCCAGCTCGATGCGCTCCTGCGCTTCGCCCGCGAGGGGGATACGGTGGTGGTGCACTCGATGGACCGCCTGGCCCGCAATCTCGATGATCTCCGTCGCCTCGTCCAGCAGCTCACCGCGCGGGGGATCCGCGTCGCGTTCGTCAAGGAAGGGCTGACGTTTACGGGGGAGGACGCGCCGATGGCGACGCTCTTGTTGTCGGTGATGGGAGCGTTCGCCGAGTTCGAGCGGGCGCTGATCCGGGAGCGGCAGCGCGAGGGGATTGCGCTGGCGAAGCGGCGGGGGGCATATCGGGGGAGGAAGAAGGCGTTGAGTGTGGAGCAGCGGGCGGAACTGCGCGCACGAGTGGCGGCGGGGGAGGGGAAGGCGGCGGTGGCGCGGGCATACGGCATCAGTCGGGAGACACTTTATCAGTACCTGCGGGCGAGTGATGACAAATAATGTTCGCCTAATCCGGGTACGATACGCAGATTAGTGGGCAGAAAACGGCAGTCGAACACGGATGTTATTCGCCGGAAGGGGATTAGACGAAGAACAGACCCTTTGAAAAGATGGTCGGGGTTGGTTCGGAAAATCGCTAAATGTCAGAGGGAAAACGATGACGGATCACCTGCTATCATAGATGCATGGGGAAAACCGGTGTGTCCAAGAATGAAACGGTAACAGAAGAAACGACACGGGCCTTGATTCGTCGAGGCTTGCTCTTGGAGTACATCACCCTCGGTTGGAATGTCGTCGGTAGCGTCATCGTTATCTTGTCAGCGATCGCAGCCCATTCGGTTGCGTTGGCCGGATTCGGGCTCGATTCGCTCATCGAAATTTTCGCCTCGGTAATCGTCGTCTGGGAGCTGACTGGCGCGGGAGGCACGGATCGGGAGCGCAAAGCCGTCCGACTGATCGGCATCGCCTTCTTCTGCCTCGCCATCTACATCCTGGGACAATCCGCCTATACCCTCATCAGCCGGTCGCATCCCGATACCTCGCCTGGTGGCATCGCCTGGCTCTCGCTCACGCTCGTCGTGATGCTCCTCCTCGCCTGGGGGAAGAAGGCGACAGGAGAGAAGATCCACAACCCCGTTCTCATCACCGAGGGGCGTGTCACCCTGATTGACGCACTCCTCGCTGCGGCCGTACTCGTGGGTCTCATTCTCAATGCCGCCTTCGGCTGGTGGTGGGCTGATCCCCTGGCGGGACTCGTCATCGTCTACTACGGATTGAAGGAAGGGCTCGCCGCGATTCGTGGCGAGGCGTAATCCATGATCGCGACCGCCATCATCTTCGTGTCGCTCGGTCTGGATACCCTCGCCGTCTCCCTCGGCTTGGGGCTGTCGGGCTTGCCACGTAATCGCTGGTTGAAAGTCGGCCTGACCTTCGCGCTCTTTGAAGGGCTGATGCCGGTCGTCGGGCTCTTGATCGGCCAGGGGCTCGGGTCGGCGCTCGGAGCGATCGCCACCTACGTCGCGGCGGGTATCCTGGTCGTGATCGGCGGCCTGGAAATCAAAGAGGCCGTGCTGGACGACGATGACGACGATGAGCCAATCGACCTTTCCCCAGCGGCGGAGAAGAGGCGCCCGCTCCTGCTCACCGGCCTCTCGGTGAGCCTCGATGAACTGGCGGTCGGGTTCGCGCTCGGCGTCCTGCACGTCCCGCTCGGGCCTGCCCTCATCTATATTGCCGTACAGGCGTTCGCGCTCACCTTCGTCGGCCTGCTGATCGGGCAGCGGCTCGGCAAGCGGTTGGGGGAGCGGGCGGAACTCGCGGCCGGGATCGTGCTGGCGCTTTTGGGTGTCGCGATCTTCCTCAGTGAAATCACTGGCACACATTTCGTGTGACGATTGACGTCCCGGTACATGACGTGGTACACCGCACGCGGCGATGAAGCTCGCCTGCGTCTCCATTCGAGACCGACCCGCCGCAGTAACCGTGGCTGATAGCTTCTACCGGCACCATGCCGTGTAGGGGCATTTTTATTTGCATGAGGGGGTACGTTGCGCGTTTTGATTGTTGCCCTCGGTGCCGGGCTTGGCGGGGTCAGCCGGTATCTGATCCAAGGCTGGATTCTGGAACGCACGGGGCCGAGTATCCTTGCGCTCTTCGTTATCAACGTCTCCGGAGCCTTCGCGCTCGGTTTGGTCACGACGCTCGCCCTCGAGCGCAACCTCATCAACCCGGAGATCCGCCTGCTCCTGACGACGGGGCTCCTGGGCGGCTACACGACCTTCTCCTCGTGGATGCTCGAATCGTTCCAACTCCTGGACGCGGGCAATCTCCTGCGCGCGGCGGTGAATGTCGTCGGCAACGCGGTAATCGGACTCGTGGCGGTGTATCTTGGGATCGTCGCGGGACGGATCGTGTAGGTAGGGAGCAGACAATGGCCGAAGCAATATTCCTCATCCCCGAAAAGGACAGCGATCGCATCCAAGCACTGCGGGGTGTAGCGGGCATTCAAGCGGTGCAAGCGACCCACAAACCCTTCGATCCATTCAGCGCGGATGCGGAGACGCAGGCGGTCGCTGAGGCGGTCGTCACCGTCTCGTACGATCCCGCGCAGATGAGCATCGCGCAGATCAGGGATGCCTTGCGGTCATGCAACATCCATATTCTGGACGTGCAGCGCGGGGAATAATGGGACTGGTCACGCCTCCCGACTGCGGTAGATGAGCACTTCGACCGGATCAATCGTCACCAGTCCCTCCTGCACCATCTCGGCGACGAAGGGGCGGATATGGGCGATGCGTTCCTGCTGGTCGACGAACTCGACTAAGACGGGAAGATCCTCGGAGAGGCGAAGGATCGAAGTGGTATGCACCTTGCTGTGCGCGCCGAAACCCGCCATGCCCTTGAAGACCGTCCCGCCTGCCAGCCCCTCGCGCTTCGCCATCAGGAGCAGCGCCTCGGCAAGCGACTGATGGTGCCAACGATCTGATTCCCCGATATAGATGCGCATGCGCCATGCTTCTCCGGCAATCTCCATTACGAACCTCCTGTACCAATGAGCGGTATTCGTGTCGTTCATCGTAGTGTACCGCTCACCGCAGCGCGGTTGTATTCTCGTTCCTTGCCTCCGGCCTGCCTCTTTGCTAGACTGCATCAACAGGTTTGAGACAAACGCCGTACGTCGGATGGTGTCTTCCATGCAATCACCGATGGTGCAGTCACTCTCTAAACAATCCCTCTTTTGGATCTTCCTGCGGATCGGTGCTGCCGCATTCGGTGATACGGGGCCGGTCTTGGTGCTCCTCGAACGGGAGTTCATCGAAAAACGGGCAGTCCTCACTCCTGAGGACATCACCGAAGCGCTCACCTACACGAAACTCCTCCCCGGCTCGACCGTCGTCCAGATCGTTGCCTACTTAGGCTACAAACTCGGCGGATGGGGTGGGTCAGCACTCGCCGCCATCGCTTTTGTGCTTCCCGCTGCACTGGCGATGCTCATCCTTGCCGCTGGCTACGTCGCGGTCACGGCGCTCCCGCATGTGCAACCGGCAATCACCGGCTTGACCGCCGCCGTCGTCGGCATGCTCATCGCGACGATGTACCGGCTCGGCAAGAAAAACATCAGCAGTCCGGTGGGGATCGTCATCGCCCTCGCCGCCTTCGTGACCGGTGCATTTCTCAACGTCAATGCGGCATTGATCGTGATCGCCGCTGGTCTGGTCGGTATCCCGCTGTTCTCGAAGGCGAAGGGGGGAGGAAAGTGACTCTCCTCGTCTCGCTCTTTCTCCATTTTCTGCTCATCAGCCTCCTTGCGTTTGGCGGCGGACAAGCGGCACTGCCACTGGTCGAGCGGATCACGGTCGCCGAACAAGGCTGGATTTCGGGTGCGGACTTCTCAACCGCTGTCGCCTTCGGGTACGTCACGCCGGGGCCGGTGCTGATCACGGCAACCTTCATCGGCTATCGTGCCGGTGGGGTGCTTGGTGCCCTGGTCGCAACGGTCGGCGTCTTCATCGCGCCGTGGTTCCTGGCAACCGGATCGGCGCATATCCTCCGGTCGTATTTGCAGCAGCCGTGGCTCCGGGGTTTTGGGAAAGGGGCCGCACCGGCAACCATCGGACTGCTCGGTGTTGCCGCCCTAAGCCTTGCCCGGACCTCCTTCACGAGTTGGCCGTACGTTCTCATTGCCGCAAGTGCCCTGATCCTGTCCCTGTGGCGAAAGATCAATCCGCTTTTTATTCTGATCGGCGGTCTTGCGCTCGGAACCCTCATCGGCATCCTCGGAGTGGAGATTGATAAAGGAGTACCATGACGGTGGCAACCCATGAACAGGAACAGGCGACGAATCGACTGGAAATTGCGCTCGGGGGCGGTGCCGGTGTGTGGCTCTTTCTGCTCGCTGTCGGCTTCGTCGCACCGGGCGGGTGGCATTGGGGCTGGCCGGAGTCCATCGGCCACATGATCAACTACATGATCTCCCTCTGGCTCGTCACCCTCGTCCTCTGCCCGCTCCTGGCGATGCGCGACCCGCTGCGCAACACGGCCGCCATCCAGGTGTACCTCCTCGGGCTGGTGGCAACGATGGTGAGTTCGATTCGCGCCGAGCATCCCGAGATTGTCAGCGATGGGCTGCCCATCGCCATCGCATTGCTCTCGATCGGCATCGTGCTCTGGGCGCACCCGCGCCGATCGCAGTTGTGGCGCTGGTAACGATTTGAGCGTCGCACAAGGAATAAAAGACGGCGCGGCCAACTGCACGAAATGAGAGTCATGACTACCAGAATGGTCGGGAAAAACAAGCCGGGAACCAAGGAGGAATGACCATCAGCGCCCGCAGCACCTTTTGTATTTCATGCCGCTCCCGCACGGACAGGGTGCGTTCCTGTCTCTACCCTTCATTCTGTTACCAGACCTACCGCAGGGTGCCTGTACACTCGTGTTAGGTTGTTCTGGGTACTCGTACTCGACGCCGGTGAATTGGCGGATGTCCGAAAGCAGCCCAAGGTCGTCGGCAACGCTTTGCGCCTCGGTTCGATCCTGCTCGGCCCACACTCTGGCGTCATAATACAGCGCGTCCTCCGATCTGACCTCGTCCGTGCCTGTCTCCGTCGCGATACCGATGATATCCAGTGCGTCGGGGAACTTGAGCTTCACCGTGCGACAATATGCGCCGAGTAACTCTCTGCGAACCTCACGGTACTCATCGTAGGTCCAGCCCTCATGCTTGGAAAGCAACAGGAATATATAGTGCGGGTCCCCTAAACGCGACGGCTGCACGACACGCGCGGCGCGGTAGTTCTGCTTGGATGTCTTATAAATCAACTCGTGCAGTAGGCGCGACAACATCCGTCTTCGGGTGCGCGGCTCCCGTGCCAAAAAACGAACGATCTTCTCATTGTCTCGGATGCCAGGATGGGTGGTGAAGTGCTGGGTACCGGCGAAGATATGCACGCTGAATGCTTCGATGAGCGCGTCCCACGCGTAACTGATTTCGTCCGCCTTGATCTGGGTCTGCCGCTGTGGATGGCGGGCGAACTCCGACCACAGCCCTTCATCCACGAATATGCCATCGATCTCCGGTGGGATGACGAAGTCGTGCTCGCCCTCGTCGTTTATCTTGCGCAGGTACAACGCGAGCAGGTCGTCCTCGCCAGTCGCAAACGCGAGGCGACCATCGCGGATGAGTTTTTCTTTCTTGGATAAGTACGACACGAAGTCGGAGATGGTGTCGAGCGCGCTCATCACGATCATAAGCGAGGTGTCGTCGAGGACATGCACGAAGCCCTTCGCGGGGGCGATCTGCCCGATGGCGAAAGGCATACCACCGTCCTCCCGAGAGAGGTAGTGCTTATCTCCAATGATATCCGGCGCGATCATCAGGCTCCCGCTGCCGCCCAACTCCCGGCGGCAACGCTGCGATGCGTCGTGCGCCACCACGATTCGGTGAAACTTCGCCGCCGCAGGATCCGGTAGGTCGATTGGGAACGGTTGCGTACAGGCCCGGTCTAAGAAGAGACGGTCTGGGTGTTCCTTGATCCAGCGCTCGGCACCCCATACTTGCTTGGCCGACCTGTCCACCGCGCGCCGATACCACCGACTCCAATCGCGGTCTCTATTGCCCGTGTCGGGGAACGCGCAGTCTTTGTCGGAGAAGATCAGGATGTGATCATTAAACACCACGAGGAGATCGCAGACTTCTTTACCGTCACCGCGACAATCTGCGCGTCCCTGATCCCGGTAGACGCCGGGATAACTCCAGAGAGATAGGAAGGATCGGTCGCAGAGCTGCTTGAGGTAGCGCTCCGCTGTCGTGATGCCGTCACCGCGTGTTATCGGCTGAGTTTGAGTCATACTCCCATTCTCGATCTCGAAATATAGATGTGGCGTGGCTCGATTCACGCAGGCAATAATGTACGTACAGAATGATAGCACACTTGTTCCAGAAGATGCTAAATTCTCTTCGTATATCATCGCGTTTGCTGCGATGGCTACTGTCGACCAACGAGCGTGAGATGACCTGGAAGATGCTTACCACGCTGATATCTTGTGTCGAACCATCAGCCGACCAATTTCGAAGATCGCTGCGGCATGGGGAGACAGCACCGGACCAAGGCTTGCGCCGTCCCACTTGCGTATGAACTGTCGACCATTACATTTTACATATCGGTATACAGCACTGATGTCGTAGACCTCCTCAGCGCGGACGGTGCCCTGACCAAGGGCTATCCCCGTGGTAATCGAGTGAAACCCGTTGCCGACACACGCGATCCCGATGGGAAGCCATGCGACAACAAAGTGATTATGTCGATCCTCCTGCCATTTCCCACGCGGCCTCCCTTTACCGATTTCTGAAAGCGTATTGATTAGCCGCTGCCGGCACCACGGTGCCGTCCAGATTGGATCAGACGCAAGGCGGACTCTAATCTGGCGCTCAGATTGTTTGCGAACCTCTCTAAGCGTCTGTCCGTCGCGGGTGAGGGGAAGTCCTCGATCAAACCACAAATCAGCTGGATGGGGATACTCCACGCCTGGTTTTGTGGTAATCAGCACTCTATCTATATAGTCTGCCTGAATCTTCCTCCCGAGGAGCGCGACGAGCTGCACCAGCGCGGCAGGTTCCTTTTTGGCGATTCCTCTGGCAACAGCCATGATCGCTCGGAACTCCTTTGCCGTACGCTCGATCGTCTCCGCATCGCGGGTATCCGGTATGGGTGGCTCGGGCCGTCTGATTGGCCCGTCTACTACTTCATAGTCATCAGAAAACGGGTCTCCTATAATGGTAAGGATTGTTGTTTCACCATTCTCCGGCATCTGAAGCGTTCTCCCTGATCGGTGCCTGAATAGGCTCTCAGCTTGGGTCGTGCGTTTCGTACCAGCGCCATCCCTTTTGGGTCAAGAGCACCGATCCATCATTGTCGATGCTCAAATAGTTTTTCTCCTCGGCTCGATCAATGAGGGGCTGCAACTGCACGCGGGCAATGCCGGTGTTTGTCGCAAGTTCATCCAGATCATCAACGGCGTCGCCACCCCGCAAGTCCTGTAAATAGTCGAGTGCTGTCAGCAACCCGACGGACAGCAGCGGAGTCAGTGGTGGCGGGGGAGTGCTCCGGAGCATATGATGATTATCCCGCACTGGCAACGAAAAGACGACAATGAAAGCAGAGGATGCGTCATCTCATTGCGATTGCCTGACTGCGTCCGATGCACTTTGACCGATTGCTGTATGTTTTTGGTGGGTTGCGTATCCGCTTCTCCTTGCCTCATAGTAAATATATAGTAGTTATGAAAGTACCGAAATACCGTCCGCTTGCGACGGCTCTTATCGTCTTCATCCTTTTCCTCGGCATCTCGCGGCCGGTCGAAGCGGCCGGGCTCGGCGGTGTCCATCCGTTGACGTGGGTAAGTAGCGTCGTGCAGTCGCTTGAAGGTTTCTTCGGCCACTTCTTCTCACCAAAGCGTGAGTCGGCTTCCGCGCCCCCGCCGACACCCACACCGGGACAGGAAGCCAGGCAGCCGATCATCGAGCAAGCACCCGCTCCGGTGACGAACATCACGCAGGTGATCTCCCCGTTCGGCAACGGTCTCACGCTCGTCTCCCAATACGGCGATCTCTATCCCAAAGACGGTCTCGCTCCTGCCCTCGGCACAGCGCTGCATCCATACTCACAACTGAACATGACGAACGCCTCGATTGACAGCAACGGCAGTCTCATGCTGTCTGGCGCTTTGACGGTGACGGGTTTTGGTTCAGGCATCGTCCACACGGATCGCCGGGGTCACTTCTCAACGGCCGCGATTGATCTTGGCACCGGCGACCTCACCGGCGTCCTGCCGGTGGGCAGTGGTGGAACGGGGGCGACATCACTCACGGCAAATGGCGTCCTCTTGGGGAACGGCTCAAATGGACTGACCGCGCTCACGCCGGGAACAACCGGTTCTCTCCTGCAATCGAATGGCACAGGGGCTCCACCCTCGTGGGTGGCGACAAGTGGCCTGAGTGCCGGGAACGCCGCCTCCTTACTCGGCGGGACGTGGGCAGCACCGGGTGCAATCGGGTCTGGCACCGCAAATACCGGTGCATTCACCACCCTCACCGCCAGTGGCGGGGTAGCCGTCTCCTCGTTGACGACCAATGGGGGTGTTCTCTACACCAATGGGTCCGGGACGGTTACCCAGACAGCTGCCGGGACACCTGGCACGGTGCTGCATGGCGGAACCCTCCCTGTGTATGGCCTGCTTGCGCTTGGCTCAGAAGTCTCGGGCACGTTACCGCTGCTGTCCGGCGGCACCGGGGCGACAACGCCATCGAGCGCACTTGCCAATCTCGGTGGCGAGCCAGCGTTTGCTTCAGGCACAACGGCGCAGTATCTCAGGGGCGATAAGACGTTCCAAACACTCACGACCGCAGTCGTGCCGGAAGGGACCAATCTCTATTACACGCAGGGACGATTTGATACGGCGTTCTCCGCAAAGACGACGACCAATCTGGCAGAAGGCAGCAATCTTTACCGTGATTGCTAGCAGGCGTTCATGCAGAGGAGAGCGAAGAGCGACGCCCAGATCTTGAGCATGAACCCTGTGTTCGTGCGCGCATGTAACCGCTGCACTCCCCACGCTTCCAGTTGGCTGTAC
>JAABUU010005013.1_pt1 | contig 15167 bp, 10 predicted proteins | sample 5559301 | NCBI WGS metagenome assembly JAABUU01 (sample SAMN10711884, study PRJNA513360) | rock metagenome | isolation source: Antarctica rocks | place: Antarctica: Victoria Land, Richard Nunatak white | reverse complement strand
CTCAGCGCCGCACAACCCTCCGACCCCACCCCATCGCCGCGCCCCGTCATCGACCAACTCTTCGCGACCAACGCCCTAATCCTAGCCCCCGATCTACCCACCGCCGTCTCCACCGCCGACATCGTGCAGGAGCAAGGCCCGGAGAACCTAGCCTTCAAGGTCCAAACCTGGAAGGCCGTAGAAGAACACGCCCCAGCCACAGCGCTCTTCTGGAGCTCGACGTCCGGCATCCCCGCCTCGGCGCAGTCTCAGTCGATGCGCGACCCAGGCCGGCTGGTGGTAGTACATCCGTACAACCCGCCGCACGTGATGCCTTTGCTGGAGATCGTCCCGTCTCCCACGACGGCGCCGGAGGTAGTAGCGCGAACAGTCGCGTTCTGGCGGGGTGTGGGGCGGGCGCCGGTCGTGCTGCGGAAGGAATGTACGGGGTTCGTGGCGAACAGATTGGCGTTTGCACTGTTGCGGGAGGCGATCCATCTGGTGCAGGAGGGGGTGGCGTCCGTGGAGGATGTGGATGCTGTGGTGCAGGCGAGTATGGGGCCGCGGTGGGCGGTTGCGGGGCCGTTTAAGAGTTATCATGCGGGGGGCGGAGGGGGTGGGTTGAGGGGGTTTTTCGAGAATATTGGGGGGACGGTGCAGGGGTGTTGGGAGGATGCGGGGAGGGTTGAGGTGGGTGGGGGGTGGGAGGAGGAGGTGTTTAGGCAGACGCGGGAGGCGTATGGGGTGGTGGATGTGGGGGAGAGGGATAGGGTTACGAGGAGGGTGTTGGAGGTTGTTGGTGAGGGGAAGGGCGTACGTCAGGGACGGGGAGCGGATCGTAAGTTATCTGTTGGAGCGGCTCGAGGCTCCTCGTCTGGACCGATGGAGATGGAACGGTCGAGCTCATCGACAACTGCACAGCATCCTTAACCAATAATGGAAACGAACATGATATCTTATGTGATAGCGAATGCACTTCACAGCCGTTGGACCTCAGAAGCGCATTGAGTGACCTCAGGAGCCAAGGGCCAGCCACGTACAGGATCAAAGGCTACGAAAAAGACTCGCAGCCGTCACCGCCATAAACATGTGAGGGGAAGAGTCGAGGCAGTAAACATTCGGACTCGAGGCAACGGAAAAGACCGAAGGTGTAAGGGATAGTCAGGGGTTGTATGAGGACAGGGGGTTGTTCTTATAGATTGTGTTTGAACGACAAGACATGCCCTCGTGGAAGGGAACGCAACATCTCCGCCACAGTTGGGGCAAGACAGGCGGAGAAAGGTAGATATCCGTCGTCAAAATTCAGAACTGTCATGGTGTTACCAGCTGGAGAGGCAAAGGTTCAGAAGAACCCAGCATTTGGACTCGCTGGCATTTCTACCTATATCGGTAAGAGGCCCTCAAGACTCAGAGATCATTGAGGTACCTTTGGTAGCCCACACCTCTCACGTGCGAGGAACCCCAATGCTGGTGTAGTAACTACATACCTTATACGAGTAAGCAAGCAAAGAAAGTGCCGTATATAGATAGACAGTGGAATTTGTCGGATTGGTGATTGCCTTGGCAGGCAAAACAGGCCCAGACCAACGTTCGTAAGGTTATTGTACAGTGAGCACAGGTGTCACAACCACGCCCGGTACGGTTGTGTGAATTAGACATGTCATGAGACTGTTGTATGACCATTATTCAAGACATGGTGCGCCTGCTAGAGCACTTCCAAACGAAACTAGTACTGTGGTCCCTATATATCAACAAGCTGACCCCCCGCCAACGCTGAGCAGTGGTAGCAACGACAGTGTAAGTATCGAAGAGGCAAGACAAATGGAATAAGGATGGATGAGACACAACCTAGGTGCGTTGCCGGCGCCACACACACCACCCCTATGGTACACTACCTTATACAAGTGAAAATCCGGGTAAGAAAGTACCAACCTGGAAAAGTTTTCACAATCGAATAACAACTGAACGACACTTGACCTCGAGTTCTCCCCTCGACACCGGAAACGCCTCACTCCGATAACCTCATTGTTCATGCAAACAAAACGCCAATCGCTCAAAGTACGTGAAACGCTGTCAGAGTTGATGAAAACAATGGAAAGTAAGTTGCAGCTAGCTAGCGTGGCCCTAATAGGCCCCCAACATCCTGGAGGCTCTGGGCAGTGTGTTGTCGAGGGAGCGACGCACGGGATGCCCGTGTCCTTGACGTATTTGGTCCAACGGTTGTCTTGGTTGTCGGAGGATGTTCGGGTGTTTGTGACTGACCTGACGTTGGCCGGCTAAAGTTACGGGTGGGAGACGGTGGAGGATGGAGCACTTCTTCATGTGGAGTTAATAGGCCACCTATGTCCTGCAGCAATGCTCTGCTGCCCTTCGGTACCGGCTGGTGTGTTTGTGTGTGACGAGTTGGCGGTGGGGATGGAGTCGAACTATTTGAGGCTATCAAAGCGTCGGCGTGCAGGTTCCGACCTCCACAGCCGGTTTCGAGTAATCCGCCAACGTCGAAAAATGACATGCGCCGCGATGTCATCACCGATACTTCGTCAGGACCATGCGCTCGCTCGTTGTCAAGCCTCTTGTCAGATATAGTTGTTGAGCCTGACGACGGAAATTGCCATTTCGAGTTCATTACACCAGCGGGGGTCTGTGTAATATTCGGACAGCTGGCTGCTCTGGTCACTGGTGCCGGTCTTGGTCCCTGGGTTTTCTCTCGCAATGCCGGATCCAACCGCATGCCCACGTCACCAGCCAGATCTGCATCACTCCCCCATTGGTGATGTGTGATCGTTCCCCGGCGTGTTGACGCGCGCTCAACGGTGTCACTCGTGGATCCAAAGCGGAAACGCTGGATTTTGATGCCCCGGTCACGGACAAAGGAGCCAAGGACAAGCGCATTCGAGACGGCCGCCGCGGCTAGGATTTCGAAAGAGGCGAGGAGGGAACGGAACTGTTGATCGCCGCGGCGCTCGATGATAGCAGGGACACGATAAGTCGTTATGGCGACAAGGATGAGCGAAAGGCCGAAAAGTAGCACGAGAGATATTTTGCTATACACCTGTCAGCAATAGAATCTAGACAGCCTGCTGCTAAAGTGGCTAACCGTTTGAGCGCCATCGAAGACACGATTACGATAGGAATCGGGAAGCCGACAAGGAGTAAATCGGTGATGATGTCGCAAGTGCCCATGGTGATGAGTTGCGCGTAGCCCTGGCGGCACTTGGGGCCAGGGTCAGGGACCACCTGCCAGTAGTGCGTAAAGGGCTGGCATTCAGCCAGTGTGGCGACGATAACCCCACAAAAGGTGATGACGAGAAAGTATCGGATGAAATGTAAGCCAAGTTCGTAGGACCGCCTCCAGAATTGACCGGTTGAGCGCTTGAGGAATTCCGATATGGTGAACTTGGCGATCCAGAGGCTGGCGCATCATATCAGTAACTCGATCATGCAGCAAGCCGAGATGCAAAACTTACAATGCGGCGTACATGATCCTCGACCCTAACACCAATCTGCTCCCGATTTCTCGATGGCGAATGTCCGTGTCGGTCAAGCCCGTCGTGATCGCGTTGTTCGTGCCCCAGAGGAGGATGACGTGCACCAAGCCCATCCGCAGCATGAGTGGGATGATGCTCAACGCCATGATCTTATCCTCGCGGAACAGTCGTTCGGTCCGGATATATCGCCCGCTAAGTCGGACCAAGATGATGGCCAAGGCGAAGCCGGTACACCACCAACTCACCAGCAAGGTCGGGTTGTCGTCGAGACTGCTTTCTGCCGGCGGTGGTTCAGTGGAGTAAAGTCGGCGAACCAAATCCATGGCAGAATCCAAGCCCAACCGCCTCCGCAGAGGGGTGAGCGTTGACGGCGAGGTTGGTGCGATCGGTTCAGTGACGAAGGTGGATCAGAGACAAGGCAGTGCCGTTACCGCGAGTATGGTTAAGGTAATCCGCTTGGTTCCGACGCTACCGAGGCAGCAGGAAGGCGGGTTGCACCAGGACGGGGCCTGGATGCCAGTATGAATATTTCGAAGGCGTTTCAACAGAGCTCACACAGCTTTGCGAACGAGCCTCATACATGATATGGATCGCAAGAACAGGATGATGGAAAGGCGGGTTGGAAAGGAAGGCTGACATGTTGGAACAGGTAAAGTCAGAGTTCAAATTCAAATAAGGACAAGACACGAGACGGCAGGAACTGCAGGATAACTCAGTCCAGCCAGGGCTGACTTGTGGGGGGTTTCTGCGCCGAGTGGAGTTATCTCCTTCCGTACTGCCGGCCGGTACGCATGCCTTAGGCTTTTAAAGTTGCGCCGGAGCATTTCGCAGCGTGCATGAGCCAAAGATAACCTTGGAAGTCAAGAAGGCATTTTTACTATTATTGGCACCATGATCATCATTCTTTTTCTTTTATCAACTCTCATCATTATATCTTAACTGAAAACCATGATGGTTACAACTGTTGAGTATCATCTCAACTTCCTCCCATTCGACCATCGGAGAATAGATTCGGTTATCAGCAAGCGCGGCGTCAAAGCGCGACTATCGATTTCTCGGTCCGGCAACCCGAAGGAAGAAACGCCGTGGGGGAAGGTTGCTTTTTATTGGTGGTGGCATCCGGCTCTTGTGCGCCGAAAGATAACAAGAAACTGCCGTTGCTGCTAAGGTATCTAAGGTACAGTGAGAAGTAACGTTATCGACCCTTCAATGATGAGTTATGCTATGGGACAACAGGCTGCTATGGTCCAACACCAAGACCTACCTTCGAGCGCTGCTTGCCCTGATTCTATAGGGGCATGGCCTGAGCTTGGCCTCCAAGTGTCTGTTTTCTATAAGGTCCAATGATAAACGCGGAGTCATGTTGGATGCAAGAAAGCTTCAGGGATGGCCTCGTGATGACAATTCTATAGTTTTGCAAGTTACCTCTTGCTACCCTTTCCCAGATATCTATGTCAGTCCCTCCTTATTTTGGCCTTGTTTGTGCACTACGCCTTGTATCTGTTCCACGCCATCAGCCCGAAAAGCCCAACCTGCGCCAGTCCTGTTCTCCGTCCAGCAAAAGTGTCCCTGCTTATGGGTGGTAGTGATTGATATAGTGGTGAAATGAACCGTAATGCTGCCGTCTCGGTGCACCCGGCACGAGGAGACAGGCTTATTAGGTGTCAGTCCGCTTCCGCCACCATCTTATGCTGATATATTGAGCTGCTGGCTTTAGTCGAGACTGTATCAGTTGGAACGTTGGTGGCACCGCCAGCTGCAATGATTGCAGCATCAATGGCGCTAGGATCGATATAAGGCTCGCTCAGAAGTGCCTCTTCGTCCTCGGAAGCCTCCCGGTCCATTCGCCCGTCGACTTCCTTCATCCACAAACTCTCAATGGCACCCAAAACGCAGACGAGGCCGCTGGCCCACCAGGCAAGTCCGTTGTACCCCATACCCAGGCCGACTGAATGTATCAAGCCGGAGACGGTCGGCCCGAACGCCCTGCACAAGCTCGCGGTCGAGGCAGCGACGCCGTTGATGGTCCCAAGGACTAACAGCGACGGGGCTGAGTTCGTCAGCAAGATGGCATTGGACGGATAAGCCAAAACCTGAGCGGTAATTCTCCAGAAGAGACAGAAGTAGACCCCAGGCATTTGCAGACCCCTCGGGAGAAGCACAAGATATGGCACCCCGAGATACAAGAGTGGCCAAGACATGACGACGAAACGGAAGGTCTTGAGACTACCGAAACGGCGGACTACGAACGGAAACAGGAAGATCTGAGCGACCATGGAATAGGTGCCCTGGACAGATAACATGAACCCGATCGTCTTGGTGGTCAGAGCGAAGCCTCCTGTGAATTTGAACGGCAACACGGTCGGGCCATCTGAATGCGGAGTACTGAGGAATACTGGCATTAACTGATCAAACGAGATGGTATGGCTGTTGCTCGATGGTCAACAAAACTGATACAGGGGTCCAGGGCCAAGCGATTGACTTACTAAGCGAGGATGCCGTAACCGATGATGTTGAGAACCACCTGCTTGTTGAATGCCTTCTGAACTCCTCGAGGTTTATGCTTTCTGAACTCGTTGCTGTTGTTCGAGAGACATTCGCCTTTCTTGGGCAGGGGCGACAAAGCCCGTGATGAAGGGTGAACTGGGGAGCCCTCAGTAGTTCTGTACCCCGGTGGGGCCTCGTCTTCCACCAGGGCATGGGACGCATCGAGGTTGGCGTCTGCAGCTTTCCAATCGTTACTTGCATTGTAAGGCGTCTTTCTGAATTTCTTCAGAATCCATTTGCCAGCCTCAAGCCCTACGTCCCTGTTGTACTTCTTCGTTTCGTGCGTCTCCTCCAAGAAAAGAATCCCGATGACGACTCCGCATGCTAGTATGACTGAACAGACCAGGTTGGGTAAGAGGAAGGGATATCGGTCGAAAAGGGAGTCGCGTTTGAAGATCGAAGGATAGCTCTCACACGGTTGTGCTAAGGAGCCGCCCAGTGCTGGACCTAGGATTGATCTACCATCCTCATCAGTTCCGAAAGTCCAATATATGGTCTCAAAAATGTCATATGACGTACCCTATACACCATACGAAAGGCATGATCGCATAGGCCCGGGCTATCCTATGTCAACCATTGCCAGACTGTGAGTGGGCCGTGCCACTAAGTGGTCGCGACTCACGTTGGTGCTCCTTCACCGTTATCAATTCCGCAACCGTAGTTTGAAGGACGCCGATATTACTGAAAAAGCAAGTCCAGTCAGTTTTGATCAGTTCAGCGTTGGACTTCACCGGAGGAAATGTCATACCCGTTCAGCAGACCTCCTAATGCTCGAGCGAGTAGCGCCACCGGAAGACTCGGTGCGAAGCCGAAGATCAACATACTCAGCCCTGTTCCAGCCAAGCCAGTTAACAAGATAGGCTTCCGGCCGACCCGGTCACTCAGCCTTCCCCACAGGACGCTGGTCGAGAATTCGGCGAACGCGAAAGCCGAAGTCACCAAGCCCACGTATATGGCGATCTGTCGACTATCTTCGGTGATGTGGAAGGATGAGATCATGTAATATACGTATGGGAAGATGGACATGAAAGCAATTGGCTCGCAGATCCGACATAATGCTAATGTTCAAAGGGCGTCAGCTTTCCCGACAACACCGACCATACCGTACTGAAGGTTGAATCTAAGAAAGTATATGTCCGGTACTGATGTACTGATGCTCCTCCCTCGACAACGACATCCAGCTGCAACGACGGCTGAGGGATGCATACCTAAGATAAAGAGCTGTTGTGACGGAAACGAGGGCATCGCCGTTGCCCGAACAGTCGGCCGCCCTCGCGCCTCAGATTTGATGGAGAGCATCTTGTGTCACGGCTGAGGTGGTGGGAGATGGGAGATTGAAGACTGGAGATTGGAGAGTGAGGGCGCGGGTTGGCACTCTATTCACTCAAGAAGGGATGAGGCTCTGAGATGACCGAGTATGAAGCTGTCCGTGAACCCAGTGGGGGGCAGAACGGCGTAGGTCTTAAGGCATCCGCTTGGGTGCCAGGATACCGAAATAGCTGCCAGGTGGCGTAAGGCAGTGAAGAATGACCCAGGAGAGCTGCAGCTTAGGTCGACTGCATAATGCACGTTCAGAGGGCACCAAGGTCGCGTGAGATGGAAGGAGTAGGTAGTAGTGTGGATCCGTCCTGCCTATAAGAAAAAGGGCGGCGGCAGGAGGAGAAGGAGCAGCGACAGCAGCAACATTGGCAGCGCCATGGATGGCAAAGAAACGTCAAACGACAGGGGGTAACTTTCTGTCGTTACCAAACTTCGACCTAGACCAACTAAACGAGAAAGGAGAAGGAAGTGGGAATAACGTTAAGGTAGGTAATATTGAAGCCAGCCCCATAGGTAAGGTGAGGCAATACGAAGTCAGTTAGGGAAAGAGCTTTGATCAGTCACAGCTTCTCCCTTCCTTCCCTTACATTAGCTTCCACTTATATTTGATGACCAGTCTGATCGCCGTTCTTTTTGACAGAGGTCAAAAAGTATAAAACAACATACGAAGTAAGGTAGGGTTGCTCATCTTTGTGTCCCTTGTCTAAGGATGCGGTGTGTGCTCACCCCTGTCGAGGCGCCTGTCGGGGGCCAAGATCCAGGACAATGGAACAATGGAGAATGGAGAATGGAGATTGGAAAATAATAATGAGATGAAAATGAAAATGGGAGAGAAAACCGACAACGCGGGTCGCTCCTAGAGCCACACCAATATCCCGTTTTTCTGCCCTTCCCTTAAGGTTAGCATCTGTTGCTTTGCATCCCTTATGTCATTGGGCAGTTTTAGGTCGCTGTAGGTCGCTGTAAGGTAGGTCGCTGTAGGTCGCTGTAGGTCGCTGTAGGTCGCCTGAAGTCGTTAGCGGTGAGTTTCGGGGCACAGAGCGTCGGGACTCGTTTCCGGGGAACCGGTCCAGGCTTATCGCATCGCATATTGTTAGGTACCTACCTTACGGTACTGTGTCAGGTACGACGATATTTGTACTTTGTGACAACTTGGAAATGATACGGAGATGAAACGTCAACCATTCAGGTGGGTGGTACAGTAAGGTAAGGTAAGGCATCGGCCTGACTTGTGACGTGGTTGACATTCAATTCAATATCACTTCAAGAAAGGTCGTCATATCGGCGGTGTGGTGTGGTACGGGTACGTGTAGGCTTCACGTTGGAAAGGCGGTGAGAGCGGGGCTATTGAGGTCCGAGGTCCGAGGCCAGAGATCAGGTCAGGTCAGTCCAGGTCAGGCCAGGTCAGGCCAGGTCAGCAAGGCAAGGCAAGTTCCATACTACTGTATGTGTCTTACCCTAATTTACCTTACCTAACGAAGTACAAACTTCAATACCTAAGTTATATCTCATTCGAGGTCGATGAAGCCAAGATGCCTTTTGCCTTTGCCTTCTACCCTAACGAACTTAACCTACAGTACGAGTACATTTGGCCTTTTTAGACTCCTCTCCTTTCCTGTACACTTCACCTCGCAGTACATACTCTACTGTATCTCATGTCTATCGTGACTGGGACTACTACCGGCAACGTGGTCCTTAGCTCGGAGTATAATGTCTTGGGCGCTTGCGGCCCACGTACCGGGGGCCCGAAAGGCAAACCGGTGGAGGCTGGAGAAAGAGGCTGTCCTGGAGGGATCAGAACATCATTGAAATCACAACACATCTCGACTCGAAGGCAAAAGACCAGGGAGAAGGAATAAGGTAATGGGCGGGATCCCATCCGGATGACCTTCTAAACAATCCGCCGAGGGGGATCTGCTTGGGCTGCTTACTTTGACCAGGTTCCGTTCAACTACAGTACAGTACCTCCTACCGAAGGTCCGGAATACTCGTATACATACGCACACTACCCGGCTGTGCGAAGGGTTCTTGCTCACACGTACAAAACCTAAGGTACTGTACATATCAACTGGAGAAGGAAAAAGGCGTCATCGACCCTTGCAAAAGGCCTTGTGAAAGGGCCCACGCGAGCAAGCCACATCGAATCCTGTGAATCCTGCATCGTGCATTCGGACAAAGCCACCGAGCGTCACATTGCCTTGGTAGATCCGAACTTACATCAACGCCCGCGACCCAGGTGATAGCCTAGATGCTTCAGGGGGATTCGGGTCAACTTCAGAAAGTAACGTTACAGTAAGTCCAGGCCCAGTTGCAGAAACTGCACTTCGTACCTGATTATTGCGATGGTCAAACTCTCTACTGAAGGTTTGGTGCCAAGTGCAACCATTCGACGCCCTTTCTGTCATCTGTCATCTACTGCCCCATCGGCCGACGCGCGCCGTTTCGAAGGGAACTTTTCTACACTAAGGTAGCTCGCACGTTAAAGGGGCTACTCGTCAGCCACATATCGATCGCACTTCGCCTTCTGGCAAGAAGGCGATCTCGAATCAATCACCGCTATGGGGCCAACTGCTGTGCTGGACCTCACCTGAAAGATCAACATCTTACAGTACCTCATGCGGGGCTAAGTCACCGTTTCCTGTCCTAATGAATGCGATGATGCAATTGGTGGTATAGATACCAACATCTATCGAGCAAACAAGTACGTGAGTAGTAGCGGGAGTAGCAGGTTGGCAGCGTAAGATGAAGGAAGAAGATATTACAGCGCAGACGCAGTGGAACCGGCTCGGTGTTGACCGAATCATGCGTATACGCGTCGAAACTCTCGTCGCTCATGGTGGCATATCAATTACGGTCGTGCCAGGTGACTCCTTCCTGTGCGACGCCACCATGGACCGTGTCGCCGTCAGGGTGTACGAAGTATACAATACTCCTAGAGGACGACTGTTCATACAACCCGGCGAAGCATCTGATATCAAAAGTACACGGGCAACTGGCCAGCTGTGATAGGCTCACGGTAGGAAATATGATTTCCATCTTTTCCATCTTGGCTTTCTATCGCCTTACCAGACGTGCAGCGGTGGGAGATTAACGCTGCATTATGACTGCTGCGTTGCCCTGTGTTGCCCTGCGTTGGGGTTGTACTCGAGCTCAACCCTGTCCCTGCATGCATTCGTCTCGCTAGGCTTGCAGGCAATGGGACTACCTTACCTGCGAAGTACAGTATCACTGGCTACTTCACCTAAATCCGACATCCGGAGATGTCGTGCAATTCGAGCCGTTGGATAACCTCTGGGACTACAGCGGCCTAATATTATATGATGCAATATTACCAGGCCAATGTTCGAATAACACATCAAGCTTGCTGCCGCGTCGACGATGCTGAAAGTCCGGTACCTAGTAACTTATACTGAACTATATCAGGTCATCTATCGAGGATCTTGCTGCGTTGGTGCTGGATGTCACAAGACCTTCATGGAGTAGGGCTCTGGTCGAAAACCTGGTATGATAAAGCAGGTGTGGGATCAAGGCCATGTCGCAGCCGATGACTGACGCATAAATGAAGAGTTATATATCACGGATGAAAGATCATTGCTTGCCCTGGATCGGGCAGTGATGTTGGCGCCGAGAATTGGCTTATGACTACCTTCAAGCACACCGCCGGTCACATCACCAGATCTCTGACCAGAATTGGGTCCTATTCCTGCACCGGGACATCTCATTTGTTGCTGTTGAAGACCACTGGGGAAGGCACCTATGTCCACTGGATCGCTCCACACTACCACTTCAGATCAAATCAATAGTAGATCTAACGTTATATGAAGCGTCACAGCTGGCTCCTGAGGCGACAAATCAAAACAAAATCCCAGCTCCTAGGTAGCGTTGACGCCCGAGCTTGACCCACCATAGGGCCCGAGTGCAGCTGTGCTTGATTTGAAGATGAAAGACTTCTTGTCTCTCAGGATGCCTGTCAGAGGCCGCTTCTACTGATTAGGCAGATGACTTCATTGAAGTTGGGCATCTCACTTTTGTAGAGAGAAAGCAACTGCCTACAGCAAGATGCCCCGGAGCAGGGAGCTAGATGATACAACTACTCACTTTAAAGAACTTTTTCCGTGTATGCTGTCTTGGTAGTCTGCCATCACTTATGTAGAATTTCCTAGACATATTTGGCCTTGCTATATATCCATACAGAGTAGAGGCGTCATCTAGTTAGTTTACTTTGCTTTCTATTACTCCGGCGGACTGTAGATCCTATTAGTGCAATTGATGGCAGCCGTAGGGCAGCTTTGGTTTGCGAGCCACTTACACACGCTGACTCCTCAATGCCCAGTATAGACATTACTATATCCGGTAGAAAAGCCCTGGATATCGAACCCTTTTATCTTCGTTGGAATGCGATGAAGGTATTGTCATTGCCATGGCGCGTACAAACGGAACGTTGATGCCATTCCTATACCCATCTTTTACGCGGTCCACTATCACTTGCACACAGCGTCCACTATGGCCCAAGGATACCTGCCGCCGGAAAGTACATGATGCGGCTCTAGCAGCGACGAGTCCGGAGACCTCGACTCCCATACCCTCCCCGCCCGCTTCGAGTCATCTCAACCCGTCCCCGACCGACTACTCCCTCACACCCTTCACCGACCGTTGCACGATCAGTCTGCACGCCGGCTCCGGAGGCCACGGCTGCATCTCGTTCCTGCGAGAGAAGTTTGTCGCGGCCGGACCAGCGAACGGAGGCAATGGTGGCACTGGGGGCAATGTCTACATTCAAGCTGTCCGCGGCGAGACCAGCCTCCATAAAATCGCCCGTCGGGGCATCATCATGGCTGGTAGGGGGAAGAACGGACAAGGACGGAGCAAAGGAGGAGAAAAGGGGGAGGATTTATTGCTGCAGGTACCAATAGGGACGGTGGTGCGGGAGCTGTCGCGCCACGATCCTGTGGTCGAAGAGGAAAATAGTCAGAGGTCTGCGGCTGGAGGGATGGAACCAACCGAAGGTGATGGGAAGGGCCATTGGAGACGGGACAAGTGGCTTCTGTACCCATCCGCCGTGCCCTCGAACTTTTTGAATGTCGAATTCCCTGTGGTGCCGAAAGCAAGAAAGTCGAATCTCATGCTTACGCAACTCTCCGCGCCCATCTCGCTGGACCTCTCCGAGCCGATGGAGAAGCCAATCCTCCTCGCTGCCGGTGCAATGGGTGGCTTGGGGAACCCTCATTTCGTGACGAGATCCATCCCTCGCCCGAAGTTCGCAACCAAGGGCGATGCTGGCATGAAGTTGAACCTGGAGCTCGAACTGAAGCTACTGGCTGATGTGGGACTTGTGGGGTTACCAAACGCAGGGAAAAGTACTCTCCTACGAGCTCTGAGCCGCAGTCGGGCCCGAGTGGGCGATTGGCGATTCACAACTCTGCAACCAAACATCGGAACGGTCGTACTGGACAACAACCAAGGACGACCAAGGCTAAAGACGGATGGATCGAGAGGGGCTCCGCGAACCAGTTTCACCATAGCCGACATACCCGGACTGATACCGGATGCACACCTGGACAAAGGCTTAGGGCTTGGCTTCCTCAGACACATCGAGCGTGCCGGCGTCCTAGCGTTCGTCGTGGATCTCGGCGCCGGGGACGCGATCGAAGCTTTACAGAACCTGTGGAAAGAGGTAGGCGAGTACGAGAGTCTGCAAAACATGGAGATCAACGGCGAAACGGAGCAAAGGATGGTGGGATGGCAGCCGCTGGGGAGCTCGAGATCTTCGGCATCGCCCCACGATGGCGAGCTCATGCGCGGTCAGGAATCCATCGTCGTCGAGCCGGCTGCTTCACGGCCGCTACCGACCCTGACGACGCGGCCGACGTCGTCGAAACCGTGGTTCGTGATCGCTACGAAAGCGGATCTCGTCGACACGCCGGAGACCTTCACGGGTCTCCAGGGCTATCTGGACGCCGTGTCGACGGGAGCGGTGGAACATCCGAGTGGGAAGAAGAACGCCTGGAGAGCTGGGCTGACGGCTATACCGGTTAGCGCAATCAGGGGCGAAGGTGTTGACAGGATTGTGGATCTGACTATTGGTCTGTTGGATGGTTGAACTTTAGGGCTTTAGATGATGAAAGAGAGAGATCTTGTGAGATATAAGATATATATATAAGACTGTCTTGCGGAAATCAACCGCAACCGCGTCAGACTAGCTATGGGTTGGTTGCGCGAAATGATCAGAAAGGCTGTCGGAAATTCAATTCGGGGGGGTCAGAATGGGTTGGCAAGAAAAGATGACCCTAGAAGTCGTCTATGTAGTAGAATTGAGATCGAATTGTATCGTAGGTCTGTAGTATCTTGATGGACTTTGGTAATGATAATAGGAACACCTGCACTCAACACTTGTGTATCCATATAGAGGTGGTACATGATCTGATAAAGTGTCTTCTTGACTGGTATAGACAACGACTGCACCCTCTCACCTGTACACAAGTTCCTCCGCGCTGTTGTTAGGGTTATTATATATTGCACTCAAAGCATCCCGCCGAAGATTAGGAAGATAAGTCCATAGTGAAGCTCGGTAGAGGACCTACGAGGTGAACGCGCGGCCTTTGTCACCTACCGAATTCTTGTCATGTTCTTAAATTAGGGCTCGAAGTTCCGTCCCATGGAACTCGCCAAACTTGGACTAAGCTGTTACCAAACCGCGAGCATGGGCAACCTCTTCAGCCAGAGCTACTTCATCGGCGAACCAGCTCTCACCGAGAAGAACCTCCCTGACTTGAAAGACAAGGTAAATCACCACCCACCCCATCCCCCGGGCAAAAACCACCGAGTTTAAACCCCCCGCGCAGGTCTTCATCGTCACAGGCGGCAACTCCGGCTGCGGCTTCGAGCTCGCCAAGCTCCTGTACCAGCACAACGGCACCGTCTACATCGCAGGCCGCTCGCCGGAACGATGCACGACGGCCATCGCGAAGATCTCAGCCGAGTTCCCCGCTTCGGCGGGGCGACTGGAGTTCTTGAAGGTCGACCTGGGTGATCTGACGACCATTAAGTCGGCAGCGGAAGAGTTCACCCGCCGCGAGCGACGGCTCGACGTGCTGTGGAATAACGCGGGCGTCATGGAGCCGCCGAAGGGCAGCGTGACGGCACAGGTACGTACGTCTCGGTCTTCCGCGTTGTCGTCGTCGTCGTCGGCGGCGGCGGCAGCGAAGAGACGGCAATCGTCAGGGGCTTATCGCATTGACTCGCGATTCGCGGGTCACGAGCTGCAGCTCGGCACCAACTGCCTCGGCCACTTCCTGCTCACGCAGCTGCTCCATCCCATCCTGAGGCAGACCGCCGCCACATCGCCGGCGAACACGGGCCGAGTGGCGTGGGCCGGGTCTCTGGCGATTGATTTCTACACCCCGCCCGGCGGCGTCGACTTCGACGAGCAGGGGGCCGTCAAGTACCAGAACCAGAAGACGTCCTACGGCGTGAGCAAGGCGGAGAACTTGTTCCTGGCCTCGGAGTTTGGCCGGCGGGTGGGGGGGGAGGGCGTCGTGAGCGTGGTGTTTAATCCGGGGAATTTGAGGACGGAGTTGCAGAATACTATGTCGATGGTGGAACGGTATCTCGTGGTACGTACGTCGGGCGCCGTGGGGCATCGCGACTGTTTGATTTGGTATCTTCCCTGCTTTTTAAGGGGTGCAGTGGGCTGATGGGTGCTTGGTGGCGCTCGCAGCACTATACGATGTGCTACCCTGCGAAGTACGGGGCTTACACTGAGCTCTATGCTGGTTTGTCGCCTGATTTGACTACGGAGCATAACGGGCGGTATATTGCGCCTTGGGGCCGGTT
>JAABUU010005011.1_pt1 | contig 15170 bp, 14 predicted proteins | sample 5559301 | NCBI WGS metagenome assembly JAABUU01 (sample SAMN10711884, study PRJNA513360) | rock metagenome | isolation source: Antarctica rocks | place: Antarctica: Victoria Land, Richard Nunatak white | reverse complement strand
CACTGATCCACTCCTTAACATGTCCGCCCTCCTTCATCTCCTGTACAGAGACTAGGATGACGGTCTACGAGGGGTGGGTCAATTTTCTTGGCGTTCCTGGGTTAATTCTACGTCGCCGTTGATAATGGAGGCTACCAGCCAACCCCCCAGTCTGCTCGATCACCTCCTCGCCTACCTTGATGACCTCGCGGACCACCTCGCCATCCTTCCCGCCCACTTCCCACCCCATGCCGCCTTCGACCGCATCCGCCAGCGTGTTGCTGTCCGCCATAAGCGCCCGCCTTTCCACCCCACGCACACGAGTGGTCGCTCGACCGCCCCGTGGGATCAGTTCTTCGACGCACCCTTTGAGGGGATGGAAGGCCATCGCTACCAACTCCTAGACGCAGCGAGCGACGCCAACGAGAACAAGAAGACAATGCCGGTATGGGACACGATCCGCGACGACCTCCACCTCGCCGTCATCCTCGGTGACCCCGGCTACGGCAAGTCCTGGCTCCTCCAGCACGAAGCCCGCCGCGCCGCTCTCACCGCCGCATCCGCCCTGCGAGAGGGCGCGCGCCACGCCGACGTGCGCGTCCCCATCTACCTCCACCTCGGCACCCTAGCGCGGGAGTTAGACACGAAAGAAGCGGAAGGCGACCCGTTCGCCGCGCTCGTGCGCGCCCTGCATGCGTCGTTCCCAGCTCCTCTCGCCCCCGACTTCGTGGCCTGGGTCGAGCACAACCTTCGTGCCGGCGGCTGCCTTCTCCTCCTCGACGCCCTCGACGAGGTAGAACAGCCCTTCTACAAGCCCTTGCAGCGCGCCCTTCCCCTCCTCGCCATGCGTGCCTCCAACCACATTCTGCTCACGTCGCGCCCTGTCGGGTACGCTGAGCCCCCATTCGCGCTGCGTGACGCGCGCCACGACGCCGAGGTTGAGCTAGTCGCGTTCGATACTGCGCAGGTGCATACCTTCATCGATGCCTGGTTCTCGAAGCAGACCGCCCACAAGCTGCGCCTCCACGCCGCGCTAGCGCGTACTTCCGCCCTCCGCGGCCTGGCCCGTATCCCCCTCCTTCTACGCTTTTTTTGCCAACTCGCCACGGACCCCACGGACCCCGACGCCCCCCTCCCGGTACGACGCGCCGAGGTATACGAGCAGGTGCTCCATCACATGCTCGCCGGCGACTGGCATGGCCCGGAAACACCCTCCCGGCCCACGTCTGATCAGCGTACCGTCCTCAAGCTCAGAGTGCTTCGAGAGATCGCCTGGCACTTCGCGACGGGTCCGGCCGGCTGGCACGACCTCCTGCCACTAGAAGAGGTGACTCAGAAGCTGCGCGAGATACTGGGGCGGGATCCCCTGCTTCGCGAGGACCTGGGCGGCGGTCCCTACAGCGGCGACCTGCTGCGCGAATTGAGCGAGGGCGACGGTCTGCTGATAAAAGCCGGTGCCCCCCCGTCTGGTGCGGCGCGAACCACCATCCCCTACACCTTCCTACACCGCACCATCCACGAATACCTCGCCGCAGGCTACCTGGCCGAGCGCGCCTGGACGGGCGGGCTGTGGCTCAATGAGGTGCGCCCGCGCCTTTGGTTCGACCCCAACTGGCACGAAGTCATCCCCCTGCTGGCCGGCTGCCTTGCTGACCCGACTCCCCTACTCGCCGCGCTCCTGGACGAGCCCGACGACTGCTTCCACACCATGCTCCTCCTCGCCGCCCGCTGCCTGGGCGATGCCCGACCCGATATCGGCGCCCGCTGCCTGGGCGATGCCCAGCCCGATATCGCCTACCCAGGGGTGATCAGGCGCATCGAGCAGGGCCTGCGCACACTGCTCCGCTCCGCCTCGGTCGAGGAGCGATTGGACGCGATTCGGGCGCTCACCTATCTCGGGCGCGCTGGCGTCGCAATACTACCTACGCTCACCACAACCTTGCGCGACACCAGCCCGTGGGTGCGCTTGGAGGCGGCGCAGTCGCTGGGCGACAGTGGCGATGCGCAAGCGCCGGACGCTCTGCTGACGGCGCTTGCTGATACCAACCCGATTGTGAGCGGGGGAACGGCAACGGCGCTGGGCGAAAGCGGCGACCCGCGGGCCGTGGACGTGCTCCTGCGCGCGCTGGCCGCCCCCGACCCATTCGTGCGCTGGGTGGCGGCGAGGGCACTAGGGCGGGGTGGCGACGCGCGGGCGGTGGACGCCCTGCTGACGGCGCTGACCGCCCCCGCCACCGACCCGTTCATGCGTGGAGGGGCGGCGAGAGGATTGGGGCGGGTCCGCGACGCGCGGGCGGTGGACGCCCTGCTGACGGCGCTGGCCGCCCCCGCCACCGACCCGTCCGTGCGCCCAGCGATAGTGCGGGCGCTGGGCGAGAGTGGCGACGCGCGGGCCATAGACGCGCTGCGGGCGGTGCTGACCGCCCCCGCCACCGACCCATTCGTGCGTCAAGAGGCGGCGAGGGGGTTGGCGCCAAGCGGCGACGCGCGGGCCGTGGACGTACTCCTGGTGGAGCTGGCCGCCCCTGCCACTGACCCAATTGACCGGCGGGCGGCGGCGAGGGGGTTGGGGCTGAGCGGTGACGCGCGAGCCCTGGACGCACTCCTGGGGGCGCTGGCCGCCCCCACTGCCGACGCGTTTGTGTGCGAGGGGGCGGCGGCGGCACTAAGGAAGTTCTGCAACGCCACGAAAGACGACCAAATATTCGAGGTTTATGACCATTTGATGCGCTCCTGGCAGCAAGAAAAGCACGCACAGCTTGCTCGGACTGCTGTCTACGAGGCGTTACGCTCGTTGGCCCCGCGCCTGCGGGCCATCGTTGGAGACGAATGGCCGTCCTGGCGCGCCCGCTTTATGATCCCCACGCGCGCTATGCTGCCGGAGAATGACTCTATCAACGACGAGGGGCAGGTGTAAGATCCCACTGTAGGATTCCAGGTGAGGTGAGTTGCGCCGTTGTAAGGCATCACAGTAAGTGATATTGGTGGCGAAGTCACTTCTTCCTGTCGTTTCTACACCTCGCGCCCCCTTTAAGGCGAGAATCGACGCCGGGATGAAGGAGGCGAGGGCGGCTTAAGGGTCACCCTGCATCCCTTCGATGACTTCGCCACCAATATCACCTACTGTGACGTCTTACACGGGGCGCGCCCGTGCTCCCCCGCCTGCAGACGCTGCGGCGCGGGTGCGCTCCCCCGCTTGGCCCCCGGAGCGCCCCGCCGGCGCAACTCGTCGCCGGCGTCCCGCCCACGTCGCCCTAGCCAGCCGTGCGCCCCGACGCCCCCACACCACGGCGCGCGACGCGCCCATGGCCCCCAGGAGCCCCACCAGGGCCACAGGCGCATAGGAGCGCCTTTACCCGCCCCTCACGCCCGCCGACGGCCACCACAGCGCCCCAGGGACGCCTAGGGTAAGATTCCACGCTCGCTGGGCCGTTACCCACATTCGATGGGCCAAAAATCCCACGCCCGGTGTAAGCCGTCACATTAAGTGCGCCTAACTGTAAGGCGTCACAGTAGATGATATTGGTGGCGAAGTCGAATTGCACCCCTAACCATGCCCATTATTCGCCCACGTTTACGCGCAGGCACGACCCTGGAAACGACTTCGCCACCAATATCATTAGATGAGCCAAACGTCACAGTAGGTGAGCCGCTTGCGTCACAGTACGTGAGCCATCCCTCACTATGGCCCCTTCACCGCCTCTCTCGACGTCAATCTAGGCGTCAAACCGCTACGGGGAACACCGCGCGCCGCGCGCCGACGCGCACCCCTCACGCGCGGATTGGCTCACCTACTGTGACGCACCGTGTGGATCGGCTCACCTAATGTGACGTTTCCCGCTCACGTAATGTGACGTTCCACGCCGCTGTGAGGGTCGGCTTTAACATAATATTCTGCCCTTCACGAGGCGTCCGACGCGTCGAAATAGCTCGCCGACACCTATCCGGCAGCCGAGAAAGCCTTCGAACAGCGGTACATCGCCGACTGGACTGCTCCACACGCTGGCAATCGCGAATCCGAGGCGAGCGTGACCGCCGTTATCGTCAAGTAAAGGGTCCGAACGAAGCGATGCGCAGCCCTGAACAGGCCATATATTATGTTAAAGCCGACCCTCCGCTGTAAGAGTGAAACCCGCTCACTTAATCTGACGCCTTACACCCATTCCTCGATACCGGCACCCGAGCGAGGCCTACCGATGCTCCACGCCCGTGCCGGCATCGGCGTGGCCACGTCATCGACATAGAGTGAAGCGCGCCACGGCACACAGTCCACACAGAACCCGCCAGGAGCTCACAGTAGGCTGGAGGGGCACAGTTTCTGCGCCCTTAGGCGCCCGCCCACGGCCGCGTCAGCCCTCCACGGAACGGCGCACGAGGGGGGGACGGCTAGGGGCACGCGAGGGGCCGCGCCGTCAACACCCGCTATTTTGCCTTTGTTTTGCCCTTATTAATCGTAATCGCCTTTTCGATCTCGTCATTAATTGCCTTGAGCGTATGCATCTTACAAATGCGTTCCACATATGTTCGTAGAATTTCACGTACGACATGTTCGCAACATTCAGTTATAGTGTCGACCGTGAGGCCCGCATTGTCCATGTAGTCCTGCATCTTCTCTATTAATGGCCCCTTCTTTTTCTTCAAGGTTCTCGTGGCTGATGGGAGGTCCTTAACCAGGAACCCATCGTGCAGAATAAAATTGCGGGCTTTATAGAGGGCAACCAAGAGCAGCTTAATATCGGAGTCCCCAAAGAGCAGCTTAATATCGGAGGCTTCAAAAAGCTTCTCTCCTCGTTCCCCCATATCGTTAGCGAAGGAATCAACTCCGTGGAGTAACGTGCTGTCGAGAGCAATTATCAAATCAATAATCTTGTCCTCGGGTGACCTTCGCTCATACGCTTGATTAAAACGGCGCAAAGCAACGGACAAGCCTTGTGCTTTTAGCCCCTCAGCACATGCTGCAATTAGAGGCTTCAATTTGTCAGTGTCACGTTCTCTTAATTCGTAGGGCGAGCCTTGATTGCGCAGGAGAGATCGATACGCACGTAACAAACCCGTGTTCAGCGGTATCTGAAATATGCTTAGTGGCTGCAGATTACCTGATTGGAGCAGACGCAGAGCTGTAACAGCTATCTCTATTTGTTTGATTACATCGTGCTCAAACGGCGCTTGCAGTGCTGCAACTTCACAGTACGTGCTCTGCAAAGCGACCTCCGTATTCGCAAACACATTTTTTTCGACCACGCCATCGATAAAAGGGGATGAGTTCCATACCTTTGTTTTCAACTCCGGAGTAAACCGAACAATGTCCAGGTTTGAACCAAGATCGATGTTGTCGGAGCTATCTGCCTTCCACTCGACTCCAACTAAGGGGACGGTGAGCGTCCGAATCATCGGGCCGCTAAGCTGCGGCTTGACGATGTGTTCCTGGAAAGCATCCAACAACTCTTGCCTCTCAAGGGCGAATAAAGCATCCAACAACTCTTGCCTCTCAAGGGCGGATGTTGCGCGGGAACTGTCCGGATAATTGAACTCGTTGTGCCGCGCAACCGCCTCTCGGACAGCGTTCCGGATTCTGAGTGGGGCACTGCTCACTTTTGCTTTCTTAAGTTCCTGCACACATGCTTGGCTCTCCGGAAGGCTGTCGATTTCGCGTATGTGTGGTGCGAAGAAGGATATGGTGTCGATCTGGAGGAATTCGTGGAAACCTGGGAACTCGATATTGTCGATCGCCTTGCATGGCCTAGTGTCGGTGAACCTCAAATGCTTGATGGGCAGGTAGTCCATCAGGCGATCTGTTGGCCAAGTCTTCATACGTTTGAGCAACTCTTCTGCGAAGTCCAAGAACAGCTTTTCCTGCCTATCGACATTCCCAGTACCCGTTGTCACAGTCACAATAATACCTCCTGACATTACTTCGGCGATTTTCAAAATCTGTATTGGGCAGCAACAGGTTGCACAACGCCCTATCGTCTGCTCGCTGGTCAACGGGATCGGTTAACGCGTGCTAGGCGTTGAGACGTGAAGGGCGCGGGACAGCACGCGCGCCGGTTTGTGTGCAACAGCCTCTTGCCCAATACAGCGATTTTGATCAGGTCAACAGCAATGCGTGTGACGTGTTGGTCTGACACTCGCAGCCTGGCCACGGCTATGACTGAGACGCCTGATAATCTCGGAAGACGCGTTTGAAATACTCGAGCAGATTGGTGGTGGCGTCGGGCGAGCTTGGCGAGACGTTCGGCGACCACTGACCCGCCGCCCGGCTGGCGAGTACTTTCTCCGGATCGCTACGCGTCGTATTCGACACGAAGTGGAGTCTCTTGGTTGTAAGATCCACACGCAAGCCGAGGAAGGACCGTATATTGTGCAACCGGATGCCCGTCGAGTAGTACTTGCATTCGACTCCTAGGGCGAGGTTGCGTACACGAGGAGAGTGATGCTTACCTAACCCGTTACCTGCGCGACACGTATCCGCTTCACCTTTAGAAATCACCGCGACATCGCACTCGTGCGCGACTCCTGAGCGGCCCGTCACGTAGATACCTACATGTGCCTCGAGCGTGGGGGCTTTGGCAAAGGGGAGTTCCGCGTGCGTGTAAGTGTTGAGGTTTTTATATATTTGCCCAGGACTCGTCCTGAAAACGAGATCAGTTGCCATGCTTCCGGTTCCGAATTTGTATTGGGCGGGAAGTTTAGATACTGACTCAGCCGCTTGGACAACTAAACTAAAAATGTACGCTTCATAGACATCGGGAGCTTTCGCAGGCGTTGTGTACGCAGAGGAAAGAACACGGCTTAAGGCCGTGTTGATATCGGTGATCAGCGCTATTGTCGTGGGATCAACTGGCATCGTTCTCTCAAATCGTGAAGTAGTCGGCGCGCTATAGGGACAGTTTCAACCGGGCTGAAACTGTTCTCGCCCGGTGTGATGACAACCATGTTGTCCTCAAAGTCATGCACGGGTTGAAAGGTAACACTCGGTACTTGCAACGTCTCAAGTGCCAAACGCTCCATATCAACGACATCAAGTAGCGCACTCTCGATGGCATCAATGAGCAACGACACGCGCTCGCGTGCGGTCAGATCCGTTGTCCAGAGCGGCGTGGACGCGCTCCGTGACCCAACTCTATGCTCCGTCTCTTCAACATTGCCAGCCTCGATCGTGTCTTCAACGTCGACGAGGATCCACGAATGCTCCAATTGCCTCACTACGGCGGCAAGTTGAGCGTATATCTCGTCGTATTCAGTCTCGTCCACATGTACTCCAAAGCTTTCCTGCCGTTTTTGCGCAAAGAATACTGCAATGATATCACGGATACCACTAATCAGTACTTTGTTGATGACGGAAATGATGGTGTGAGACGTGCCAAGATGGGCATGAACTCCTTGCCCAGACGGCAGCCGCCGCTGCTGAAAGGCGGTCTGTCGCGGCGAGAGAAACGCCTGAGTACGGTGTTCGCCTGGCAGTTTGGCGACGCCTTCGCGCTGTCCGGCAGGCTCATTGCCGGAATCAACGAAGTACCGTAATCCTACTGTTATTCGTCGCAGAATGCATTTCGTGTGTATTCGCACTGAGAAACGGGTGTTGTAAGGCGTCACGATCGGTGATATTGGTAGCGAAGTCGACTTGCACCCCTGACCACGCTCTAGCAGTTTGTCGGAGAGAAGCAGGCTCTCTGTCCCGTGCGTCGTGGTAGAGTAGGAAGCATGAGTAGAACATTCAAAACCGTGGACTATGAGGCAGCGCGCGATCTGACCGTGCGCTTGGGCGATTGCCTGCCGCCCGAACACTTGGCCTGCTTCGTGGTAGACAGCGTGGCCCTGCTTGACCTCTCGGCCCTGTACGCGCGCTACGGGTCGCGCGGCGGTGAGCCCTACGCGCCGGAGGTGCTGCTCGCGCTGCTCCTCTATGGCTATGCGACCGGCATCTTCAGTTCGCGCAAGATCGAGCGCGCGACCTACGAGGCGATCCCGTTCCGCTACATCGCGGGCAACCGGCACCCCGACCACGACACCATCGCCACCTTCCGTCGCACCTTTTTGCCCAACCTCAAAGAGCTGTTCGTGCAGGTGCTGCTGCTGGCCCAAGAAGCGGGCGTGTTGACACTGGGCACGATCAGCCTGGATGGGACCAAGATCCACGCCGACGCCTCCAAGAGCAAAGCGGTTAGCTACAAGCGTCTGCGGGAACTCGAAACCCAGTTGCGGGCCGAGGTGGAGGAGTTGTTCGCGCTGGCGGAGCAGGTGGACGAGCGGGAGCGGCCGGATGGGCTGGTGGTGCGCGACGAGATCGCGCGGCGCGAGGAGCGGCTGGCCCAGTTGGCGGCGGCGAAGGTCGTGCTGGAGGAGCGCGCGCGGGAACGGGACGCCCTGGAACGGGCGGCGTACGCGGAGAAAGTGGCGCAGCGGGCCGCGCAGGAGCAGGCGACGGGCCACCGGCCGCGCGGGCGCGCCCCCACGCCGCCCGTGCCCGGCCCTCGGGCCAAAGATCAGTACAATTTTACGGACCCGGACTCGCGGAGACTCCGTAATTGACGTTTGTGGCTGTATAGACCCATGTGCCACCAGCCAATCAAGCACGGTTTGTAGGGGTTGCTAAGCCTTCTAGCACCTACATAGAGTCCATTGACACGTCCCACTTGAAGACCTAATGGGTTCTGCAAACGTCAATTACGGAGCCTCGACTCGCGCATCATGAAGAACCCGACCGACCAGGGCTTCGACCAAGACTATAATGCCCAGGTTGCGGTGGAGCAGCAGAGCCTGCTGATCGTGGGCACGTCGCTCTCCAACCACCCCAACGATACGCACGAAGCGGAGCCCACGCTGGAGGCCATCCCGCCGGAGGTGGGCACACCGGACGCGGCGGCGCTGGACCACGGCTACTGGGGGCCGGCCACCCTGGAGGCGTGCGTCAACCGGGACATCGAGCCCTCCATCGCGACCGGGCGTGAGCCCCATCATCAGAGTTGGCAGGAGCGCTTCGCGCCGGAGCCCGACCCGCCGCCGGAGGACGCCAGCGCCCAAGTCAAGATGGCCTACAAGCTCACGACGGCGGTCGGCAAAGCGATCTACCGTGCCCGCAAGTTTACGGTCGAGCCCGTGCTCGGCATTATCACGGAAGTGCTCGGCTTCCGCCAATTCTCGTTGCGTGGTGAGGCCGGGGCGCCGGGCGAGTGGCTCTTGGTCTGCCTGGCCTTCAATCTCAAGCGCTTCCATACGTTGTCCCCGCGCTACTAAGGAGGAGTGATGGTCCGCGTCCACTCCACGGGGCGCTTATCCGCCGCCGTGTCCTGGCTACGGCCACGCGTCGCTCAGGGGTGGGCGTGGGCCGGACGCCCCACCCAGACAGCAGCACCCCGGTCATGCTACCCATCGCTTCGTTCTCTCCGACAGACTGCTAGCCAACTCCTCTATCCGCCGCGTTCGACGCGTGGGCACAACCCTGGAAGTGACTTCGCCACCAATATCATCTAATCTGACGCCTTACATCCAGGGCCACCACGGCGCGCGTGAGGGCCGAAGCCACGCCAGCGCACAAGAGGGCCTATGAGCCCACCAGAGTGCCGCATAGGGTCACGCACCCCCCAACGCTAGCGTAGATGGCCGCACCCAACGCTAGCGTAGATGGCCGCAGATGACTCCGTAGGACACACGGGCCTGGGGCCACAGGTAGGAGCGGTGGCCTGTGGGACAACAACTTGCTACGCCGCCCCGAAAATGAGAACATATGTTCTAAAGAGAGAAAAGGGGGGAGGACTGAAAATGGATTTAGTGGAACCGTTTGCGGATGATCGCTTGGTTGCGAACTGTATCCACTGTGCAGACGATACTGAAACGCGTGATCACTGCCCCTCCCGCATGTTGTTAGACAAACCTTATCCTGAGAACCTGCCCTTTTTGCCCTCGTGCGCGTCTTGCAACCGCGGATTCTCGCTTGATGAGGAGTATTTCGCGTGCCTCGTTGAATGCGCACGGACAGGCTCTATTGAGGCTGTCCAGCGCCCGAAGATTCGTCGAACACTGGAACACTCCCCGGCGCTCGCGGCGCGGCTTATGCAAGCTCGAAGCGTAGGGGACGACGGCAGCATATTTTTTGCCCCTGAGCAGGATCGCGTCGAGAACGTCGTCCTGAAGCTCGCGCGTGGGCACGCGGCCTTCGAGTTGAGTGAGTCGCAATACGATAAGCCGTCCCACATCATGATCACGCCACTACACCTATTGTCCGAGGCGAAGCGCCAACATTTTGAGACACCGCCTGAAGTCTCAATTTGGCCTGAGATTGGCAGTCGGGCAATGCAACGAATGGTTGTCGCTGACGCCCCCGAATGGGTTGATGTTCAACCTGGCCAGTATCGATATCTAGTGGTTGTAGAGCGGGCGGTCATGATTCGCTTTGTAGTCGGCGAGTATCTCGCCTGCGAAGTCATATGGGATCACAACGATGAATGACTATTCCGCTATCACACCACGCCAAGGGGAGCACACCATCGGCACCATGAGCCTCAATCGCCCCCACTTCGTAGGAGTAGGACGTAGCGTAGGGGGAAGGCGCGTCGTGTGAGTAAGCCTGACAAAGAAAGGAGCGCCACACCGTGACCTATCGAGAGTTGCGCATCCTGTTCGCCCGGATCGCGCGGCACGACGGCCGCCTGACCGTGCTTCATGCAACTGATGATCCGCTCGCCTACCCCCTTGCTAACATGAAGAATTGCGACGGAGAGCGGCGATCGTGGAGCGTGGCGGTGAGGGATCACCTGCGCGGCACGTATGTCCGCGTGGATCATCTCGCCGTTTTCGAGCAGTACGAGCGGACAAGCTTCGATCCCGCTACACCGACGATCGTGCCCCTAACAGCGGTGCGGGAAACGGGACCGCGCACATTTGAGATGACATGGGTAGAGGTGCTACATGTGCTGGACGAGATCGAGCGAGTTTACCCGCAACTGTCCGTATCACTGGTTGAGGCGACGCTAGGCCGCAACCCGCGTTACGGCATGGGGGTGACGGCGAGCGGCAGGGCCGGGCGTATTCTGCTGTCCCGCTATGCGTCGTTCGAGCGTTTGCGCGAGCAAGCCGGCTGATCGCGCCCCCATCTCAATCCCATACAGGGGCGCAAAGGTTCAATAAGTTCCGCGAGGAGGACTTGGATACCGCCCGCGACCTCGCACTCCCAGGAAGAGGCCATGTCTGCTGCGCGAGGGGCAAGTCACCCCCTTCGTGACCGGCCATTTTAGTTATCATCAGCCGGCAGATGCCATTGTCGCTCAACACCAGGCTAGCCACCCACAGGAGTTTGCTATACCTGGCCAACTGCCCGTAGTAAATCCTGTGTAAGGGCTGCGCAAGATGCGGCAATCGTCTTAGGGTCATCGAGGGGACCAATCGCTTCGACCACTTGTCGCAATCCCTCAGAGTCCGCCGTCGAGAATAGCGTGTCGAGGAGCTTCAGCGCGTCGCCTGTCACCTTTTTCGATAGGTCGTTCGTGAGGAGCCTTTTAAAAGTTTGCGCCAGTTGCGATGTTTCGGTTGCCTGAAGTAGTCGAAAGCAGTCCAGCGCGTCCTTGGGCTTCTGGCGTCCCGGCTTACCTAATCTCTCCCCTATCTTATGCACCTTCGCGACGAGTAGTGCCGCCGGTCCAGCTACGGCGATTTGATACCGCCGCTTATCACCGTCCTCGAGCGCCTCAATATCCATTTGACTCTGGTCGACGAAGGTAGCCTCTAAACCATGTGCTTGGCGCGCCACATCCTTCCCTTGCTTCTGCTCTGTGAGGTCCGCGCCTCGCCCCTTTCTCCCACCCATCGCTTGCGGGACGAGGAAGTCGACGGTCAAAACCATGGGGGAGTTACCTTCTCCGGCGACTTCCTGCCTCTTTTCCCATATGCCGACGGCATTGAGCTTCGGCGAGAAGTTAGCGGCGCGCAACAACTCCTTCAGGTCGGGAGTCGGCTCCAGAATTGATGGGTTAAGTGCTAGGTCAGCATCCGTTGTGTAGGGAGATACCGCGATATCACTCGACTCACCCGTGTGGAGATAAATAGCTTGAGCACCGACGAGGACAACTGCTTTACGGTGATCACCGAGGGCGTCTAATGCATCCAAGAGGGTGCGCCGCGCCAACACATATAATTCAGCGTAATTGTTGTAGCCAAGCATCTTCGTTCTCCTCCATCCACCGTAGCAATTCCTCGCCCTCTTCCGGCCCTCGTCCGGGGCTTGTCAATAGGTCTGCAGCGACCTGCGTGAGTGCGGCGTACACCACATTGTCGCGGGCGGTCGTGCGCTCGAAGACGACCGGGTCGAACGGCTCGAGTAGCAAGACGTTGGCACCCCGCTCCGCTTGATGCAGGCCAAGAGCTTCCGCGATTACCTCCCGGTCTTTGACATATATCGCAGCGAGGCGCGGCGCTGTTATTGGTGCGACTCGCGCGGCGGCAAGAGAGCCGGTGACGGCATAAGCCGACGGCAGCCCTCTCAGTTTGCGGAGGAGAGCATCCAAACCGCGCGGCTCTAGATAGGTGTGATCCGTGTTCGATGTAGTTAGGTTATAGTCCTGCGCCCATCGCTCGATCAACGGACCCCATCGCACTTCGGCTATAGCGCCCCGAGGGGTTCGGGTGAGGAGAGCCTCGCGGTCGAGAAGCGTCACCACGCGCGAGATGGAGGCGATAGGCACGTCGGCCCGTTCGGCAAGCTCCCGGATGCCATAGGGCGGGTGGAAGTCGCACAAGGCGCGAACTGTCCTCCCTGCCGCACGTCCTTTGAGGGAGCGTAACGGCTGTTGCTCGTCTTTCCAGGGATTCGAGTCGGCTCCCATCGTCTCGACGTAGAGGGCCGGTTCGTCGAGCCTCAGACGCATGTTCCCTGTCACATCCATGTAACCGACGTCAACCGTGGTCAGCAGTTCCCTGGTTTGTCGTCCCAGGAAAGGGGCGACGACGAGAGCTCCCCCTCCCGGTTCCATGTACTGGCGCAACTTGGCGACCAAATTGTGAACGTCTTTGGGATCGACGCGACGCTTCGCCTCAACGAGTATACGCCTATTCGCTCCGTTGGGAGATCCGACATCGATCGTGGCATCGAAGGGTCCATGCGACCCTAATGGATTGACATCCAGAAACCAGGTGGACGGCAGTCGCGCTCGCAGCGTCTTGTCGAGTTCCTTTAGGAGTTGCTGTTCCAACAATGGCCCGCCAGGAGGTAGTTCCGTTCCAAAAATGGTGCTGTTCCACATAATGTGAAACATACCATTCTATGGAACGATTCGCAACGTACGCGCAGCATGTGCAGTGCATAAAGTTTTTTGTTCCGGTAATAGTGCTGTTCCGCGTGATGTGAAACATGCATATTATTGGAACAACGTGTCATGCGCTTTCAGGTGATTAGGCTTGAGGTAGGAGATCTTTTGTTAGGCATGTTACGAAAGTGCATCCCTGCTGCCCCGAAGATGTCCGCCACCGTCACCGTCGTTCGCCCCGTCGATATGCTGCGGCCCGACGTTCCGGGGCCGCGCGCGATCCTCATTGTACACCAGCACCATCACCCGGCACGCCCCCACGTCCAGCCCCTCCGCCATGGCCCGCTCCCGGAAGGACCGCGCGTTGGCGGCGCGCTGCGCCGCCGTGGCGATGCCCTGCACACTGATGCGCAAGCCAGGGGTCGAGCGCGCCACGCTGCGCGCCTCCCCGCCCTCTTTCTGCCACCGCTGCACCGTCCGCACCGCCACCCCTAACAGCCTATCCGAAAAGTAGGTGAGTTGGGTGCTGTGCGCACGCGCGGAGAGTGGACGGTCGCCCAGGACACTCCAGCGAGGTCAGTGGGGGTCGTATTGTTCCCGAGATCACCGCTCCGTTCCCATCAGACCACTTTTCGGATAGGCTGTAACTGGTCGGCCAGGGCGCGCGTCCCCGCCGCGACCTGCGCCCGCCCCTCGCCACCTCCCAGCTGCCGCACCACAGCGCGGATCGCCGCCGGCGTCAGCTCCACATCCGCCGCTGCCACGCGCGCCTCGTAGGCCCGCGCCAGGTCCTCACCCAGATCAGACATGCTACGCTGCCCCCACCGCCGTCCGTGCGGCCGCACCCACGCGCAGCGGCTTCAGGAGCCGCAACAACGTCCCGATCCCGCCGCCGTGCGTGCCGTCGAACGCCGGCAACACACGCTCCAACGGGATCGCCGCGTCCTGCACCTTGAAGTGCTCCAACCCCGTCCCCAACGTGACCGACGGCGGGCACGCCTTGATAGGATCGGGCTCGTCGCTCATGAGGTAGACCGCGTCCTTGTGGACCGCCACGGGCGTATAGCCGTCCCGGTCCATCTTGTGCAGCGCCCGCGACATGTTGGCGTTGGCCTGTGCGATGACAAGGTGGTGCCAGTCGGGCCGGTAGAGCGGGCTGCGTGTAAGGCGTCAAATTAACTGCGCCGAACGTCAGATTAGATGAGCCAAAACGTCACAGTAAGTGAGACATCCTCTCACCAGCCCAGGAAGTGCCTCATTTCACGCTCAACATACCCTCTTCGGCGCGGCGATCCTGGACCTCTCTCAGGACCCTACCCTGCGGATTGGCTCACCTACTGTGACGTTTTGAGAGTGCGTACTTGACGTTGGTAACGGGGCGAAAGGTGGGAGCGCGTCGCAGAGCCGAGCGTCGCTATATAAGATGGGCAGCGTGTAGCGCGCTCCTCATGAGGGCAAGTCGTTGTCTGCGCAGCGCGGTCCGGGTCTATCCACTCGGGTGCCAACGTCAAGTACGCACTCTCGACGTTTTTGCAAGATGGCTCATCTAATCTGACGTTTCGGCTCAATGAGCGTGACGTTTTTTGCCTGCCCCAGGCGTGCCTCTGGCTCATTTAATTTGACGTCTTACACCGCCCCCCCGTTTTGCCCCTATTTTGCCCAGTTTTACGCTTGATATTGCATAATGGTTGATGTATAATACGGGTGTAGGGGCGCTCGGACCCCCGCACATCACTGCCGTACCAGTATGAAGGAGCTTCACGACATGACACGGCAACAGCGACGACGCCAGAGCAAGGCCACTGCCCGCACGGCCACCATCCGCCGGACCGGCACGTACACCTTCGAGATCGACAGCCGCACCCGCCCCGGCCACACGCACCAGATCGACGCGCTGCATCTGACATGCAGTTGCGAAGCCGGCAAGGAAGGGATGCGCTGCTGGGCGCTCGC
>JAABUU010005009.1_pt1 | contig 15175 bp, 20 predicted proteins | sample 5559301 | NCBI WGS metagenome assembly JAABUU01 (sample SAMN10711884, study PRJNA513360) | rock metagenome | isolation source: Antarctica rocks | place: Antarctica: Victoria Land, Richard Nunatak white | reverse complement strand
CCCAGCACGCGTTTGTCCTTGACCCGGCGACGCACGCGGTCCATCAGGGCCACGTGGTCGATCGAGTCGAAGCACGCCTCGATATCCGCATCGAGCACCCAGCGGTAACCCTGGGTGCCGTACTGGTTCCGGCACCGATGGAAAGCGGCCTGATTTCCTACCGCGAGGCGATCCGTGTGGCGATCTCGGTCGGTTTCCAGGGCGTCATTTGCGCCGAGCACTACGGTGGGGACGGCCTGAGCGTAAGTGCATCGAACGAGACGTACTTGCGGACCAAAATCTTGCCGAAGACAGCAGAGTATGCGCGCGGCGTTTCCCTTGTGGCACAGGGACGGCAGCGTCCGACCCGCGAAGGGCGCCCCCCGGTTTCCTAGTGCTCGGCTCAATCCTTGGAAGTTCGCCCAGATGTGGAGGGGGAATGATGACTCGAATTTTTGATGACCCGGCAGCATTCGCCAACGAAGCTCTGGACGGGTTTGTCGCGGCACATCGGAACTATGTGGCCCGGGTGGACGGCGGGGTCGTCCGCTCCACCGAGACCCCTGCGCGCCACGTCGCTCTAGTGGTCGGCGGCGGCTCGGGGCACTATCCGGCATTCGCCGGCTTGGTCGGAGCGGGTCTGGCCGCCGGCGCTGCTTGCGGCAATATGTTCGCCTCACCAGCCGCCGTGCAAGTATATCGGGTGGTCAAAGCCGCGCAGGTGGGCGGGGGCGTGCTTCTTAGTTACGGTAACTACGCTGGTGACGTACTGAACTTCGGTCAAGCCGAGCAGCGACTGAACGCTGAGGGCATCGACACCCGGACCGTTCTGATCACCGACGACGTCGCCAGTGCGCCGCTGGCCGAGGTGGCGAAGCGCCGCGGTATCGCGGGGGACCTCACCGTCTTCAAGGTTGCCGGCGCTGCCAGCGAGGCAGGGCTGAGCCTGGACGAGGTGGAGCGGTTAGCCCGTAAGGCCAATGATCAGACTCGATCGCTCGGCGTCGCCTTCGACGGCTGCACATTGCCGGGCGCCGGCGCCCCGCTGTTCACCGTGCCGGAGGGGCACATGTCCTTGGGGCTGGGCATCCACGGCGAGCCGGGCATCTCTGATCACGCCGTACCCACGGCGTCGGAGCTGGCCGAATTGCTAGTTTCCCGGCTGCTGGCGGAACGGCCCGAGGGCGCCGGCAATCGTGTGACGGCGATCCTGAACGGCCTGGGCACGGTCAAGTATGAGGAATTGTTCCTGCTCTACGGCAAGATCGAAACCTTGCTAGGCGCGGCCGGGCTGGAGATCATCGAGCCGGAATGCGGTGAACTGGTGACCAGCCTCGACATGGCGGGACTGTCTCTCACCCTGTTTTGGCTGGACGATGAGCTCGAACGGTACTGGTCCGCCCCGGCTGACACAGCGGCGTACCGCAAGGGCAATCTCGTCCCGCGGGCGCGCCGTACTCCCGAGGAATTGAGCGTGGCGGCTGGCGCATCCTATGAGGACGCCACACCGGAAGCCGTGCATCTAGGTAAAATTGCACTACAGGCACTCGACGTCCTCTGTGACGTCGTGGTGGCCCACGAGAAATTGCTCGGGGACCTCGACGCGATCGCCGGGGACGGCGACCACGGCATCGGGATGCGCCGCGGCGCTCACGCGGCAGCAGACGCCGCCCGACGCGCCGTCGATACCGGGGCCGGTGTTTACGAGGTGTTGACCACCGCCGGTGAGCAGTGGTCCGAAGAGGCTGGCGGCACCTCAGGTGCACTGTGGGGTGCGGCACTGATAGCCGTGGCCCAGGAGTTGGGCAACAGGGACTACTACCGGAGTGAGCATATGGCGGCCGCCGTGACGGCGTTGCGCGATGCCATCGTCGGGCTGGGTAAGGCCGAGCTGGGCGATAAGAGCATGGTCGATGCCCTGATCCCGTTCGCCAACGCCTTCATCGAGGCCCGCACCGGCGGTGAATCCACGCAGGCCAGTCTGGCACGCGCTGCCGAGCGGGCACAGGAAGCGGCGGAGCAGACCGCGGCGCTGAGCCCGAAAATAGGGCGGGCTCGCCCACTCGCTGAGCGAAGCGTTGGACACCCCGACCCCGGCGCCACCTCGTTCGCCTTGATCATGACTGGACTGGCACACCAATACGACGCAATTCTTAGTGGAGGTGGAAAAATTTCATGAATCCAGGATGGCGCATCATCGTCGGCAATGACGATGCCGGTGTGGAGTACAAAAACGTGCTTCGTGACCTCTTAGAGGCCGACGAACGCGTTGCCTCGGTCGAGGATATCGGGGTTGGCCAGGAGGGCGGAATCGACTATCCGCACATCGCCGTCGCAGCTGCCCGGAAGGTGGTCGCCGGCGAGGCCGACCGGGCACTGCTGATCTGCGGAACCGGTCTTGGCGTCGCGATCTCCGCCAATAAAGTACCCGGTATCCGAGCGGTGACCGCGCATGACAGTTACTCGGTGGAGCGTTCGGTGCTTTCCAACAACGCGCAGGTGCTCACTATGGGCCAGCGTGTGATTGGCCTCGAACTGGCCAAGAGGCTGGTGTCCGAATGGCTGGGCTACCGCTTTGATGCCACCTCCGCCTCGGCGCAGAAGGTCGACGCGATCAGTTCCTACGAAACGGACGTGAGGTAGGCATGACCAGGACCATCGCACTCGTCGGATCCGGATACATGGGCGGCGGCATCGCCCAGGTCCTCGCCCTTGCCGGCGCCCGCGTTGCCCTCGCGGATGTCTCAGCCGAGGTCGCGGCGAACAACTACCAGCGCCTGATCGAGGAATCCCGCGACTTCGCCGCCGCCGGGCTGTTCCCGGCCGGCGCGAGCGAAACGCTCCAGGCGAATATGTGGCCCTCGACCAGCATTGAGGAAGCCGTCAAGGACGCGGAGTTCATTGAGGAAGCAGTGCCTGAGGTCATCGACATCAAGCACGCCACGCTCAAACGGATCAGCTCCGCCGCCCGCCAGGACGCCGTAATAGGAAGCAACACCTCAACCATCCCCATCGGCAAACTCGCTGCCGCCGTTGAGCATCCCGAGCGGTTCCTCGGCGTGCACTTCTCCAACCCGGCGCCGTTCATCCCGGGTGTCGAACTGATCCCGCACGCCGACACCGCTGAGACCGCGTTGGAAGCCGCCAGGACGATCGTGGCTGAGACCGGCAAGAAAACCGCCACAGTCAAAGACGTAACCGGCTTCGTGCTGAACCGTCTGCAGTACGCGCTGTTCCACGAAGCGGCCCAGGTAGTCGAGGAGGGAATCGCCACCGCGCAGGACGTCGACACCTTGGTACGCACAACCTTCGGCTTCAGGCTGCCGTTCTTCGGTCCCTTCGCCATCGCCGATATGGCCGGACTTGATGTGTACGCATTTTGTTACACGTCTCTGCAGACCGGGTTTCCGGATCGCTTCGCCACCCCGAAGATCCTCCAAGACCTGGTCGAGGCCGGGAAGCTGGGCACCAAGACCGGTGCCGGTTTCCTCGATGTTCCCGCGGAGCGCACCGCGGAGCTGATCGCGTACCGAAACCAGGCCTACGTGCTGATGCAGAAGCTCCTTGATGAGCTGGGGCCAGCGCCCATCCACCCACCTTCCTTGCCACATTGAGGAGCGGAACGTGAAGCTGCGGCGTGTGGCAAGGAAGGAGTAGATACATGCGCTACGTTGGTGCAAGCACCAAGATGTACATGGGTTACCAATCAAGCCTGAGCTGGATGACGCAACTGCGTCGGATCGTGGACGCCCATGCAGAACTCGGGCATGACGGCTCTGTTCGTCCCTTCGTCCTTCCCTCATTGCCCGTGCTGGAGAGCGCATTGAGAATCTTCGCGGGCTCGGATGTTTGGATTGGGGCGCAGACCTGCGGTTGGGGAAGCGGCGCCCTGACAGGTGAGGTGAGCCCAACAATGCTCGCGGAGATGGGCGTGCGGATGGTCGAAATCGGTCATGCTGAGCGCCGCACCCTGCTGGGTGAGAACGAGGACGTCATCCGACGCAAGACGGCGGCCGCGTTGGACGCCGGGCTGGTTCCGCTGCTCTGCGTCGGAGAGGGGACCGCAACCGACCCTGAGGAGGCAGCCCGATTCTGCGTCGACCAGTTAGGTCGGGCGCTCGGTGGTCAGCTAAATCACGCGGACCAGCTGATCTTGGCGTATGAGCCGGTCTGGGCGATCGGCGCGTCGATGCCTGCCTCCCCTCGTTACGTCAACGCGGTACTCGGGCACCTGCGCCGGCAGGTATCGGCAATCGTAGGTGATCATGCTACGAACATCCTGATCATCTACGGCGGCAGTGCCGGTCCGGGCCTGCTGGGGGCGCTCTGCACGGTTGACGGCCTTTTTTTGGGTCGGTACGCCCACAAGCCGAAGAATTTCGGCACTGTACTCGAGGAGGCAACCCGCCTCGGCAGAGCAACCGTGCGATCGGCTAATGCGATCGACGAAACGCGATCCGGCCGAGACTCAGATCAAACATCGGCACTGAGAAGGAGAAACATCCATGACTGACAAACGCTTTCCCGATGACCGCACGGTGATCGTGACTGGCGCGGCGTCTGCTCGAGGCATCGGCCGCGCTACCGCGGACCGCATGGCGCACGAAGGGTGGGCGATTGCCATTTTGGACATCGACGGTGACCAAGCCCGGTCGGCCGCCGGCGCTCGGTCCGCCGCCCCGAGTATGGGCGTCGGGGCCGACGTCTCGGACCAGGCTTCGGTTGAGGCCGCTATTACCGAGATAGAGACGGCAATGCCGGCTATCGTCGGACTAGCTAACCTAGCGGGCATCAGTTCTCCGACGGAGTTCATGGATGAGACAGTCGAAGCTTGGGATCGCGTCTTTGCCGTCAACATGCGCGGTACGTTCATCGTGACCCAACGCGTTCTCCGGGGCATGATCGAACGAAAACTCGGGCGCATCGTCAGCGTCTCATCGGTCTCCGCGCAGCGAGGTGGAGGTACCTACTCGAAAGTCGCCTACAGCGCCTCCAAGGCGGGGATTATCGGCTTCACCCGCGCCCTGGCACGCGAAATGGGTCAGCACGGCATCACCGTCAACGCCATCGCCCCAGGTCCCATCGACACCGACATTATGGGCGGCACACTCACCAAGGAGCGCAAGGATGCGATGTCCGAGGGGATTTTGATGGGCCGGGTCGGCACGCGAGAGGAAGTTGCGGCCCTACTATCGTTCCTGCTCGGCGAGGATGCGGGCTACATCACCGCAGCCACCTACGACGTCAATGGTGGGCTCCAAGTCTCCTGACTATTGAAAGCTCGTTGTGCTTCTCGGGGAGGCCAGAGAGGACTCGCAATGACACGTAGTGAACGCGAAGGCGAAATTCCTAGTGCTGTTGAAATACTAAGTGCCGCAGCCAACCAGGTAACTATATCTGATGCGCGAGCGCGAATCCGCAGCTACAACTCTCGCACAGGACGCCGCTTCGCTGTGCTCGACGACGACCCGACGGGGTCTCAGTCCGTGCACGACGTCAGCGTAGTCACCGTCCTCGAACCCGACGAGTATGCGCGAGGACTTGCCGCACCGGGATCGACATGCTTCATCTGGACCAATACGCGCAGCCTCGCAGAGGCGGACGCCGTCGCCCTCAACACCGCGGCCGGCGAGGCATTGGTCGAGCTGACGTCTGAGCTCGGCGAACCCGTCGACGTCGTCAGTCGGAGCGATTCCACGCTGCGCGGCCACGTCCTCGCTGAGGTGCGGGCACTCGATGCCGTGCGCGCAGCGGCATATGGCCATGGTTACGACGGCGTCCTGCTCGTGCCGAGCTACTTCGAGGCTGGCCGCTTCACGGCCGGAGACATTCACTGGGCGGTGGTGCAGGGCGAGGCAGTGCCCGTGGGAGACACCGAGTTCGCCAACGACGCGACATTCGGCTACACATCATCGAACCTTCGCGACTTCGTAGCGGAGAAAAGCGGTGGCCAGATCAACCGAGACCAGGTCAGGAGCATCAGCCTTGACGACATTAGGATCGGCGGTGTCGACCTGGTGGCCGAGATCCTGGGTGAGCTGGTCGAGTGCCAATTCGTCGTCGTCAATGCCACCGACTTCTCCGACTTAGAAATTGTGGTCATGGGCCTGCAGCAGGCCCAGGACGCGGGTAAGTCGTTCCTTTTTCGCAGTGGCCCATCGTTTGTACGAGCACTGGCGGGAATTGAACCAATCGGCCCCCTCACGGCAAAACAAATCCGGCCCCAGGGATGTCCAGCTGGTCACGGACTGGCCGTTGTCGGGTCGCACGTCGGTCAGACCGCACGGCAGATAGCGGCGGTAGAACGACGCGGCGGAGTATTGAAAGTGGAGCTGCGTGTTGCGGACTTAGTGGACGACGAGTCCCGCAACACACATGTCGCGCATACCGTCGAGCAGGTTGTCGCCGCGCTGGCCGACGGCGATGTTTTGCTTCACACCTCTCGTACCCTGCTTCGCGGCAAGAACGCCGAGAAGAGCCTGGAAATCGCCCGAACGGTCTCGACGGCCCTGACGGAAGTTGTCCGTGGTGCTCTCTCCGCACGGCCGAGCTGGGTCATTACCAAGGGCGGGATCACATCGCACGATGTCGCGGTGCGGGGCCTGGGAATACGTCGAGGCACCATCATCGGCCAGCTTTTCCCGGGCATGGTGTCAGTCTTGCGGCCGGATGAGGCGACCGAGGAAGCACGGGGGATGCCATACATTATCTTCGCCGGCAACGTAGGAGACGAGAACGCCCTGACGAACACCATTGAAATGGTCCAGGGGCGGTAAGAGACTCCTACGGCTCAACGAGTTCGCGAGCGATGCCCTCCCGACGTAGCGGGACTGCGTCGGTGCGGCTCTTCACTATGGATGGGTGGACCGGTTGGTCCGACTCCTTGATGGACGTGGCGGTCTGGCCGCCGGGGCCAGCCAGCAAACGCGGCGAGCCGGTTGAGGTCGGCCACCGCCGCGGCGAAGTCCGGGTCCTGGTTGCGGTCAGCCGAAGCCGCCCGACTGTGCTCGGTTGGTTCTGCGGCTTCACGATCCTTCATGCCGCCGACCCCGAGCTGGTGTCACGCGGTAACCGCACCGGCTCGTTCCTGCGGTGTTTGCGCCCACTGCTCACGCAGTGCGGGCAGGCTCACGTCCTTGCCCAACGCAGCTTCCGCATCGATACCCTGCTCATCAAGTTGCTTGTTGACCTGCACATAGAGCGGCCAGACACCGTTCGCCGCCGACCACAGGTCGTAGACGGTCGCCAGCCAACAACCTCTCCTCCGTAGTCACGTCCTCATCGGTGAACGACCAGTGTCAACTATTCCGGGCCGAACCTGCGCAAGGCACATCAGGTGGTGAAGTTGCCCGGTGAGGTCGAGGCGGGCTGACATTCGGTCATCCCCTGGTGTGGTTGGTACACCCCCTGTACCATCAAAGATGCCCGTTGCGTTGAGCTTCGGGAAGTGAGCCCGAGACCCGGCCGGACGACCGTGGCGCTCGGGCTTCGCGCATATCTGGGCCTGTCTCATACCTGGCGTACCGCGGTGACCACCGGCGTGATGCGCCGCCGCCACTCCCCGCCTTTGCCCCAGCACCACGCCACCGCGTCGGGTATCGCCAACAGCTGCTCGGCGGTAGCGCGCTGATGCTCATAGGACATCCGGTCTCGGCACCCCGCTGACCGACTGAGTTCGATCAGCCGCTGGCTGTCCCAACTCACCAGCGAATCGTCTTGCTCGATGACCAGCCGAGTGTGCCCCGGTGCCGCGGCCGTGTCTTCCACAAGGCCGCGCAGACACTCGGCTCGGCTTTCCCGCTCGGTCCGGTACCGGCGCCCGGCGTCATAGATCACCGCCTCGACACCAGCAGCGACGATCGCCGCCGCGATCGCCCGCTTACGCGAATCGTTCTCATCCTTCATGTGCACCCGTCGCTGACCGGCCAATACCAACCCCCGCACCACCCGACGCAGCGGCTCTAACTCCTCCGACACCGCCACAGAGGCCACCAAGACGTAGCCGCGGTGCTTGGTCTCATCGACGAAGACAAGTCGGCTCACTTCCCCTCGCCCTGAACCATGTGCCGATACAGGGTGCTGCGGTTGACACCGAGTACCTGTGCCACCTCGGTGAGTGGCGTCTTATCGGCGATCATCCGGCGGGCCTGCTTCAGCTTGGCGGCCGACATCACCGACGGCCGCCCGCCCTGGCGGCCGCGCGCCCTGGCCGCGGCGAGGCCGGCCATCGTTCGCTCCCGCACGAGTTCCAACTCGAAGCTAGCGAGCGCACCGAATACGTGAAACAACAACCGGCCACCGGGGGTGGTGGTATCGATGTTCTCTTGCACCGACTTGAAGCCCACTCCCCTGGCCTCCAGATCGCGGATCATCTCGATCAGGTGCGGCAACGACCGACCCAACCCGTCCAGCCGCCACACCACCAACGTGTCACCCGACCGGAGCTGGTCGAACAGTTCGGTCAGCTTGGGTCGATCCGTGCTGGCTCCGCTGGCGGTGTCGGTCCAGACCCGAAAGCATCCCGCGGCCCGCAGAGCGTCCTCCTGCAACGCCGCGGTCTGATCGGCAGTACTCACCCTCGTATAGCCCCAAAAGTGCGCTCATGGCCACCGACTGTCCCACAACTCACCGACAGTCCGACTCGTGACACACCAGTTATGACACCTAGTTCTGCGACACATTCCCGGCAACGCCACCTGCGGGCTACCAAACGACACCACAGTGTCGCTAATACGACCGTTTTTGAGGCCCGTCCTGGCCATGGGTTAGTGGCTGCTATTGACCCTGTCCACGGCCCGGGTGAATAGGTCGGTCACTAGGGCGGGGTCGACGGGTTGCCCCCCGGTCCCGCCCTTCGCGCTGACAGACAGCAAGGTCCCGTTTGTCTCGGCGAGGTAGGTGGTCGAGACCGTGGTGACAGCCGGTTTCCCGGCCACCGCGGCGATGGTGGTGGTCTGCAAACCAAGGGTCCGATCGGCGGCCACGTGAGGCGCTGGCACCACCACGACCCCGCCGCCGAGCTGCAAGCTCTTCGCTGGATCCGACGCGGTCACGGCGCCACAGGACCCGGCGACCGACTGCAGATCCGTCAGGCTCGGGTTGCCCGCCGGGGCGAGGAACTCTCCCAAGCTCTCCTTCGTCGAGTTCCGGGCAAAGCTGACCTCGAACCCCAACGGGGCGGACGCAGCGGTGACCGCGGACACCGTCCCGCACTGCGGCGGCGCGAACTGTCGGCTCTGCAACGTCGCCTGCACCTGGTTGTAGGACTCCACCGCGGATGTCGGCGGGTCGGCCACGAACCCCAACGGCACGTCGGACGCAGTCACCGCGACGCCTGCGTAGTGCCCACCCCCCAGCGCCGCGACCGTACTGGACGTGGGTGTGGGGCTCGACTGAGAGGTCGTCGCCTCCTAGCCCCCACCCCCGCACGCCGACACGCACACCACCACCATCAGCCCCGGAACCAGCAAACGCCTCATGGCGAGCACCCCCCATCGGCGGCGCGGCGCCACTGCCACCCACCACGGTCGGCATTACACCACGCCGGTTGGCCGCTGTGTGCCGAAAAACGAGCGGGTCGCTTTGCCGAGCCCGGCACTGCGGGTCGCTAACGTGGTCGAGTACAACACCACCCCACGGCCTGGGCATTGGCCATCCTCAGCCGCAGCCTGTGTCAGATTGGGGCCTTCACCCCGCGGGACATCTTCGGAAGCTCGCTGCGCCCGCGTCGACTTGACGTCCCAAGCCAGGTCCTTGCGGTGCCGATCGGTGGGGATGGCCGTGTGCGGTGGTGTTCCTGTTGCGGGACGACCCTGGCTGTTACTCGACGGAGCCTACCTTGAACGAATGACGGATGACCTCGAAAACGGCACGCACGTCACACTCGGCCGTCGGTTTCGGACACCGGCCCACCCTCATGTGCTTGCTGGTCTCGGGCGAGCGCTCTACTGCTTCTTGAGCCTGGAGGAGTCCGTGACTGCGATCCTGTTCGACGCAAACGTCAGTCAGCAGTTCGTGACCTACCGAAAAGCACCAGCCGCGGCATTTCGGAGGTGGAACAGTCAAATTCCAAACGCATACGAAGACGGCATAATTGCACCGCTACGCGACGACGCTGAGATTGTTATTCCATCTGGCCCGCAGCTGCTGGGCGAGGTTAAAAACCTGTCGAGCCTCATCCCGATGGCCCAGCAAGCGAATCGCGCCATATTCGAGTTGACGGGCACCCAGGCGCGTGGAGCCCAGTACACCCGTGCGCAAGATACATTCGGCCTATTTTCTGATCTTGCGAAGCGAATCGTTGCCCAGTTGGACGCGGTAAATGCCTGACGCGGTGTTGCTGGATACCAGTGCCCTGCCGGTTTGGCGTGGCCTAAACGGGCCGCTGTGGCTTAGTGCACGCAAACTCTGCGAGATTCCGGGAATCATCGTATATCTGCCCGAACTAGTTGTTCACGAGAGCGTCAATCTTCGAGCTGAGCACTTCACAAGCGTAGCGGCAGTATTCATTGGCGCATACAGTAAAGTCGAACGATTCTTTGATGTCGATCCGATTTACGTTCCAGACATGAATGAGATTGAAACCACCTGGGAGAATGAACTTCGCACCACATTTACGGTGATAGACCTCGATGGCGAAGACGCGGTCGATGCCTTGCGGCGGGAGGCGAAGCGAACTCGTCCTGCGCGGCAAGGTAGAGGTGGCCGAGATAGTGCAATTTGGATGACGGCCATAAGACTCGCGGCCACCCACGACACTGTCTTCTTCGTGAGTAATAATACATCGGATTTCGCCGTAGGCAAAAGCGGCCAACTCCACCCCTCCCTAGCGTCCGAAGTCGCTGCCGCTGGCGCCCAAGTCGAATACCTCACCAGTGTTCACGGCCTGATTGAGCGGCTAGCGACACTAGTCGAACTACCTGGACTCGATGTATCCAGCGCTGCGCAAGTGTTGAGGGTTGAGCTCCGTGAGCAGGTACTGGATGCATCGGCGGGTGTCGACAAATATGACGGGCTCGGCGCCGCCGACATGACGCTGGACAGCTTAACGATCGGCGACGCGACAATTAAAAAGGCTTACACGATCGGCGATCGTAACCTTGCGCTTGTGATGGGGTTCAGGCGCGTTATCCATAGGCCAACCTGACGACCAGCAACTCACACAGTTCACGTTCGCTGCTTGGCTCAACTTTGATCCAAGCGATGCGTCCATTCTATCGGGAGAGGTCGATTCAGTTGTACTCAAGTGATCATACTTCGGGTAAGTCCCCTGGAGCGGTGCAACTGCTATCTGCGGGGCTACCGTAGCCAAGCCCAACAGTGCGCTCATGAGCGCGCCCTGGCACAACCCGCCGACAGGCTCCGTGGTGCGACACAGGTTCCGAACAGTGCTTCTGCAACACTCGGCCGATCGTCACCGCAGTGACCGGTGGCGGCCGTCCGCCGCCATGCAGCCTTCGACGTGTTTCTCAAACGACGCTCCTATAGGTCCGCGTCAAGTAGGGCGCGGCTCGAAGCGGCGGTGACGGTGTGTTTAAGGCGGCAGTGTCCGGCTGGGCTGTGGGGGCCGGTGGTGCCTCGAGATGGTGTGTTCCATGACGCGCCAGAGGTGGCGGGCGAGGTAGTTCTTGAGGCAGCGGCGGGTCTCGCGGTCGGTGCTGCCAGCGGCTTGTCGGCGGTCGGAGTAGTCGCGGGTGCCCGGACCGATCCGGCTACGCCTCCCCGCCCGCGCGACTTCCCAGCGGTCATCGGTCTATGCAGCTTGGTTCCACTGACCAGCTCGCTGTAGCGTCTGCCATCCGAATCTCCCCATAGCCCCACCGCGCCGTCGCGCGGTTCGCAGAGTTCAACCCGGGCTCCGGCGAAGGTAGTCGCGTCCGCTGACAGGAAAGCCTTGTCGAGCTGCTCCCATCGGTCTAGGGTTCGCCTTGGTTCCAGAGTGACAGCGTTCAGCCCTGCGGCTTTCTGTCCAGCAACCCTCCCATCGGGGTGCTTCCGCAGGAAGAACTGGGTCAGCACCGCACGGTGCTGACCAAGGATGGATCTCCAGCCACGGGCATCGGGGTCCGCACCGACTGGAGTCTGCGATGTACAGCAACACACCCACAACCATCCCCGGCTACGGTGCACACCACCGTCACCATTCGGACCTCGGCGAGGCACTCGGCGTATTCGCGCTGCTGTCCCTGGTTCTTCGCGACCCGATCCCAGGCAAAGCCATCGGAGAACTCGTTGCCGCTCTCGGCATGCTCCTCGGCGCCCTGCTCGGCGTGGGCCTGTTCATCCATCTGTGGCCGGCCAGCCCGGTGCTGGTAGGCCTCATCGGGGTGGGATGGTTTCTGGTCAATCAGCGCTCCGACTCAGATAAGTTGAGGGAAGTTCTCACTGTCGAGTTGGCCCGGCGCACCTACTATCTCAACGAGCTGGCGCTGGTGGCCACCCCGCAAGAACTGGCCATCGTCCCCAACCTGTGGGATGTCACCGAAGTCTCCTTCGCCAGCCGCGACGCGGTATGTGCGCTCGAAACACGCTGGGATGCAACATTCCCCCGCGCAGTACCCCTCGCAAGTCGACCGACGAAACTGCGGGCGCCTGTGTCGCTGCGAACCGCACGAGGGACACCGCTGCGAACTACCCACCAACATCAACGTCCCCGTCGTTGCCGAGCAGCTCACAGCCAAACGAGGCCACATCACCAAGCTGATCGGCCGATCAGGGGCTGACTTCGTCCTGGGCCCACCAACCTCCACGCACTGGGTGCGGTGAGCGGTCGAGCGGTCGGACTTGGGTTTAACGACTGGCTGCCTGATGGCGGGTCGACAACATGCAGACGAGACGCGACGAAACAACAACGGCTCGGAGAATTTCGAAATGGGAAATCAACCAGTACGCCGAATAGAGTTCAACAACAAACACGAATACGCAATCTTCGACGACCGCGGATACGCGCTCGAATCCACCGTCTCCTACCCCACGCGTGAGGCAGCGGAATCTTCTCTACGCTTTTTCCTCGATAGCTCCGAGGCCGACCCTGAACGCACCTACAAAATCTTGGTCCGCCCCACACCCAAGGAATGGAAGGTCCTGCCTCCTGACTCTAAAGGTTGGACACCCCCACCCCCAGACGTTGAGCCGGCATGAGGTCGGGTCCAGTAGGGGCTGTCAACTTGCGGTCCCTGACCTGGACCTGCTCTTGAGCGGAGGTCAGGACTTGGTCATTTCCCAGCCCAGGTCGCTGCGACGCCCGGCGGTGCAGGCCAGAACCGACCATTGGGGTCCGCGCCAGGAGAACACCGCGACTTGCCCGAACCGGGCCCCCAACCCCTGCGCCTCGCGATCACTCAGGCCGGACACCGCGAGGTTGGGCTCGGTGTGTCGTCCGCCCAGATCGGAACCCTCAGCGGGAAAGCACACATGGCTGCGGAGCTCACGGCGCAACAGAGCCAGCCGCTTATCGTCGTCGCGACGGTCGCCGCAACTAGGGCGTGTCTCCGAAGCTCCTGCGGTTTTGTGGGGATGCTTCGGCGATGAGGCGTACGCAGGTGCTCGACGATGCGGTGTGGGCTCGGATAGAACCACTGCTCGCGCCGGTGAAGGGGCCGTTGGGCCGGCCGATGCGGGATCCCGCACCCTGTCACAACCCACCGACACAACACCTCGTGACCGATAGCTAGTGACCGTTAGTTGTGACCGACCCGTCGGTGACGCTGACCAGCACCGACCGATCGAGCCTCGGGAGGCTCTGGAGCCGGTCACAAACGAATTTGCATCACTACGTGACCACGCTTCGCTCGCGGCGAGCCCCATACCTGTAGAGTTGAGGAAACGAGCAGAACGAGCGAGTCACGCGAAGCACGCGTTAGAGGGGTGTGTCGTGGTCACTGCGCAACGCAACGACATCAACAGCCGGACCTACCTGCCGACGGACGGGGCCGCGACCGCCGAGATCATCGACTTCCTCGCCCACCTCCGCGCGGCCGGCCGTGACGCACCAGCGCCCGTCCCGCGCCTCGTCAGTTCAGATGGTCAGACGGTCGAGATCCCGGAGTTGATATTCGCGGTGCTGGCCCAGGTGGCGGAGGCAATGCGGGCCGGCCTCGCCGTCACGGTCGCGCCTCACCACCTGACGCTGTCCACCCAGGAGGCCGCTGACCTGCTGCAGGTGTCGCGCACCACCCTGGTTCGGTTGCTCGAGAACGGGGTCATTCCGTTCGACAAGCCGAACCGCCACCGCAAGGTTCGACTCGACGACCTGCTGCGCTACCGGGAGACTCAGCGCAACCGCGCGGAGCAGGCCCTGGCCGACATGGTGGCGGACAGTGAGCGCCTCGGCCTGTACGACGACGACCCGCAGGCAGCGCATGCGGCCGTGAGGGCCGCGCGGCGGTCAACGGTCGAGTCTCGCTGAGGTGTTTTCGGCGCAGCTCGACACGTGCGTGCTCTACCCGAGCTACCTCCGCGACGTGCTCCTGCAGATCGCCCAGCACGGTGTCTACCGAGCGCTGTGGAGCGCGCAGATCCTCGACGAGCTAGCCCGCGCACTTCGAGTTCGGCACCTGGCCCGGGGACATGATGCGCACACCGTGGACGCCTACGTGCGTCGCTTGCTCGAACAGATGGAGACGGCCTTCCCCGACGCGCTGGTCGAGAACTGGCATTCGCTGGTCCCGACCGTGACGTTGCCGGACCCCGACGACCGGCACGTGGTCGCTGCCGCGCTCGTGGGCCGCGCGGACGTGATCGTCACCCAGAACCTGCGCGACTTCCCACCCGAGGCCCTGCCGCGGCCGCTGCTGGTCCAGGACGCGGACGTGTTCCTCCTCGACTCCCTTGACCTTTACCCGGACGCGGTCATCGCCGCCGTACGCACCGTCGCCGCGAGAACCGGACGACACGGACCGGTCCTCGGACCGGCCGAGGTGGTCACCGCGATCCACGAAGCACCCGGATTCGCCAACGAAATTCGGGAACGCCTTGCCTGAACACCCTGAGCCCGTGACCAGCGTCAACCTCGCGCCAGTGCGACGACTTGTCGCGCCCGCCTCGAGATCACGGGCACCGGCGAGCGCCGACATGCGTCGAGGAGAGCGCTTCACCATGTTTACTTCTTGCCGTGCTCGTCGAAGGCTCGCGCACGGGATACCGACATGGGGGCACAGCGATGACCACGGCCGCTAACGTCGGAAACAGAGGATGA
>JAABUU010005008.1_pt1 | contig 15175 bp, 10 predicted proteins | sample 5559301 | NCBI WGS metagenome assembly JAABUU01 (sample SAMN10711884, study PRJNA513360) | rock metagenome | isolation source: Antarctica rocks | place: Antarctica: Victoria Land, Richard Nunatak white | reverse complement strand
CCGCCCCTCCCGGCACGCTGCAGCTCCCGCGCCCGTACCGGGGTCTGTGTATTGCCATACCTGCGGTCGTGTAATCTGTATTTCTTCCTTCTCTCCCTCTCTCTCTCTCTCCTCTCCTTCCTGCAACCCCCCCAACCCCCCCCCCCCGGCTCTTCCAGTTCGTTGATCCCCTTGCCATTCGCATATCGCTGATAGACTCCTACGACAACAGCTCCGCGCAAACCCCCCCAGCACAGCCCAACCTCTTCGCCGCAGACGCAGCAAACGCCGCAGAAATACTGCAGCGATGCGTGCCGGCGCTCTCGGCCGCGGGCGGGGACGGCGGGCGTGGAGGCGAGGATCGAGGGGGTTTTTGTGAGGCTGTTGGGTGAGGGGCGGGGGATCGTGGGGTGCGGGGTTGTTGAGGGGGTGGTTTTGGGGTCTTTGAAGGAGGAGGAGGGGGAGGTGCAAGGGAGGCGTAGTAGCAGAGAGGTAGAGGATGCGGGGGGAATGGATGATAAAGTTTCTGATGATCATGACGGCGGCGTCACCCTTCCCCGTTCCCCCAGAAACGAGCATCGCGCCAAAGAGACAACCCCACAAACAGCAGGGCTACAGCGCGCTCACCGCCGCGAAAAAGTCCGCCAGGCGGCGCGGAGGGGGTGTGCGTTTGGGTTTCTTGTCGATGGCGACGCTGGGACTGGTGGGGATGAGGGAGGAGAGACGGAGGAAGGGGGAGATGGAGACGGAGGGAAGGGGAGGAGGAGGAGAAAGGTCGAAGCGGTCCAGAACGGCAGGGTGGTCGAGGCGAGTTTTGCCAAGGGGGAGTTTGGGGTCAGATGGGTGGATTGATGGAGAAACACAGTACGTCTTTTTGAGACCTTTGTTGACAAGTATGTAGATGGGTGTGTGCGACTTTTTGGTTGGTGTGAGAGGGAGGGGGGGGTTGCTGATATGCTTCTGTCAGGTGCGATGAGAGGAGAGAGGGAGAATGATGGGGTGTAGTGGGGAGGTTTGGGAGGTCGGGTCGATGGGGGGGGGGGGGAGAGGGGGGAGGGGAGGAGGGGATGGAGGGGAAGAAGGGGAAGGGGAGGGTCGGGTATGGCTGTAGAACTATCGAACCCACTACGCCACAAGAGCATTGTAAAGATAGATCAATAGACAGAGGCTATCATATCGAAACACACTTTCATGTCCATTCCTTTTTGAAATAATACAAGAAAACCTCCCATCCGTCACCCCCTCCAAAAACAAACTGCCATTAGATGCTTCATACCGACTCCATGCCCAATGCTAATCGCTATACACTCCCATCCACACTCAACAACGCATCCGTCACGTCTAAAGCTGTCCAGATAGGATGGCTTCAGTAGCTGCAGGCTAGTTAGTCTCATTGCAGAAACCGAATCAAGAACATCACTCACCAGACCCAATATAAGCCTTCCTAGCCTCCAGATTAACCCCAAACCTCCTTTCCAACTCCATCTTGATACTCTTCTTCGTCACCGTCATCAGATCAGCCGTCTTCAGAATCTCCCGAATCTCACTCAAAATGGCATCATCATTCGGCAAATTCGAACCCGCCAGATCTGCCATCTCCATGTTCTCCTGGTAGCCGCGCTGCACGATATCGCTCGGCGCCAACGACATTCTTGATCCGTATCTCGGCAAGTCCATTTGGGACATGGGTCTCGAGGGAGGGTAACCGTAGTCGGAATGAGCGGGTTGGTAGGATTTGGTGCCATAGGAGTAGCCAGAGACCTCTGAGCGGTCGTCGCGCTGAGTTTGAGCGTCCCAGAGCTCGGCTTGGTATTCTTCCCATCTCTTGTGCGGGATGGATTCGGGGTCGAATTTGCCTTCGTCAGAAATAACGACTTGTCTGCCTTTTTCACCCGTAACAATACGAGTGTTACCCCAGGAAAAGTCGTCCATGTGCCAGAAAGAGTAGAGAGGCAGACCAAAAGAGAAGACCGGCATGGCGAGGATGTAGATGATCATCCAGCCAATCATCTCCCATTTTCTCCGGAGGATGAAGATGATTGCTTGGAGACCATAGATGGCTGCAAGGAGTACAAAGGCCATTAGTGGTACCACGCTGGCATTGATGGAGAGCAGGACAATCAAATAGAAAATGTAGACGACCGTTACAGGCTGGACCAGTGTACTGAGTAAATCGAGGAAGACGATAAATCTCATACTGAAACAACAGAAACCGCAGAGCTGTTGAAGTGGAATAAGCTCGATAAGATTATGCACCGTAGAATTGATCCATCGTCGACGTTGTGACATGAAAACGCTCCAGCTATCGGGTGCAATGGTCCATGCGTGGGCGTTGAAAGTGTATTTGGTCTTGTATTTTGGATGGTGCTTGAGGAGGAGAGTGGTCAAGTAACGATCCTCGCCAAGATGGAGCAAGTTCTTGATGTGAAGAGTATCGACTCGAATGGTAGAGTACGCTTCAACAATCTCCTTGCTCACAAACAGCGGCTTTCCAGTCTCGGCGGCTCGAATACGGTACATTGTAAAACAACCAGGAAGGCAGGTCACGGATCCAAACAAGCTTTCAAAGGCCTTTGTCAAATTATGCGAGATGTAATACTCGTAGACCTGTATCATCGTAGTGAACGATGACTTGGCGTTGGACAGAGCAGTCTCTCCACAAATCCCGATAAGCCTGGTGTCGTGCAAGAATGCAGCTACCATGCGTGATGCAGAATCAGGAGCTACCACGGTATCTGCATCAATCTGGAGCATGAACTCATAAAAGGTGGGGTTGACGCCAATGATATTCCGGATCTGATGATGCATTTCGAGTTCCAGAGGGCTCATCGGAAGGTTGTAGTGAACCCGGTTCAAGAAGCGCATAATGACCATCTGTGAATCACGCTTGCCACGGTTTCCAGGTCTAGACACCTCAGAAGGCTTCCCAATCTTGACAACCACCATAAAAGGTACGATGTGACCTTGTACTTCGTACAAACCCGAGTAGACCTTTCCCATGTTGTGCTGTTTCATACCTTCTCCCAAACTTTCAAAGCTCAGTGGCTCGGGATCAACGGTTTCTGATACTCCCAGAATATCCAAGACAATTCGTGGCGTGGGCCTATCGTTACCTTGACCTATGATCATACCATCGCAGACAATGACAAGAAGTTTGCGCTTATCATCGTACTTCATTCTTGCCGCAGAATCAATTGCCCGACGAAGAGAATCTTCGTCTTCGGTATAGGCAGGGACTTGACATATGACAAACTTGTCGAGGTTCTCGGGAACGTTCTTCTTTCCGAATTGAAGAGCCGCGAAGAATTTGAATCCAATAACGCTGCAGAGAAGAATCGAGATGGCGAGCAAGATGTATTGCGCAAATAGACACTGCGGAGAGTTTCTAGTATCGGTTGTGCCGACACGGAAGAGATTGTTGAGGCAGGTTGCCATCCTCTGTCTCTCGTCTGAACCCATCTGAAGACCTTCCCAGTCCTTTGTAACGTCACCGCCTGCGTTTGCTTGGAAGATGCTAACAACAAGAGGATCCATAAAGTCAACATTAGCCCCTTTTGACGCATTCTGGCCAGTAGGAGCCTTGAGTGAACGACCTCCCTTGATGTAGTCGGTGAAATCGTAGACCGTGCTGTTGATAATTGCGATCGACTTTGACTGCTTTGCAAGCTGGCTTACGTACTTTGGAGTATATCCAACGTCGCCTTTCTTGAAATTATGCCGTAGAACAATCATCTGCTCCCAGAACCAATCCCGCCGGTAATCGTTTGTGAATGACCTGAAATCATGGTACTTTGCATTGACGTCAGTACCGCTGATAACGGTAGCTGAGCCGGATATATTAGAGGGGGCGTAGTTAAGCTGCACCGATTCATCCACGGATCCCGTTGTACCGTCGCAGAGTCCCGACACCTGTACCGGAAACAGACCTGTAGCGTCGATGCCAGCATACTTCTTTAGCGCAGATTGTGGTACAATGGAAGGATAATGTGTAGGCATAAAAGCGCCCAGGTCGAATACTTCTCCTCTAATGGCGACATACGATCCCTTACTGCCCGACTTCCCATTATAAGAAGAGAGTTCCGCCGCCGAGTAGACATGTTGCGTTGGACAGATGAGCTGAGGAAACTCAATGATGAAGAAGCAGACAAACAAGCAACTGAACCATATCATCAGGTTGATGGCGAGCTTCTCTCGCCAGGCCAATCTAATGTCCCGGCGCTTCATTCGGCCTATCCAGCTGATGAGGAAGTCGGGGATGTAGAATGTCAGAGCATACACCAGGAAGATCCACCTCTTCCGCGTACCAGAGGTAACAACGTCATCGACCTCCACCATCTTCTTCGTGTTGCCCTTTTCGGCCATCTGCTCTCTCGTTTCATGATTGCGGAACATATCCCCAGAATTAAAGGCTGATGCGCCTGCTTCCGACCGACCGTCCAGTTCCCGGCCGCCAAAGTAGCCACCTTGCTTAGTGTCATCTCCGTAAATGTAAGCTCCTGGCGAATTCCCGTTGATAAGGTTCACCCTGGAATCGCTCATGTCTGGTCCGTGACCATCGACTGGGGTCAGTCCTTCATCATCGTCAACATTTGTATCAAAGTATCGACCTCCTGGTAAGGGCTTCTCGCTCGTCTTGGCAATAGTGGCCCAACATCGTTCGCTGAGGAAGACCCCGGTGCTACCCACACGCGCTTCATTTCCTGGCCACCTCTTCTCATTGAGGAAGGTCTCGGCTTTCTCTTTCTCGCTACCGATAATGATATTCTGAGCGTCTGCAAGGCCCAAGAACTCTCCAAAAGGCAAGAAAAGACTGAAATCGGCGTTCCGTAGCCGTTGGCTAATCTCAGCAATACCAAAGGTCTGGATTTGTGTCCGAACACACTTGCTGTCGAATTGGTTGGCAATACGGCGGTCGTTTGGCTTTAGACAGAAGACGAAGTAAGGATTTGTATTTGCAGAGGTGATTGATTTTGTGATATTATCAAGTGATGAGAGGAATTGACCCGACGCCCCTTGATCAGGTCCCGCAAGACGGGAACTTCCCTTCCGTCTTTCGGCCGATCCTTTTCGACCGCTCTGACTATCGTCGTCAAGATCTTCGCCAGATTGTGCGGTGCTATGCTGACGTGCGGCAAGTCTTGCTGGTCGCTCACCCTTTCTTCGTGCCATACTTGGCATTCGGAGAGGCTTGGAGCTGACTTGAGCTTGCATGATTGCGCTTCGTTCGTTCGGATGCATGACTGTGTGGAGAGCCTCTTGACCAAATAGCTCGCGGACGAAATCGCTTTTGGTGGATTGAATAAGGTTCATCAAATCGCCCGGAACAATCTCGCTATTCTCCTCAACCAAACCGTTGACAGGGTATTCAACCTCGCCGGCAAAATGTCTTACAGTAAATGAGGCGGAAGTGTTGGTGGTCATGAAGTTGCTTCCGGGCATTTTGGCTGTGGCGCTACCCACGACGATAGCAGGATTTTTCGATTCGAACCGCTTTCGCAAGCCTTCCAGGAGCTGCATATCTGTTCTACCTCGTCGAGTCTGGTCATTCAGGATACTCAGGAGCCCATTGCCATGCTTGAGCAAACCTCGGACAGCGTCTCCGTTGTCAAAGTAGCTGGTTGCCGGGACAGTAACGTCTTCACTCTCCAGCAAATCAGCCTTGCGCTCAAAAAAGCTCTGCAGGCAGAAATTATAGAGGGATTCGGTAGCAGCATTGTTCAGTAGTTGATCGAGAGTTGATCTCGTTGAAGCAGATTGTGCAAACCCGGGGAAATCGATTATCGAGAATGTATTGGCAACAGATTCCTCCAACGCACATGTCCTTTGGTTCGTTTGCTCGATAACATATGCCACTAGCAAAGAGTATAGAGTCCTTGCAAGCTCGTCTGCATTCTCGCGAGCGCCTTTCGGATCCAGCATCACCGTGACCCTCTCACGATGAATGGTCTTTGTCTTGTACCCAAGACTCGTATCGAGATCTTGCGTGCTCAAGCCTAGAAAAGCTGCAACAATGGCCAGCACTTCCTTATTGTTCACAGTAGTCACAGTCTCGCCACCTTCATGAGAGTATCCGCCACTGTCATCGGCGGCGGGGAGGGTAGATTGACTGGTGGTGAACTCCAATTGCCCGATATGGAGGATACTGGCAAGAATTTGACATATCTCGGCGATATCGGTTCTTGGAAATTCAAGCTTTCGTAAAGCGGTCTTGAAATGCTGAAAGCCTTCGGCATCATTAATGCCTACCTTGAGTTGTGTAGGGTGGCCCAGATACCTCCATCTCTTGTGCCCAATCGTTCCAGATGTTCTGTTACCTGCTGAAACACCACCCTCAGCCACAACACCTGAAGTATCCAGACCAAGATGAGATTTTTCGGCAGGGCTCGTTCCAGCTAAGAGGTAATACAAGACATGAAAACTCCGCTCTCCCGTAGGTACTGAGGCTATTCTGCTTCGCTCCAATCGATGGTCCAGCAACTTTCCTCCAATCAGGGTAGGATTCATTGTCGATGAAGCGTCATATTGTAGTTCGAAGAAGAGACCTGCTTTTGAAGCTGTCGGGGTCGTAAGAGATTTGGTCGTAGTGAGGGTATCGAAAACGAATGCAGCTAGCGAAAGCTTTGTCGACAGGGGCGTTGAAGAAAAGGAAAGGATCGAGGATAGTAGATGGGACCGTATAGTCGTTTTACCCGAGCCAGATTCGCCGAGAAAAACCACAGTCTGATTCTCTCCTCGCCCGCCTAATCTCGCCCATGCTCTTCCGGCCAAGTCCTCCACCTCGCCCATAGCACTCCCTGCCTTTCCGCCATCGGGACCTTTCGTGGATGAAGCATATGTATTTAGCGAGATAAGTGCCTGCGATGACAATTTCGAGACAGGGAGCGAGACGTGGAATCGGCTGGCAAGGTGCGCGGTCAGATGAGTGTCTGATTGTAGATGAGCCGGAAGAGCAGGTAGCGAAGGCTGTGAATGCGAGGGAAGAGTCCCTGTCAACGAGTGATTTGCCATCTTCGCGGAACAATCCTCAGGGAGGCGATCGAAGCACAGAGGGCGAAACGAGTGGGAAGACCAAGGTCAATGGCCTATGTTCTATCGAGACATCTGGCTACCGCAAAGCAGTGTTGATAGCTGATAGGTAAAAGCTGGACAATAAAGCCCCTTTGAGGATGGCAGGGTGGCCGCACTGTCAAGGCTGACGAAAGTCTGACCACGCGTAGAGGGTTCCGGTCTTTTGGTTTAGCGAGCGTTGGAGGGTTGAGAAATACAATAAAAGAAAGAAAATACAGAGAAATGGTGGAAGAATTGATGTGCCACGGTCGTCAACTGCGCACTTTCATAACAGAAGTAGGATTTCGAGGTGCAGGGTCGTGACTCGTGAGGGTCAACTAGGGCTCGGCCAAGCTGCCGTAATCATAGAGGGGGCAACACGAAAGATCTGGGGGGTGTATTTTTGGCACAACGTCTCCCAACCTTTTGGAATCCTCAAGATCATTCATGCACTACGGATGTAAATATCATCACTTGAGTAAACCGCACGCTGTCAGTTTGACAGTCCCCATTTTTTACTGGAACGATTTGTCGTTTTATCGGTTTACTCATGACGTTCTGCATGTTTACTCTCCTGCATCCATCGTTGAAGAAAAACAACCGGGAGCTCATAAATACGACTAGCGTAACCGCTTACTCGTATGCAGGTGAACGTAAACATTGGCTACTGAGAAAAGCACTCCTGGCTTGCACGATTCAATAGATAATATCCGTATATTTGCTCTTTGATTCCATAGAGTCAATTGACTTGATAACAGAGCAGTTGAGGCAGCTGAAAAACCATCCATACCATCCATACCATCCATCACATTGAAGATTCCAATACGAGTCGCTAAAAATAGGCTCGGCGTTGAAGGCTGGTCGAAGTTCGTCCCTGTGGCGATCTACGGAAGGGCTACTCGTAGCGTGTAAAGATTGTCGTCCTCGTCTCTTGCGGTCGTCGTCGCCCCGAGAACCATCACACATCTTCCATCATACAGTCGTTTAATTGCTATTGCCATATTTCTTTCTCCTAGCAGCGAGCGTCTAAGTAGCCATTCTCGCCACACTCGTTTGAAACTTACACGGCCTCACCATCGTTTGAGTTTCCTTGATTGAAAGCAAGCATCCTCGATTAAGGAGTGAACGGAACTGCCATCCTTTCCACACCCCAAAATCCCGGCATTTCTTCGGACTTCTTGAATAAGTTCTCCGGCGGCGTGAAAGCGGAGGAAACCAAATACACGCTCAGGGACTGAAGGTCTAATGGTCACCCAAGAGATTTGAGCCACATTCTACGACTATAAGCCATTATGGATCTATCCAACCGTCTATCTACCATGTCAGGCTCTTCCACTCCGACTGGTGTTCGCTCTGCAGGACAGCACTCTCAACAAGTATCGACGACCACCCTACTCAATGCCTTACACACCATCTACACTTCGGCCCAACCATACCGCCTTGATGCAAGTACGAGTTTGGTGGTAAACACATGGCTTACAGCTGCAAATGCCGGCATCGAAGGTCGTCCAGGAGGTACAGTCGATACTGAGTTGGCCAGACAAGCCTGGGAACATGCACGACGTCGAGCTGAGGATGGATGTGTGGTTCTAGGGTACATGTCATTCCCATTGCTTCTTATCTTATACTAACTGTCATTAGATCTTTGCATCCGTCAACGCCGTCGCTTCTATCCCCTTTTATCTCCGCCTTACCGATTTCGATCCCTTCTTCACTCTACACAGCCCTTTCTGCACTACGGCCATTTACGAACTGTGTGACACCATTCAACCCGGCCACAGCCAAGCAATCCGCACTTGCTGCTAGATTTGATCTTACGCTTGCCGGGAATCTGTCGTCCGCCTCGTTGGCAATTTCAAATTCTGGCATCGATACACGCAGTGGCCTCCTGAACATCCCAGCAGAAGCCGGGTATCGAGCATTCGATGTCTTCTATTACCTTCTAACCTCTGCTTCTACACCTGCGGAAAGGGAGTTTCTTGGCTTAAAGCATCCATCGGCATATGCTCTCCTTAATAAGACCGGCACATACGACCCGCCTTCATACCTTCCAACTGCGGATGACACAGCGTCTGCAGAAGATTTCCGAGCTTCGCTGAAACAAATAGGAATCAAAGGTTCTGCGCATAGGAACCTCCTTTCAACACTTGCAGGTCTACTGAAACTTGGAGAAACCACCGGTTTTCTGGTAGATGAAGATGTGCTGGAAAACATTTGCGAGGATGTTGGTGGTCTTCTCGGTATTGATCCTGAGGTTCTTATACGAGGATGCGGCACCGACGAACGTGAGGTACTTATAACAGGAATATATGAGGCCTTGGTCGATTGGGTCTTGATGAAAGCGAACGAAGCAATAGCCGCAGAACTACAAAGTATCAAAGATGGAGATAGCTCAAGTGAGAGTGGAAGCGGCAGAGTCGGAGCAAGGACACCTAGGACGGACGAGGATAATGCCGACACCGTCCGTGTTACCGTGGTAGAAATACCAGGGCAAGACTTAGGCAAAGCGGTGGCCCTGCGAGGCGTTTTCGACGACAATCTAGGCATCAACGCCGAAATGAAAGAGGACGGCGTAGAGGTAGGCGTGGTAGGCTCTTCGGTGGTCAAGGAGATGAACAACGCTGTGTCCGATGTCGCAATGCACCTCGGTATTGCCGGGGGCCCATCTACCAGAGACCGAGAATATGAGCGAGAAAAGCAAGAAGAAGTCCTGGAGAAAGTCGGTGCAGAGGCCGAAGCTGGCGGTTTCTTGAAGAAGATTCTATACCCCATTGAGAATGAGGGCGTTAAAGGTAGCAAAAGTGCGCGGCTGGACCTTCCAGACGTTCTTGGCCGTAGCAGAGTCTGGTATCAGCTAGCTTTGCACCCCACCGATGAGTCACCCGGTGGTCTCGCATCTCTCGCATCAACGACATCGGCCTGGTCTGCAGGTACCGTTTCCAGGCAGCTTCGAGCCTGGAGACTCCCTGAATGGTCGAATCGCCGAAACAAGAATCTAGACTTCACCGCAGATTTTGATATTGACGAATTCTGTACTCGCTATCGACGACTTGGCTGCCATGATGGCAGAGACGGTGTTGAGAGCTGGATACTGGAAAGAGGCTGGAGCAATGGTGAAGTCGTCGTCGGCCACGAGCGTGTGTGGATTCGAGAAAGCGCGTGGTGGGAAGCAGAAAGCATGCTGGATCTCAAACCACTCGAAAGCTCCGGTTACGGGGACTCCAACTTTGGTATGCTAGGTGGTGGAGGTATGGAGACTGGCTACACAATAGCCACGCCCAACCCTAACGCTAGCGGATTCTTCCCTCCCATGAGTGACTACGGTAGCCGAGACAATAATTTACAACGACAACAAAGCTCGGCTACTATGATGAAAAGTGCAATGGGTGGCGCTCGCTCTATTGCCCCGACCGTTGCCCGTACATTGAACACAATGCCTGGTGATTACGGACTTGGCGCCAAGGGAGACGACACAAAGGGCAAGATCATATACTATGACGATGATGTTGGCCAGTTCACTAGTGAGATGGATCCAGAGCTCGGGGAGCCAAAGTCTGTCGAAGCCCAGAAGATAGGCGCGTCTCGTCGCATATGGATTGCTTGTGTCTGGGCTTTGACATTCTGGATTCCTTCATTTACGTTGCGGTATATCGGTCGTATGAAGAGGCCTGATGTTCGAATGGCCTGGAGAGAGAAGCTAGTGCTGTGTCTTATAATCTTCTTACTCAACGCAACCGTGGTCTTTTACATTGTGGAGTTTGGCAAACTTCTTTGCCCCAACTTCGACAAGGCCTGGAACGAAAAGGAAGTCGGTTATCATCAAGGCGAGAACGATTACTATGTCAGCATTCACGGCAAGGTTTACGACCTTACGAAGTTCTACAAAATCCCACACAGCGACACCAGTCCTCAGGTTACAGCAGCCATGATGATGCCTTTTGCCGGGCAGAATCTTGACGAATACTTTGTGCCGCCACTCTTCACTGAATGCCAATACCTGACTACGGATCAGTCCATCACGCTGCTAGCAAACACCACCGTACTTCATCCGGAAGGTTTACACACTTCCGGTCCTCTCCAGCCAAATATAAAATCAGCGTTGCATAACAACAACTGGTACAGTGACAGGTTTCTGCCAAAGATCAAGGAGTTTTACATTGGAGATCTCGTAACTGAAAAGGCTGCCGTCAACTCCCAGGGTCAAAATCAGGGCCGGAACTGGGTCATTCTTAATGGCAAGATATACGACCTGACCGATTACTTTCACACCCTGCAAGTCCAAAACAACTATCCCGCATACAAATTCTTTCCAGACGAGGTTTCGTCACTGATTCAATCCAACCCGGGTAATGACATTTCGTCTCTGTGGAAGACAAATGACGCGAATTATTCCAAGAGCTTGAACTGTATGGAGAACAGGTTTTATGCAGGAGCTCTCGACTTCAGGAAATCTGCAAAGTGCCAGGTCAACAACTACATTCTACTTGCATTCACCATCATCCTCTGCACTGTCATTCTCACAAAGTTCTTGGCCGCGCTCCAACTTGGCTCCAAAAGACGTCCAGCAGCGCAAGACAAGTTTGTAATCTGTCAAGTACCAGCTTACACAGAAGGTGAGGATCAGCTACGTAAAGCTCTCGATTCATTGACAGCCCTTCAATATGACAACAAGCGGAAATTAATATGCGTCATGTGCGATGGCATGATTGTTGGTGGTGGCAACGATAGGCCCACACCTAAGATTGTGCTCGACATCCTAGGGGTTGATCCGAAGATAGACCCACCAGCTCTACCGTTCAAGGCAGTCGGCCAGGGCAACGAACAGCTCAACTACGGTAAAGTCTACTCTGGGCTTTATGAGTTTGAAGGAAACGTGGTCCCTTATATTGTCGTGGTCAAAGTAGGCAAAGAATCCGAGCAGACCAAGTCAAAGCCTGGAAATCGCGGAAAGCGAGACTCTCAGATTCTACTACTCAGCTTCCTCAACCGCGTTCATCACCGATCGCCCATGTCACCGCTTGAGCTTGAGATGTTCCATCAGATCAATAATATCATTGGAGTGGACCCTGAGCTTTACGAATATCTTTTGATGGTGGACGCAGATACGAGCGTCAGAGAAGACTCGTTGAATCGTCTCGTTGCAAGTTGTGCCAATGATGCAAAGATTGCTGGTATATGTGGTGAAACAAGCTTGGAAAATGAAGATCAAAGCTGGTGGACTATGATCCAGGTTTACGAGTACTTCATCTCGCATCACCTAGCCAAGTCATTTGAGTCTCTGTTCGGTTCAGTCACTTGTTTGCCCGGATGGTAAGCTGATCCTAAACGTTCAAAGGTGATTTGGACTAACTTTGGCAGTTTCTGCATGTATCGGCTTCGAACAGCTGACAAAGGTCGACCTTTGATTATCTCGGACAAGGTCATCAGCGAATACAACGACTGCGACGTAGACACACTACACAAGAAGAACCTTCTTTCGCTCGGAGAAGACAGATACCTCACCACCTTGATGACGAAGCATTTCCCATTCATGTCATACAAGTTTATACCAGACGCTTATGCTCAGACTGCAGCCCCGGAGACATGGAGTGTCCTGTTGTCGCAGAGACGACGATGGATCAACTCTACCATACACAACCTTGCCGAATTAGTCTGGCTAAAAGACCTATGTGGATTCTGTTGCTTCAGTATGCGTTTCGTGGTCTTTATCGATCTCTTCGGGACCATTATCCTTCCAGCAACTTGTGGCTACCTTGGCTACCTAATCTACCGCGTTGCAACCCACTCTGGCCAATTCCCACTCATTTCGATAATCATGTTAGCCGCAGTCTATGGCCTCCAAGCCCTTATCTTTATCATCAAACGCCAATGGCAGCACGTAGGCTGGATGATTATCTATATTCTCGCCTTTCCCATTTATTCCTTTGTTCTTCCCATCTACTCGTTTTGGAACCAGGACAACTTTTCGTGGGGAAACACGCGTATCGTTATAGGCGAAAAGGGAGAGAAGAAAATCATCGCTCTTGAGGATGAAGGCTTTAATCCCCGCAGCGTTCCCCTTCAGCGTTGGGATGACTACGCTGCTACCAATGGGCTGCCCGGACGAAGAGGCGGCAGCACTGAAAAAGTGTGCCAGGATGCCTACGATGCGAGCTACGAAATGGACGATATACACTCGGTTTACTCATCTGTCAAACCTGCCTCTACTGTCCTTACGGGCTTTCACAATCAAGTTCCCGCCTACATGCCTCCCCACTCGCCCGCGCCATTCGCAACTAGGCAGTCCACCCAGTCAAACTTTGCGCCGTACAAAGATCAACCGTATTACCAACACCAGCGTCTTCAATCTGTATCAAATCTCAGCGATGCGTATCACGAACACCCTTATAACAGGATGCCAAGTACGGATAATCTGATCGCGATGCAATCCCCACCACCCAGACAGAGCAGAAGTCCGCTAGGCTATCCTCAAGGGGGAAGTAGACCTGTCAGCGCCATTGATTTTAGAACGCCTCCTGGCCAGGGTCCAGACGATGCGGCGATTGCGGAGGCGACGAGGGTGTGTTTGGAGGAGGTGGATTTGGATAATGTGACCAAGAAACAAGGTTAGTGCACGCTGATCTCTCAAGGCCAAAAGAAGACGCTAACATAGGGTATTCAGTGCGCGCACTGGTCGAGCAGCGATTACAAACCGAGTTGACAGGGGATAAGAGGGTGTTCCTGGATCGCCAGATCGACGAGCAGTTGGCGAATATGTAGTCAAAGAGGGCGGTGTTTGTAAGAATGGGAACAGCAGCGGGTGTAATTATGATGACGAGAGCATTGGTTGCGGTGTTTTCCTGTGTGATAGTTTGGTTATCATTAGGGTGGGAGTTAAGACCTATCTTCAAGGCCGCTTTCCACTTGTACTTTTTTGGTAGAAAGCTCGAGGCGGAAAAGTGTGAAGAGGCTGCTGTAGGTATAGAGCTTTAGGCATACTGTAGGAAGACGAGGGAGTCCATCACTATCATACTCCTTGACCTCATCATCTCATCCCCGCTTCTGAAATCCCACCCCCCTTCTCAACCCTCCCAACCGCCCCAATCCTAGCCACCATCCACCCCCCTCGAATCCACCGCCTGACCGACAAACCCCACGCTCTTAGGCGGTGCAGAAAGCCCAGAAAGAAAAAAACAACCAACCTCAGTAGAGAAATGGGCAGCAGGACTTGGATTTCTGCTTTCAGGATATGTAGCATGGTGGGAATGGGTTGTGGACGGGGGTGGGGGGGCGTATGGAAACTGGTTGGGTATACTCTGGATGTGGTGGGGATCGATGGCGCTTGTTGTTGTTGTTTGTTTGTTTGTTTGTTTGTTTGTTCGAAGAGTAGTGGTATATTATTCTTTTTTCTTGATGTTTGCGGATGGAGAAAGATAGAAGTTTTGGGGGGGGAGATAGGGGATATAGAGGTGGATGAGTATGCTACATAGTAAGTTATGGGAATGCAACGATCGATCTCTTTGCGTCAACGCAAAAGATGTTGGCGTTTTGCTCAGCTTTTGTCCGTTTCGTCACCTCGTTGCTGTGTGTGTGTGTCTTTTCTTTTGCTTTTCTTCGTGTTTCATTTCCTTTTCACCTTTCTTCTTTGAAGGCGTTGGTGGAGTTTGTTGATATCCGATTGGGTTGGGTTTAGGAGGAAGCAGACGGTGGGGTTGATGCTGTTGAGGGGGGGGGGAGTGGGTTGAAGGAAGGGGATGGGAGGGAGATGTGGAAGAGCTGATGAGATGCTAGAGAGGATATTGAAATGATTACCTCAGTCCCATATCGACTTTTGTAGATTATAAACCCTCTTCAAGTATCAAATATACAACCTCCTATTTCCGAACTTTATCTGCGCTACTAAATCTGCATTTCCCCCCTTTCTCTCCTCAATCCCCCCATCTCCTACTTCTCGACCCTCAACCACCCCTTCAATCTGCTCGATGCATCTGTGACTCCCTTTCTCTCATCATTTTCTCTCGGCAAAGAAACAAGAAACAGAAGAATGACGACTTATAAACCCTCTTCAAGTATCCAATTTACAACCTCCTATTTCCGAACTTTATCTGCGCTACTAAATCTGCATTTCCCCCTTTCTCTCCTCAATCCCCCCCAATCCCCCCATCTCCTA
>JAABUU010005004.1_pt1 | contig 15184 bp, 15 predicted proteins | sample 5559301 | NCBI WGS metagenome assembly JAABUU01 (sample SAMN10711884, study PRJNA513360) | rock metagenome | isolation source: Antarctica rocks | place: Antarctica: Victoria Land, Richard Nunatak white | reverse complement strand
TTTGCTACGGATAAAAGTTTTTCCTTTCGCCGATTGGAGGCCTTCTTATAGGGCCACATTTCCATAGAGTAGCTAGACACTTATGATTACACGTTCATTCCACTAGCCACTCCTCCTATGTTTGACATTAATCAGTCGTCGAATCATGTCTCTCTTCCCTCTCTCTCTCCCTCTGGTTCACGGTAACTTACCTTTACCTTCCCCGAAATCATCACTTTGAGCTTCATATTTGGAGCATCCAGTAAAATGACACTCCGGCAGTCATATCAGGAGCTGAAAATATTCGGATTGTCTTGTGTCCAATCCCTTTGAAACATTGGATGTTCAGGTACTCCGTAAAATACATGGTTTAGGATGTTCTTCTGCTGGGGTTCCCCGTAGCCTGACTTTGCATGTGATAGGCATGTTCATCATCTTCCGAATAGATGGACTCTGGAGTCGCTCAAAGGAGGCATGACATCCTGTGGCAAAGAAGAGAAGAGGTCGAAGGGAAGATCTTCATCTAGCCATCACAGGATCAGGGTCTGGTCGAACAATCACCTTAGGTACAGTACCTACTTGTACCTTACCCTCGGCTCAGGGTTTTACGGTACAGCCACTGCATCAGGTCCAAACTGAAGCGGCTTCCGCGGCGGGCCCAGGCTCTCATGGCAGACACAGTAGTGTGTATGACTTCTTTTCCTTTCAAGCCACAGCCTGAGACCGAGGGACGGTCCCCCGGGTCCTTGGTCCTTGCTGTACGACCTTGCCCTCCTCCGGCAAGCCTGTTATCCAGCCTCTCGACTACCACTCACTACCCTCGTAGTCCAGCTTGGCTTCGCACTTGGCGTCGGTGGCGCCAGCCTCCACCGGCAGAGCTTCGTCGATGATTCGTACGAACGAAGGGTCTCTTCGAGATTGCTTCCGACAGTACCTTAGGTACTCAGTAGATGTCTGTTTGACCATACCACAGGCTGCATGGCAGGTACGCAGGAACAGCCGCCATCATACATCTATCATCTGTCATCTATTCATCAGTGATGGGTAGGGTGCCTGTAAGGTACAGTACATTATAATTTACCATACGTTACTCGATTGAAATTATTCCGTACAATACCTGCAATAATACATATCAGTTAGGTAGTGATACGGTACCCTAACTACGAAGCGTAGGTAGTTCATACAGCAACTGAGTCCTGACGTGGCGCTCATCTCTGGTACAAGTTCAGATGGTAGTGATGACGACCTGCCCTTTATCGTATATGAAGTTATGAACGTGTTTGATCTGCAGGCAATAATAATTAATATCCTTGCTGAATGGTAAGCCTGTACCTTACCTACCTTAGTCGTCCTGGGACTGTGGCTATGACGTCTCTTAACACAAACTGTCGCTAACGTTAAATACTAAATATCAGTACTCGAGTATATCTTACAGATACCAAACTCACAACTTACCATACATACTGTATCCAACACACTTCTGCTCAGCCATTTTCTCCTTCCCTCCTTACCACCAGTCAGCCGACAACATTCAATATCTGTAGCTCCCCCCTTACCTCTCCTTTCTGACCATCGTCTTATTTCCATATCTTCTCAACCATCTCTTCAATCATTAAATCCTCTTCATATTGATAGACAAATCCTCCGTTTCTTCCATCTTGCGCTCGCGGGTCGCACGACGGACCTTGCCGGTAACATTTGCTAGTGGTTAATTGATCCGCCATATCTGAGTGCTACCTCAACTACCTTACCTACCTTACCATCTACGCGCATCACTCATTTGCATCTAAGCTCTTGACCTTCCATCCAACGGTTGACACGTGACCAATTGCGTTGAAAACCTTTACAAGCTGTCGAGGTACATGTGTTGGCGTCGCCGGAGGCGGCGGGCCAGTGGAGGAGCACCATCAGCCAAGGGCCCTGATCCCGACGGCGTCATGGTATTTTGGCCATTTGGCCGCAGGAGTAGGAAATCCAGTACAACCGTCGATACAAGCAGTGCGGACGTGGGGGAGAAGGTGCATGAAGCTACGTCACGAGACTTGAATTCATCAATGGCGGGAGGAAGGATGGTCAGTCGCAAGGACAGCCAGTGCCGAAAGCACGATGCTTCTCAGATGCTCTCCAAATCTCAACAAACGGCGGCAAGGGATCCGGAGAAGGAAGCACCGTCACAGCCTCGCGCCATTCTCGTACAGAAGTCCGCCTATTCTCGAGGACAACAGGGCGCGAACGAAAAATCAAGCCTGGCCCCAGACGTTGGACGAAAGAACGTCGACCCAGCAGCAATCCCCCAGAACCGTGGAGACATTCCATCCTATTACTTCCAGGATCCCACCTCACAATCGAGCCTACAGCCGGAGAACTTCACCGCCCTGAGACGGCCGCCGACCTTGCGAGCAAAACGCAGCGCAACCGAGTCCAACCTACCGAGACGGAAGTCGAGCAAGAGGAAGGCTGAAGATCATGCTCGAGAGCAAGAGATCAAAGCGATGAGTTCTACGATGCCTGTCCCGAAGGTCCGTCCAGCCACTCATGGTGGCGGTCCGCTGCGGCGCGACACGAGGAAAATTCATGGTGGCCTGAATCGACGGCTCGAGCGACCAACTTCCGAAATTTCTCTCCCGATGCCGGATTCGATGCATTCATCAGCGTCGGAAGCGTCGGAACAGCGTGCCTTCAAAGTACGTTCACTTGACGTTCTCACGCCGAGGCCGACGATACGATGTTCGGATGGTTCGCGCTACGCGACTGGATCGAGTAGCCTGGGCCCTTCGAGAAACTCGACGCGGAGAGGGAAACGAGCCACAATACCCGATGAGATTATCAAAGAGCGCAAGCGGATAGAGGACTTGGCCGACGACATGGATGCGACCGGCTTGAGGGAGCTCATGGAACGAGACCGAAGACGCAGGGAGAGGAAGCGACAGACGGACATGGAGAAACTGCAGCGCAGATTGCAGCGCAGGGCAGACAAACAGAAGAAAGAGGACGCCAAGGCTGGCATGGAAAAGAGACTGAGCACGTCCGATATGAAACTCGAACGCGGAGTGCTGGGTCAAGACGAAGGAGTCGGCACTGATGAACCGATTTCCCCACAAATCGGAGAAACCATCCCCTTCCTTCATAATAGAGAAGATGCGAGAACGTCACCAGAGTCGTGGTTACCGGATCCCTCGAAGGAGCATTTACCTCCGGAAGATCCGTTCGTAGACCCAACACAAGAGGGCGATGTCCCGCGTACAGAAGACCCGACGCCCGCAGAGGAACTCGACGAACCCGTCCTTGGTACTGCAAACGTCGTACGACTGTCACAAGCCAATATGTCACCTCCTACATCGCCACAGGAATACATTCGTGGTCCGTCGAATATCTCCACTGTTACCGATTGGCCAAGGCAAAGCACGTCGGGACGACCAGAACGATCGGACCTCAACCGAAGAAGTTCAGATACCAGTGGCCGCGCGGCGGGAAGCTGGACATCTTTCTTCAAGCGTGGCGGCACGAGAGGAAAGCGGCATTCAACCGATCGAGGACGTATCACCCCATCCGAGTTCTCGAACACGTCAAGGGAGTCTTTCGCGCGTCAACCTCCGCCGGTGGCTTTCCAGCGAAACGTCCGAAACCGATCCGGCACCCCGGTCCGCACGCAGTCAAAGTTCCGAGAGGACCTACCGGAACTGCCCATATCGCCTCCCGACTCCAGAGTGCAATCACCCGAAGTGGCGACTCTGAGTCGATCGCCATATCCCGATCGCACAGTGTCCCCTTTGCCAGAGACGTCCAGGGTGCCCGCGGGCTCGAGCATGACCGACGTCCCATTAGAACACATCCACCCGGCCTTTCGGCAAGAAGTGGCCCACATCCGCCAACAAACCGTCACCGCCCCCTCGCCCGAAAACGGCCCCTCCAGCGCCCTCCTCTCGCAATCCCTCGCCTCCGTCGACTCCGAAGGCTCCTGGCTCTCCGGCCGGCCCGTCAAACGCACCTCCCAACCCCCCTTCAACCGAGGCAGCATCGGCTCGCTGCAGAAACGCCTCGACGACTTCTCCAACAACTCCGACGACGAGGACCTCGGCGTCGGCGTCGCCGAAGACGAATACTTCAACCGCCTCCACCCGGGTCGCGCCGAGCACCGCGACTCCGACCCGCTGAGCCCGCCGTTCGGCCATGGCCATCGCAAAGCGAGCAGCACGGCCATGGCTCACGGCTCGGACGACGAGGATCCTGAACTCGACGATGACATCCACCGCCCCGATCGAAACGTCCCGCCTCTCCCTCTGTCTCTGCCTGGCGTCGTCCCGTCGTCCCGACCCGTCCACGACGAAGGAACCTGGCACAGCGCCCTCGCCCGCCAACCCACCATCGTCCGGCAGCAAGGCGTCCGCGCCAAATCGCGCGAAGGCCTGCTGAATGACTTTTTGTCTTCCGCTCCGTCCCACCATCAACGCCAACACCAGCGTCACTCCCAACACGCCGACCCCTCCTCCTTCGACCTCGACCGCTCCTCCTCCCGCTCCTCCTCATCTTCCTCGTCCTCATCCTCCTCCTCCTCCTCCTCCTCCGCCGACTCCGACAACGACCGACCGTCCAGCCCCATCCACCAACCCGAACAACGTACCGCCTCCGTCCAGCGCGCCACGAGCGTCGGCACGGCGCACGTCAGACATATCAGTGCCGGCAGCGCGAAGCTGTTGGATCTGCCGCCTAGGAGTGGAGGTGGCGAGGGTGGGAAGAGGTTGAGTTCCGGGTCGGGGGCTTCGGGGCGGTCGTCGGGGAAGGGTGTTGGTGGGATGGGGGGGTGATGGGGTTGGTGGGGTTGCAGGGATCTGGGTGCGTGTTTGTGTGTAACGTGGGAGGACGGTAGGTGGTGCTGATGGATGGGATGGGATGGATGGGATGGATGGGAAGAGGGAAGAAACGAAGGGACGCGAGGGTGTATGTGTAGGAGAGTCAGTTGGGTGGAATCATATAGCATCGGTCGATAAAGGTGGGGGTAGGGATTTGGTTGTAAGATGACAGATATACAGAGAGACAGACAGATCGTCCAAATTGGGATGAATGGAACCGAAACACGCTCGTTAGCGACAGCGATGGGGTTTTTCTATGTTGATATCTCCTTTCCGTGGACCGGATCGGGTTGGGTTGGATCGTTGCGTGGGTGTGTATATACATAATCGTCAATGGTTGAGGTTTGATACCAAAACGTCAAGAAAGGTCACTGTGCAAGTGTGTGAGATCTAATTGGGGCATTGATGATTGGTATTCATCTATCTCTATGTGTGCAGATTAGGTGTGTCTACGTGTGTAGCTGTCATAAAAATCATCGCTGGTGGTGAAAGCAGGGGTATCGTTGAGGTAAAAGCAGGAAGATCGCTGGTGGTGAAAGCAGGACGATCGCTCGTGTAGAAGTAGGTGTATCACTGACTGGTGGTGAAAATAGGCGTTGACGTCGGGGTGGATTGGCCAATGTGAGGGTAACAAGTCCAACAGGTCAGGGAGGTAGGTGCATCTATCGCCATGTGTGTGAAAAAGGTGTTTCTGAGTGTGTTGCAGTCGTGCAAATCATTGCTGGTGGTGAAAGGAGGGAGATTGCCGGTGTTGAAAGTAGGTGTATCTCTAGCTGGCGTGGAAGTAGACGTTTTCGTGGGGGTAAAATGGCTCAATGTGAGGGCCCTGAGTCTAATATGGTGAGAGGTTGGTGCATCTATCGCCATGTGTGTGAATACGGTGTATATCTGAGTGTGTTTCTGTCATGCAGATCATTGCCGGTGGTGGAAGGAGGGAGGTCTTCGGTGGTGAAGTAGGTGTATCTCTAGCTGGTGGAAGTAGGCGTTATCTTCGGGGTTAGGATGGCCAACGTGAGGGCAGCAGAGTCTCAACAGGTAAGAGGTACGTGACCCTACTTCCACCGCAGCAATTCAGGAGGAGCGATCAATCTGAGCCATTTGAAGAGCAATAACCTTCTTGATTGCAGCCCTCCTCTCCAGCAAACCCCAGTCGATGATGTTGTTGACCATGCGCTGCATCGCAGGGAACATATCCGGGCAGTCCAGCATGACACGTTTAACTATAGACATCTCGTAGGACCGATCGCTCGTCCCAGGAATTGGCTCGGACCAGTGGACATAGATGTGGACGCTCTCGGAGTCAGTAGTGACGGAGAAGACGGTGTTGAGGTGGGTGCGGTCCTCTTCGGTCAGCGAACAGGTGTCCGCCGTTGCGGCGAGGAGCTTTTGCATGTTGCCGAGCAAGGCGGCACCGCCGCTGGCAGCTTGGTTCGCGGCTTGGAACTGATTGCCACCGGCCGCCTGACTCGTCCATTGGGTGATCAGGAATGGATAACTTGTGGCAATTACGCCGAAGGGGTGTGCAAGTCTGCCGTAGAGCTCATTGATTTCGTCGTTGATGAAGGCCTCCAGTGCTGACCAGGACGAGTTTTCAATGCCAAAGGCAACGTCGAGGTGCGGAGTTGGCGGTGCTTCGAGGCTCGCAAGTAGTGCTTGCAATCGAGGATTGTCGGGAGGGCCTTTCGGCTTCGGAATGCAACCTGGTTCAAAACAAACTTTGATCGAGCGCTCCAGACTGGGCTTCCCCTGCTCGAAGTACTCCGGCTCGGGGAATATGAGGGGCAAGAGGGCTTGAATAGAGTCCGCCGCGTTCCTATCGCTAACCTTGCGAGAGACATTTACGAGGGCCTTGGCCTTCGCTTCCGTCATGCCTGGGGAGCTCCGTTCTTGAGAGATGAGAGTCGCTATTAACTGATTGGTCTCGGCGTGCTCCGTGTAGCTCTTCCTGCCGACATTGATATGAAGCCGTGCGAGAAGAGTTCGGAGACGCGCGTTACTGCTGGAGTGAGCCGTGGAGTCGCCAGTAGACACCGAGGGCTGGCTTTTGCTCTTTTGCGAAGACGGACTGCGAGACGACATCTTGGTAAGTGCTCGAAGATTTTTGCGGGTCAATGGTAACGGTGGTGAGGTGGGAGTGACATTGACATCCATGAGGTCCATGGGTTGAAAAGCAGAAGTATCGTTCGGGTAGAAGGGTGGATGTGAGGTAGAGAGTCTAGAGAAGTGAGAAGTAAGTGTTCAAGTTCAAAATCACTTGGAGTGATTTAAAAGGTAGTGGTGATTTACCTAAGGTTAGGATGAGGGTGCCTTCCTCTTGAGCTCAGCAGCACGTCGCTGTTCACTAATTGTCTGGAGAACTTCCTGGATCTGATGGACGCACTCAACACACCCCCAGTCGAAGATGTTGTGAATGGCTTTGCGCAGCTCGACGCAATCGCTGTATGTCCGCACTCGCGTCTCGAAAAGAATGGTCGAGTGCCATTGGATTACACCGTCAGTAAAGCGGAACCAATGGACCCAAAGTCCAATGGTCCAGCCCGCAATGACACACGAAAAACAGGCTGTTCTAGCGGCGAGATTGTTGTAACTGAGTGCTTCAGGATTGCCGTCATGTGCGATCTTCCCATACAGCTTTCTCATTGTGTTCACAATTGCGGAGCCACCGCTGGCAGCCTGGCTCTCTGCTGCGTGCACATTGACTGCATAACCCTCTGACTTCCCTTGTACGATCAGGAATGGGAAGTCTATCTCATCTGCGATTGCGATGTTGTTATCGAGTCCCTCAATGAGTCTTCGCTGCGGATAGAAAGGCCCTGATTTCTCCAACCCAAACATGAAATCTGGCCTGGGATTGGCTGGAGCCTTGAGCTGATCCAATAGAATCTGTCAGTCAGGGTCGTTGGCTGTATTGGGGATAGGCATACGACCCGTGAGGAAAGGGGTACCATGAAGACGATGAACAACCATATCCTTTTTCAGAACTTCTGGTACCGTAAAAATCCGGTCGATTAATGCATAGGAGATATTTGCCTCTGAAGAGTTTCATACGTCCGGAAGAGGCCCTCAATTTCGTCATGTTCCATTCTCGGAAAGACCTGGAGAACCCCGAGAAGGTCTAACACACCGCGCCTCCAGATCACGGATGGAAGGATCAGCTTGGGGCAACCTTAGTTCGTCGACGAATATGTTAAAATGTCTGAGGTGCCTCCGTATCTTAACGGGGACCCTGGAAGTAGCATTCGACTTCATAGAACCCGACTTTGTAGAACCGCCTTTTGGCGGGGTAGAGGGGCCCGCTGATGCCATGGTAAGAGCCCGGAGATTTTCGTAGGTCAACGGTAACGGCGGTGAGGTGGGAGTAGCGGTGGCATCCATGATGTTGTGAATTCACACCTGAGCTTTTAGTGCAGGGAGCACAAAGTTGTTGAACCTGTCAATGAGAGGAGAAATGGAAGAAGACGAGAACAGAAAAAGATTGAGTTCAGAATTAGAGGCTTCGGGTTAGTGTGAGAAGAACAGTAAGGTAAGGGTGTTGAGAGATTCAAGATGTGAGGATTGAGGAGTGAGAGAACTGATAAGTTACAATAGCTTATAGGATGTTTGTGAGTCTTGAGTGTGCCTTTATGAAAGGGAGGGAGCAAAACAGAGAAACTAAGAAGAGAGCAAGTAAAGGAGAGAAGAGTCAGTAGGATGAATATTGGACTCTATGGGGTATCCTGCTCGTTAGTGACTGTGGTGTTGTTATTCTGTTCTGTTGGCTTCGGTTGAACTGAATTGTGTAGCCTTTTGGATGAACAATGTAAGTTCGGATTTTATTTCTGACGCCTGTACTGTTTGGCAAGGTGTCCTAAACTTTGCGGGGAGATTTCCCTGGCCTGCTCCTTTGATGCACAAGGCCCAAAGAACCAATTTCATGAACTTATCTTTGGGTATTGCATGCGTCTGAAGGGTTCGTCGGTATCAGGTACATACGAGGAAATTCATCATGTTGGTGGGATTGGTGATAGAGCTTGGCCCCTCCTAGTAGGAGTGGGTGCTTAGAAAAGATGAACGGGTAACTGAATGAACAAACCAACATCTCATCTCCGCCACCGGCCCATCCCAGAATCGAATCTTATTAAGTTCCTACACCGCATTGACCCCTCGACCGTCTATAAAGAATTTTCCAAATGCCTGCAGCTCGCTATCGCCTTGGGGGCATCCTCTTCAGACACGACACACCACCAGAACTAGAGTAATGCAGCCACAAACGCCCCAGCAGCGACTACCATCCCGCCAGCGACAGCCGCCTTCCCTCTCATGACCGCCGCACCGCCGGTGGAAGTCGCGGGTGCCGCTTTGGTGGTCGTCGTCGATGTTGAGGTACTGCTACCGCCGGCACCGCCACTGCCACTCCCACTCCCACTCTGCGACGCATTTCCGCCAGTCGCCGTACTCGTCGCCGTACTTGTTGCCGTACTGGTTGCCGCCACCGCGCTAGCCGTACCGCTAGGCGTGCCGCTCGGCGCCGCCGCGACAGTGGTATGATTTCCGCCCGCCATTCCAGCGCCCGTTGTCGTTGTCGTAGTCGTATTAGACCTAGCGCTACAGCCGCACGCAGCGGTCGTCGTAGTGGTAGTGGTGGAGCTAGCGCTGCAGATAGAATCATGCGTGGAGCCCGTGGTACTGGAGGAGGGTGGGGTATAGGGCGGGAGGCCGGGCAGGTGTTGGGTGGGGCCGGGAGAGGCCGTGCTGCTGGGTAGGGTGACGGTGAAGGTGTGGGCGCTGGGACCCTCGCCGTAGACGGTGCCGTTGAGTGAACAGGCGGCGTCGCCAGCTGTGGGGGAGGATTCGTAGCCTGGTCCGGAGGGAGGGTTATTGTTAGTTTGGGGGTCGGGAGGGGTTGGGTGTGAGAGGCGTGGGGTCGTGAAGTCTGGTGTGGAGAGGGTTTGGGGATAAGGCTGCGTGAGGAAGAGGTGGGCTAACTACGTACAGAGCGCGTTGGGCTTCACTCCCCTGGGAGGGATACTGGCGAGACTGGTTGAGGGATGTTAGTGATATAAATGAACGGAGCGGGGCTCTTGTGAAGAGGGTGAGGACGAACTTGTCGTTGCAGTTGCCAGGTGTGCCAACCCCATTGTTACAGCGGATGATGAAGTTCTGAGTCAGTGAGGTTCCAGCGCACAAGGCATTGGCGTTGGGAGGGCAGATGAAGGCGTTGTTGGTGGAATTCCTGAGGGGGGTTTTGTTAGTCTGAAGTTTACGATGGGAAACGAGGCCATATTGCTTTGAGCATGGCTTAGGACGGGATGAGAGGCCCTTACTGGGAGAGCTGGCAGTTGACCAGAGCAGCGGAGACACCGAGAAGCGTGGTCGTTAAGGAGATCTTCATGTTGTGGCTGATGTCGAGATTGTTCGGCTCAGCATCGAAAGAAAGCACTTAGACCTGAGACTGACGGGAAAAGACTGAGGCTTTACAGCTTTTGATATACCGTTGAAGAGATATCGGATCGAAGCAGAAACTTGACGTAGCGGTTACTTGTAAAAGACAAGAGAGAAAAGAGAGGCTTGTACTACAGTCAGAGAAGGTCAAAGCCTTCTCTATATACAACATGTGAATGCAGGAAAAACGTGCGGCAGTAGCAACAGCTCGAGAGGCTGCGCAGTACTTGCTCGGAAGATGAATCCCTGTTTCGAGACGATCACAGCCTGGTGTTACCTGTACCCGTCAGAGGCTGTGAAACGAATCCCTTGTCCTGGTTTCTGCGACAGACCTCCATAGTTTGCGGGAACAGCATGAATTGTAGACCCGCTTAAGACTTTGAGATACTGTTTCTTCGGAAGACTTCGACTGCGCCCATGTTCTATTAACAAATGCGCTCAGTCTCATACTTGCGCCAGGCAGTAGTTTCATCCACAAGCGCTCCTCTGAAGTGGAGGCTTCAAGGTCCCCGCGGTCACGGGTAGGGTTTAGATAGGAACCGAAACTTGAGGAGAGTACGTGTAATGCTGACACACGAAGCCGCTGGAACATTAGGGCCTGTAGAGCAGCAGAGCTGTAGACAGTACGATGTGGAAGAGTCAGGTAAGTACCTCAAGTGTACTGGCACTTCCGGCTCTGCTTACTAATCACGTTGTTGACGTCGAGTAGGTAGCTTCCCACGGAACCGTAGCACAAATGTTCTCGGGCTTTCTTAGTCGAAGAGGCGTGGAATCTGGGGTTAGCTATTTTTCATATACCATCAATGCCGATACTCATGTCATAGGAACACAAATTGGGCGGTCCGCAAGATGGCTTACATCGCCCCCATACACCAGCCAAGCAGTGTCAGGCATGCCCTCAAACTCAGTTTCTTACGTCCGGATGAAGAATGTTTGGTGGTAGCGTATGGGAAATTTCATGTGATCTGTGTCTCAGTCCATTGACATAACGGCAGTAAAGCGAACCGCCTCGAGATATACACGCGAACACCCGATGGCCTCACGCTACAACATTCCAAGGCCATATATGGCAAGGTAAATATGCTTGAGAAGATCAGGCCTGCCTCAGCAAGTACAGATCATCTCTTCGTCGGCACAGATCGGTACACATACTTCACGGTGTCCTGGGATGCAAAAGCAAAACAGCTGCGTACAGAAAAGAGCTATGTGGATACAGCAGACAAGGCGGCAAGGGACTCGCAAACGGGGGATAGGTGCTTGATAGATCCGACGGGGAAGTTCATGACGTTGGAACTCTTCGAAGGGGTAGTTACTGTCATACCATTCCTGCAGAAGAGCAAGAGGAAGGGTGCTCCGGAGGTCGATGTGGGCAATCTGGGGGATCCGCTACCGTCACGGATATCGGAGTTGTTCGTGCGCTCGTCAGCATTCTTATTTCCGCGTAAGGGATTGGCGCAGAAGCCTAGGTTGGCGCTGTTGTACGAGGATAATCACCAGAAGGTTAGGGTCAGGTTGAGAGAATTGGAATATGCTCCTGGCGGTACGATAAGCGAAGGGTACGTCAAACTGGATGAATTAGATAGTATCACGGAAGAGCTGGAACTGGGGGCAAGCCATATCATACCGGTACCGGCACCAGCATGTACGTACAACCGCCATCTTCAAGATCGATGCTAAACAGCGTCAGATGGCGCACTGATTCTGGGGGAGACCTCAATAACATACCTTGACGATGTCAGCAACGAGTCGATGTGCCGGCCTCTTCAGGAGTCCACAATCTTTGCGACATGGGAACGAATCGATGCCCAGCGATGGCTTATTGCAGATGACTATGGAAAGCTATATCTTTTGATGCTTCTGTTACAGAATGAAGATGAGGTTCAAGGGTGGAAACTTGATATGATCGGTGAGACATCAAGAGCGTCGGTGCTTGTTTACTTGGACGGGGGATATGTGTTCGTGGGTTCGCATCAAGGAGATTCTCAGTTGATCAAGATCCACGAGAAATCGATTGAGGTGGTTCAAACATTTTCGAATATCGCACCAATCCTAGATTTCACCATCATGGATTTGGGCAGTCGAGTTGGTGAGGGTCAAACCAACGAGTATTCATCAGGGCAAGCGCGGATTGTTACAGGCTCAGGGGCTTTCAAGGATGGCAGCTTACGCAGCGTTCGAAGTGGAGTCGGCCTTGAAGACTTGGGTGTTCTGGCGGAAATGGAACACATCAATGATATCTTTGCACTCCGACCGTCTGGATCAAGCGAGCAAGTCGATACATTGGTGGTGTCTTTCGTTGACGAGACTCGAGTGTTTCGTTTCAGTGCGGAGGGAGAGGTAGAGGAGGTAGATGATTACAAGGCCTTCTCGCTGTCGGAAGGCACGCTCCTTGCAACAAATGTCCCGAATGACCGAGTCATTCAAGTTACAAGAACAGCTGTACGACTGATTGATTGGGAAAGTGACATGGTGGTTTCGGATTGGATACCTGAAGATGGACAAGCGATTACAGCAGTCTCTGCTAACGAACACAACGTTGTACTTTCAATAGGCGGGACTATTCTTGTCGTGCTGAGGATAGACAGCGATCTCCAAGAGACGACGCGAGAGGTGTTCCATGCAGAGACCCAGATTTCATGTGTCACAATCCCTGCATCAATATCAGAGATCTGTATTGTTGGCTTCTGGCACAATGCTGCAATCTCAATACATCGACTTGATACACTCAAAGGTTTACACACCGAAGTTCTTGGAGAGCAAGGCTCCGCTGTCCCACGGAACATCCTCCTGACACAGATCCTACCAGAACATCCCCCGACATTGTTCGTGGCCATGGCTGATGGAAACGTGATCACCTTCTCTTTCGACACCGAAGATTACTCCATTTCCGGAAAGAAAAGCATAGTACTTGGCACACAGCAGGCAAACTTCAAGGCAATGCCTCGTAGTGACGGCCTCTTCAACGTCTTTGCTACGTGTGAGCACCCAAGCTTAATCTACGGCTCCGAAGGTCGGATCGTATACTCCGCCATCACTGCCGAAAAAGCGTTGTGTACCTGTCCCTTTGACGCCGAAGCATATCCCGGTTCCATAGCTATCGCCACAGCGGAGGATCTTAGAATAGCGCTGGTGGACACAGAACGCATGACCCACGTCCAGACACTGCCGCTGAACGAAACGGTGCGGCGAGTAGCCTATTCCACAAAACTGAAAGCATTCGGCCTTGGCACCATCAAGCGGACGCTCGAAGACGGTGCAGAAGTCATACAAAGCCACTTCAAGCTCGCTGATGAAGTCTTGTTCAAAGAACTAGATACGTTTGCTCTCAACCAGGACGAGCTTGTGGAAAGTGTAATCAGGGCAGATCTGGAGGAAGGACCAGGGAACGTTGTTGAACGCTTCATTGTTGGTACCGCATATCTAGATGACGACCGAGACGAATCCATTCGAGGACGAATTCTCGTGTTCGAAGTCACACCAGAGCGAGGACTCAGTCTGGTCACGCAGATAGCTGTCAAAGGAGCCTGCAGAGCGCTGGGTATTGTAGCAGGCAACGTCGTCGCAGCTCTTGTGAAAACAGTATATCCCTCTTCACATTCAACGTATTCTCTAAGGTCTCAGACACTAACAAACGCACCAGGTCGTCGTCTACGCCTTCGAATACGGCACGCTCAACAAAGTGGCCAGCTACCGCACCTCAACCGCTCCAATCGACATCACCGTAACGGACAACCTGATCGCAATCGCCGACCTCATGAAGAGCGTCTCCATCGTCGCCTACAAAAAGGGCACCGACGGCCTCCCTGACACCCTGACCGAAATAGCACGCCACTTCCAGACGACCTGGGGCACGGCCGTCGCGCACGTCGCAGAGCACACGTTCCTCGAGAGTGACGCCGAAGGCAACGTCATGGTCTTGCATCAAAACGTCAACGGCGTCACGGCTGATGATAGGCGCCGTCTCGAGGTTACCAGCGAGATGTTGCTCGGCGAGATGGTCAATCGCATCAGACGGATTACGGTTCCGACGTCTCCGGACGCGACGGTCATGCCGCGCGCTTTTCTCGGCACGGTAAGCACCTCCTCTTCCCATATCTTTCCCTTTTCTAGCCATACACGCCAATACCGCCATGCTGGACGCAAGTCGCTGACTGCTTCCGCAGGTCGAAGGATCAATCTACCTGTTCGCGCTCATCGCGCCCAACAAACAAGACCTCCTCATGCGTCTGCAGACCAACATGGCAAAATTTGTCCAGAGCCCTGGTAACATGCCCTTTAACAAATACCGCGCTTTCAAGAACCAGGTGCGCGAGGCGGAGGAGCCGTTTCGGTTCGTTGATGGCGATTTGATTGAACGCTTTCTGGACTGTCGAGGCGGGGTGCAAGAGGAGATTGTGGCGGGGTTGGGAGTTGATGTGGAAGATGTCAGATTGATTGTGGAGGGGTTGAGGCGGCTGCATTAGGTGGGTTGTTTAGAAATAGGGCGAGTATCTTTGGGAGCAATGCATTGAAGGTTGGCGCTCTTGGGAGAAAGTGGTGGGTGGTCTGTCTGATAATATGCTACACAACCAATCTAAACATGACAAGGAGATTGCTATGCCGCTAGATTAGACAAACATCCTCAATACAGCTATTCTTAGAATGTTGGCTCCAAGGGGCACATAGTGAGAATTTGTAGAAAATAAACAGTAAAATCTGTTTAAATTCTCTTTTTTCTAATCATCATTCACAAAATCAATCTTGCTGCCTTTCTCAACATCACTGTCATCACTGTCACTATGAGACATCCTTATAATCTTGATTACAACATTAAAGACAATATATAAATGAATTTAAAGTATAAAATGTCATTTAAAATTATAGTGAAGATCACAGAATATAGTTGAAAGTATATTGAGAGAATGTAAAGAAATTTATAAAATTGAAAATTAGTC
>JAABUU010005003.1_pt1 | contig 15186 bp, 13 predicted proteins | sample 5559301 | NCBI WGS metagenome assembly JAABUU01 (sample SAMN10711884, study PRJNA513360) | rock metagenome | isolation source: Antarctica rocks | place: Antarctica: Victoria Land, Richard Nunatak white | reverse complement strand
GTCGAGGCGGGGGCCGTGCGGCTGGGGTTGGGGCAAATCCGTGGGCTGGGCGCGGACACGGGCGCGCGGATCGAAGCGGCGATGCGGGGCGACACGCCGCCGGAGAACCTGGACGACCTCTGCCTGAAGGCGCGGCTGGAGGAGGACGAGGCGCTGGCCCTCGCGCGCGCCGGGGCGTTGCGGCGCTTTATATCGGAACGGCGAGAGGCGCTGTGGCGCGCGCCCGTCGCGGCGCGCGCCGCCCGCGAGCGCTGGCTGCCGGAGATCCTCGCCGCCGTCGATCCCCCTGCCCTGTTGCCGCCCGCGACCGTGGCCGAAGACCAAGCGCTGGATCGGCGCGCCCTGGGCTTCTCCCCCGGACAGCACGCGTTGTCATCCCTGCGCGTGGAGTTAGCGCGCCGGTCGGTGCGTGGCGTGGCCGAGCTCAGGACGTGGCCGCGTGGCGCCGCTATCGACATCGCGGGGCAGGTTGTCTCGCGGCAACGTCCGGGAACGGCCAAAGGTGTCACGTTCCTGACGCTCTCAGATGAGGAGGGGCTGATCAACGTTGTCGTTCCGCCGGCGGTGTACGAGCGTGACCGCGCGGCCGTCCGGGGCGCGACAGTGGCATGGGTGCGGGGCGTCGTCGAGCGCCGCGACGGGGTGGTCTCTGTGCGCGCGGAGAACGTGCGTTCGCTAGCGGACGCTCCGTGATCGGACTGATAGCTGCTACAATGCGATGACATAATCCGGCTCGTGCGGGACCAACGTTTCCGTGTCCGCCATGCCACAATACGCGCAGTGGCCCCGCGCCCGCGCCCGTATCGCGCGACGGAGCGCCGCCGGAACGCGCTCACTCACGCGCGCGCCGCTGCCGCGCGCGTCCCCGGCGGCGGTACGCGTGAGCGGATCAGCATCACGATGCGGTCCAGCAGCGCCAGCTGGTCCAACTCCTCGCTCTCCCCGCGCGAGAGCGTCCCTGCGGCGTTCTTGACGAGCAGGTCGCGCACGCGCTCGACCGTCGCCTCGGACAAGCGGAACGCCGCGATCTCCTCGGTTGAGGGGGCGCGGGCAAAGAAGTCCGCGATCTCCTCGACCGGGTGCGTCAGCGATGCCTGGCTCATGATTGTCCTCCCCACATCCTACGCCAGCGGCGGCGCCTCGTGCCGTCCGATGCTCCGGCGGCGCGGTCCTACCCTCAGTATAGGCGTTCCACTATCGCTCTGCTAAACAGGTCACCATAAGTGCGGCCGGTAGACTAAAATAGGGGAGCCGGCGCCGGGGATACGATAATAAGGGGGAGACGTTATGGACAGGACGACACGATGGGCCTCGATTGACGCCTATATCGCGGCGGCGCCACTGGACCGACGCGCGATGCTGAACGAGCTACGCGCCGCCATTCATGCCGCGGCGCCGGAGGCGGAGGAGACCATCAGCTACGGTATGCCAGCGTTCGCGCAGGGTGGCACGCTCGTGTATTTTGCGGCCCTGAAGAACCATATCGGCTTCTATCCTACCGCCAACGGGATAGAAGCCTTTCAAGAGGAGCTAGCTGTGTATGAGAGCAGCAAAGGTGCCGTCCGCTTCCCCCTCGAACGTCCCCTACCCCTGGAGCTGATCGGGCGGATCGTGCGGTTTCGGGTCGAGGAGAATCGCCGGACGGCGGCGGGCAAAACCCGGACGACACAGGTCCGCGCGCCAGAGCAGGAATCGTGACCAATCCCGCGCCCTAACGCGTTAGGGCGACAACGATCCGACACTCCGGGACCGGCCGCGCCCCCAGTATCATGCACAGGGGCGCCGCGATGGTGGGCCGCGATGACATCCATATGACTCATCGGGAAACGGCCTCACGCGTCGCCTCGCCGGGTCAGGGGACGCAGCCAAATGAGTGGCAGCCCGCACTGGGCAGATTGAAGGCAAGCGCGAGGGCCGCCGGAACGAGCAGCAGTCCCACCACGATCACCACGAGGAGCCGTGGCAGCGGATGGCCAAAGTTCACGGTCACGCCCATGAAGTAGCGGTTGGGGACCACGGGAGCCGGGTCGTCGGGATTGTAGTAGAACAGGCCGCCGCCAAACCAACACCGCTCATCCTCACGCGAGGGGGTTCCACCCAGAAAGCGATCAGCGGGTGTGCGGGACCGCGGGGGCGAGACATAGCGAAACACGGCCAGCACAAAGGCCAGGAAGAGTGCGCCCAGGAGCACGAGCAGGAGCGCCGCGTGCATCGATGCTTCTCCTTCGAGCTAGACAGCTCCCCCTACAGTATACAGATGCGGGGACAGGCTGTCATGGGCGCCGCGACAGATGCACGGCATCCACGGCATCGCGCTCCGTCGTACCGGCCGCTCATCACTTATACTATATGTAGGCGCGCCATCGTCGCGGCGTGCGACCGCTGGGATGACAAATGACGGCAAACGATAGGAGGATGGCCGATGGGCGTGATGGTCTACTCGCGGCTCGGTGACCTGCTCCGCGCGCGGAACTTGACCGTGGACGACCTTCGGCGCCAGATCGCCACACGCTTCGACCTGGCGGTGGACGCGCGGACCCTCGACCGGCTGGCGCGCGACGAGCGGGTGCGCCGCCCCGATGTGGAGATCGCGGCGGCGACGGCGGCGGTGCTCGACGTGCGGCTCGACGACCTTTTCGCCGTCGATACCCCGCTCATGGGCGAGAACGGCGCGATTGGGACGGATCGGGTCACCGAGGAGGAGGATGTCCTCCCCCCGGAACAGAGTCGGCGTCTCTCGGAGCTTTTCGACCTGCGGGACCAGCGGCCCCTCACCGACGATGAGCGGGCTGAGTTGGACGCGCTCGTGGGCGCGTGGGGGCGGGCGGTCAGTGAGCGCGAGTTCGCCGAGGTGGCACGCCGTCGCGGCATCCCGGTCGAGCAGGTGCGCGCGGAGTCCCTGGCGGAGGTTGAGCGAGCGCTCGCCTGGTGGATGGAGATCGAAGCCGACCCCGCGCGGCGCGCGGAGGTCGTGCGCGACGCTCAGGAACGACAGCGGACCCGCGGTGCCGACAGGGGTAACGGCGCTACTCCCGCGTCGGCGACTCAACGCGCGCGAGCCATCTGACGCCGTGCAGCCGCGCATCGCCGAGCGTGTCGCCGCGTTACGTCGGCGCGCCGTCCACGACCCGCACAATGCGGATGTCCGCGAAGTAGTGCGCCTACGCGCGCACGACGCCTGTGAGTATTGTCTCTTGCCCACCCTCGGCAAATTCGAGGTGGAGCACATCATCCCCGCCCGCCTGTGGGATGACTATGTCGCCGACCGCCTCCCTGGCGTCCGGCCGCGCCGTGGACGTCACGGTCCCCACCACATCGACAACTACGGTTGGGCGTGCTCGTTTTGCAACCGGACCAAAGGTGAGCGCGTCTCCCTTGGAGTCGGCCGGCGCGCGATTCGCTTCTTCGACCCGCGGTACGATCACTGGCCGCGCCACTTCGTCTACCCGGCGGCGAGCGGGTACATCGTCATCGCCGGCCTGACGCCGGTGGGGCGCGTGACGGCGGGGCCGGACGGCCTGGACTTCAACGCGGGCGGGCTGGAAGGACCGGTCGTGCCCCGGCATGGCGCCATTCTTAATGGGTCGTATCCGCCCGCGTGGGCGCGGATGCGCTATCAAATCTGACGCCACGTCCGCTTGTGATGGATCCCGTCGGTGCCAGTGACCTCTCGTCTCTGCTTGTGTATCTATACGCGCAATCCCTCCCGTGTTCATCGTCGTTGTCCCCATCAGCGCGTAAGGGAAAAAGATAAGATCCAAGCCCCGCCAACTGGACCACTAGGTTTCGGCAAGACCTTTCCGACGCCGATACCCGCCTCGTCGCTGCGCTCCTTGTCGTTGGGCGCCTGCCCTCACTAGCGGTACGGATAATGACAGTGCGCCGACCGGCAAAACATCCCTTGATCGTGTCGCCTCGCACTCGATCGCGATCGAGGTTTCCGCACACTGGTCGTCGAGGGGCACATGGAGCATCCCATCGCGCAGTTCCCCGCGATACCAGCGCCCCTTATAGGACTGTACGTCGAAGTAGGCGCAGAACCCCTTGGCGGACACGCGTCGGCTACGGGCCTCTCCATGCGGGGAGGACACGCGCAAGGCGTGCTTCTCGCCCTCCACGCTCGCCTGGACGCCGATCGTGCGGGTCGCGCGGTCGTAGAGCAGGCGGACGTGGCTTGGCAGGCCCAGGGCCGCGCAGGTGGCTCCGTTCATGTGCAGCTGGCCGTACTTGTTTAAGGTGATGCCAAGCCGCTGACTGCTCGACACGCAGTCGTGGTCATACGGATAGACTTCGAAGGCCATCGTTCTCTTCCTCCATGCTGCTTATCGTCAATGGTCATCGTCACGTTGTCCCCTGCTCAAGGCGGCGCTTCAAAGGGGACCAGAGTCCCGCGCGCCGCGCATATCACGAGCCGAAGGGGCGGATTGCACCGTGCGCATCCCGCCAAATCGGGCCCCACGGCCCACTCGCCGACAGCGCGGTGGCCGTGGTCGCGCGCACGTCGAGGGGCGGCCGGCGCCGGTCGCGGGCGATCTCACGCGCTCGCGTGAGCGGTCCCTCACCCCGTTTTGGGCCGGGGGTGACGAAGAGGACGCTGAAGCCGTCGTCGCCGGACCAGGCGCGATAAGCGTCGTATTGCTCCACTTTGCCGGCCAATTGCTGCGCTGATTCGCTATCCAGATCAATCTCCACAAAGGCGCGGAACGGGCCGCCCGGCCCATCGTAGCGCACCTCGGCGTCGGGCCGCAATGTATGGGTCCGCTCCCGTCCGTGCCTGTCCGGCGCCAGGTACGGACGCGTACAGGCCCACTCGCCGCGCCACCATAGGTTCCCGCCATGCGTCCGCGCCGCCGCGAAGAAAGCCAGGAAAGCCGCGTTGACGCCATCGGTGTGGGCCAGGTTCCCCCGCGCGTACGTGAGCCCGCGCTCGCCCGAACTCCGCGCGTCATCGAGCACGCCGTGGACACGCCGATAGGTGACGGGCGCTAGGCCGGCGCCCTGGGCGAGGAGGCTCGTGCCCCGCGCGGTCAGGCTGTAGCGCCAGGCGCGCCCGTGTCCTGGACTGTTTGGTCGCCAGACCTGACACAGCCCATAACGGCAGAGCGAGCGTAGCACGTCCCAGGTGTCGAACGGATCGCTTCCCGTGATAGTCGCCAACGCGCGCCGATCCAGGAGCGGATGCTGGCCGACGTGGAGGAGTAGCGGCCACGCGCGGGGCGGCAATGCGAGGGGCAAGGCGAGCACGTCCCCACGCGCGGGCATGGTGGGCGGCGCGGCGCGCACAACCACCGCGCGCCGCCGCAGGTCGTCCGGACCCGCTGGAGCCGTGCCCTGCATCACCGCGCGGCGCGCGGAGCCGGGCGTCGGGCGCGGCGCCATGACGCCCAGGCGGTCGAGCGCGGCGCGAAGGTCGTTGGTCCGCTGACCTTCAGTTCCTTGACCGTCGGCGCGGGCGGCGCTCGCCCAGCGCACCGCGAGGGGGCCGGACGGACCGGCCGCGTCGAGGGACGCGACGGTCGTCCACAGCAGGCCGGGGCGATAGCCTACCGGGATACGCGCCGCGCTGGTCGTGACGAGGAGCACCGGGGGCACGCGCGTCCGGGAGGGCGGCGCGTAATCGGGGCACGCGCGCGCGGCGGCTAGCTGGTCCAGGCGCGCGGCCAGGGCGTCGGGCGGCGCGTCAGGGTCGTCGTCCCAGAGGTAGCCGACGACACACGACACGCCGTCCGCGAAGCGCAGGGTCGCCTCGCCGTCGAGGATGAGCGCGTCCGACCCGCCGACGCACCGGTACGGCCAGCGCACGGGGAACGCTTGCCACGCCTCCAACGTCCCGCCCCAGCAGGGGAGCGCCGCGGCCAACTCAAGGAGAAACCGCCGGCCCGCGATGAGACGTCGCAGTGCCGGGAGCCGGCGCCGTACCGCACGCTCACCCAGACCGTAGCGGCCCGTTACCTCCTGCGGGCTCATGCCCGCGAGAGGCGCGGCGACCGCGACCCCGTCGGCGGTCAGATAGTAGAGGTGGCGGCGCGAGGTCGGGTCGGTCACATACCCGGCCTCCCCTCTGGACACGAGCGCGTCGAGGGCGCGGCTGGCGCCCCGCTCACCAATCCCGCATACCAGGGACAGATCATCGGCCGCGAGCAGCGGCGCATGGACCAGGGCACTGAATGTCGCGTCACGCATGGGAGACCTCCCTTCGCCCCGCCACCGTTTGTCCTGGTGGCGGAGGTGTCGGTGTTGATGTATCCGGCGGCTCAGGCGCCGCCGGAAGGACTAACTGGACCGGCCGGAGCGGTTCCGGCCGTGGGTTTTTGTGGCGCCGGCTCGCGCGGCGTGGGCGCGCTGCTCCGTGCGGGACACGCTGGACAGGGACGCCGAACGCGGGCCGTGACCCCGTCGGGACCGGCGATGGCGCGCCGTCCACGCCAGTCGTCGGCACGGTGGAGCCCTCGGTTGTGTTCGTCGTGGACGCGCCCTCGGTTGTGTCCGTAGGTGGGGCGGTGGCGGCGCGCGCCGCCGCGCGGTCGGCGTGGTAGAGGTCGGCCAGCCAGCGCTTATAGGCGGCCACGATAGCGTCACGGGGGCGGCCGTAGCGGCGGGCGCAGGACGCGGCGATCAGGCGCGCCGCCGCGCCCGAGGTGGGCGGGGGCGGCGGCAGCGTCACCAGCACCGGGTCGAGCGGGCGCCCTCCGTCCGTCGTGGACACGTAGCATTGACGCAGCCCCAGCAGTTGCAGGTCGCGGTAGGTGAGCCTCTCGCCGTCGAGGACATGCGCCAGGTAGTCGGCGTCGTGGTAGTCGCGCGTGCGGAAGAAGACGTGCGTCGCCGTGTTGTTGAAGACGGTCTGATGCAGCCCCTCCTGTAGGGCGTCGACCTGCCCGATGCCCTGGGCAATGCACACATAGGAGCCGTGGTGCTTGCGGATGCGCGGCAGGTACTTGTCGTAGAGCGCGGGCGCGTGCTGGAACTCGTCCACGATGATGAGCACCTGCCGCGCCGCTTTGTCCCCCTCGGGCCGCGCGCAGATGAGCGTGTGCAGGACGTTGATGAGCGTGGCGTCGAGGAGAGCGGCCGCCTCGTTGGTGATGACCTCGGCAGCAGAGTTGAAGAGGAGCGGGGCGCCGCTGGCGAAGAGGGCGCGCAGGTCGAGCGTACTCGCCGGCTGACCGAGCAGCGCCAGGCTGTACTGGTTGTCGGCGAGCTTGCCAATGCGCGTGAGGACGGGCTTGGTGGCGTTGAGGCGCTCGGAGCGCGGCATCTCCAGGTAGTCCTTGTGCCAGTAGCGCGTCACGCGGATGTCGTCGGCCTGGCGGACCATCTCGGCGCGAAAGTGCCCGTCTTGCACGAGGGGCTTGACGTCGAACAGCGTGAGTTGATCCTCCGGCCGGCGCGTGTGGTTGACGAGGAGCAGGGTGCGCAGGGCGTTGCGCAGGAGGTCTTCGAGGCGCTCGCCCCACGCCTCGTAGTAGCGGCGCCACGCCTCGACGATGGCGCCGACCACCTGGTCGTCGTCGCGGCCGGTGTGCGCGTCGAGCAGGTTAAGGCCGGGAGCCAGCGTGGGGTGGCCGACGTCAACCACGACCGCGCGCAGCTTCTGCGCGTCGGGCAGCCAGCCCACAATGTCGTTCACTAAATCGGCGTCGGGGTCGATCACGATCACCTGCACGTCGTCCGCAGCGACGGCGTGGTGGACGAGGTGCTGGGCGAAGGTGCTCTTGCCCGTCCCCGTCGCGCCCAGGACAACGGTGTTCCCGCGATGGATCGCCGCCGGCAGGTGGACCATTTCGCGGTGCGTGCCGACGACAGCTTCGCCGATGGGCACGCCCGCGGCGAAGGCGTCCGAGGAGGGCAGGAGCGCGCGGGGGCCGCTGCGGGCGAGGCCGGGCACGTCGACCGCCTCGGCCGGCAGGTGCCAGAGCGCCGCCACCTCGTCCGCGCAAAGGATCGGCCACGGACGCGGCCAGAGACGGGGACTGCCATCCATGGTGACAGCGGCGATCTGATCGGCGTCACAGCGGCGGGCTACGAAGCTGTTGCCCGTCTCCTCCGCGAAGGCGCCGTAGGCGGCGATGAGCGTGTCCAGGCCACGCTCACACGCCGCGCGGTCGCTGCCCGCGACGAGCAGGCGTAACCGGACGGTAAAGGCGGGCGAGGCGGCCTTGCGGGCGAGGAGCGCGGAGGAGGGGACGCGTCGTCCCCTGGCCAGGCGCCAGAGGGCCACGAGCCCCACAAGCCCACCCCCTCCTGCTTCGCCAAAGGGAGCCAGCCCGGCAAGGCCGTGCATGCTGTAGGCGTGATAGGCGACGACCGCCCCGAGCGCGCCCAATGCGCCCAGGGCAGCGAGCGGCCCCGCCACGACCGGCGCGTCATCGTCCCTGACGACGCCGAGGGCGCGTTCGCGCGCCACGGCCCGGTCACGCTCGCGGGCGATGTGGCTGCCCCAGCGGCGTGGCCCCGGCCATAGAATAAGCTGGCACACCCCGCGCGTTCCCCCGTCGAGCCGGCGGAGCGCGCCGATCACCCGCTGGAGTCCGGCCGATGGGTCATCGACCTGCGGCGCTGTTCCCGCACGCTCAGGAATCTTGAGGGGCAACTCGGGGCGGTGGCGCAACCGCAGCTCGGCCGCCACAGCTCCCTCGCCCTGCTGAAGGCAAGCCGGGTCATCGTCCCGCGCGGTGAGCAGAATGACCGAGCCCTGGGGGTAGTAGCCCGCGAGCGTTCCCTCCAGCGCGGCGCGGGATGCCGCGTTGGCGGCGCAGGCCACAAAGCGCACGTGGCCGTTCTCGCCGGCTATCTCCAGGGCGACGCCACGGCGCGCCGCGCGCTGGGTGTGAGCCAACCCGGCTAGCATCTGTGCCTGCCCGGCCAGCGTGACCGGGCTTGTGCGCGGCGGGGTCACGGCCAGGAGCGACGGAGTGTCACGCATGGGGCGCCTCCCCCTTGGGCCGGGATGGTTCGCCTCCGTTCCCACGCCCCTGTCCCCACCCGGCCGCGGGATCGGTGAAGACGAGCGGCGCGAACGCGGGACTGACCATGATCTCGAAGGGCAGGCGCAGGCACTCGCCCTTGGCCGACGGGTGCTGCGCCAGGAGTAATCCCTGTCCCGCCGGAGCGCGCAGCAGGAGGGCCTGCTCCCGTTCTGAGAGGTGGGCCGCCCGCGCTAGGTCGGGCAAGGCCACCTCCTCACAGCGCAAGAGCCAGGCGCGGCAACTGTTCAGGATGAGGGCGCGGCCTGCGGCCGTCGCCGTGAAGTCGAGCAGGTCCTGGCTCGCCGCGATCGTTTCGCACCAGTGCTTACGCGCTTGCTTGGCCATACGCGCCAGGAAATCGCCCGTACTGGCGAAGCGGGTCACGGCATGCGCCTCGTCGACGAGGACGGAGCGGCGCCGCCGTTCAGAGAGGACCGCCCGCCAGACGTGCTGCGTCACCAGGCTCATCAGACCCGCGCGCAACTCCTTATTCTTCTCGACACCGTGCAGTTCGAACACAGTGAGATCGTTGTCCAGCGCGACGGTGGTGCGGCCGGCGAAGAGACCGCTCAAGGCCCCGTCGCAGTAACGGCCAAGGCGCTCGGCCAGTCCGAAGTCGTCGCCCTGGGCGTCGAGGGTCGCGCGTAGGTCGGCCAGCAGCGGGGGGGGCCGGTCATGCGTCTGGCGGTCATGCGTGATGCCGGCCTCCCGATAGGTGCGGAAGAGCGCCGCCTCCAGTCGCGCCTTCGGCCCTGTTCCCAGCTCGGACCCCTCGCCCGCGATGAGGACATCCAGCAGGTCGATGACCCCGGCCACATGCTCACGCAGCGCGTCGTACTCCTCGTCAGCGTCGTCACCAGTGTTCCTGGCGACAACCTGGGGCAGGTCAAGCGGATTGATGCGGTCGCGCGAACCGGCCGAGAGGCGCACCACCTGGCCGCTGACGGCGGCGCACAGGTCGCGGTACTCGCCTGACTCGCCTGGGTCGATCACGATGCGCTGCACGCCGAGTTCGCCCATGCGCAGCAGGTGGACCTTGGTCCAGGCGCTCTTCCCCGACCCCGAGGAGCCGATCACGATGCTGTTGCTGTTGGTGAAGGCATAGGGGTCGACGATGAGCGGCGTGTTGTTGAGCGTGACGCGGCCGTACCACACTCCGTCGTCCATGCAGAGCGTGGGGGCGCCGAACGGGTAGGTCGCCGCGACGATCTCGCCGGGGACGGGCCGCCGCCAGTCGAGTCGGTCGCGCGCCGTGGGCAGCGTGCTTTCCAGGCCAGCAGGGTGCTCGAAGGTGGCGCGGCGCGTACCCATGCGCGCGGCGCCGAACGCTCCTTCGACGCGGCGCGTACGGGCGTCGAGGTCCTCACGCGTCGCGCCGTGGACCTGCGCGTAGAGCGAGCACTGGAACAGCTTCTCCTCATTGGCCTCCAGCCTGGCGACGATGCCGGTGATCTCCTCGATGGCCTGACGGCGTCCCTCGCTGGGCAGTCGTCCACGTCCCTGGGCGAACAGGCCGACCGATTCGAGCCCGACGAGCAGATCAGACAGTTCGGCGACGGCGTGAGCCGTGTCCTGGGGCGCGAGGTGCAGCGAGAGCACAAGCCGTTCGCGCAAGGCGGTGAGGCGGGTGAGCCAGCCCCAGGGAACGGAGCCCGCCCAGGTGGACAGCCCAAGAGTCCGCGTCCACTCGTCGTCGAGCCGCAGCTGGCGAGCGCTCTCCTCGATGCCGTCAGGGGCGAGAGCCGCGCCGATCGACCCCGCCGGTCTGGCTGGCTGTGCGTCGCTGTGCCGGATAGGCCAGGGGGTTTTACGCGTTGTCTTTGCCATCGCTGTCCTCCTCATCGTCCGCGTCGTCCATGGGCGCGTCGTCGGCCGGTTGGGCAAAGACGACTCGTGCCGTCGCGACCGGGTCCGCGTGCCCGCCATCGAATGGTTGCAGGCAGGCCGTGCGCGGGCACAGGCGACGGTAGTACAACACTCGCAGGGCGGGAGTGTCGAGACGCCAGGTGTGGACGCCGGCGCGCGCCAGTCCCTCACGGATCGCGTCGCAGCGCTCGGTCAGCAGGCGGGACGCCTCGTCCCTCTGCCGCCCGTCGGCCTGGGGCCGGCGACGATAGCGCAAGAGGGTCAGAAGTCCGGCGCCATCCGGGGCGGGCGCGGTTGGCGACATCGTGGCCGGGATAACCACGTAGACATGCTGGTCGAGCGCGCCTACCCGGGCCATGGCGCGACGCATGTAGGCCGCGTCGGCGCTCCCGAGGCGGCGCACGGCCAACGGTTGCCCGGCCAGTCGCGTCGCACGGCGAGCGACGTAGGAGCCGAGGTCGACCGGGTCGGCGCAGACCAGAACCTGGACGGGAAACGACAGGCCGAGCAGGAAGGCGTGGTAGGCGGTGTGCAGCGCCCGCTGTTGCTCGGGGTCCATCCCCGCGACATTGGCGCCACCGCACTCCAGGACGGCGCAGTGGCGCCCGTCGGTGAAGGTGACGGTGTCGTCGTCGATCGCGACCGGGACGAACGGATGGGCGTGGGTCGCCGGGTGACGCGCGCCAGGCGCATTTGGGATGGGAGGCGTGGGAGCGCCGGGCAAGGAAGATGTCAGTGTTCCAGCGTCCGGCAGGGCCGCGAGGTGCGGCGGCCGGATCGTGTCGGTAGGCGACGCCGTCACGGCCAGGGCCGCCGGGGGCGTCCAGACAGACGATCGCGCGCCGAGTGCGTGCGTCATCGCACGCCGACCCCAGTCCACGAGTGAACGGCCGCCGGGACGGACGAGGCCGGTCGCGCCACCAAGGACGACGACGGCCAGCGCCTCACCAATACGAACGGGGGTTAGCAGGTGGGGCTGGCCCAGGACGCCAGCGGCACCGAACGCGCCGGCGACGACGGGCACGAGGTCGCGCGTCGTGTATCGCCCGACAATAGGGTTGCGCCCATCGAGGTGCGTGGGAACCTTGAGCATGAACGTCATGTGCATGTCTCCTTCATACATAGGTAAAGCCGGATGTCAGGAGAAGAAACCCTTGAGCGAGTCGACGATGGGTGTCGCGGCGATGACCCCGATCAGGCCGATGGCGGCGTGCCACCAGGTCGAGATGGCGGTGCGCCGCAACTGCGGGCTCGACCCCGAGACGATCCAGAGCAGACCGCCCCAGCCGAAGACAAGCGTGCAGAGCGCGACGCCGATCAGTAAGAAGTGGGCGCTGATGAAGTCGGCGATGGCGGCGATCTTGTCGAGGGCGTCGCCGAGGCCCGTGGGTGCGCCGCTCGGTGGGGTCGGACCACCCTTGCCGACCACACTCTGTACGACGTGTGCGACGTGCGCGGCGACGAGGTGGGCGTCGGGGCCGTAGACGGTCAGGAGATGCGCGATCATCGGATGTCCTTCCTTTCTTGTCATACCTTGTGGTGTGTGGGTATGTCTGTGTCATGTCCCGCGGCATGGGACCATGCATAAAGGGCGGCGGAACAGCACGGTGGAGCACGCTCACCCATGGCCGCCTCCTCTCCCACCAAAGCCACCCGTGAGCGACCGGAACGCCAGCAGGCTCACGGCGAGCGGCGTCCCCGTGTAGCCACGCAGGATGCGCGGGACGCGCAGCACCACCACGAACACGCCGAGCGCCACGAGGTATTGCGCCCAGGTGATCATGTTGCCCAGGCTGGTCTCGCCCACGATGGTCGCGCCGTCCTTGCCGAAGACGAGCGGAGCGTAGACCACCAAGTCCTCACCCATGTGCAGGACCACGATCTGCACGAACTGCGTGATGAGCGTGACGGCGAAGAGGCGGCCCCACAGCTCGGCCATCCCTTGCAGGCGTGGCCAGGCATAGCACAGGAGGGCCGCCGGCGCCAGCACGATCAGCGCGTCGAGCAGGCCAATGCGGATAATCATCTGGATCGCCAGCAGCAACTCCATCAGCCCGTCGACGAGGCCGAGCAGCGCCTCCAGGAGCGCCTGATTGGCGGCGTCACTATGGACGCCGACGGCGAAGAGGCGGGTTGCTTGGAGCGCGACCGCGCCGTCGGTGACGGCGTTGGCGAGCTGGATCGCCGCCCCCAGCACGGGCAGGCTGCCGTTGGCCAGGAGCGCGACGAGCAGCAGGCGCCAGAAGCGTTCGAGCGCCCCGGCGTAGGTGCGCTGCGTACTTGCGCACAGGAGGATCTCGACGCAGATACCCAGGAAGACGAAGATAATGAAGGCGTCGGCGAGCGTGCGCACACCACCCCAGTAGGTGGTGACGACGGGATTGCCGAAGGTCAGCGTGGGATCGGTATTGGTCCAGATATCACTGGCGCCGATGGTGGCGTTGACGTTATCCACGGTGTCAGCGACGCTGCTGATCGTGGCCGCGGCGATGCACGGCCCCCACGTCCCAATGTCCCAGAAGTTACAACTACCGTCGCCGCCTTTGCCCGATCCTGCCGCCATGGTCGTGGTCCCGGTGGCAGAAGCGTCCGGCGTCACGGTGGCATAGCGCACCAGGCAGGAGGTGTGATCAGGTGAACAGACCGTATAGGGAGTAACAGTGGGTGTCGGGGTCACGGTCGCCGTCGCCGTCTGGCGCGGCGTCGAGGTGGAGGTTGGCGTAGGTGGCGCCTGGGCTACGCGCGTGGCCGCAGCGGCATGCGGGGCCGGCAGCGCCATTCCCGCGCTTGCACTGAGCACGAAGATGCTGATTATCGCATACAACCGCCCGTCTTGCCGGCCCATCATCCTCGTCTCCTCGCGGTCGCCGGATCTGTCCTGACGACACGGTCCAGCTTATGAGAGGAGGTTCCTGGGAATCTCCGGGCGGAGATTCCCAGGAGATATTGGGCGTATGGGCACCAACTTGGAGATGCAGCGTAACAATGGCCGATGATTGATTAGAACTGTAGCATCATGAGAGCGTCTGCTAGAGGGTAAACTCTTAACGGGGATGCTCGCGAAGAGGGCATGTCTTGCAAGCGTTCGGCGCAACTACTTCATGGGGGGGGGTGGGAAAGCGCGCTATGAACGGGGCCCTGCAACGGGGCCATGCCTGGTAGCTGGCGTACTCGCAGCGGGACATGACTACGTGCGTCGACGTTGTGCGGCGACCGGACGAGCGCGGGCATCACTATTATAAAGAAAGCCGTCGTCATCCGGCCGTCCGGATGACGACGGAAGCCACCTCAGGGCTTCATGTGGCGCGTCAAAAAGGCCCGGATAGCGACGGGAGCCACGACAGGGCACTGCAGCTAGCACGGGACGACCCGGTGCCCGGTATAAGCATCCATGCCTGGTCTCATGTCGATCCACGTCATGCACGCAAGTCAGGTGCACAGCATCCTATAGACGCTGTAGATAGATGACGGCAACCACAACGCCGACCACGACGACAATGCGCCGCAACACATCTGGATTGATGTGGCCGGCCAGACGGCCACCCACAGCCCCGCCAATCAGCGCGCCTATGGCCATCACAAGCGCCGCGAGCCACAATACATGACCCGACAGCACGAAGAAGACCGCCGCGGCAACGTTGACGCTTAACGCGATGAATTGCTTAAGCGCATTCGCCCGGGTCAGGGTGTCATGCAGCAATAGTCCCAGAACGGCTAACACCATCACGCTCAACCCCGGGCATGGTTCAGATACGTGTTGACAGTTCAGGCGCGATTGGGGCGACTGCTACGCGCGAATTTCCAATCCGCCTCGCGCGAACTGTCAACATATTTCCAGGCGCAAAATGAACCATGCCCAACCCCGCGCCGAAATACCCGCCATAAATCGCGGCAAGGCCGACGGGGAGGATCACCCACCACTCGGACACTGTCCCCGAGGCGGTGCGCTCACCGCGCCGCGCGAGCCATCTTCGTAGCGGCGTCTGGACTGCCAGCAAGCCCGAGGCCAGCAGAATGAGAAAGGGGACCACGACACGAAAGACGCCCTCCCCCGAGGTGAGGAGCAGGATGGCCCCGATGACTCCCCCCAGGACGCTGACCGGGCACAGCAACGCCATACGCCCGCGTTGTCCGCGCAGATCACTGGCTTGCGCGAGGGTGGCTCCTAGTACCCTTCGCTGGAAATGGTTCCGCACGTTCAGTAGGCGTTCCGAAAAGTCACCGTGCACGCGGCAACGTGCCAAACATGCGGAGAAACTTCCAGCTAGCGGTACTAGATACCCCGGACACAGCGCCACAGTATTGGTGACGTTGGCGGCCACGGGCGGGACCCCCACGGCTACGAGCACGG
>JAABUU010005002.1_pt1 | contig 15188 bp, 14 predicted proteins | sample 5559301 | NCBI WGS metagenome assembly JAABUU01 (sample SAMN10711884, study PRJNA513360) | rock metagenome | isolation source: Antarctica rocks | place: Antarctica: Victoria Land, Richard Nunatak white | reverse complement strand
AGGCCGCCGCCAACGGCGCCAGCGAGCGCGCCATCATGGACCAGGGCCGGTGGCGCTCCCTGCAGGTCGCCCGCTCCTACATCCGCCGCGGCAGCGTGTTCCACCACAACGCCGCCGGCCGGCTCGGACTGTGACCAGCTGCAGCGCACCAGTGCCCGCTGCCCCGCCGGGGATCACGTCTGTCCGGAGAAAGGCGAAACCCCGGCGATGTGGCCGAAGCCAGGGATCGTTCCGGGGTGTCCAATGAGAAGGGTACCTCAGCGATGACGGACGCGGCACCTCGCCGGCCGGACCCGCTCGCCCGGGTGCTCGAGGACCGGCTGAGCCGCGAGCGTCTCAGGCCGTACCGCGCCGCTGTCGGCGGAGACCTCGACCTCACGATCGGTCTCTACGAGTGGAACAGCGCCGCCGCCGGTGCCTTCTTCGAGACCCTCGGCCACTTCGAAGTCCTGCTACGCAACGCGCTGCACGACCAGCTCTCGGCCTGGCACACGGCCGCCGGCCGCCCAGGCCACTGGTACGACGACCCAGCCGGGATGCTCGACGCACGCCGGCACGCCGATGTCGCGGCCGCGCGGGACCGCATCCGCCGCGAACGCAAGACCGAGACGCCCGGCAAGGTCGTCGCCGAACTGAACTTCGGCTTCTGGCGTTTCCTCCTCGACCGCCGCTACCAGACCATGCTGTGGGCACCGGCGCTGCGCCGTGCGTTTCCCCACCTGCAACCCCAACGGCGCGACCTCGTCTACTCCCCCGTCTATGAGCTCAACCGGCTACGCAACCGCATCGCCCACCACGAACCGATCCACGGTCGCAACCTCAGCGACCGCCACGACGACCTGCTCCGCGTCACCGGCTTCATCGACCCCGCCGCGCGCAAGCCTGGCTCTCCTCGCTGAGCAGAGTTCCCGCGGTGTTGCAGAGCCGCCCGCGATGAACCAGACATGGCTCTTCAGCCATCATCTCCGTCGGCGACGAATGCGTGTCCTGGGTCCCGGTCTCCCTCAGTGGTCACCGCTGTGCCTGTCGCTCATCCAGCACCATGACGCTCCCGCGCGTGTGCAACCTCCCGCGGGGCAGACAGGTCACCCGTCCGGGGGGGTCTCCCGAACGATCGGACGTGAAGCACGGGGTTGTCCTGACGTCGACGGACGTTAGATTGCCGAAGCATGGCCCTCGACTGGTTGCCAGCTCGCCAGCGGCCAGCCTTGGCTACCCCAAGGCACGTGACCAGTTACTATCTATCATGGCGAAAGTCGATTGGTCAAAGGCGATTAATCTCACACAGGCCGTGACCAACATAAAGACCGAGATACCAGGGGATTGGCACCAAGACCCCTGGGGTTGGCCCGAATTGAACTTCCTGCTTAAAAAGCGGCCTAGCTTTGTATATGACAACTGCGAGACGTTAGGCACCCAAGCTCTATCCTTGTTGGATGTACCCAAGGAAAACTGGGGTACGAGGCCAGCCATTGTGCTCGATATCACGGACCGGGTGACCTATCAGGCGCTCACTGACCACTTAAGCCTGGATCTGATCGGATCGATGTCTCCGAATGCCTACGGCTGGCGCCTACCTGCCGTGTCTCCAGCATCAGGCGTATATTCTCACAATAATAGACAATGGAACGGTTACCGAGGCTATTTGTCGACACTGACTGGTCTGCATACGGTCGCTCTGAAGACTGATCTTGTTTCCTTCTTCGCGAGCATCCCGATTTCCGCTGCACAGGAGGCGATTCAGGACCGATGTTCGGGTCGGCAATCACGAAGCGTCTCTGTGACATGATTGCATCTTTTGATGCAACTCCTGACCGTTCGGGACTCGTGCAAAGGTCAACTGCTTCCGCAGTCATCGCGAATATGTTTGTTTCGTCTCTAGACGACGTTTTGAAACACCATTCGGCTGCAATGCCAGTAATCTTTAAGAGCAAGATTCGTCATCACAGCTTTGCTCGATGGATGGACGACATGTGGCTGTTTGGCAACGATCCGGCGGATGCACGCCGCGCGCAGATGGAGCTTCAGGCAGCAGCGCAGACCTTAGGTCTGAACCTCAACTACGGAAAGACGGACGTGCTCGAAGGGGCAGAAGTTGGTAAGCAAGCATTAGAAATTGAGCACAGTGCTGTCGATGATGCGATCGACAATCGTACGGATTTCGGGCCGCTTGAATCCCTGATCGACCGTCTAATCCATGATCGCGAAAAGGCAAGCCGCACCTCAATTAATTTTGCAGCAACACGTATGCGTATTCACGGTAACAACTATCGGGTCAAGGAGCTTATTGGGATCGCGGCGCGCATGCCGCACGGGGCGGATGCCTGGTCTCGGCTGTTCAAGGGTGTCTTCACTCCTGAAAGCCTTCAAGACTAGTACGTGGACTACGTGAACAGTGATTGGGCTACTCACGAATGGTCCGTTGCTCAATTTGGAAGAATGTTTCCGAGCGCGCTCATACCGAGGAAGGCTATACGTGAATTCTTCGCGAATGCAGTCCGCGACGCCAACACCGGTCTTCCGCTGCTGGCGGTTGCGGCGCAGCGACTGTCGTCATGGGACAAGGGCGAGGCTCGTGCGGCGTGCCGCGACGCGTACAAGCGCGCGTCCACACCCCACGCCCGCCGCATCCTGGCGCTCTCTGCGCTAGAAGCAGGAGAATCGCGAACTAAGGTTAAGTCCTGGCTCTCCGCCGACAGCGAGAACGCGCCTACGCTGCGATGCTGGACTCCCTCGGCTGGAAGGGCCCAAAGACTCAAGTCGATTTCGCAGGCTGAATCCATTGTACGACGAGCATGGGGTCTGGTCATGTCGATCGCACGGGCGCACTTTTATGTCGCTGTCTCGCGTCATCCTCGCTGCGGTGACCGACTACCCTGCACCGGGTGACCGCCGAAGAGCAGTTGCCCGGCGCCGAGGAAGCTGCCAAGACGTCCCCGCGGTCGCCCGGTACGCCCTCACCCTGATCGGATGCCGTGACTTCGGGGTTGACGGAGAAGATGGCCTGGTGGCGTCGCAATCGAATGGCGCCCGGCCAGGCGCGCCACCCACCCACTGCAGTCGGCTGATCCTCATGGCGACGAGAGCGGGACAAACCGTGGGAGGCAGAGGAGAGCGGGGCGCGGCTGGTCAGTGCCGGCGGGCGGGGTCGAGGGCGGCGGTGGCGGCGGCTACGGCGTCGAAGGTGGGTTTGGCGTAGATGGCCAGGCTGGTGTGTCGGCTTTTGGCCATCAGGATGGGGAGCTGGACACCGTCCTCGGCCAGATGTGTCAGCCGGGAGTGGCGCAGTTGGTGCAGCGTGCCGCCGCCGCTGGCCAGGGTGAATAGTTCTGCGGCCCGACGGTAGGACAGCCGGGCATGGCCGGTGACCGGGTCGATGTCGGCGAGGGCTGGTTGGCGGGCCGGGGCGGGGGCGATACCGGCCAGGAACACCGGTCCGGTGCGACGGCCGCGGAGATACCGAGGCAAGAGTCGGGCGGTCTTGGTTTCCCAGCCGACGAGCTCGGCGCGGCCTCCTTTGCCGATCACCACGGCGCGACGTCTGGGCAGGTCGAAGTCGGTGACGTCGAGGGCGAGGATCTCGCCGGCGCGGGCGGCCGTCTCATACAGCAGCCACCAGAGGGTCTTCTCCCGCAGCGGATGAGCGCCGTCGAGTAACGCGTGTAGCTCGGCCGCAGCGATGGCGCGGGTGCGGGTGTGGCTGTTCCGGTCGGTGCGTAGGCGGTGGCGTTCCAGCCCGGCCGCCGGGGAGGTGGCGGTCCAGCGTTGGCGGGTGGTGTAGGCGAATAGTGAGCCGAGTGTGGCCACCACCCGGTTGTAGGAGGCCGGCGCTAGGTGGCCGTAGCTGCCGGTCAGGAACCGGGTCAACCGGCGGGGTGTGATGCGGGCCAGGGGTGTGTCCGCGCCGAGCACCTCGACGAGCCGGTGCAGGGTCAGCGCGTAGACCCGCTGGGTGGCCGGGGCGAGGTCACGCTCGGCGAGGAAGTCGGCCACGGCCGACGCCAGCAGTTCACCACCGCCGGTGTGCAGCGATGTGACGTGCGCCTGCCTGGCCATCGACACTTCCCGTTCGCAGTAAACAGTGGGAGTCGCGGCGTCCGGCGTGCAGGGAAACCGGTGCGCCCGCTGGGGTGAGGGTAGGCGAGTTCGCGGTGAACCGGCTATTCACTGCGCCTGGACCGGGCGACGGGCAGCGGCGAGGATGGGGCATGCCCGAACCTGACATCCCCACCACCGCCTCCGTCTACCAGCTACGGGTGGTGCTGCGAGAGATCAGCCCCATCATCTGGCGCCGCCTGCTCGTTCCCGCCGACGCCACCCTGGCCGACCTCCACCACGTCCTCCAGGTCGCCTTCTCCTGGTCCGGCGAGCATCTCCATCGCTTCGTGATCCACGGCGCCGAGTTCGACGCGTACGACCTCGCCCAGGTGCGCCTGGGCGACCTGGCGCTCCGCGAGACGGAGCGCTTCGTCTACGACTACGACTTCACCGACTTCTGGCGCCACGACTTGCGCGTCGAGCAGGTCCTGGCTGTCGAGCCCGGCCAGCGCTATCCCCGTTGCACCGGCGGGCGGCGGGCCGGGCCACCCGAGGAGTGCGGTGGGCCGTGGGCGTTCATGGAGTTGAGCCAGCCCCACCGCGTCTTCGACGTCATCTCCCGGGCGGCGCAGATCATAGGCAGGCTCCTCGACGACATGACCCAACTGGGCGAGCACCGCGAGGAGATGGCCGCCCTGTACCCGTGGCTGACCCTGGAGCGCTTCGACCGCCGGGCGGTCAACCAAGTCCTGGCCGGGCTCGGCGACACGGAGAGGAGTGCGGCGTGAAGGTCAGCGTGCGAGTTGTGGTCGAAGCCGGCGACGGCACCCCGACGGTCATCCACGAGGCGTTCAGCTTGGAGCGCGGTCCTCTTGGCGCCGATGCCCTGGGCCTGCGCCTCGACGAGGCCAAGGACCTGCTCGCCGCCGTGCAGGAGACAGTGGTCAACGAGCAAGTCAAGGTGTCCCTGGCCGCCCAGGTGGCTTGCCCCGACTGCGGGGTGCACCGGCGTCATAAGGACTCCCGGGACATCGTTGTGCGGACGCTCTTCGGGACCCTGCGCCTCCCCAGCGCCCGCTGGTGGCACTGCTCCTGCTCGGCCCATGAGACCAAGACCTTCAGCCCGCTGGCTGAGACCATCCCCGAGCGGGCCACTCCCGAGTTGCAGTATCTGGAGGCCAAGTTCGCCGGGCTGGCTTCCTACGGGCTGTCGGCAAAGCTGTTGGCCGAGGTCCTCCCCCTGGGACGCCCACTGCATGCCACCGCCGTGCGCCGCCACACCCAAGCCGTGGCCCAGCGTCTCGAGGACGAGCTCGGCGCCGAGCAGGTGGTCTTCATCGACGGCTGCCCGGCTGAGTGGCGCCAACTGCCCCGCCCCGACCTGCCCCTCGTTGTCGGCCTCGATGGCGGCTACGTGCACTCCGCTCACCAGCGCTCACGAACAGACGGCTGGTTCGAGGTGATCGCCGGCAAGACCATGCCCGCCGACGGACCGGCGAAGTCGTTCGGCTTCGTGCAGTCCTACGACACCAAACCCAAGCGGCGCCTCTTCGAGATGCTCAAAACCCAGGGGATGCAGGCCAACCAGGCCGTCACCTTCGTCACCGACGGCGGCGAGGACATCCGCGACCTGCCTCTGTACCTCAACCCCGGCTCCGAGCACCTCCTCGACTGGTTCCACATCACCATGCGCCTCACCGTTCTCCGCCAGATGGCCAAGGGCCCTGCAGCCTGCGACCTCCTCGACCGCCGAGGGGCCTGGTGCGACGACCTCGATGACGACGACCTTCGCCACCTGGGCGAAGACCTGGCCCGGGTCCCCCACCAGCTGGAGCGGCTCAAATGGTTCCTCTGGCACGGCAACGTCTTCCGAGCCGGGCAGGTCGCTGACGACCTCACCTTCGACCTGGAGGTCGTCGCAGACGCCGGGCCCGACTACGCCAAGCTGCACAAGGCGCTGCGCGAGTTCGGGGGCTACATCCGGGCCAATGCCGGGTCCATCCCCAACTACGGCGAGCGTCACCGGGCCGGCGAGGTCATCTCCAGCTCGTTCGTGGAATCAGCGGTCAACCAGGTGATCTCCAAGCGCATGGTCAAGCGCCAGCAGCTGCGCTGGACCCCCGGCGGTGCTCACCTGTTGCTTCAGGTCCGCACCCGGATCCTCAACGACGACCTGGTCGACGACTTCCGCCGCTGGCACCCCAGCTTCACCCACGTCGATCCTGACCGAGAAGAGCTGACCGCGGCTGCGTAGCCTCCCACGGTTTGTCCCGCTCTCGTCCCAGTCGAAGGCGGTCTGCAGCACGGTGTGCAGGTCGGCGATCGTGGTGTCACCGGACACGAGCAGGCGGCGCCAGATCAGCGGACTGACCCCGGCCACCACCACCCGCAGCTAATACACCCACGCCGCCGCGGACTCGGTGGGCGCCCCGGATGCAGCCATGGGTCTCATCCTGCTCGGGAACCACCCCCCGCGTGAAGCCGCAGGAAATACCGCATTCCCTGCGACAACCGCCTTTCGTGCCGCATCTGACCTGGGCTCGACGCGACCATTTTACGAGTCCAATAGTGCATGGCAAGAATCCTTTATCTCAGGTAACGCACGCCAGACCAAGGGGCTGCACAACCATCTGTGGCGACTCCCCTTGGTCCGGCCGGTGCGTCACGGTGCGTTAGGGCCCTGTCGCGGGGGCTGGACCATCAGGTCGCTGAGCGCGCGGGCGATGGTGGAGTCTGCGGTCGCTTTGACCAGGTAGTTTTGGTCCTTGTCCGGGCTCGCGATGTAGGCATTGGAACCATCGGGGTTGACGTGGTTGGACCCGACATCCCCACCGAGGGTGAACAGCTGATCGGCGCCATAGATGCTATAGAACACGTTGGAGGGGTCCCAGCTGTTCCGGTTGTTTCCATAGCCGACGTAGATCTCGTAGGCCTTCCGGACGGGGTTGTCCGACGGGGTTTGGGTGAACAGTCGGGAGCCGGTGTAAACACTGACACCGACCTCGAAGCCGTCAAACACGGCGCGGGTGGGCCAGTCGTTGACGACTCGCTGCGTCGAGGCCGCGTCGGAAAAGAAGTTGAACTCACGTCCCGAGGGGTACTGCCCGCCCATGACGCTGAGCAGCTTGACCTTCTGGGCCACCAGGTCCATCCCGCTCAGGCGGCTGTGGTGATCGGGGCGGGAGTTGAGCAGGTTCGCCAGGTTCGTCTCCAGGCCGATCGCGGCGATGGTGACACTGTGATCGGGTTGGTGGGCCAAGATCTTGCGGTAGAGATCCACCGCATCCGGTGCCCGAGTGCCGGACTTGATCGAGTTCGGGAAATGCTGCGCCAGGTACTGGGCGTAGTTCTTGGTGAACGTGCTGTCGTCGTTGGGCTTCAGGGTGCCGATGGGGATATTGCCGTGCCCGTAATACGTATTGATCGCATCGACCGCCGGGGCGCCCCACTTGCTGGGAGTGTCGACCATGACCCCGAGCAGGTTCACTTTGCCGTTGTCGTGCGCGGCGTTGGCAATGGCCAAGGCCCCGGTATCGTCGCAGTCGGAAAATATGTCGGTGTCGATGATCAAATTCACCGGTGCGCCGCCTCCGGCGTGCCCCGATGGTGCCGGCGTGGCCTCGGCGGTACCCGGCAAACCACCCAAGGCAACCGCCCCGGCCAGAGTGCCGCCAAGAGCCAGCACCCGCCGACGGCTGAGGCCGTGGGTCGAGACGGCAGCTAGCCCATCATGTTGTGCGTCGTTAGTCATGTGCGAGTCCTTTCATTCGGCCCACCGATGCCCTCGGCCAACTGGCGGAGGACCGTGGTGAGCTCAGGCTTTGTGTCATTGATTACGTTCAGGTCTGGTAGACGATGCGGTTGCTGCGGGCACGAATGGCGAAACAAAACCAAACAACAAGGCACCACCGTGTCCGAGCCGATTACAGATCAGCCAAAGGCGACTCCTGCCCGGCAGAGCAGGTTGGCGAACTTGGTGGCCTCACCGGTGCGGATCACGAAGCTGACGTTGTGCACGCGCTGCTTGAATGATCGGTGATCGATGCGCTCGGGCTGCAATCCCAGGCTGAGGATGTGTGCGAGGACCTCGGGGTTTGCCTGCTCGATGTCGGTCGACACCCAGCTGTGCTCGATGACGACCTCATGCAGCACCGCGGAGCTCACGTCGGCAAATGAGGGCTGGCCGTATCGGTAGCCGAGGTCGATGCACGGGACATCGGCCGGCACTGGCAGGCCGGCGTCGGAGATTACGAACGTGTCGGTGTGCCGCAGCCGCGCCAGCTCGCGGGCCAGACCAGCGTGGATGATGCCCTCGCACTTCATGCTGGGTTGCTCCCGGTGAGCAGGGCCCTGATCTCGGCGCCGGCGGGGAAGGACTCCTGCGCGCCGTGGCGGCGGACCGCCAGTGAACCGGCCGCCATCCCCCACCGCACCGCGTCGGCCAGCGAATCGCCGGTGGCAAGCCGGGCGGCCAGGACGCCGGTGAATGCATCACCTGCGCCGGTAGTGTCCACGACGTCGGCGGGAAACGCCGGCAAGGCGAACGTGCCGTGGTCGTCGGTGAGCACGGCGCCCGCCGCACCGAGGGTGGTGACCACAGCCCCAACTCCTTGCCGTAGCAGCGACCGATGCGCTGGCTCGATGAGCCCATCCTCGGGCTCGGCGCCGCTGACCACCCGCAGCTCGTGCTCGTTGACGATGAGCACGTCACAGCAAGTCAGTAGCGATGCGGGCAGTGCTTGCGCCGGTGCGGCGTTGAGGATGAAGGTGCCGTGACTGCATGCCACCGCATGCTCGATGACCCCGAGTGGCACCTCGAGCTGCGCGACCGTGACGAGCGCCGAGCCGACGGTCTCGGCAAACCCGCCCGACGCCGCATAGTCGTTCCAGCGGGCGTTGGCGCCGGGCACCACGACGATCGTATTGTCCCGTGGGGTCACGGTGATCCACGCGGTGCCCGTCGCCACGCCTGCAACGGCCGTGACGCCGGCGACGTCGACGCCGCGTTCGGCCAGACGGCTGAGGGCCATCTCGCCTTCGGCGTCGCGCCCTACCCGCGCGAGCATCCTCACGGGTGCGCCACCGATCGCTGCGGCGACGGCCTGGTTGGCGCCCTTTCCGCCGAGGCCCGTGCTGACCGCGTTGCCGAGGATGGTTTCGCCCGGTGAGGGGAAGACATCGGTGCTGATCACATGGTCGATGTTGATGGAACCGACAACGACAACCGATTGCCGGGCGTGGGTCGCCGGCCGCGGCTCAGGCATCGATGTCGCCGGGAATGGCTCCCGTGATCAATCCGACCAGCTCATCACCGGTCGTCGAGGCCATGGTCCGGTGTGCGGCGGCCATTCCGCGGCGCAGCACCCAGGCGCTGTCGGCGACGCGCATCACCTGCGCCATGTCATGGCTGACCAACAGCACCGTCACGCCGGAGTCTCGCAGCCGGGCGATCAACGACTCGACGGCGGAGGTCTCCCTGACGCCGAGAGCCGCTGTGGGCTCGTCCATGATCACCAGCGCGGTTCCCCAACTGGCGGCCCTGGCGATGGCAATACTCTGACGTTGCCCGCCGGACATGTGCCGCACCGTGGCACGCACGTCGGGCACGTCGACGTCGAGCTCTTGGAGAATCTGGTCACTGCGGCTGATCATCTGCTTCTTGTCCAGCATCTTGATCAGAAAAAATGAGCGCGTCAGTTCCCTGTTGAGGAACAGGTTCTGCCACACCTTCAGGTCCTCGATCAACCCGAGTTCCTGGTAGACCGTCTCGATACCCCGCCTGCGGGCAGCGTCGGGCGAACTCAGGTGCATCGGTGCGCCGGCGAAGAGGATGGTGCCCGAATCTGGCGGGTGCACCCCGGTGAGACACCGCACCAAGGTGGACTTTCCGGCCCCGTTGTCCCCGAGCAACGCGGTGACCTCGCCTTTGTTGATGGTCAGGTCGACGCCGACCAGCGCGCGCACCGCGTCAAAGGACTTGCGGAGGCCGCGCGCTTCCAGCAAGGGCTCACCGCTGGGCACCTGCTCGACGCGGGCGTTGGGCGTGACCTGCTGGAGGGGAGCAGCCACAGAACGGTCTGCGTTATGTGTCGGCTCTCGCGTTGATTCAGACATGTGCCCTCCGACCTACTTCTGGAACCTGGACAGGAACGCGGCGCCGAGCACCACACCGCCCACGGCTATGGGCTGGTAGTACTGGGATATCCCGATCAGCGTGAAGCCGTTGATGAGGCTTTGCAGCAACACCGCCCCGGTGACCGAGCCGAGTACTGATGCGCGGCCACCGAACAGGCTGGAGCCACCAAGGACGACAGCGGCGATCGAACTGAGCAGCAGCTCTGTTTGCAGACTCGGGTCGGCGCCACCCGTGCGGGCAACCAGCAGCACCCCGGCCAGCCCGGCGAACAGCCCCGAACCCAGGTAGGCCAACAGCCGCATCCGGGCAACGTTGATGCCGGATCCTCGGGCGGCATCAATGTTGCCGCCGGTGGCCAACAGGTGCGTCCCGGTGCGGGTACGAAACAGCAGGAAGCCCACCAGCAGCGCGGCGACCAAGGCGACGAGCCAGAACCAGCGCACCGGTCCGATGCCGTCAAGGGCAAGGCCACGCAGAAATCCCGAGTCCACGGAGACGGTGTTGCCTCTGGTCAGCAGCAGCGTCAGTCCGCTGACCACGCTCAACGATCCCAGGGTGACGATGAAGTCGGTCATGTTGAGCTTGGCCACCAGGATGCCGTTGACCAGGCCGATCACACCGCCACCGAGGATCGCCAGGACAATCGCCGCGGACAGTGCCCACCCGTGCGTGACGGCGAACCCCAGCAGCGCCGCCGCCCACGGCAGATTGGCGCCCACGGACAGGTCGATGCCCGCCACCGTGACCACCAACTGCTGCCCCATGCTCAGCAAAGCCAAGATCGACGCCGAGACCAGCAGGTCGCTGATGTTGGCGACGGTGAGAAAATCCGGTGTGGCGATGAAGAAGATGACGAACACGATCAGCAGCCCGATGGGTGCGGCGTAGCGGGCCGCGGCGCTCACCGTCACAGTGCGTCGTTGCCGAACGGGTTGCTCCACCCTGGATGCTGTTGCGGTCACTGTGCCTCCACCGGCCTAGTTGAAGGGGCTCTGGAAGGGCTCGAACGGCTGCGGGAAGCTCGCGATGGCCTTGTCCACGTTGTTCTTGGTGATCAGCGCGATCGGGGCGACGACACGCGGAGGGACGGGCTTCTTCGCCACGGCGTTGACGCACGCCTGCACGGCCAACTGGCCTTCGGCGTAGGGGTACTGCGACACGGTCGCGGACAGCGTTCCGGCCTTGACGGCCTGCAGCGCGGCCTGGATACCGTCCACCGAGACGATGGAGATCTGCCCGGACTTACCGGCGTTTTGCACCGACTGGGCGGCGCCCAGGCCCATCGTGTCGTTGGCGGCGAAGATTCCCTTGATGTCGGGGTGTGCCTTCAGGATCGCATCGGTGACTGTCTGCGCCTTGGCCTGGTCGTAGTCGGCGGGCTGTTTGGCCACCACGTCAAGTTTGCCGCCGGTGGCCGCGGCGAAGCCCTGCTCGCGGTTGATGCCGTTCTGCTCACCGGCGATGCCCTGCAGGATCGCCACGTTGCCGCTCTTGACATTAGCGAGCAAGGTCTGACCGGCGATCGTTCCCGCCTGCAGGTTGTCCGAGCCGATGAACGAGGCGAAGGAGATGCCGGCGGCCTTCGCGGCTGCCGGGTCGATCTGGGTGTCCAGGTTCAGGATGGGGATGTTCTTCTTGGCTACCGGCGCCAAGGGGGTGGTGACGTTGGTGGCGTTGACCGGTACCACGCCGAAGCAGTTGTAGTCCTGGCCGGCGAGGGTGGAGATCTTGGCGTTCTCCCCGGTGGAGTCGGTTTCGTTGTTGCCTGCCTGGACGTTGATCGTGACGCCCTGCTTCTTGGCTTGGTCGACGGCGCCATCGCGCAGCGCGGCCCAGTAGGGGTTGGTGAAGTCGCGGGTGACGATGGCGATCTTCGCTGCCCCGGAGGTTCCGGAAGCCGATCCTCCCCGACCACAAGCCGTCAACACCAGGGCGGCAGCGAGTAGCACGCAGCCGCCCCCTGTCCGGATCCGACGTGCGTTCAGAGTGTGCATGGGCGTTCCCTTCGGGAGGACGGTCGGCGGGTCACGCGGATGCGCGACACCGTGGTTCGGCGGGGTGTCATGGCAGGCTCGGCCGGGCAGGGCCGCAGGAGTCGCGGCGCACCAGATGGCACGGCGGGGTGGCGTCGACGCTGTCGGGCGCGGCCGCTGAACCCTCAACCAGGTGCACCATCGCCTGCACGGCGGCGGCGGCGAGCCGGGCGATGGGCTGGGCGACGGCGGTCAGCGGTGGGTCGAACAAGTCGAACCACGGCGCGTCGTCGAAGCCGATCAGGGAGACATCATGGGGGACACGCAGCCCTGCCCGGCGCAGCCCCTTCATCGCCCCGATGGTCATCAGCCCGTCGGCGCCGAAGATCGCGGTAGGACGTTGCTTGGCATTCAGCAACTGAGTGACGGCCCGCTCACCGCTGTCCTGCCGGAAGTCTCCGGCCACGACAGTGATGTCGCTCGGTGCCACCCCGAGATCGGTGAGCGATTGGATTATAAGGTCCCGGCGCTCGATGCCGACGCGGGTTTCCAAGGGTGGAGCGATGATGCCGACGCGGCGGTGGCCCAGTTCGGTGAGCAATTGGGCGGCGTCAGACAAGGCGGCGGATGCCTCGCACCGTACGACCGGGCAGGCGGCGAGGTGGCTGGCCGCGGGGCCCTCGCCGGACACCACCACCGGCCGGTCGAGGAACACCAGCCGGGATCGTGCCGTGCCGGCTGCCTCCAGTCCCGGCGTCATGGCGGCGGCGGGGACAAGCATGACACCGTCCACCCTGCTGCCCGCGAGCAGCGAGTGAAGGTATTCGTCCTGGCGGCGCGCGTCCTCATCGGAGTTACACAGCACGATCGAGAAGCCCCTGGCTTCGGCAAAGCGTTGGATCTCCCCGGCCAGCTCAGCAAAAAACGGGTTGGCTACGTCACTGACCACCAGCCCGAGCGAGCCCGTCACCTCGGTGCGCAGCGACCGGGCACCGGCGTGCGGCCGAAACCGCATCAGCTCGGCAACGCCGATGACCCGCTCACGCGTGTTGGCCGGAATACGGGGACTACCCGACAACGCCAGCGACACCGTCGCGATCGAAACGCCAGCAGCCTGCGCCACGTCGCGCATGCGCACCACCATGGACACCCTCGGGTCAGTTAAACGTTTGAACAATGACACAGGTCACGGTACCCTCTGAATTCCTCGATTGGAAGACCCCGCGTTGACTCATCAAAGATGCGCGCGTGGGTGGGGTCGTTGACTCATGTAGGAATGCGCGCGTGCGGCGCGCCTGCCGGGTTGGCTAGGGCTGGCCGGTTAGGCCCAGCGGATGGGACTTTCGATGAGTCAGCGGCATGCGGTGACGAAGACGATCGCGACGCGGTACACGCGGGCAGACAAGGTCAGCAAGGGCAGAATCCTCGACGAGCTGTGCGCGACGACCGGCTGGCACCGCAACCATGCCCGCAAGGCGCTCAGGTTGGCCTTGAAGCCGAGGATCGTCCGACTGCGCAAGCCGAGGCCTTCGCTTTATGGGTCGGAAGTCATTGGTGCGCTGCAGTTCTGTTGGGCGGTGCTGGGCGCCCCGACCGGCAAAAGACTGGCCCCGGTGCTGGGTGAGACTGTGGCGACGTTGCGCCGCTTCGCCGAGCTGGACGTGTCCGAGGAGGTTGCGGTGGCGTTGGCGGCAATGTCGGCGGCCACGATCGACCGCCGTCTCGCTGCCGACCGGGCGAAGTTGGAGGTGCGGGGGCACTCGCATACCAAGCCGGGGTCGTTGCTGAAGGATGCGATCCCGATCCGCACGTGGGCGCAGTGGGACGACGTGGTGCCGGGGTTCGTGGAGATCAACCTGGTCGGGCATGAGGGCGGCAACGCGATCGGTGATCACGCCTACACGCTGACCGTGACCGACATCGCGACCGGTTGGACGGAGAACCGCTCCGTGCAGAACAAAGCCCAAAAGTGGGTGTTGGCAGCACTTCTCGACATCAAGGCGGTGTTCCCGTTCCCGATCCTCGGGGTCGATTCTGACAACGGCAGCGAGTTCATCAACTGGCACCTGCTGCGCTGGTGCGAAGCCGAACGGATCACCTTCACCCGGTCCCGGTCGGGCAACTCCAACGATGGCGCCCACGTGGAGCAGAAGAACTGGGCGATCGTGCGCACCGTCGTCGGCTACCACCGTTACGACACACCACCAGAGTTGCTGCTGCTCAACACGATCTGGGTGCTGCAGTCGCAGATGAGCAACTACTTTTCCCCGCAACAGAAGCTCGTCTCCAAGGTCCGCAACGGCGTCAAAGTCGGCGTGTCCTATGACGACCTCGACGCCGACGCCATGATCGTCTGCACGCTCGAAGGTGCGGTGGTCGAAGGGACGCTGGCGCCCTCCAGCGACACCGCCGCACACGCCTACGTCTACCGGCACCGGCCCGACGTGGGCGGGGTGGTGCACACCCATTCGACCTACGCCAGTGCCTGGGCCGCCCGGGCCGAGCCGATTCCGTGCGTGCTCACAGCCATGGCGGACGAGTTCGGCGGCGACATCCCGGTCGGGCCCTTCGCGATCATCGGCGACGACGCGATCGGGTGCGGCATCGTGTCCACCTTGCAGGGTCACCGCTCCCGCGCGGTGTTGATGCGTAACCACGGCGTCTTCACGATCGGCGCGAACGCGCGCGACGCGGTCAAGGCCGCCGTCATGTGCGAGGACGCCGCCCGGACGGCCCACCTCGCCCGGCAGCTGGGTGATCCACTGCCGATCCCGCCCGAGTCGGTGGACGCGCTGTTCACCCGACCAGACCGTCTACGGCCAGCCTGCTCCCGCCAAGCGCGATGGAGCAGAACCGGACTGAGCAGCCGACGATGTCATGCCGCGCGCGTCACGAGCCGCTGCTGCGCTGCCAAAGGTTGATGCCACCCTCGACGGCGAACGTGTCGATCGCGTCCAGTTCGTCGGCACTGAACTGCAGGTTGTCCAGGGCAGCGACGTTGTCCTCGAGCTGAGCCACGCTGCTCGCCCCGATCAGTACCG
>JAABUU010004998.1_pt1 | contig 15199 bp, 9 predicted proteins | sample 5559301 | NCBI WGS metagenome assembly JAABUU01 (sample SAMN10711884, study PRJNA513360) | rock metagenome | isolation source: Antarctica rocks | place: Antarctica: Victoria Land, Richard Nunatak white | reverse complement strand
GTAGTAAACAGTCCCGCTGGGGTATGGGGCAATGTTTGGGAATGTTTGCCTAGGGCATACCGTGTTTGGACCTGCCCCGATTATTACTGCCAAACCTGACGGAGGTATTTTGTAGTCAGGTAGTTGTAGATTGTATACCTACCTTATCATAAGTAATATTGTAAGGGTGGTGCGTCAATATTGGAATCGACAGATGTACCGTACATACCTCAAGCCGGAGAGCCGCTAGGTACCTCCTTACCTTACTGATGTACGATGTACAGTATGACGTAGCGTGAAGGGCTAAGCCAACTGGCCCTAACCATAAGTGATTATGTAATCCTATAACATCAGCCTCGCTCTCTACAGGTAGGTATGCTGACGCCACAAAAATTTCAATCTTATAATTGAGCTTGCCCAAAGCCGGCAGCGCGGTAATAGGGAGTGTCCGGCGCCGAATTATGTTCCATCTCTTGAAGAGAACAACATCTTCAAGCGCAGTTTTTGATATCAATGCGACGAGCTGAAGATGCCTCAGGAGGCCCTTCGGTGCTGAGGCCTTCAGCTCCAGTGTATGGGTAATGCGCCAGCGAAATCATTCCGCCTGTTCCACAGATCTGGATTGCTTTCCCCCGGGGACAAGCGAATATCTTCTGAACGTGACCCGCCACTTGCGGTCCCACAAGTCGATGAAGTTACCCCAATAGGGTAAAATAGTTTGACAGATGAGTGACTAGCGCTATTAATACACTTCTGAATCGCCGGGTTGGCAAGTACTGTATACACATCAACGGTCACCACCGATCTGACAGCAACAGAGCTGTCCTGTTCCCCATTCCCATCAGAATCACTCAACCCAAACCCCAAGCTCGTTGCTGGTGGAATTGTCATAATGTCCTTCGCGGCGAACCAGTTTCGTCATGAATTTCAAGCCACCGCCGCACGATGGAAGACAGACATTGACGCCGCAGCAACTGTGGACGGCACAGATGGAACCTCGGCTACAATCTGTGTTGACATTGCAGCGAGGGAGGCTACCGCATGGTTCATCATGTGCACAGAATCCGGTGCCGTCTGCGGTAGTGTAGCAGGAACACCCAGTTCCGCAAGCCTGGAAATTTCCACACACTTTGCCGTTGCAGCCGAGGGACGAGCACACACCATTCACGCACTTTCCTGAAGGACAGATCTTTCCGCAAGCGCCGCAGTTGTTGGGGTCGGTGACGAGATCTGCACAAGAGCCGCCGCATACTTGGTTGGGAGAAGCACAGTTCAAGGTGCAAGTGCCGCTCTTGCATGATGAACCTGCTGCACACTAAAGGTGTACGGGCAGCACCGATCAGCCTCGAGAAGTTGCGAGAGCAAGGGAGAGAAGATCCATACCACTTTACCGCATGTGCCACAGTTGTTATTATCGCCAGTGAGGTCGGGGCAGGCGCCGTTGCACTGAGGTTGGCCACTATTGGTGCAAATGCAAGCGCCACTCTTGCATGTTGTTCCGGCAGGACACTAAAGGTGTGCCACACCACCGATCAGCCTCGAGAAGTTGTGAGAGAAAGAGAGAGAAGATCCGTACCGCTTTACCGCATGTGCCACAGTTGTTATTATCGCCAGTGAGGTCGGGGCAGGCGCCGTTGCACTGAGGTTTGCCACTATTGGTGCAAAGGCAAGCACCACTCTTGCATGTCGTTCCGGCAGGACACTAAAGGTGTGCCGCAGCACCGATCAGCCTCGAGAAGTTGCGAGAGAAAGGAGAGAAGATCCGTACCACAAGACCGCAAGTGCCGCAGTTGTTGTTATCACCATTGAGGTCAGGGCAGGCGCCGTTGCACTGAGGTTTACCACTATTGGTGCAAATGCAAGCACCTCCTGAACATGTTGATCCGGTAGGACACTGATGAAAAATATTAGCAGCCAGAATATGAAGAGACTATGTTCCATAACGTACCACATTACCGCATGTCCCACAGTTGTTGTTATCGACCTTTAGATCCGGGCAGGCGCCATTGCACAGTGGTTTGCCACTATTGGTGCAAATGCAAGCACCTCCAGAGCACGATGAACCGGTAGGGCACTGCAAGTTGTCAGAAACTGGCCGTTCAAGTGTGCAGAGAAAGAAGGAAGTACCTTGTTGTCACATTTTCCACAATTCTGACTATCAGTCTTCAGGTCAGGACATGCGCCATTGCAAAGGCCAAGGCCACTATTGGTGCAAATGCAAGCACCTCCAGAGCATTTTGAACCGGTAGGGCACTGCAAGTTGTCAGAAGCCGGTCGTTCAAGCGTTGGGAGAAAGAAATACAATGTTGCCGCATTTCCCACAGTTCAGACTATCAGTCTTGAGGTCGGGACACGCGCCATTGCAAGGGGCAAGGCCACTGTTGGTGCAAATGCAAGCACCTCCAACGCATGTTGCACCGCTTGGGCACTGCAACTTGTCAGAAGCTGGCCGTTCAAGAGAGTGAAGAAAGGACTACCTTGTTGTCACATTTCCCACAGTTCTGACTATCAGTCTTGAGGTCGGGACACGCGCCATGGCAAGGGGCAAGGCCACTGTTTATACATTTGCAGGCACCCAAGGCACATATGGCTCCGCTAGGACACTGAAACGGAGAATGGGGTCAGCTGCAACCTATGATGAAGAAGCCAATTTGCATGACAGGTTATTACTTACGACATTCCCGCAACTTCCACAGTTTTTGACGTCGGTGCTGGTCTCGCTGCACGCTCCGCTGCATAGCTGTTCGGTGGGAGAGGTTTTTTTAGGGCCACAGACGTAGCAGGGCCCGGTTTTGTGAGCAGCGAGAGATGTACAGTCCGACCCTGGGTCGGGGAAATTTTCAGCGCAGAAATGTGCGCACTCGCTGTTGCCTTGAGCGAAAGTCAAAGGCGTAGAGGCTGTATACGAATTAGTAGGATGCAACTCGCAAGGACTTCAGTAAATATCAAGTATAATCACCTAACAGCCACAATATAGAGATGATCAGTCCAAATCGAGCCATTGGAAGTAACTGATGTCGAGTATTGACTGATGTCGACTCTGTACTTGGGAGGGAGGAGAGTGATGGTGGACGTGGATGGGCGCGAGGGAACCATCTCTTATATAGCAATCGTTCAACACTTCGTCATCATTAAGAGAGAGTCGAGACACGTACTGTAAAGAAAACTCACCATCAGAATCACCATCAGAATCACCATCAGAATCACCATCAGAATCACCATCAGCTTGCTTGCAAGCCCACGACGTCGTTTCGGACGAATGGTATAGTTCGCTCAAACGTAATCGAAGCCATCACAGTGAAGATCAGCTCATGCCATAGGATCTAGACTGAGCGATTCTTGAAATGAGCTGATATTCTCTGACGTTAGCTGGAGAGTCGGCCGTCCATGGCCAGATCCATATTGGTCCAGCTCGTGAGGCTTGCTGGACATGTCCGAATTCGGAATGTCCGATCTGCAGGACGCCAAAGTCGGATTGCTCAGAACAGATGGCTGGACAAGGCTCAGACTTAGAGCTCCCCTAACACCGTTCATACCTGCACTACGAAGTCCACCTCCATGTCACTGAATACCCGAACGGCCGAGTCTCGCGATGTGGCTGGCTGACGGGCTGAAGTTTGCGGAGTACGGTGCTCATCGGCGGAGACAAACTTCTCTGGGAGAGAAAGTGACAAGAAGCGGAGAGAGCTAAGCAAACAAGCTAAACTTTGGACTGTGCTCTCCATTGCTTGTGGGATCGCTTCGTGGTAACTTAATATTCTTAGGGTAAAAGCCTCGGCTGGTCCCTGCGACTGCACGAAAGACTTGAATAGGTAAGGTAGGTATAGGTAGTCGACGCAAATGAAGACTCGGATGATCAATTTCCCAGGCCCTTTACTGTCGCCCAGCTCGTCGCTGTCGCCCACATCATGGCTGTCCACTTAAGATCATGATGTCTCCCCCCACGAAGCTTCCTATACCCCTTGCCATCAGTCAGACAATGACAGCAACGGCAGAGACAAGGGCAGCGACGAGGGCGACAGTGAGGACAGTGATATCCATTGACCTTTGGAATCCTTTTTGGTGGCGTCGACCCACCGACGTCTTTGATGCAGTCGCGTGGGACCAGCGTAGTCTTTTACCCCGCAAACAAACTAACGTCGAACTGTCCCTTTCCTTGTCCCATTCGCTTGGTACCTTAATAATTCGATAAAGTAAAAGCAAGCCGTCATAAATGGCAGCGGCAGCGGCAGTGGCAGTACTTCATAGAATAGAGTGAGGAAGAGGTGAGGTAGGTAAGGTAGGTTTAGGTAAGTTAGGTAGAAAACGTGGTATACCTTAATGTAGTTAACAGCATTCCACGTCAGGCGGGTAGCGGTACCTTAGGTACAACTGTACCTTACTAGTACTAACGTTACCTTACAGTAGTTCGTTAGCGGGAAAACCCCGGCCCGGTGGGAGATGCCCAGTACCCATTATTGGGCCGCTTGAGCGTCAATTATTAATGATGCTCGTGGCGTGGGCTGGCTTCTCCCAGCTACAGTACTGTGCCTTTCCTGTATGGCGGCGGCAGTGAACACATCAAACCTTCCAAAAGTGTTAAGTTATACCGGCTTGTGGCGGCCTGACCTCTTCGTCCCCGCACTCAGCAATTACTACGGTAGAGTAGTGTTGTACGAAGACAGAGCGCCGGCGGCCAGTACTACTAACGTTAGTCGCTGGAGCTGAACACACTCACCTTTCTAACTTATCTTCCATTTTCTCATACGATGAACTGATCTGACCAACCATCCTAGCCACCCTGTGGACCCTGTGGACCCTGTGGACCCTTTGGCGTCTTTGGCGTCTTTGGGGTATAGCCTGGCTCGATCGGGCGCGGAGAGGGTCTTCCAGATCTGGGGGGCGGCAGCTAACTAACGTTAGGACGACCAGATGTGGCCTCCTCCTCCGCTCCCTCCACTCCTCCACCACAGACTGACAGGCACTAGCCCAAACCTTGGCAACTGCCGAACTTCCGATCTGGATCCACTCAGGTACTTGCACGCTTCCATTATACTTACTTTGCTATGATTTTCACAAATATAATCATGTCTTTGCGTTCTTTTCAATCACCTTTTCACAAGTTTTGATTTGTATGTGAGGTTTCTGAGTGATGATTTCAATCACAGTTTGGCAGGCGAAATGGCCATTCGTGCAGTTGACTTCTGATAGTACTGTAGCACATGGAAGAGCATGTGGCCCTGGCTAAAGCCAACCTGGTCCAAGCAGAAGCCCAGTATGAAGCGGCTCAGATACTCTACAACAGTGCCCTGGAGTTGCAGAAGACCGGTCAACCATGTGAGGCGCAAGGCGAGGCCACAGAAAGGATTCGTTCAGAGGCGGATCGTTCGATTGGTGGAAACCTGATTAATCTGGCCAGCGACGTGAACGACGCCGAAAACATTAAACCCCCTCCCCCGACCTTCTGCGAAAATTGTAGCATTTCCCTCCTGGTGACATGCTTCACGGAGAATACCTGGCCAAGCTCCAAGAGAAAGGTTTTATGCGACCTTTCGGAGACTGCAAGGGAAGGGCATGAGTGTACTTTGTGTCAATTCTTGGTGGATACATCAAGATTGATGCAAAGATCATGTCTATCCGCCACGAGCACGCCAAGCAGAGATTCAATCGTAAATGATCAGGTACGGATAGTCCAAGGTTCGAGCAAGTATTCGTGGCCCAAGATTGCTGGATGTGTCCTGGACGTACCAGTTAGCTCTTTCGCCTGGTTGGAGCTGGGGTCCCATCCTAGAATTGGTGTTGAAGAGGCTCCATACATTTGCGTTGCGTTGGATCCCGGCGAAGACACCCGACCAAATCAGACCCCCCGCGAGATCTCTGGCCCGAGAGTCCGCAGCATGTACGAGCAGTCGACAGGGCTGGTCGATTACAACCTGATCAACTCATGGATAGATATCTGTACGACGTTTCATGGACCGAAGCGTGAGGGGCTCTGTCACATTGAGAACGAAGGCTCCTCAACATTTCCAATGTATTTGATCAACTTGAAGACTCGCAGAATTGCTGCAGCGCAAGTAGCGACAAGATATGTTGCCGTGAGCTACGTATGGGGCGACGATGCATCTCAAACCAGCAGCAATAGCGTTGTCCCACCTTACCATGACGGTGAGCGGCTTGTCACCTCTGACACTGATAGGGGATTGCAACTCCCTAAGAGACTTCCGCAGACACTCGAGGATGCTTTGACATTGACAGAAGCGATTGGAGAACAGTTCGTGTGGATCGACAAGTATTGCATCGACCAGAATAACGTAAGGGAGGTTAAGGAGCAGGTCGCGAATATGGACACGATATATCGACAAGCATGGCTGACTGTCATAGCTCTGGTGAGTGACGGTGTCAATTCAGGCATTGCCGGTGTTTCACGGCCCATGCAAAGCAGGATGCAACCTACTCTGGCTTTGCCCCAAGGTAAGTTGATAGCCACACACGTTGAGTTCACGAGAGAGCATTCCGGGCGCTTACCTTGGGACCAACGGGCTTGGACCTTGCAGGAGTTTGTCCTGTCTCGACGTTGCCTGATCTTCTCGAGCTACCATGTCAGCATGAAATGTCAAGAGGAGTTTTTCCACGATATACTACCGGTGAACACTTCTGCGAATCGAATACAGACAAAGCTGGACGAGGAGAATTGGTGGGAGAACGTTTATGCCATAGATCTGAATGGGAACGTGTGGGACTTCAAGGCCTTCGATGGGCTGATCTCCATCTATTCTGGCAGGCATCTGCGCTATCAGTCTGACATCTTGAGAGCCTGCCAAGGCACCCTCAATCAGATTACACAAAAGACAGGAATGGTGTTTACTTTCGGCATGCCGGTTGAGGATCTGCATAGAGCTTTACTCTGGAAGGCCCACAACGCAGTATGCTTGAAGCGCCGGGAATGGTACGATGAGGACAGCCAATCATGGATGTCTCTCCCCTCTTGGACATGGGCAGGCTGGCAAGGTCGCACGGAATGTGATTACTGGATTGGCGATATGGCTGGGTACATGGACCAAGATCCGAGCGACGGAATCAAAATCCTGAACCGCAAAGGGAGGAAAAGACCTCGCATGGACGATTCCGCCTCAGATCCACGATCCAATCCTCACGAAGCCCAAATCAGCTCTTATCCGACTATGGATGAGGTGGACAGACCAACCCTCAGGATCTTCTCGTCCGTAGCTGCATGCAATGTGCAGTGCATTCGAAAGCACAATACAACATACCAGACTTCCAAGAACGGAGCCAAACGAGAGCTCACATCGATCGGGGACCATTGGACGTTGCTGAGCCCGATACAGGATACAAAGATGCGAGACATTGCAGGGAACGAGGAAGTCTTCGAGAGGCGTGACTATTTCTTTCGAACGGATGCCAGTACGTCCAAAAAGTTGGTACAAGAAGGCTGCAAGGCAGAACTGCTAATGATCCGCCACTGGCCACTTATACGTGATTCGGAAAGGTCGAGCACTTGGTTGCAGGATATGGTAAGCTGTCTGGTCATCCTACGAAATGACGATCGAACGGCATGGCGCATTGCTGCTATACTTTTGGAGGAGGAAGCCTGGAAACGATTTGATTCGGCGCTTGCAGAGGTTGACGTGATTTAGTAAGGCTTCTGCTTTCCCCTTTGATCGGAGACATGCACGCGTTGGGAATTGGAGGCCATAAAGGGGGTCTTTTGGAGGAGTTGATTCAAGACATCCCCAAAGTTCGCTCTCGCAACACATTCATTCACCTCTCTGCAACGGACCGTTTCTGCAAACATCGAGGAACAACCCTTTACGAGTAGTAGTCCTTGTGCAGATCCCAGGTCTTGCTGCGATGCTTGATGGTGGCATCAAACTGTCTTTTCTAGTACATCTCAGTACCTAGTTTCTTCTCCGCTTCGACGTCATCCCCCGCCTTCTTTGGTGCAATTGCCTCTTCATCCTTGGGCTTGGGTTCCGGTCTAGGCTCGGGCTCTCGAGCTTTTCGCAGGCTCGGTCTGGCGGATCCCCGTTATCAAAGAGGCTCGCCCGTTCAAGGGTCTAGTGTTGTTACTCGGCCGCTCCCAAGCGGATGCCACCCGTGCGACATAGATTCTGCCGTCGCCAACACTTCCATATCAACTCATCGTTTCATATGCTTCGTGCTTTCCGCCGGACCGATGCACATTGACAGAAGCATGACGAGGCACGTCGACACGGCGTCGAAGATGTACAGATATACTTCGGACCGTAGCAAGGGGCCATCATTCTCTTGGAGGTGTTTGATCACACGGAAGGTTAACCAGAGAAGGCTGAGCGCCGAGGTTGCGTAAAGGTTGAACATGTGCTTCTTCCATGGGAGAAGCGCGTCTCCCAAACACTCCCGGCATGGATCTCTTTTGGCAGACAGTATATCCCCAAAATCGGTTGCCGTCACCCGTACCGGATGCACGGCATCCTTAAATTTGCGGCTCTGCATCTGGACTCGACTTCTTGGGCGACGGCGTCTTCTTGGCCGAGGTATCTTAACGTGTGTTCGATCCTCTTCACAATTTCAGCATGCACTTCAACGCTCTTTTGCTGCAAGCCTCAAACTCTTTGACTCTCGATCATGTGTATCTATATACTTGGGCACACTGGGACTTTGGACATTGATGGCGTACTCAGTCAGCTCACATTGTGTGAGTGAGACCACCGTTCCTTGATTTCATGGAACCATCTACTGACTTTCGGACGTTGCTAAAGACCAAAGTTACACATCCGGATGGAAAGGTTTCTTGACCGCATTTGTTGCGGAAGCGACCACCCCTTGTCCATGGTCCGTACCAGACGTAATTTGCACTGGCAAGGAGTATGCCAACGAAATCAAGTGCCATCGTCAACAGTAGTTGGTTGCCATATGTCATGGGCTGGCCGCTGGAGACTCGGTTGGACGAGAAAGCGTCCCCAAGATATCTTGTCTCTGGATAATCCCATCCATCAAGGTGAACTTGCAATCTTGGAACTTGCAAGTTGGTTCCGGAACACAGGAGTCAAAGGAATGGGAGTATAGCGGATCGTATCTCCCCCAAGCAATAGGCTCCAAGTGGCCCAAGTGGCCCTCTCTTACTTCGAGTAAGATGATGCATGTTTGGTGTGTACGAGTACCTATGGTGAGGTATATGTATACGAAGTACCGTCAACGGAGTGCTCGGAGATCCGGGAGTTGGTACTCGCCGACGGTGGTTCATGAAGCCCATTTCGCCATAATGGCTCCGATCTCGGCCCCCGCACCGCTTGACTCGTCTGCTCCGCCCACCCCGCTCGACGGAACCTCACCGCCGCATGGTACACGAGAGCACGGCCCGGCTGGGGTGCCACGACCCCGCGTCGCTGCCGAACCGAACGGCAACTCGACTGAGCCGGACTTCTCCGCTGTCATGGACACACTCACCTCACCACAAGCTCTGCCGGTTGATATCCCCGTCGGGAAGCCTACCCGACTCGCGGTGGAACCGGTGGACGGTGGAAACGACAGCGAGCAACTAGTATTCACTCGACGACCCGAATCCACTTTGCGGATGTCTCCACCGAGATCTTGCCAGAACTTCCGAACCAAACGCTCGTCAAGGTACTGTACTGTGACTGCCGTTAAACAAAGCATCGTTTTCTCTGTACCAGGGCCGAATAACCTGTTTGGTTCCTCAAGACATTCTTCTCAAGAAACTGTACTTCGTACTTTGTAATTGATTGTACTTGCAAAGAAGCTGCTTGATATGTTGCCGGGTGCCGAAGACCAGGAGTCTTGAGACAGTTGGGTGACAACAAATGCCCTATGCTCCTTTCGCTTGTCGGAAAAGCTCTGCATGTCCATATGGGACAATTTTTCTCGCTTCACCACTGGCAATCATTTTTGTCAAACATAGGAGAAGTGGCTAGTGGAATGAACGTGTAATCATAAGTGTCTAGCTACTCTATGGAAATGTGGCCCTATAAGAAGGCCTTCAATCAACAAAAGAAAAAACTTTTATTCATAGCAAACTGTTTGTTCTAACAAACTCTGCATGTTTCTGAAATCTCTGTAGAGCTTCAAATCACTAAGATAATGAAATGAGACATGATGTTTTGATATACTTTCTTAGATTGTTTCAGCAACAGTGAGATGAGATAAAAAACAAAATCTTATAGTGTCTCATCAACTTTAAAAGTCAATAAGATGATATTAAAATGCTTTTAACTCAATTTAAATGAGTATTTCTTAAGTTTTAAACTCAAGTGTCATATCATTAAATCACAAGGTCTTTCACTGACTGATGAGACTCATAAGATTTATAAAATAAGTGAATTTCAGTGTTAAAAGTGACTTTGTAAGTCTGTTGACAGTTATGTTGTTTGTTAAGATGTAATCAAGATGAATAAGTTCACAGAATTTAACTTTTCTTATAAAGTAATGATGTATGTCAATGTACTTCATATAAACATAAAACTCAGAGTTCTTAATCAAAACAATAGCTTTCTAATTGTTCATTTAAATCATAACTGTTCTGAATCTCTTTAACTTTAACTCTTTAAGTAATTTCTGCATTCACATTGCTTTTTTTGTAGTCTTCATTAAGATCATATATTTCACTTTATAAAAGAATAAGATAACTGTTCTTTATCTTTTTGAACTTCAGAATACTGATTCATTAATTATTTTAAATATATATTTTAATGTAAATCTTCTCAATTTAAGATCTTTCTCTCAGTCTGAATTCAAATATTTTAGCAATTTAAGTTGATCACTCAATTTATACTTAAGAACAACATTTAAAGTCTTTTATACATATTAAAATACTTGCTTTAAAGTCTTTCAATGTATGTCATTAAAATTATGTGCAAACTAATTAAGAGTTAACACTGTATATGTGATGTTAAGTTAAGTTTGTATCATAATGTACATAAAAAATTCTATAATCTTTTAATATTAAGTTATTAGCTTTAATTCAGCTGTTTCAGTAATCTTTATAAGATAGATCTTAGATTTTATTAAAATTGTAACTGTCTTAACATTCTGTAGACTGAAGTCTTTAAGCATTTTTATAAAATAAATTCTCTATAACAGAATAAAATTTTGTAGAGTTCTATTTTGTGTAATTAGCATTTCTAAATAATGCTTACAGACTCTGCAGTCAGTCATTTTAAAATAATTACTTAATTTAATTTTAAGATCTAGAATTTTGTTTTTATTTAATTTACATATAAAAATATCATCAACATAAACAACAACAATTAAAGTTTTCTTTCTAAACACATTATTGTCTGTGTGAATTCATGTGTATTTGAGATTAATAAGAAAGCAATGTATTATCTTATATTATAGATAAAATAACTATTTTAATTCATATAAAGCTTTCTTCAATTTACATATCTTATCTTTCTCTTTTTCATATTCAGTAAGTTAAATCACATAGACTTCTTCTTTTAAATTATTGTGTAAAAAAGCTGTTTTAATGTTTATTTATTTCAATTCATAGTTATAAAACACAGCTATGACAAAGATAACTTTATAAGTCATTGATTTAATAATCATTGCAAAGATCTCTTTATAATTAATTTTAAATTGTTATTTAAATTCTTTAACTATTCATCAAGTCTTATGCTGTAAAATTGAGTCATCAGATTCTTTTTTGTAATAATAAATTTATTTGCTCTTTAAAGCTCATCAATTAGATAACAACATCTTTAAAGTTCATGTAAAGTTAATCATTAACAAGTTATACTCACTATTCATTGCTTTCTTTCAGTCTTTCAACTCATAACTTACAATTATCTATTTAAATGTCTAAGATTTATTTCTGAAGTCTTCTTTCTTTTTTATGACATCAATGATTGCATCAAACACAGTTAGATAAATTATAATTGTTTTAAGCTTTAATTTTATAAAGAGTCATCTCTTTCTTTCAGAGTGTTGAGACTCAGCTGATATTAATTTATCAATTATAAAAAAAATATTTATAACATTTTCTTTCTCTTTCTTCATTTCTTCTAGCTGATTTAACAATATCAATATGAAAAGATATAATGACATATACTCTAAAAACAGTGACAATGATAAAAGTTAAAAAGAAAACAAAAAAAATAACTGCATACTTTCTTGTTCTGCATTAATAATGTAAGATTAAATGACTCTAAAAATTGAGACTGTAACTTTAACATTATAAATTGATGAATCTTTATCAAACTGTACATTTCTTGTCTTAATTACTTAGTCTATCTTTCTCTTTTCAGAAAATTATATTCTATATTGATTTCTTTCTTTATATTCAACAAGAATTTTCTTATTGCTTTAGAATTCAAATTTAGTTTTTGTTGTTTAAATCTTCTTTAAAATATGCACATATGCTGTGCATTTAAAACACTGAAGATGTTTAAAATTAATAAGATTTATTAATTTATTCTTATTAAGAAATTTAAACAGTAACTAAATTGAGATCTTATTGTTCTTAAGAGCTAATGTTAAAAATTAATTAAGAAAATAGCATGCTGTTCTGACAGTCTTTAACTATAAAGTTTTAAAGACTTCACTATTCAGAATTATAACTTTAACTTTTACTGTCAAAAGTTCATTACTTTTTTCTGTCATCTCATTCTGCTTCAGTTCATAAGAAACTGTTGTTTTATAGATAATTTTAAGATTTCATAATCATTTAATGATGAGTTCATTCTTAAATTTCTTTTCATTATCAAGTCATATTCATGCAATTTGTAAATTCATCTAAATAAAAAGCATATTAAGAAATCATTTAATTTTATCTTTTATCTGATCTTTCATTTTCATATTACAAACATATCATCAGCAAATAAGATCATCTATGAAGACTATATATTATAAGAATTTATTATATGCTTTCAGTGTGATGAAATCAACAACATTGATGTAAATTAGTTTAGTTATCTTTATAACTCAGTTTTGTAATTTTCTTAAGATCTTCTTCTTTTAATTTGTTCTCATACAGACATCACACAAGTATAATAGTGTTTTTGTAAGTTCTTATAAGTTAAGTCTCATTATTTCAGAGTTCTTTGACACATTATTAAGACTTAAATTCTTTATATAATTAAGACATTAATGTCAAGTAATTCTTAAGATCTTGTTATCTTTAATAACTGACATAATCTTATTCTTGTTCACAGAATTTCTTATCATTAAAGTTTAAAGATAATATAGCTTATCTTTATATACTGTATAATTAAGTATACTCTTTACTTTATTCTTTAAACATAATAATTCATTCTTAATTTTGACTGATATTTCTTTCTTTTTGATTATTTTAATTGAGAAGAGATTGAGCCTTATATTAAACATAAGATAAATATTTATTAAAATAATATTTTAAGACTTTTCATCATTATTCTTTAACTATAAGTCAATCATTTCTATCTCTTAAGCATACATCATTTCAGACACTCTTCTTATAGAAAGTTCATTGTTGAACATTTTAATTAAGCTAAATGCAGAGAGATCACAGCATATATATTATATTGCATCAGAGTCAGCTATTTATGATATCTTATTAATTATAAGATTATAATTCTCTATCATAGTTAAGATCACTGAGTTCTCATTATACTGCTTATCTTTAAAATTTAAAAAATTTTTCTTCTCTTTCTCTTTCTTCTTTTTAGTCTCTTACTTCTTCTTTATCTCTTTAGACATCTTTTCTGAGTGTAACTTTCAGTAATTATTCTTAAAGTGAACTGCTTTCTTATAGTAAATGTATATTTCATTTTCATTCTTATTCTTATCAGTGTTTCTCTTCTTATTCTTTTTCTTCTTGTTTTTATGATTTCTCTTTTTACTCATTAAAACAAGCTTCTCATTTCTCTCTTTAAGACACTCTTCATCAATTAGTTCAGCAATTAAGTCATTAAGAAATAAGATTATATTATAGACTCTAAAGCATTTCATCATCATTTATTTGTTACATTCTGACTGGAGATTTCTCTGGTATAGGGGCTAGAAGTTAAAGCTTGTGATATAAGAGAGTTTTAGACATGTTGAGTTAACTGGTAGCTAGTAGTATGCTAAGTAATGATTGCATTGAACATGATCATTTTCATAGAGAAAATAATTCTGCTATATAGTAAGCTTGCTCATCAGTGCACATCTATGCAACCTATTGTGCTCATTGTGCTGTGCTCACTCTGCTTACCTTGCACACTGTTGAGCCCATTGTGCTCATTGTGCTTATACTCAGATATATGCTCTTGTCTTGACAGCTTACATACTGGTTGCACCAGTAGTTCTTTTTGAGACTATGGTCATAACATTATTGAGAATAGAAGAATTCTAGATTCAATAAAAAAATAATGATCTTTAAAATTTCATTAATAATAAGACTGAAGATCACAATTTCTTGTAAAAGTATCTTATACTTTAGAGCATAAGCATCAACAGAGAAGTATTGATTGAGTTGACAGATATATAGATTGTTGAATAGAATATATTTAAAATTAAATCTATAAAATAAATAAAGATATATAAGATAATTTTACATCTCTTTTGCTGTTTTCATGTCATCTATAATGACAGTGATCTTCAAGCTAACAGTAAAAACAATAATAATTGTAATCTTATTGTTCTGTATGATTCAGTCAGCTTAAGTAACATCAGTCAAGACTGTTAATGTAGTTGTTGTTGTTTCAGATATAAATTCTTCAGTCATTACTGACTAACTTAAAACATTTAACTTTAATGAGAATTTAATATCACTCTTTACTATTAAATCTCATAATTCAGCACTCATTAAACTATATTTAATTGACATTCTTCATGATAAATAGTCTGTCAATCTCTTAAGTTTTGTAACTTTTAAAAATGTGAGATCATATGACATTGTAGTCATTTTGTATGATGAAAACATCTAAATTAGCAATGAAGTTGTTTTTAATGTAAAGATTTAACTTTAAAATAATCATGAGAATTGTTTTTGATCATTTTATCTATAAATTTATAATGATTTAGTGTAAATAACTTCTCATTATACATTAAATTCACTTTATTCCTTAAAGGGCTCTTTCTAGTGTCTGTAAAATAACAATGATGATAAGATGTTTTTCTTTCATCATTTTGAATAGAAATAAATGACTTAATGAATAAATGAATTTCAAAGAATATCAATATGTATCTGAGCTCATAATCTGTCAAACATAGAAGAAGTGACTAGTGAAATGAACATGTAATCATAAGTGTCTAGCTACTCTAT
>JAABUU010004997.1_pt1 | contig 15201 bp, 14 predicted proteins | sample 5559301 | NCBI WGS metagenome assembly JAABUU01 (sample SAMN10711884, study PRJNA513360) | rock metagenome | isolation source: Antarctica rocks | place: Antarctica: Victoria Land, Richard Nunatak white | reverse complement strand
CACCTCGGTCGCGGTGGGAGCCGTCGTCGGGCGAACGGCGATTGCTGGTACTCAGTCATTCACGACGGGTGCTGCGGCGCTGCTCGCCCTGATCGCGGTGCACCGGCTAGCGAGCCTGCTGCGGTTCAACCGGCAGCTTGTCAGGCTCTTCGACCACCGGGTGCGGGTGCTGGTTGCCCACGGTGAGGTTCGCCGCCACCAGCTGCGGATCTGCGGGTTGACCGAGGAGGACCTCTACGCCCAGCTACGCCAACGCGGGGTCTTCGAGCTGGCCGGGATCGGCTACGTGCTGTACGAGGCGAAGGGCATGCTCACTGTCATTCCAGAGTCCGCCGGAACCGTCCCGGGCCTGGTCCGGGCTGGCCTGGACGCCTCGGCCGACTACGACACGGTGCCGGCAACCACCCTGCCACCATCCGGGGAGGCGCAGTAGCCGTAACTGCTGTCGCCGCTTTCGCGGCTATACCGCCGGCACCACCGGGCCGTTTGGGGGCTGCTCGAGCGCGGCGTGCAACGTCTGCCAGCCGTGGGTAGCGGCGAGAGCCGCACCCGCCCCGAACAGGCCCGTCGCCAGGGCGGCGGAAAGCCGTGGTGGGGCAAACCTGTCGAGCACCCGCACCACGAGTACTCCTGAGCTGCCCAGAGCCAACGCCCCGCAGGCGCCCGCGACGCCGAGCAGCATGCTGGCGCTAGCCGCCTTGCGAATAGTCGAACGCAGTTCCCCGCGGAGTGCGTCGACCTCCTGCCGAACCATCGCCGCCGCATCCTGAGACAGGGCCGCGACGTGTTCGGCGACCGCGGCCGCGGGGGCGGGCGCCGCGGCACGCGCAGTAGCTGCAGGCTCTCCTACCATGACGGCCCCGTTCCCTGCCGCCGCTGCCCCACACGCCCGTCCGGGCCGGCCCCGCGGAAAGCGGCGGGTCTGCCCTGACCGTCAAGCCCCCCGCACTGGCCTCTGCCCCCGACAGCGGCGTTCTGCTCCCCTACGATGTGGGCGACGAACTCGACGACTGGAAACCGAACCGGCGAGCCGGTGTCATCGAGCACGCGGGCGTGGTCTGATTCGTTGGGCCGCAGTCGACTGGCTCATGGATGAGCCAGCGGCGCTTAGCTCTCGTGAGGCAGGAGCGTGTCGTGAGCCAGTCGTCGCCGGACGCCATCGTCGTGGGGGCAGGGCCGAACGGGCTGGTCGCGGCGAACATCTTGGCTGACGCTGGGTGGAGCGTCCTGGTCGTTGAAGCGATGGACGAGCCCGGCGGAGCCGTGCGCAGCAGCGACTACCTGGGCCAGGACACCATCGCCGATGTCTGCAGCGCCTTCTATCCCCTCGGCGCCGCGTCACCGGTTCTGCATGCCCTAGGGCTGCAGGACTTCGGCCTGCGCTGGAGCCACGCGCCCGACGTGCTGGCCCACCCGCTTCCCGACGGGCGTTGCGCGGTCCTGAGCCGCGACCTGCGTCGCACGACCGCCAGCCTCAATGAGCTCAGCGACGGCGACGGGGACGCATGGCAGCGGCTGGTCGCCTTGTGGGACCGGGTCGGAGATGAGCTTCTGGACGCCGTGTTCACCCCCTTCCCGCCTGTGCGCGCAGGTCTGCGGCTAGCGTCCAAGCTCGATGCGGCCGGGGCCCTTCGGCTCGCCCGGACCGCGGTGCTGCCGGTACGCAAGTTGATCCAGGAGAACTTCACCGGCCCGGGTGCCATGCTGCTGGCGGGGTGCGCTTTGCACGCCGACCTGTCCCCGGAAGCGACTGGCAGCGGCGCGTTCGGCTGGATCTTGGCCATGCTGGGCCAGCGCGTCGGGTTCCCCGCGGTGCAGGGAGGTGCGGGGGCGCTGACCGCCGCGCTCGTGCGCCGCCTTGAAAGCCGCGGCGGGGTCGTGCGTTGCGGCAGCGCCGTGTCGCAGGTCGTCATCCGCAACGGAGCAGCGGTCGGTATCCGCTCCGAGAGCGGCGAGAGCATCAAGGCCTCTCGCGCTGTCCTGGCGGACGTCGCCGCGCCGCTGCTGTTCGGGGAATTGGTTTCCTGGGACGAGCTGCCCGCCGGGATGCAAGACGACATGCGCCGGTTTCAGTGGGACTACGCCACCTTCAAAGTCGACTGGCTGGTGCGAGATGGCATCCCCTGGACCGCCCGCGAGGCAGCCGGCGCCGGGACGGTTCACATCGCGGACAGTCTCAACGAGCTCACCCAGAGCGCTGCACACATCGCCATGCAGCAGGTCCCCGCACACCCTTTCCTCCTGCTCGGGCAGATGACGACGGCGGACCCGACCCGCTCCCCGCAGGGCACCGAGGTGGTGTGGGCCTACACCCACGTGCCGCGAACGGTGCGCGGCGACGCCGGCGGCACCGTCTCGGGGCGTTGGGACGAGGCGGACAACGAACAGCTGCGGTCACGGATCGAGCACCGCATCGAGAACCACGCCCCAGGGTTTCGCGATCGGATCATCTCCCAGCAGACGTCAAGTCCACGCGACCTCCAGCGGCACAACCCCAACCTCGTCGGGGGAGCCATCAACGGCGGCACCATGCAAGTCCACCAGCAGCTCGTGTTTCGCCCCATCCCTGGCCTGGGCAGACCCGCGACTCCCATTGCCGGGCTCTACCTAGCTTCCGCCTCAGCACACCCTGGTGGGGGCGTGCACGGAGCCTGCGGAGCCAATGCCGCCCGCGCCGCGCTCGCGGCCGCCCGGCTGACCCGCAGAGCGTGGAGCCGCGGCGCTCAGCTCGCTACCCGGCACTGAGAAACACCCCGGCCGGCCGCTGCACCGGCAGGGCGCCCTCAGCGGGAATCAAAAAGGCAGGAGCGCAACGCAGCCCCGCAGGCACCTCGCCGGGCGCCCTACGGCTGAACGATCCCAATGGGCTCGGCGCATCGTCAACGGAGCAAGGACGCGGCCTTCGCAGCTGGCGAGGTGCAGCGAGCTGCCGTGGCAAGCGACAGCGGGGTGGTAGCGCCTGGGTCTCCACGACTTCGGTGTACCTACCGCGGCAGGTCCTGGTCGGGTATATCGAGAGAGGCGGCAACTTCAACGGCGCCAAACAGCAACGCGTCCTGGACCAGAGACAGGCATCGCCAGGCAAGGGCGGCGAGGTGCTCATCTGCGGCCCCGTCGCCGCTAAGCAGGCGATGCAGGGCATCGCTGTCGTTCTCGGCTCCGGCGAGCCGGTGCGCCAGGCGCAGCGCCAGTTGGGGGCGAGCTCCGGCGGCGCCGCTGGCGTGCTGCTGTCGGGGGCGGACCGAAAGCTCGGCGGCGGCTTCGGGCCGGGGTTGCCGCGCCGCCGTCGGCGCGCCAATGAGACTGGAGCCGGCCTGTCGAGGTAACGAGCGGTCCCATCGGGTCCGATCAGTAGCGGCGGAAGGTGTCCGGCGTTGGCATACCGGAGGAGAGCCCCGTGCGCGCCCGTCACCAGCCGGCCGTGTAAGACAGTAGCTGTCTGCGCCATGTCGAAGTCTGGACCAGGGCGTCCATACGGTCCAGGACCGTTGAGGGACCGAGCCATCGTAGGCGCAGCTGCGCAGCACGGCACGCAGCTGCCACATGGCCGGTGCTGCTGTGGGCCCGTGACCCATCGCATCGCCGATGGCCACTGCGATAGCCCCGTCCGGCAATGCAAAGAGGTCACACCAGTCCCCCCGGTCTGGCCGGACCGTCCGCCCACCAGATACCGGACAGCGCTGGTCAGTCCCGCCACGACCGGCACCCGCGGGAGGCTGAGTTGCGGCACGCGAGACGTCTCCTCTACTGCGCTCAGCGCTGCACCGCTGCGCCGCAACCGGGCCAGGTAGCGCAGACCCGCCGAGCCCTGCCGAGCTGCGGCATGCGCATTGGCCCGCGACTGGGCGTCGAAGCCGTCCGGAGCGGTCCCGCGTCCGCGGCCAGATGACGACATGGCCGGCGGCCGGGCGATCGGCGCGCGACTGTAAGAAGAGTGAGGCGGCTCACGACTGTCGCCCCCGCGCCGGTGACCCGATCGGGACGCTGACCCGTGGCCACTACACGCCGGTGCCGGCACGACCGGGCCTCACCCGGTCGACCCCTGAGTGGCTTGTCCGCTCGTCGGCAGCCGGCGCAGGTGAAGTGATCGCACCAGATCGATCGTGGGCTTGACGGCGAACAGCACCGACCCGACCAGAAAAAGCCAGTCGGCCGCCGTCGTGGTGGAAGCGAAGAAGAAGCAGATACTGCCCACCAGGAAGCAGGCGGCTGCTGTGAAGTCGACGGCGGTACGCACCACCTGGTAACGCCAGAAGATCTCGACGTGCCGTGGGCTGAGATCGTTGAGCACGGGGTCAAGCAGGCGAAACCCGCCGCGCGTCATCGCCGTCTCACCTGTCCCCGTTCCCCGGTCCGGGTCCTGTCGCTGCAGCCGGCCAGCTTGGCAGGGCGAGCAGGTCGTTTCGTCCAGGGCGAGGACAACGACCACGGCGCTGCTCGTGGTGAGCGGGTAGGCGCAGCGGCGGGTAGCGGTGCGGCCGGGTGGGCATCTGCTGCGATGTGGTCCACAGCCTGCTCGAGCTGATCCTGCGCCTGAGCGGCGTGACCGCCCTGCTGGTCGTGTTCCTGCTGCCCTTCGCCGAGTGCGCGTTCTTCGCCGGCTTTTTCATCCCCGGCGAGATCGGGGTGCTGCTGGGCGGCGTCCTGGCCAACCAGCACCGGGTGAGCCTGACCGGTGTGATGATCGCCGGGATCAGCGGCGCGATCATCGGCGACAGCGTGGGGTATGAGGTGGGCCGGCGGTACGGCGACACCATGCTGCGCAAGCTGCCGAACCGGATCGTCGATGATGCGAAGGTCGACAAGGCCGAGGACCTGGTGCGTCGCCTCGGGGGTAAGGCGGTGTTCGTCGGCCGGTTCACGACCGCGGCGCGGGTGCTGGTCCCGGGCCTGGCGGGCACAGCTCGCATCCCGTACGGCCGGTTCTTGTTCTTCAACGCTGCTGGCGGCGCCATCTGGGCTGCAAGCTTCATCCTGCTGGGGTACGTGTTCGGCAGCCAGTACCAGCGGGTGGAAAAGAACGCCAACCTGTTCGGGCTCGCGGTCCTGGTGGTCGTCCTTGCCGTGGGCGCCGGCTACTTCCTGCGGCGGCGCAAGCGCCTCGGTGCACAGCGGGGCGCTTCGGCGGCGGGTTGAAGTCCAGTGGGACCGGCAGCGCCCGGGCACCGGGGGCCCGGCCGATACCGCGGCGTTCGCGGTCAACGGTCGTCCGACATCGGGTGGGTCTGGTCCGGGGGAGGGGGCAGCTCGTCGGGCGCTACCGGCAGGACGCGGGGCCGGGTGAGGGTGTCCGGGTCCAGCAGCTGCTCGAGCTGGGCTTGGGTGAGCAGGCCGCGTTCGAGGGCGATGTCGTGGACCCGCCGCCCGGTCAGCAGCGCCTCTTGTGCGACGGCGGTGGCCTGGCCGTAGCCGATCAGCGGCGTCAGGCCGGTGACGATCCCGATCGACTCGTCCACCAGCCGGCGCGCTGGTCACGGTTGGCCTCGATGCCGCGGACGCACCGTTCGGTGAGGGTGGCGCAGCCGGCGCGTAGGTGGGCCAGCGACTGGAACAGGCAGTGGGCGATGATCGGCTCGAAGGCGTTTGAGCTGCAGCTGCCCGCCTTCGGCGGCGATGCTGACCGTGACGTCGTGGCCGATGATCTCAAAAGCGATCTAGTTGACGACCCCGGGGATGACGGGGTTGATCTTCCCGGGCATGATGCTGGAGCCGGCCTGGACCGCGGGCAGCCGGATCTCGGCGAGGCCCGCCCGGGGGCCGGATGAGAGCAGCCGCAGGTCGTTGCAGATCTTCGACAGTTTGACGGCCATGCGTTTGAGGACTCCGGAGAGCTGGACGAAGGCGCCGACGTCCTGGGTCGCCTCCACCAGGTCGGGGGCGGTGACGAACGGGATGCCGGTGAGTTCGGCGAGGTGTGCGCAGACCAGCTTTGCGTAGCCAGGGCTGGTGGTGATCCCGGTGCTGATCGCGGTCGCCCAGGTTGATCTCGCGGATCAGGCCGCATGCGTCCTGCAGTCGACGCCGGCCCTCGCCGACCATCACGGCGTAGGTGGCAAACTCTTGTCCGAGGGTCATCGGGACGGCGTCCTGCAGCTGGGTACGGCCGACCTTGAGCAGGCCGGCAAACTCCTCGGACTTGGCGGCGAACCCGGCTTGCAGCTCGGCCAGTGCCTCGAGCAGCTGTCCGGCGAGCAGGTGCACGGCGAGTTTGACGGCGGTCGGGTAGACGTCGTTGGTGCTCTGGCTGCGGTTGACGTCATCCAAGGGGTGCAGGTGCCGGTAGTCGCCCGGAGCTCGTCCAAGCCGTTCGAGCGCCAGGTTGGCGATGACCTCGTTGGCGTTCATGTTGGTGGACGTACCGGCGCCGCCCTGGATCACGTCGACGACGAACTGCTCGTGCCACCGGCCGGCGCGCAGGTCTTGGCACGCCCCGATGATCGCGTCGGCTTTGCGCTCCTCGAGCAGGCCGAGGTCGCAGTTGGCCATGGCAGCGGCCTGCTTGACACAGGCGAGCGCGGTGATCAGCTCGGGGTTCGCTGACAGCGGTATCCCGCTGATCGGGAAGTTCTCGATGGCCCGCAGGGTGTGCACGCCGTAGTAGGCGCCGGCGGGGACCTGCCGGTCGCCGAGCAGGTCGTGCTCGACGCGGACGCCAGGGCTCACCGGAGCCACCTGTGGCTGACTCGGGGCCGGCGGGGCAGGACCGCCGTCTGCCGAGGTCTGCCCAGCACTCGCAGGCGAGCCTCTGCGCGCCGTGGGCCTACCGGGATAAGCGGTGCCGGCATGGATCACACGGCAATAGTAGACCCACGGCAACCAAACAATGCGAGGTGGGGTTCCCGGCGGCCAGCCCGGGGGTAGCCCGCAGCGGTGATCCTGGCACTCGACGTCCTGCCCGAGCAGTCCCTGCGGGACGTGGTCGACATCCTGGTGCGTTTCGTCGAAGCCGCCGGCGCACTGGTCATCTTCCTCGGGGCACTGCTCGCCGCCGCCCGGTTCGTCGTGGCGGGCCTGCGGACCCGCAACGCCGAGGTGTTCGTGCCGGTACGGCTCGGCCTGGGCCGCTTCCTCGAGCTCGGCCTGGAGTTCCAGCTGGCCAGCGACGTGCTGCGCACGGCGATCGCCCCATCGTTCCGGGAAATTGGGCAGCTGGCTGCGGTCGCCGCCATCCGGACCGCGCTGAACTACTTTCTGGGCCGGGAGATCCGTGAAGAGCGCGAGCAGCTGTCCCTCGAGCGCCGCGGCGCAGCTCCCGATCCGACGTCGACCGGTGCCGCCGCTGCCGCGGCCTCCTCCGAGAAGACGACCCCGGCGGCATCCCCGCCGAGCCGCTCGTGATCAGCGCACCGGGGGCGCTGTGAGCGCCGCGTCGGTCGCGCGGCTGCTAGACGAGGCGTCGTTGCTGGTGACAGCCCTCGGGCTCGCGGTCGGCGCCGTTGTCCTGGCCAGAACCGGACGTCTGCTCATCGCGCTCGCTGTGTTCATGGAGCTGCTGACCGGCGCCGGGCTGCTGCGCCTGGCGGCGGCACCGACGCTGACCCGGGCGCTGGGCGCAGCAGGTGTCCTGCTGGTGCGCCGCCTGGCGACCCTGGGGCTGCACGGCGGTGACCCGCTCGGTCGACTCCAGACCGCGGGGTTGACTGGGCTGCGCCGGCTCCGGGCCGCGGCTTGGGCAAGGCTGTGACGGGCAGGAGGCCAGCGTGCTGGTGACCGGATCGCTAAGACCATGACCGTCGGCGGGGTGGCGGCGGGAGGCGGCGGCGGTGAGGATCCCAGCCAGTCGGCCGCAGATGCGCCGGCGCGGGTGCTGGTCGTCGGCAGCGGCTTCGCCGGATTGCATACGGCACGGGCGCTGGAACGGACCCTGCCGGCGGGCAAGGCGCGGATCACGCTGGTCAGCCCCACCGACTACATGCTCTACAGCCCGCTGCTGCCCGAGGTCGCCGCCGGGGTAATGGACCCGCGCCACATCGTGGTGCCGCTGGCCCAGTCGCTGCGCCGCGCGACGCCTGTTCTCGGGTTCGCCGTTGACGTCGACCTCGAGCGCCGGGTCCTCACCGTGCAGCTGCCTTCGGGCCAGACCCGGCAGCTGGACTGGGACCGGCTCGTGCTCTGCCCTGGCAGCGTGACCCGGGACCTGCCGGTCCCCGGCCTTGATGAGTACGCCCGGGGATTCAAGTCGCTGGCAGAAGCGCTCTACCTGCGCGACCACGTCCTGCAGCAGCTCGAGCTGGCGGACGTCGCCCAGACACCGGACGAGCGGGCAGGGCGGTGCACGTTCCTGGTCGTGGGGGCGGGCTATGCCGGCACCGAGTTCGTCGCGCAGATGCAGCACTTTCTCGCCGGGGTTCTGCCCCGCTACCGGCACCTTCGCGCAGCGGACGTGCGCTGGCTGCTGTGCGACACCGCCGATGCCGTGCTACCCGAGCTCGGCCCCGCACTGGGGGAGCGGACGCTGCGGCTGCTGCGGGGACGCGGCGTCGAAGTCCGGCTCGGCACCAGCGTGAAACAGATCCGCGCCGACGCCGTCACCCTCTCGGACGGCACCGACGTGCCGACCCGCACCGTGGTGTGGACCGCTGGGGTGACAGCAAGCCCGTTGATCGCGGCGACCGCCAGCCGGCACCGGCTCCCGCTGGACAAGGGCAGGCTCAAGGTCGACGCCTTTCTGGCCGTCGCCGGGTGGCAGGACGTGTGGGCGCTCGGTGACGGCGCCGCAGTTCCCGACCTCACCCGACCGGGGCAGGTCACGCCGCCGACCGCCCAGCATGCCCAGCGGCAGGCGAAGACCGCAGCCCGCAACGTGGCCGCCTCACTGGGCGTCGGCCGGCCCGGCCGGTACAGGCACCACGACCTCGGGCTGGTGGTCGACCTGGCCGGCCGGGACGCCGTCGCCCGCCCGCTGCGGATCCCGCTGAGCGGGCTCGCCGCCAAGACGGTGACCCGCGGCTACCACCTGATGGCGCTGCCCTCGACCGGCAACCGGATCAGAGTCGCGGTCGACTGGCTGCTGGACGCGGTGCTGGCGCGCTCGGCAGCCCAGCTCGGCTACATCCCCGAAGGAGCGGTCGCGTTGCCGGCCGCCGAGCACACCAAGCTCTACCAGGCCATGGCGGGCACAGCGGGATCGATGGCCCTACCGCACGGGCAACATCCACCCTCGGCAGCCACCAGCGGCTGAGACCGGGAACTAGCAACTAGCAGGCAACTAGCAGGCCGACAAGCGGCAGCGCGTCGTGCTCAGCCGACGAGGCCCGGACAGAAGGAGACTCACATGCTGCTCGAGGGCAAGACGATGGTCGTGACCGGCGGTAACAGCGGCATCGGAGAGGCGATCGTGCTCGCCGCCGCCAGGGAGGGCGCCATCGTCGTGATCGACTACGTGGTCCACCCGGAGGAGACCAGCGAGGTCATCGCCAGGATCGAAGCCGCCGGTGGCCACGCGGTGGGGGTGCAGGCCGACGTGAGCAAGGTCAGCGACCTGCACCGGATGGTGCAGACAGCCGCTGACACCTACGGCCAGCTCGACGTGCTGGTCAACAACGCCGGCGTTGAGACCCGCACCTCCATCCTCGAAACCACCGAGCAGGACTACGACAAGGTCCTGGACATCAACCTCAAGAGCGCGTTCTTCGGCACCCAGTTCGCCGCCAAACAGTTCATCGCCCAGGGCCACGGCGGGCTGGTCATCAACATCTCCTCGGTGCACGAGGAGTGGCCGATGCCCGGCAACGTCGCCTACTGCGTGTCCAAGGGCGGCACCCGGATGCTCACCCGCACGGCCGGCGTCGAGCTCGGCCCGCACGGTGTGCGAGTGGTCAACGTGGGACCGGGCGCGGTCGCCACCCCGATCAACGCCTCGACGATGAGCGACCCGCAGAAGATGAAGGCTCCGGACGCGGCGATCCCGCTGGGGCGGATGGCACAACCGGAGGAGATCGCCGACGTCGTCGTGTTCCTGGCGTCAGGAAAGTCGGCCTACCTGACGGCAACGACGGTGTTCATCGACGGCGGCATCATGCAGGGCAGCGTCGGCCTCTGAGCAGCCAGCCGGCCGCGGGCGCGCAGGTCCGCCGAAGCGGGTGGGGGCACAGCCGCCGGCAGCGGCGTAGCTGGCGGCCTTTGCGGTGATGGAAAGGACCGGCACGGTGGCACTGGCGATTGAGGACTACGCACTGGTCGGGGACGCGCACGGCGCGGCGCTGATCGGACGGGACGGGTCGGTGGACTGGCTGTGCCTGCCCCGTTTCGACTCCTCGGCGGTGTTCGCTGCGCTGCTCGACACCCCGGCCGCCGGCCGGTGGCTGCTGGCGCCAGCCGCCGGCGGCAGCTCCAGCCGCTGGCGTTACCGCGGCGACAGCCTGGTGCTCGAGACCGACTGGGAGACCCCCTCCGGCCACGCCCGGGTGGTCGACCTGATGCCGCGCAAGGGCGAGGCGAGCGACCTGGTCCGCATCGTGGAGGGCGTGTCGGGCAGCGTGCAGATGCGCACCGAGCTGATCGTCCGGTTCGGCGACGGGAAGATCGTCCCGTGGACGCAGCGGCTCGCCGACGGACGCCGGGTCTACGTTGCCGGCCCCGACGCGCTCTACCTCGACACCCCGGTCGAGCTGGCCGGAGCAGCCCGCACCACCACCGGGACCTTCACCGTGCGCGCCGGGCAGCGAGTCGAGTTCGCGCTGACCTACCAGGCGTCGCACCTGCCCGCCCCGGCACGGCTGGACACCGACCGGGCCGAGCAGGACACCGAGGCGTTCTGGGCGCAGTGGATGCGCGGCTGCACCTACCGCGGGCCCTACGACGACGCCGTGCGCCGCAGCCTGGTGGTGCTCAAGGCACTGACCTACGCCCCGACCGGCGGCATCGTCGCCGCGCCGACAACCAGCCTGCCCGAACAGCTCGGCGGCGCCCGCAACTGGGACTACCGCTACTGCTGGCTGCGTGACGCCACGATCACCCTGCTGGCCCTGCTCGAGGGCGGCTTCACCCAGGAGGCGGTCCAGTGGCGGGGGTGGCTGCTGCGGGCCGTCGCCGGGGACCCGGCCGACCTGCAGATCATGTATGGGGTAGCGGGCGAGAGACGGCTGGACGAGCGGACCTTGCCGTGGCTGTCGGGCTTCCAGGGGGCGGCCCCGGTGCGGGTCGGCAACGCCGCTGTCGACCAGCGTCAGCTCGACGTCTACGGCGAGGTCCTCGACGCGTTGCACCAGGCGCGGGTCGCCGGGGTGCCGCTGATGGACAGCAGCAGCACCGGCGCCTTTGGACGCGGCCCCGGTGCCGACGCCGAGAAGCCGGTGTGGGCCCTGCAGGCCGCGTTGCTGGACTTCCTGGAGACCGGCTGGTCGCAGCCCGACAGCGGCATGTGGGAGATGCGCGGCCCGGCCCGCGACTTCACCGCCAGCAAGGTCATGGCCTGGGTGGCGGTCGACCGGTCGGTGAAGTCAGCCGAGCAGTTCGCCCTGCCGGCACCGCTCGGGCGCTGGCGCGCGCTGCGGGGCACGATTCGCGACGACGTCCTGCGGCGCGGCGTGGACAGCACCCGCGGCTGCTTCACCCAGTCCTACGGCAGCCGCTACATGGACGCCTCCCTGCTGAACATCGCACTCGTGGGTTTCCTGCCGCCCGAGGACCCCCGCATCGTCGCCACCATCGACGCGGTCACCGCCGACCTGTCCACCGAGGCGGGGCTGCTGCTGCGCTACGACCCCCGCGCCAGCAACGACGGCCTGGCCGGCACCGAGGGGGCGTTCCTGGCCTGCACGTTCTGGCTCGCCGAGTGCCAGGCGCTGCTGGGTCGCACCGCCGACGCCACCGCCACCTTCGAGCGGCTGCTCGACCTGCGCACCGACCTGGGCCTTCTGGCCGAGGAGTACGACACCAGCGCCGGCCGGCTGGTGGGCAACTTCCCGCAAGCGTTCAGCCACGTCCCGCTGGTCACGACCGCCGCCGCGATCGGGCGGCCCGCCCGGGAACCCCGCAGCCGGCTCGCCGGGCCGCCGACCCACCTGAACGGCCCGCCCACCTGGACGGCACGTCGAGGGCCTGGCGGGGTCAGCGCAGGACCGCGCCCCAGCTGCTGGTACTCGAGCTGCCCGGCTGCAGCGCGATGACCCCCTCGCCGGTCTGTAAGGCGTTGGGTGGGCAGGTCATCGGCTCGGTGCCCATCCCGCGCCGGCGCCGCGCCGGCGCGAGGGTGTCGGCGGTGTAGATCTCGACGATCGGGTAGGCCTGGTCGATCCAGAGCTCGGCGCTGGTCCCATCCGGTCTTACCAGCCGGGTCCAGGCCTTGCCGGCGTTGTCGCGGGTGAGGTCGGTGAAGGCGTAGTCGACCTGCAGGTCTGCCAGGCGGCGGCCGTCCCGGAAGTCATAGCGGGTGCCCTCTACGGGCTGCCGGCCGGTGGGTAGCTGTCGCTGGTCGTTGGTGGTGATGCGGGTCGCCGCGTCCAGGTGCAGCGTGCAGTCGTCGACCAGGCCGTCGCCGGGGGACAGGTAGGGGTGCTGGCCGCAGCCGTAGGGACATGCCTGCTCGCCGGAGTTGGTCGCGGTGGTGCGCACTTCAAGCCCGTCGTCGCTGAGGGTGTAGTCGACTTCGACGTCGAGGGTGAACGGGTAACCCTCCAGGGGATGCAGCCGGGTGGCCATGGTGACCCGGTCGGGTTCGTGCCGCAGCGGATGCCAGGACCTCCAGCGAAGGAAGCCGTGGATCGCGTTGTTCTTCTCCGGCTCGCTCAGGGCGACCTGGTAGTCGACGCCGCCGAAGGTGTAGCGGCCGCCGGCGAGCCGGTTCGGCCACGGGATCAGCGGTGCGCCGTGCGCACCGTCGCACATCGCCTCGAGCGGGTAGGGCTGCAGGACCGGCTGGCCGTCGACCGTGTACTCGCGGACACCACCGCCGACCTCGACAATGGTGGCGGCGTGGCCGCCTGCGCTGATGCGGAACTGCTTGCCGGAGGGGTGGACGCTCACGGGCTGCTCACCTTCGTCGTTCGGATCGGTGCGGGACGGCAATGCGGCTGGCTTGAGCAGTGAGGCTGGGCTCAGACGAAGACGCTGATGAGCAGCACCCCGAGCAGCCCGACGACGGAGATGATCGTCTCCATCACCGACCAGCTCTTGATGGTCTCGATGACGCTCAGGCCGAAGTACTCCTTCACGAGCCAGAAGCCGGCGTCGTTGACGTGGGAGAAGAACAGCGAACCGCAGCCGACCGCCAGCGCCAGCAGCGCTACACCCGGCCGGGACAGGCCGGCGGCCAGCGGCGTGACGATCCCGGCCGCGGTGATCGTCGCGACGGTGGCCGACCCGGTGGCGAGCCGGATGCCGACAGCGACCAGCCAGCCCAGGAGCAACGGTGACAGGCTTGCTCCCGCTGCCGCATCCGAGATCAGGTTCGCGACGCCGGCGTCGACCAGCGTCTGCTTGAACCCGCCACCGGCGGCGACGATCAGTAGGATCCCCGCGATCGGGGGCAGCGACGCGCCGAGCGAGGCCGACAGCCTCTCGCGATCCAGTCCGGTTCCTACGCCGAGGGCGAGCATGGCGAGGATGACGCCGGCGAGCAGGGCGACGACGGGGTTGCCCACCACGTCGAGGGCCTGACGCGCCGCGCTGCCCTTGGCCAGGGTCAGCTCGGCGATGGCGCGCAGCAGCATGAGGACCACCGGCAGCAGCACCGTCGCGACTGTCGCGCCAAACGTCGGCCGCCGGGTAGCGCCGCGCCGGTGGGCGGCGGCATGGCTTTGCTGCCGGTCCGGGTCGGCGGTGCCTACGCCGGCTCGCGGCGGCTGTCCGGGGCGGTTCCGGTCGCCGGCCCCGCCGGCGGTGACGAGTTCGGGTTCGCGCTCGCGAATGAGGTCGAGCCGGCCTTGGGCGTGCACGTGCCGGCTGATGAAGCTGCCGTACACCGGTCCGGCGAGGATCACGGTGGGGACGGCGACGATCAGCCCGAACAGCAGCGTCAACCCGAGATCGGCTTTGAGGGCGGCGATCGCCACCAGCGGGCCGGGGTGCGGCGGCACGAGCCCGTGCAGCACCGACAGCCCCGCCAGCGCCGGGATGCCGACTTTCATCAGCGGGGCGCCGCTGCGCCGGGCGGCGAGCAGCACGATGGGCACGAGCAGGACGACGCCCACCTCGAAGAACAGCGGGATCCCGACCAGGGCTGCGACGCCGGCCATCGCCCACGGCAGGGCCCGGCCGGGCACCCGGTCGACGACTGTGCCGACGATGCGCTCGGCGCCGCCGGTGTCTGAGAGCAGGCCGCCGATCATCGCGCCCAGTGCGATCAGGATGCCGACGCTGCCGACGGTGGAACCGACGCCGTTGGTGAAGCTGGTGACCGTGGCGCTGGGCCCCAGGCCGGCGACGACGCCCAGGACCGCCGAGCCCAGGATGAGCGCGAGGAAGGGGTGGACCTTCAGCCAGGTGATGAGCACCACGACGGTGGCGATGCCGAGCAGCGCCGCGACGGTCAGCAGGGCGTGGCTGTGGGTCGCGGCCGGTGCGGTTGCGGCGAGCAGGATCATGGAGTGGCTCCTGTGCTTGTCGGGCCGTCCCGGCCCCGCCCACTCAGGGCATCGAGGACGGCGACGGCGACCAGTTGCGGGGCGGCTGCCCCGGAGACTGTCGTGCCGGGTTCGTCCGGTTCCAGCGGCTGGAGTGTCTGGAGCTGACTGGGCAGCAGCGAGGGAGGCATGTAGTGCTCTTTGCGGCGTTGCAACCGGTCGTTGATCAGTGCCGGGTCGGCGGTTACGTGGGCGAACCACACCGATTCGTGCCCGTCGCGCAGCCGGTCGCGGTAGGCGCGCCTGAGCGCCGAGCAGGTGAGCACCGCGCTCTGCCCGGCCTGCTCCCGGAGCCCGATCCAGTCGGCGATCGCCGCTAGCCAGGGCCAGCGCTGCTCGTCGCCGAGCGGGTGGCCGGCCCGCATGGCCGCGATGTTGGCCGGCGGGTGGAAGTCGTCGCCCTCGGCGAAGGCCCACCCGAGGCGGGCCACGAGCTCGGCCGCGACTGTCGTCTTGCCCGAGCCGGACACTCCCATCACGACCACCGTCGTGGTGGGGCTAGTCGTAGCGGGGCTGCGAGCCGGCCTGACGTCCACGGACTCATCCTCTCGGAGGGAGCGGGCCGCCAGCCAGATGACCCGCTCCCCTTGCGCAACAGTTTTCCCGAGGCATATGTTCTCGTCAAGGACGATCGGGT
>JAABUU010004995.1_pt1 | contig 15202 bp, 18 predicted proteins | sample 5559301 | NCBI WGS metagenome assembly JAABUU01 (sample SAMN10711884, study PRJNA513360) | rock metagenome | isolation source: Antarctica rocks | place: Antarctica: Victoria Land, Richard Nunatak white | reverse complement strand
CCTCAGCAAAGAGCTGAATGCACTCTGAGCCATTGCGAAGCTGTTTCCACTTCCTATCAAACCAGGGAGTGTCAGCTATAGGTGCCAGGCCTGCAAAACCGATCCGGGTTAGAACAATACATGGCCGAGAAGCACAAGCAACTTCTCACACAGGTCAGGATGCAATGCATGCCACCCTGAGTCAGTCAGGTCTGTATGCACAGCAAAAATCCGTAGGTGTATCTGCAGATGGCGGACTCTGCTGTGTTCTGGCTTGCGCAACAACAGTCAGCCACAGGGAAGGCATGTTGCTCTTTATAGTGATGCAATGCTTGCCACCCTGTGTCAGTCAGGTCTGTATGCACAGCAAAAATCCGTAGGTGTATCTGCAGATGGCGGACTCTGCTGTGTTCTGGCTTGCGCACAACAACAGTCAGCCACAGGGAAGGCATGTTGCTCTTTATAGTGATGCAATGCTTGCCACCCTGTGTCAGTCAGGTCTGTATGCACAGCAGAAATCTGTAGGTATAACTGCAGGCACAACAGCCTGCTGTTTTCTGGTTTTGCCCTACAGCATTCAGCCACAGGGCAGTTGTTTTGCTCTCCACAGTGCTTGTCTTTCTAAGTGAGTCAGGTCTGTGTGCACAGCAGAAATCCGTAGGTGCAACTGCAGGCACAAAAGCCTGCTGTTTTCTGGTTTTGCACAACAGCAGTCAGCCACAGGGCAGGCACTTTGCTCTCCACAGTGATGCAGTGCATGCCACATTGAGTCAGTCAGGTCTGTATGCACAGCAGAAACCCGTAGGTGTAACTGAAGGCAAAAAAGCCTGCTGTTTTCTGGTTTTGCAATTCATACTGCTGAATTGCACAGCAGCAGTCAGCCTCAGGGCAGGCATTTTGCTCTGCATAGTGATGCAATGCATGACACTCTGACTCAGTCAGGTCTGTATGCACAGCAAAAATCCGTAGGTGTATCTGCAGATGGCGGACTCTGCTGTGTTCTGGCTTGCGCACAACAGTCAGCCACATGGTAGGCATTTTGCTCTTTATAGTGATGCAATGCATGCCACCCTGAGTCAGTCAGGTCTGTATGCACAGCAGAAATCTGTAGGTGCAACTGCAGGCACAAAAGCCTGCTGTTTTCTGGTTTTGCCCAACAGCAGTCAGCCACAGGGCAGGCACTTTGCTCTCCATAGAGATGCAGTGCATGACACTCTGACTCAGTCAGGTCTGTATGCAAAGTAGAACCCCATAGGTGTAGTTGCAGGTATCAAAGGCTGCTGTGTTCTGGCTTGCACAATATCAATCAGCCTCAGGGTAGGCATTTTGCTCTTTTTAGTTGTGCAATGCTTGCCACCCCGTGTCAGTCAGGTCTGTATGCACAGCAGAAATCCGTAGGTATAACTGCAGGCAGAAAAGCCTGCTGTTTTCTGGTTTGCACAACAGCAGTCAGCCACAGGCCAGGCACTTTGCTGTCCACAGGTCTGAAGTGCATGCTCATCTGAGTCAGGTCTGTAAGCACAGCATACACGATAGCTGCAATTGCAGGTATCAAACGCTACTGTGTTCTGATTTGCACTATAGCAGTCAGCCTCAGGGCAGGCGTTTTGCTCTGCATAGTGATGCAATGCATGAGACTCTGACTCAGTCAGGTCTGTACGCACAGCAGAAACCCACAGGTGTAAATGCAGGTGTCAAACTCTGCTGTGTTCTGGTTTGCACTACAGTCAACCTCAGGGTAGGTGCTTTGCTGTCCACCGGTGTGAAGTGCATGCCATAGTTGCACAGGTGCGGCAAAATTTGACTTTCGGTGCGTAGGTGCGCGCCTCGGGGCACTTTAGCCACTATTACCATTAATAAAGCGTATACGTAATTGGTTGTAAGATGCTGTAAACAACCCTAAAGGTGAAGAACTTTTTGTGGCAAGCAGAACCTGCTTGAGTGCAGAGATTGCACAAGGTGTTGCTGAAGACGATGAGTGGCTTGAGGGATGTGGGGACTCTGACTAGGTAATCTATTCTAGATTGCCTGAGTTCCATTGCCTTCCGCGTAGCACTTATGAATTTCAGTATCCTATTCGGGTTTATGCAAGTGGCCTGTTGTACGCTCATGTCAATCCAAGCCAGTAGTGAAGCTGTCAAAGTCATCAAAGTGCAAACAAAAATGTCAAGATCCGCTGTAAAGTTAATGACGTAAAATCTGGTACTGTTGACATGTACCAAATCTCGCCCGTCCGGTGCGCGCACCCGGTGTGGGTGCGTAGGTGCGCCGCACCCGCACCATTGCAACTATGTTGCATGCTCATCTGACTCAGTCATGTCTGTATGCACAGCATACACCCTAGGTGCAATTGCAGGTATCGAAGGCTGCTGTGTTCTGATTTGCACAACAGCAATCAGCCTCAGGGCAGGCTTTTGCTCTGCATAGTGATGCAATGCATGAGACTCTGACTCAGTCAGGTCTGTATGCACAGCAGAAACCCACAGGTTCATTTGCAGATGGCAAACTCTGCTGTGTTCTGGTTTGCACAACATGCATTCTGCCTAACCGATGTTAGCACCAAGCCATGCATTCTGCCCTCTGCAGCTTGTAAACAGCCTGGCTTGCCACTACAACTACAACTATGGGTTTCTGCATCCAATACAGCAGCGGCTTTATTCAATACTCATGTACAGTTGTGGAGCCTAGGTGTATTTTCAGTGACAAGAAAGGCTGTTACTAGCTTGCCATGCAGAGCAGCACTGCTGCAGAAGGCATGCCAGGGTCCTAGGCTTGATTGCTGGGCAACAGTGCTGGGTTACATGATATAAAGTGCAACATGATATAAAGTGCAAAACCTTCTAGGTGTATTTGCAGTGACAAGTCTTGTGCCTGGAACAGACGTGTCTGTGATTGCAACTACACCTAGGAGGTGTTGCAGTGCATACAGCTCAGATGCAACCTGACACTGTTAAAGAGCATAGTGTCATTCAGCTCCACAGTGGACGCACGCACGGCAATGCAACATTACTGGTCTCACCGGTGAGACGTCAGCTTTGCTGTTGTGACCGGGAGCGATGCCTCGCCACGCCGTGCTGTCCAGCCCAGTTTGAAGCGGGTACGACCCTGTCACCAGCTTCAGCTCTGTGCTTAATCCATACATACGCCTCGCGCGGCTCCTGTCTACATTTGAAGCTGTGCTGCTGGCTGCTGTCAGGGTCTGTTGTGAGCCTCTGTGGAACCAGCCAGCTACAAAGCTGAGCCATAACATCCACTGCAGAGCTGCGCTAGCCACTTCTGTATGCATCCGCAAGCCAAGGGTCACGGGCGGGAACAAGGCGCAGAAACGCTGTCTGTAACAGACAGTCTGTTGCATCTGCAAAAAAGTCAAAGTTTTGAGGATAGGGCGCTAAACCGCCCGTCTGAGACCCGCCCCGCTGCTTGAGGAAGAAGAACACCACATCCTTGTCATAGCTTCACACTTCGCTTGTCTGGGACGTACTGATGAGCTCCAGGCCCGATTTCGGGTGCAATTCTCTGCCCTTCCTGTCCGGCCTGCCCCATTACCAGCAAGTGGGAACAATACGGCTACAGTGCTGTCAGCAACGTGGTGATCCTGTTGCTTTCGCTCTTGTCCACTAGGGACGGTCGAGGGTACTGCCGAAGCTTTTGTGCCTTTTGTATCTGGCCTTTCAAGCGCGTGCTGCGTCTGATTTTCGGCACACAGCCAGCAGACATCAGTCAACCCAGCCTCGGCGACTCCTTGAGGCCAGCGAGCGAACGATCTCTGGTGCTTTCCTTGGACCCGCAAACAGCAGACACTGTCACGACGCCTGAACCCTTAGCTGACGTGATTGTAATACCGGCACAAAGCCAGCTTCAGAACGAAGAAGCAACGCAGACCCAGCTACAGAACGAGGAAGCAGACCAGCAGCCAACAACTGCTTCTAGCACAGCCCGTCAGAGTACTCAAGATGCAACGCCGCAACCACAAGACCAAGACTCTGAAAGAGGAGACCAAACAGTTGATTGAACCTCCCCCTGCCAGACTGTTTGCCATCGTTTCAATCAAGACTCGGCAGCCTGAAGCATCAGGTCTCTTTGCTCAGTTTGCCACAGCTGCTCGCGCAAAGGTGCAAGAGCTCAGCTTGTGGACACTAGTCAGGACACTGTTTGGAAGAGACTTGGGCGTCACTTCTCCCTTAATCACTGTGTATGGCGATCTCCCACCAACAGTTCGATCTATATTTCTTGTCCCACAAGTACCTCTGCTTTCAAACCTCCTTGTGGCAGCCAAAGACTTCATGCAAGGCTGTGCACAATTGGACATACTGCTGGTCCAGCTGCAGATTGGGCGTTCAGCTGTGTTAGACGCCAATGGTATGTGTAACATGACTGTCAGACCTGTGTGAGAAGTTGCTTGTGCTTCTTGGCCATGTATTGTTCTAACCCGGATCGGTTTTGCAGGCCTGGCACCTATAGCTGACACTCCCTGGTTTGATAGGAAGTGGAAACAGCTTCGCAATGGCTCAGAGTGCATTCAGCTCTTTGCTGAGGTTGTACCTGGTCTGACAAGGGTGCATGCACTTGTCTCAAGGGCTGATTTCACTGCAGAGGCAATGTGTATGTCTCTGTCAACAGGACAAACGTTTGATCAACTGCTGATTCAGGTGAGCGCTTTGCATGTGTTGCTTGTGCCTGGAGCAGTCATTCACAGTCTTAAGGTTTCTGATGCTGTCTGTCTTTTTTCCCCAGGTGAAGTCTGACTTTGGTATGAATCAGACCTCCCTGGAGCAGTACACGTCAGGATGTTGCATCAACGTGCCAGATGATGGGATGGTCTTTATGATTTTGCTTTCCACACAGGTTGGCAATAGGACAATGTTCAACCTTCTGACATGAAGGACCCAGTGTAGCTTCATTTGTGTGCATAGCATTGACCACACATATATTCTGCAGTGCTTGGAGCCACCTCTCAAGCTTCTCTTTATACAACGCCTAAACAGCGTCATGTTTTCCTTCCTTTTCCTGCTGAAGCATGTCTGGCATCCATGACTGTCGTGAGCCCACAAGCACGACTTGGCTGTACCATGTTCCAATAAGGCATGCAACAGATAATCCGTAGGGGCTACTTTGTCATCAACTGGTCACTATTGATATGACCATCAATATCATGGTCAATTGATATGATGCTGATAGGCAAGGAGTTGCGTGGGCGCCATGCTGCAGTTTTGGACAGGCACACTGCATGGTAGTTGCTCATACTCTGACTCTCAGAAGTCTTCGAAACTTTCAAATTGAAAGCAGTGCAGCAGTCCTGATACTACTCCATTTAAGCTTTTCTGTGATGTGCATTGCTGTGTTGCATCCAGTCCGATGCTGTGTGGTGCACTGCAATGCTCCAAATGCTTTGCAACATAACAAACGGATCTGTCGCATGCTATGCTTTACTGCATTGCAGTGACTTACAATGTTGTGCAGCTTTCTGCTGCTGGTCTGCTGCTTTGACGCACTGCATTGCTGGCACTACAGTACTTAGCTGATTGTGTGGCACTGCAATGCTCCCTGTGCTTTGCCTCACGGCATTGCTTTTGTCGCTGTGCTGTCCTGCAAGTACCATGTCGCGCTTCAGGCACATGGCTCTGTTGCAGCGCAGAGACTGCTATTGGCTGTGGCAGCTATCTGCCCTGTTAGACGTCGTCAAGCAGCTCTGATCTGAGTCATATGCAAGGACTGAAAAGTTGAGGTGAGGCTATGCCTTCATTACAAAACTCTAAAAGAAGTTGAACAGCCGTTTGCAAAGAGATGAACACCTGCAGACCTGGTATTGAGCAGAGAGGTATTGGGCCTGCACTAGCTATCGCCTACAAGCGACTCTCGCTGCCCAACCTCGTTTGTCGCGCCAAGGTCTGGGCTCCACCAGTGTACAGGCCATATCATTTGTCATCGGCTGTAGGCACCAAGGTCCCGGAGGAACGTCGCGCAACAGCGCCAGCGCAGAGTGAGTGTCACATACAGAGCAGGCAGGTACTCGCGTCGAGGCCCTGTCCGCCTCGCGTCGACACAGACTGACGCGACCTGGCTCGCGTGCATGATCCAGAAGTGGCAATGTATAGACAAACGTAAGCCGTTCTGAATGGCGGAACTTGCTATGTGTAGCGAATCCCCTCAGGCACCTGATACTGCAAAGAGATGCTGAAAATCTTGTAGACCGCGCTCACCAAAGCCAGCCGTGAACATCATTGATGTGATATGATGTTCAGCAACACACAAATCCCTCTTCTTACATGCTGGAATGGCATGCATCAATGCACATGCGAAAAGCAGCATACATATACCAAATACAGCATGCATATGCGAAATGCAGTGGCACTACAAAACACGTACGCAAACAGCTTATTCCTGCAATTTGCAGGCTTTGACAGGCTGAAATTGGGAATGCGTTTATGCACATGCCAGATGCAGCATTCAAGCAATGTTAATGCTGTCATGAGACTCGGCACGATCTTGCGTGAGGTGATAAACTTAATTCGTGCATTCTGATTGATTATGTATTTGCAATTTGCACCATAGGTTTCTAGGTTCAACGGATTAGGCGGAATCGATTTCACTAATTCCGCACCTTGCGGATTCAGGGCGGCATTAATGCGCCAAATCGCAGGACCCCTGTGAACTGCGGAACCGATTAAGGCGGAACAATTAGTGGCGGATTGCATAGGTTCCGCTCCGTACCCTGAGACATAGAACCCCGGCGTGTCGCGTTGACGCGAGCTTGTGCCACCCCTCAAGTCAGCTATAGCGTTAGCTGCTATTGAGTTACCGGCTAGCCAACCAGCGGCCTCTCGTAAGATATAAATAGGTTACAAGTTTGGTAGTCGAGCACACAGCAAACACAGCGGTCCGCCTGTAAATACACTCTGTGTCACCTGAAGCAAGTCTTGCACAGTCTTGCTCAACATTTTGCTTCGCACCTGTACTCCCGAATTGAGCAGGTGGTGTGGGTGTGGGTGTGGGTGTGGATGTGGGTCACCTTACCCGGCTTACCCTTCTTTCCAACTTTTCTGCTTGCTCCTCAGAAACTTGTTAGCTCTGAGCAATAAATGGCTTTTCCTAGGAATGACAGTGAAACTGGGAAAGCTGAGTAAGCTGGGAAACCCAGTACTACAGACAGTCAATCCCAATCAGCTTTTTGCACAACCTTTTTGATGGCATGAACTCCAGCATGACGCGGGTTAATGATTTGGATGGTAACTGCATAGAAAAATGACTTTACCCAATTGGTTCTTGGGCAGCCTTACAGCACTGTTGCATAATGTCTTGGACAAAAATCTGGCTGTAAACAGATGTGCTGTGTTTGATTATTGTGCAATGGCAAAGAGCTGCTTCTACCTCAGTGATGCTCTCGGATGTCTTGTAGGCTATCTGGTCCAGATTGTTAGCTAGGTCTCTGAGATCGCTGACTACCCAACCGTAACTGGTAGTAGGTATGGTGCCAGGCATTCCCTTGGTAAGTAGGAGCGAAGAGACAAAGGTTTATGATGTCCAACAACGATCAAATGGCTACTTTACCCTCTGTAGATAGGGTATTCAGGCTCGTCGTGTAACGTTCAGCGGTATTCCAGAGATAGCCGTGTAAGACACACACGAGGTTTGGTTCACAGTCCAGCAGCAGGGGCTTAACCCAGCTTGCCAGGAATCTGGACAAGCTAGGCCCGCTGCACGTATCATAACCATCAGTCATGACATGTAGCAGCGGAAGATATCCATACAGGCCTTACACCGTAAGGCACAGTATTACACAGTCAAGGATGTTACAACTCCTCCCCACTTAAGTGCTGAACTTCCATGGTCAGCTAGCATAAGTGTTCATGGGATGACTGTTAGATACCACAACATGGCACAAGGCCAATGACAGCTCACTCAGCAGAGCACAGACTTTTAGTCTACACTTCAATGCTTTGTAAGGCTCCACTCAGCAGAAGATAGGTGATCAGTCCATCTAACGCCTTGTAAGACATCCAACACGGCTGCCCTGCATTCAGTGCCTTCAACCACACAGGTGTATACAAGCACAGATGCACACAGGCATCATTACACCACCCACATAGGTACAGCTCACCATTCCTCAATGAGGTAGCTAATCTCATAGGCAGCAAAACTCATCCGCACGGATCGGCATAGAGCATGCTATTCATAAGTTGGCAAAGCCAACATCAAGGTGCTGACAATCAGCTTAGCACAGCACAAAACCATACACGTCACATGCCGTTCCTTGGCACCAGTGCATATTCAATCAATCGAGTGATGCAGCCCAGTCCAAGCACTACTAAGCAGCATGATAGCTACTTGTGACAGGTTTCTGGCCAGAAATCATTGTACCAACATCACAGATGATGGCCAAAGCTGTGCAATCAGTGTGCAATAGACAAGACGAAGGCTAAACAGTCTGCTTCGCTTGCTGCGCAGTGTGCTGCTCACGTGACGCAACATAGTCCTAGTAATCTTGCACCAGAGTTGGGTCATGAATGTTTGCTTCAGGTTCCCACGAGTCATTCGCAGGGTCATAACCTTCCCATCGTACCAAGAACTCTTTCATGTTCTTGCGTCTGCCAGTGTGGTGATTCAGTATCTTTTCAACTGTGAATACAGTTTCCCCATTCAAGAGGACCCTAGGTGGAGGTGGCTGCAAACGCCCATCCTCACGCCAAGGCTGTAACAATGATACATGGAACACAGGCCACATTGTCATTGAGGCAGGCAAATCAATACGATAAGCAACAGGACCAACCCTTTCTAACACCTTGTAGGGACCAACCCATCTAGGCATTAGTTTAGGAGTGCCACGGCTTTTCCAACGCACATTTCTAGTGTTCAGGAGAAGCATCTCACCAACATCATAGGTGACATCACGGCGCCCCTTATCAGCATAGGCCTTCTGGCTTTGCTGTGCGCGCTCAGTACCATATTGCATGTTCTCAGTGAACTCAACTGCAGCAGGCACATGAGAGTGAGTTTGCAGACTTAGAAAGTTCAAAGGATGTTGGCCATGATTCAACATGAAAGGTGTCTCCTGTGCCAAGCATCATTGATAGTTAACTCAGCCATATCCAAATGCTCATCCCAATCATCATGAGTAGGACTGACATATTGCCTCAACATTTCCTTCAAAATCCTGTTGGTAAGTTCAGTTTGACTATCAGTTTGAGGGTGATATGCAGTTGACATGGCTTGCTTAATGTTAAGCATGCGGCATACTTCTTTCATGAAGCGACTGGTAAAGCGACCGTCACGGTCACTCACAATCTCATAAGGAAGGCCATGCAACCTAATGACCTCATGCCTGCACATCTTGGCAAAGGCCTGAGTCCCAATGGAAGTCTTGCATGCGGCAAGATGAACCATTTTAGTCAGCCTGTCAACAAACACGACAATGGCAGTCTTACCAGAGGAGGTCTCTGGCATAGCAGTGATCAGATCCATACTAACACTACCCCACTTCCTTGTAGGCACAGGCAGCGGTTACAACATACCAGCAGGTTTCTGGTTAGTGACTTATTGCGCTGACAGCATGGACATGTGTGCACATAGTGCTCAACATCGTCTTTCAGAGACGGCCAGGTATACAACAACTCAATAGCTTTCCTGGTCTTTTTGACACCAGTGTGTCCATGCCATGGTGAGTCATGCATGTCACACATGACAAATTGCCTCAGAGCATCAGCATTGGGATTCACCAATCTATGACCAGGTGCCCACCATAAGCCATGCTTGATGGTGTACTGACTGGTGTATGACTCATCCTTGAGCAAAGATCCTTAGCATAGGCAGCAGCACATCTCTGCTGGAGATCAGCAGGTCAGACACAGGTTCAAATTCCTGTGCAGTCATGTCAGAGTCTGATGTTAGTAATTCAGATTCACTGTTAACAGGAGCAGGCTTGCTTACCTTGCTACGCCTAGTAACAGCAACAGAACCCATCACCTTAGTAGGCAAAGGCTCACAGACCTTCAAGCCACCAGTAGACTCAATCCAGCAAAAGGTCAGCTGCTGCCTGGGCCCTTCACAATGCACGGCACAACACCTACACAAAGACTCAGGGCCAGCAACAGGCAACATAGCACCTACAACACCAGGACTCCTGCTCAGAGGATCAGCAACATTGTTTTTGCCTGGTCTGTACAACCACTTGTAGGTGAACATCTGCAGGTACTCAGACCATCTTGTTTGCCTCCTAGACAGCACTGTCTGGGTTTGCAAATAATTCAGAGGGTTGTGGTCAGTCACAACAGTAAGCATATCAGCGTTCACCCCCTCCAAATAGCAGCGTCATGCCCGCATGGCATGGACCACAGCCAAGAGCTCCTGCTCACCCACACCATAGTTACGCTCAGCAGCGTTGAACTGTCGACACAAGAAGGCAATGGGGCGACCCTGTTGCAGCAAGGCAGCACCAACACCAAAACCACAAGCGTCTGCAATTAGCTCAAAAGGCTTTTCATAGTCAGGCATGACAAGCACAGGGGCAGTGGTGAGGGCAAGCTTCACACCATCAAAGGCAGCTTGACAATCTGCAGACCACACAAAAGGCACATCCTTACGCAGCAAATTGGTCAGTGACCCAACCAAATTAGCATAACCCTGGACAAATCTACGGAAGTAGTTAGTCAGCCCTAGAAAGGAGCGCAGCTCAGATATATTCTGGGGCACAGCCCAGTCCCTGACCACAGCGGTCTTCTTGGGATCAACCTTGATTCCATCAGAGCCAACAACGTGACCAAGGAACTCAAGCTCAGGCTGATTGAATGAACATTTTGCACTCTTTGCATACAGATCATGATCACGCAAGCGCTGCAGCACAAGCTGCAAATGCTGAACATGCTCCTCAGGAGACTTGCTAAACACCAAAATGTCATCCAAGTACACAAGCACAAACTTGCCAATGTACGGCCTAAAGATGTCATTCATCACAGCTTGAAAGGTTGCAGGTGCATTAGTGAGGCCAAAGCTCAGCACCTTGAATTCATAGTGCCCAAAAGGAGTGGAGAAGGCAGTCTTTGGCACATCCTCCGGCGATATCCGAATTTGATGATAACCACTGGTCAAGTCCAGCGAGGAAAAGACCCTAGAACCCTGCAGTTGGTCCAGCAAGTCATCAACTCTTGGCAAGGGATATTTGTTTTTCACAGTCAGTTTGTTCAACGTACGATACTCAACACACATGCGCAACGAGCCATCCTTTTTTTGAATGAACAGGATAGGAGAGGAGTACGGTGAAGTACTAGGCACAACATGACCACGTGCAATGAGGTTAGCAATCTGGGACTTGGCTTCAGCCAGCTCCCTAGGACTTAGCCTATAAGCATGCCGAAACGGAGGCTTGGCGCCAGACTCTGTAGGAATGGTATGCCCAATGTTGCGCTCAGGAGGTAGCCCATCAGGTAGGGTTTCAGGAAACCTGTCCTCATAATCACGCAACAAAGCATCTAACACAGAACCAGACATCAACTGGGACTGATCAGTGTTGCTGTCACTCACAGCAGCACAAGATGCATCAGCAGTAGGCTGTGCATCAGTATACACAGCCAAAAAGGCGTGACAGCCATGGGCCAATGCCCGACTAGCCTGCACAGCAGTTTCAGGAGCAGCATATGCACCAGGAACGGCCCGCACAGGTGTCTCAGAGTCACTGTCAGGACCTGGAACTATCGTGAATCTTTGACTACCCTTGGTAAGCACACAGCATTTGTGCCCCTAAGACAAAGTAGCAGAATACTTGCTCAGCCAGTCCTCACCCAGAAGGACCTTATAGGCATCAGCAAGCTCAACAACATGACACGACAGATCAGCAGAAAACTGCTGCAACTTGAGGCATACCTTGCAAGTGCCAATAGAGGTATGTACCACACCATCAGCCACAGAAATTCGCAAAGGCTCCCCCACACAAGGCTCCACAGTGATGCCCATCCTCCGAGCATACAAAGCAGACATGAGTGTGTTAGTACAGCAAGAATCCATCAACACAGCAACTGGTGCACCAGACACAGAAGCTTCAAAGTGCATGGTGAGACCAAGGGCACCAATGGCAGCACATACACTGTCAGTGACAACAGGTGAGACATAATACACCTGCACTGCATGTTTGCCCAAAATATCATCATCAGCAGGAGCAAACAAGTCATCACTACACGGGTAATCCTTAAGCAATTGTGCATTGCGCAAATACTTACGCCACACCAGGCTGCTTAGGCAGCACAACTACCGCAGAAGTGCTGGCCGTCTTGTGAGCATGCAAATGCCGAAGACAAGCAAACAGATCAGCACATGCCGGATGCAACAGAAAACGCCGATCAACAAGATCAGTCATTCCAAGGAAAACAGAAAGTGGGCTAGCTGTAGGGACAGTGTCAGTTATTACAGTATCATCATTACCGTCAGCAAGACGGCTCATTAAAATAGTATCACACTCACAATCTGACAGAACTATGGTGGACAATTTGTGTTCAAACAAGGTTGACAATACCTCAATCTCTTTCAGCAGAGCATCACGACTGTTCACCAACATATCAGTGTTCACAGCTACAACATGACAAACCCCAGGCCCACTAGGCAAAGGCTGATCTATGCTTTTGGGGCCTTGGCAAATTCAACAGGCATGGAAGCCTTGGGCAGACCGTTCTTCTTTCTGGCAGTCAGGCGAGGAGTGTCCCACTACACAGCAGTGGTAGCATCTGTTAAGGGACGCCAACCATGCCTTCTCCGCATCAGTGCGGAAAGGCACCCTCTTGCCATCATGGCCAGATCTAGAAGCAGCACCATTGCCACCTTTGTGCTTCTGCTTCTTCTCTTTGCGCTGGCCGTTGCCATTGCTAGGTGCAGCCCCATCAAGAGAGCGCTTGCGGCCATTGCCAGCAGCCCAAACAGCTGCAGCTGCCCCCATCGGGAAATCCAGCAGACTGCATCACAGCATGTGACATGAGTGCATCAACACTCATCCACTTGCCATTGGCACCAAGGCCATTGTAACAGTTCTCAGGTCATACTGCTATTAAACTATTGAGTGAGTTCCAGATAAGTCGTGTGTAGTTCACACAGCGGTTTCGGGTCATGTAAGTGAACAGACTGACGGCTTTCCGTCAGTCTTCTTGACCTGAGGAATCCCAAGCTCATGATAGCCATATAGGAGACTCAACTCACTAGAGCCCATTATCTTAAATAGCCTCTAGTCTGTTACATTCCTCCCCACTTAGTATCAACGTCCTCGTTGTCAATACTCCTGAGTGTGGCGGGCTGGAATGCTTCAGTGTGGGATTATGCTACGCATAGCACACATGACCCACACCTAGATCTAACACGACTGTTCACTTGTGGTACCAGGCCTTGAGCGTGCATGCTGGATGTAAACATGCGCAATCATGTTTTGTCTGGCCAGACTACTTGCGCTTGCGCTGCTTACTTTTCCATGACACCTTGTCATGGACTGAAGCCATGCCTTGCACTGACTTCCAGTACGTGTAACTGTCGCATGACAGTTCTGCATGTTCTTTTCGGGTTCCCAAGTGTGGTGTTCTGGCCCATAGCCAGTCCATTTCACAAGGTACTCTCGGGTTGTGCCCAATCGAACCCAGGACCTTTTCCTGGCTAGTCAAACCTCTTTAGCACACTGGACTTTGCGCTAAAAGTTCGACTCTAGATGTCCATGGGACCATTTCCTAGATCTAGAACGTAACTCTGTTACACTACCATTTCCAGACTCAGGCAGCAGCAGCTCAAGCTTACTAGAGCTCGTACGCATGGATGTCTGTGGCCCCCTTCAAGTCAAGTCAACTGGAGGTGCAAGGTACCTACCAACCTTCGTTGATGAGTACTCAAGACTGTGCCATGTGGTGCCATTGGGACACAAGTCAGAAGCAGCACAGGCAGTCAGAGCAACCATCAACTTATGGGAAACTCAGACTGGCAACTGCTTGAAGGCAGTTCGCACAGACAGAGGCGCTGAGTACGTCAACTCAGAGCTGGAGACCTACTTCAGTGACAAGGGTGTGATCCACAATACCACAGCACCCTACACACCAGAGCAGAACGGAGTGGCAGAGCGCTTCAACCGCACATTGATGGAAATGGTGAGAGCCATGCTGCTTGATGCCAAGTTTGGAAGTGAGCACTGGGCAGATGCAGCCACCTATGTCAAGAACAGGAGTCCATCCGGTCACAGCAGCCAGACACCGTGGGAGCTCTTCTTTGGCAGGAAACCAGACGTCTCAGGCATGCGAGTGTTTGGGTCCAAGACATACGTGCATGTGCCAAAACAGCTCAGGCGCAAGCTGGATCCACTCAGCACAGCAGGCATCTTCGTTGGATATGAGCCCAACTCCAAGGCCTACAGAGTGCTAATGAACAGCGGCAAGGTGCAGATATCAAGAGATGTCATCTTCCTCGAGAGGGTCCCATCAGCAGCCAACAAAGCAGCTGCCACAGAAGCTGAACAGGCCAACAACAAGGTCAGCGCCAGAGTACCTGACCGTCCAATCACTGTGCAAGAAGACAACAGTGAAGCAGACAGCACAGGCATTGATCTGGGCCCCACATACTCCACTGACTCAGAAGCTGAGGAAGAAGCTACTCAGGCAGCCACTGAGGAAGCTGAGCCAGCAGCTGAGGATACAGCTGCCACCTCAGCTCAGGAGACTCAGCAGTCACGCTTTCCTCAGAGGGAGAGGAAGCAGCCTAAACAGATCTACAAAGCCCAGGCAGCAATGGCAACTGAGCTTGAGGAGCCTCAGACCTATGCAGAAGCAATTCGGGCTCCAGATGCACCTCAGTGGAAGCTTGCAATGGATGAAGAAATGACATCCTTGCGAGAGAACAGCACATGGACCTTGGAGCAGCAGCCTACATGTTTTCAATCTGTCTTTGCCACAGTGCAATGCAGGGCATCCTGACTCAAAATACATGGCTGTTTGTGTGACCAGCCTGGCACGCGAATAGTGCTTGCGAGAAATGGACTCCGCGAGTATCTAGGTGACGAGCTAGTTTCTGCTGTACACATGTGAGGCAGTATCGCGTCAGATATATGTGACAGTCAAGAACCACTGCTGGGTCTTGAGCCACTTGCTGCACTGAGCAACTCATTAAACGTTGGCATGTTAACGGCTGCTGCTGCTTACGTAGGGGCAGGCAGCAGGCACAAAAAGCTGCACAGCTGTCCATGACTGTGTAATGATGTTACCCAAATTCAGCGAACAAT
>JAABUU010004989.1_pt1 | contig 15215 bp, 12 predicted proteins | sample 5559301 | NCBI WGS metagenome assembly JAABUU01 (sample SAMN10711884, study PRJNA513360) | rock metagenome | isolation source: Antarctica rocks | place: Antarctica: Victoria Land, Richard Nunatak white | reverse complement strand
TGGCCCGCCGTCACGGGGTCGACGTGCTCAGCGCCGCCCTCGGCGATCCCACCCAGTCAGCCCGCGATGCAGACTCTCTGGCGCTCCTGCGCTACGGCCTGGCCGCGTTTGCGCGAATCACGGTGGTGCACGCTGGGCAGGTGCTCGCCCGCCCGCGGTTGAGCTACCGGGGCTCGGCGCGCACGGCGCTGGTGGCCAGTCGCGGGCTGGCAGAGGTGCTGCGCCGCGGAGCACGCCCGACGATCTCGCTGTCGGGGGTGCCCTCATCGTTGAGTGGACCCGTGGCGGCGGGTCATCCCGAGGGAGTGGTTATCGTGCGCGACGCAGGTCGGGAGCTCGCCCGCGCGGCCCTGGTCACCCAGCGGGCGGTTGCGGGCGCCACCCTGGGCCAGCGGCTGCGTGACTTCCTGTCGCGCGCCGTCACGCTGGTGCTGCTGGCGGCGCTCGTGGGGTGTAGCCTGCTGCTCGTGCTCCTACGGCGGCGCGCCACGCGCCGCCGCCTCGAGGGTCCGCCGGCGCGCCGGCGCACCCGAGAGCCGATCGCATGATCATCACCGTCACCCTCAACGCGGCGATCGACAAGTCGCTGTCGGTGCCGAGCTTTCGGCTCGGGCGCCGCCACCGTACCGTCGAGCAGCACACCATGGCGGGGGGCAAGGGCGTGAACATCGCCCGTACCCTGAAGACGCTCGGCCAGCCGGTGATCGCCACCGGCTTCGCGGGCGGCCCGACGGGGACCCAGATCGTCGAGCTGCTCACCGAGGAGTCGATCCTCAGCGACTTCGTGCGCATCCGCGAGGAGTCGCGCACCAACACGTCGGTCCTCGATCCCACCAACGGCGGCCAGACGGAGATCAACCAACGCGGCCCGGTCATCTCCGCCCAGGAGGTCGAGCTCTTCCGTGACAAGCTGCTCTACCTGGCGCGCGGCGCGGCCATCGTGGTGTTCGCCGGCTCGCTGCCGCGCAGCGTCGACTCAGACATCTACGCCAATCTCATCCGTGAGCTGCACAAGCTTGACGTGACCACCGTCTTGGACACCGACGGCGATCCCCTGCGCCACGGCGTGCGCGCCGAGCCCAGCGTGGTGTCTCCCAACGTCCTGGAGGCCGAGGAGCTCGTGGGCCATGAGTTCAACGACGACTCCGATCGCGGTGTGGCCGTGCACGAGATGGTGGCCCTCGGTGCACGTGAGGCGATCATGACCGTGGAGGACGGATGCTTCGCGCAGATAGTCGTCGACGGGGCCCCGCGCATGCACCGGGTGTCCATCGAGCCGCGCGAGCCCGTTGCCGCGGTGGGCTCAGGCGACGCGTTCCTGGCCGGTTACGTCGCCGCCCGCTACGGCGGCAGCCCGGCAGAGGAGTGCCTGCGCTTCGGGGTGGCCTGTGGGGCGGAGTCCACCCGTCGTCTGGGAGCGGGGCTGATCGACCCTCGTGAGGTCCAGCGCCTGATGGGCGAGGTGGCCATCGACCCAGTCGCCCTGCCCGCCTCTACGGTCGGCTAGTCCCGCCAGCGCCCACGGTCGGCCAGTCCTGCCCGCCCGGGCGGTCGGCTGATAGCCCTGCTCGACGCGACCGACGCCGGGCTCGGCTCGATACGGGTTGGCCCGACACGGGTTAGCTTGAGGGCTTGCCCCGATTCATAAAGCGGCGCTCGTTGCGAAGTTGACGGCCAGGAGGTCAGACCGCGCGCTGATATCGTCAAATTGGCTCTGTCACTCGGCTCCTCGGGTTGACTGGGGGAGTGCTCTCTGCCTCGTCGTGGCCCTCTGAGCGGGGCCCTTTCGTCCGCCCCGACACTTAGGATCGCGCCATGGAAGTTGAGATCGGACGCGGCAAGAAGGCCCGCCGTGCGTACGGATTTGACGACGTCGCCATCGTGCCATCCCGGCGCACCCGCGATCCTGACGATGTCGACATATCCTGGAAGCTCGGCGACTACCGCTTCGAGCTGCCGCTGCTCGCTTCGGCCATGGACGGCGTCGTCTCGCCGCGCACGGCCGGGATCGTGGGGCGCCTCGGAGGCGTCGCGGTACTCAACCTGGAGGGCATCTTCACTCGCTATGAGGATGCCGAGGAGCAGCTCGAGCGCATCGCCGAGCTACCTCCGCAGCAGGCCACGCGCGAGATGCAGGAGATCTACCGCGCCCCGGTGCAGCCCGAGCTCATCGTCCAGCGCATCCGTGAGATCAAGGAGCAGGGCGTGGTCAGCGCCGCCTCTCTGACCCCTCAGCGCGTGCGCCAGCATTTCGGGACTGCCCTGGAGGCCGGACTGGACATTCTCGTCATCCAGGGCACGGTCGTCTCTGGCGAGCACGTCTCATCGGTGTCTGAGGCGCTGAACCTCAAGGAGTTCATCCCCGAGCTCGACGTGCCCGTCGTTGTCGGCGGCTGTGCCTCCTACCACACCGGCCTGCACCTGATGCGCACCGGTGCCGCCGGGGTGCTGGTCGGGGTTGGCCCTGGCGCGGCCTGCACCACCCGTGGCGTCCTGGGCATCGGCGTTCCCCAGGCCACCGCCATCGCCGACGTGGCGGCGGCGCGCTCGACGCACATGCTCGAGACCGGCGACTACGTGCAGGTCATCGCCGACGGTGGGATGCGCAACGGTGGCGACGTGGCCAAGGCCATCGCCTGCGGAGCCGACGCCATCATGATCGGCTCGCCGCTGGCCCGGGCCTATGAGGCACCGGGCCGAGGCTTTCACTGGGGCATGGCCACCTTCCATCCCAGCCTCCCTCGGGGCGCCCGGGTGTCCACCACCCAGAACGGCACCCTGGAGGAGATCCTCACCGGGCCGGCTCGCGAGAACGACGGTACGTTCAACCTGATGGGAGCGCTGCGCACCTCGATGGCCACCTGTGGATATAAGGACCTCGCCGAGTTCAACCGCGCTGAGCTCATGGTCGCACCTGCCCTGCAGACCGAGGGCAAGCAGCTCCAGCGTGAGCAGAGCGTGGGCATGGGCGCCAACGGAAAGGCCGCCGTCCTCGTCAATGACTAGTGCGCCCGGAGTGGTCACGGCTGCCACCGCGGCCAGCGACGTGCTCGAGCCCGAGCGTGCCACCCCGCGCCCGCGCACCACCACCGAGGAGGTGCTGGTCCTCGACTACGGTGGTCAATACTCCCAGCTCATCGCGCGGCGCATCCGCGAGTGTGGGGTGTTCTCTGAGCTTCTGCCCCATCACGTGGGAGTTCAGGAGGTGCGCCGCCGCCGGCCTCGCGGCATCATTCTGTCGGGTGGGCCGGCCTCCGTACATACTCCCGGCGCTCCCCGCCTGGATCGTGCCCTGCTCGATCTCGGCGTCCCCGTGCTGGGCATCTGCTACGGAATGCAGCTTCTGGCCAGCGAGCTGGGCGGCCGGGTGGAGGGCGCCGAGGTGGGTGAGTTCGGCCGGTCTGAGCTCACCGTCACCGAGCCTGGAGGCCTGCTGGCCGGGCTGCCGGCGACCCAGACGTGCTGGATGTCTCATCGCGACACCGTCTATGAGCCACCCCCCGGCTTTCGCGCGCTGGCCTCCTCCACGGGCTCTCCGGTGGCGGCGCTCGAGAGCCCCGAGCGTGGGGTGTACGGGATCCAGTTTCACCCCGAGGTGGCCCACACCCCCCACGGATCGGAGATCCTCAAGACGTTTCTGTACGACGTGTGCGGGTGTGAGTCGACGTGGTCGCCGGCCTCGATTGTCGAAGATCAGATAGAGCGCATCCGCGCTCAGGTGGGAGACGGATCGGTCATCTGCGGCCTGTCGGGTGGTGTCGACTCCTCGGTTGCCGCCCTGCTTGTGCATCGAGCCATCGGCGATCAGCTGACCTGCGTGTTCGTCGATCACGGACTGATGCGCAAGAACGAGGGCGAGCAGGTCATCCATGCCTTCCGTGACACCTTCAAGGTCCCGCTGGTCGCCGTAGACGCCGAGGAGCGCTTCCTGGAGCGCCTGCGCGGTGTCACCGATCCCGAGACCAAGCGCAAGCGCATCGGTGAGGAGTTCATCCGCGTCTTCGAGGAGGAGGCCTCCGCGCTGGCCGGCACCGCCACCTCCGGCGGCGCCGACGCGGGCGTGCCCGCGCGCTACCTGGTGCAGGGGACCCTCTACTCCGATGTCATCGAGTCCGGGGGCGGGACGGGGACGGCCACCATCAAGTCCCATCACAACGTGGGGGGCCTTCCGTCTGATCTGAGCTTTGATCTCGTCGAGCCGTTGCGGGCCCTGTTCAAGGATGAGGTGCGCGCTGTCGGCGCCGAGCTCGGACTACCCGAGCGCCTCGTGTGGCGCCAGCCCTTCCCGGGTCCGGGCCTGGCCATCCGGGTGATCGGTGGTGAGGCGACCAAGGAGCGCCTGGATCTTCTGCGCGATGCCGACTACATCCTCCAGGACGAGATCCGCCGCGCCGGCCTGTACCGGGAGCTGTGGCAGTCCTTCTGCGTCCTGCCCGACATCCGCACCGTGGGAGTTCAGGGCGACGAGCGCACCTACGGCTACGTGGTGGTGCTGCGCGCGGTGACCTCCGATGACGCCATGACCGCCGACTGGGCGCGGCTGCCCTACGACCTTTTGGAGACGATCGCCTCACGCATGATCAACGAGTTGCGCGAGGTCAACCGGGTGGTGCTCGACATCACCAGCAAGCCTCCGGGGACGATCGAGTGGGAGTGAGAAGGCACCGTCGTCGGCCCGCGGAGGCGTCACCAGCCACCGCTCGCGCCTCGCTCACCGAATAGTGACCTTGTAATCGAGGTTGCTCGAGCGTCTATCAAAAGGTCCAGGCGGCGTCGGCATCGATCAGATTGGCCACGACCAGCGCGATTGCGTCGGGCAGGCTCAGGGTGCGCTGGCGCGCCCTGAGAGCTGCCGTGTCGTCGGCAATCGAGGCAGTGACGGCGATGGTCGCGCATCCGTCGACGAAGTTCCTCGCGGTCGCAAATGCCACACCTCCGACTCGGGAAGGTCCGACGAGGATCTCCGCGCGGGTGGTGGCGGCGACCACCCGCTCATCGTCGTTGGCCGCGGCGAGCGCGGCAGTCGCGGTGCGATGGGAGCGTCGTCGGCCGCAAGCGCGGCAATGGCCACGCTTGCGTCGAGGACGATCAGCCGCCCCACCCGCTCCGAAGCTCCTGACGCGCGCCGAAGGGTGCGACCTGCGACCGACCCCGGCCCGAGCCTGCTTTCCGGTTCGCGATCGCTCTAGCGCCCGGGCTTCCTGGCCCGGCTCGGACCGGGGCGTCGGTGAGCAGATTCACGATGTGCCAGCGTCCCGCGCGGACCCTCGCGGCTCGGGGTCCCCTATCATGGCTCCCCAGCGCCGCGCGCCTTCATGCGCGTGGCCTTTTTCACGCCATGAAGACCTACGTCGCCAAGCCCACCGACCGCGAGCGCAACTGGTACGTCGTCGACGCCACCGGCCAGACGCTCGGACGGCTGTCCACTCAGATCGCCAACGTCCTGCGCGGCAAGCGCAAGCCCGAGTACACCCCGCACATCGACACCGGCGACTTCGTCATCGTGGTCAATGCCGAACGCATCGTGGTGACGGGTAACAAGCGGGCCGACAAGCGCTACTACCGCCACTCGGGCTATCCGGGCGGCCTGAAGGTCCGGACCTTCGCGGAGATGCAGGCGCGGCGCCCGGACCACATCATCCGGCTGGCGGTCAAGGGGATGATGCCCCGCAACCGCCTGGCTCGCAAGCAGATCACCAAGCTCAAGATCTACGCGGGCCCGGACCATCCCCACGTCGCTCAGAAACCGCAACCCATGGAGATTGAGACCTAGTGGTCGACGAGACCCCCCGCGACGAGACCCCGCCCCCCGACGAGGCCCCCCGCGACCCCTCCGACGCGCCCACCGTCGCGGAGCCGGACCCCTCCGCGCCGTCCGCCCCTGCGCCTGAGGAGCCGACGGCCTCCGTGCCCCCCGCGCCCGCCCCTGAGGAGCCGCCCGCTGAGCAGGCCTCCGCGGACGAGGCCCCGGCTCCCGCCGAGGAGGCTCCGGCTGCCGCCGAGGAGGCTCCGGCTCCCGTCGAGGAGGCTCCGGCTGCCGCCGAGGAGGCTCCGGCTCCCGCCGAGGAGGCTCCGGCTCCCGTCGAGGAGGCTCCCGCCCGTCCGCGCCCCTCCGTTCCCGGCGCCGACCTCGAGGTCGACATCGTCCCCGAGGGCGTCGATCCGCTGGCCCGCGAGCAGGCTCGCTATGACGAGGACACCCCGCCCCCCGCCGCCGAGGGTGAGGAGGCCGAGGAGCCAGAGCAGGCACCGCAGCCCATCACCGCCGCTGCCATCGACCTCGCGGCGGGAGCGCGCTACCGCGCCACCGGCAAGCGCAAGACCGCAATCGCCCGGGTGATCCTGCGACCGGGGACGGGGGCCTATCACATCAACGGCCACACCTTGGAGCAGCACTTCCCCCGGGCCACCCTGCTGCGTAACATTCGCCAGCCCCTCGAGACCGTGGGCTATGAGGCGCGGATGGATGTCCACGCCCGCCTGCACGGTGGCGGTATCTCCGCCCAGGCGGGCGCACTGCGCCACGGCATCTCGCGGGCTCTGCTCGAAGCCGATCCCAACCTCCGTGGCGAGCTCAAGCGTCGCGGCTTTCTGACCCGTGACGCGCGGGCCAAGGAGCGCAAGAAGGCTGGTCTGAAGAAGGCCCGCAAGCGGCCGCAGTTCTCCAAGCGCTAGCTCCCCCTCCCGGCGTGGCGCGCAACCTGTTCGGGACCGACGGGGTCCGCGGCGTGGCCGGTGAGGTGCTGACCGCCGAGCTGGCCCTCAGACTGGCCCAGGCCGCCACCCGGCTGTCGCTCGCCGAGCGTCCCCAGGTGCTCATCCTCAGAGACACCCGGGAGTCGGGGGAGATGCTCGAGGTCGCCATCGCCGCCGGCGTGAGCTCGGCCGGGGGCGATGTGCTCCTGGGTGGGGTGCTTCCCACCCCGGCGGCGCCGCTGCTCATCGGGCGCTATCACTTCGACCTCGCCGTCGTGCTCTCGGCCTCCCACAACCCCTACCGCGACAACGGGATCAAGTTCTTCGGCGCCGACGGATTCAAGCTCTCAGACGAGGCCGAGGCGGCCATCGAGGCCGAGCTCGGAGTCGGCGCCCCCGACTCCGAAACCGACCCGCCTGCCCTAAGCCGCCCTCACGCCGGGCGCATCGGTCGCGTGCGGCGCCTGCACGGCACCCGGGAGGACTACCTGCGCGAACTGGGCGTGCGCTTCGAGGCTCTCTCCCTGTCCGGACTGGACGTGATCCTCGACTGCGCCCACGGGGCCACCTACCGGGTGGCGCCCGAGATCTTTCGCCGGTTGGGCGCGCGGGTCACCGAGACCGGCGTCGAGCCCGACGGTCGCAACATCAACGACGGCTGCGGCTCCACCCATGTCGAGGCCCTGGCCGCCCGAGTGCGCGCTGGCGCCCACGACGTCGGCTTTGCCTTTGACGGCGACGGCGATCGCGTGCTCGCCGTCGACCGCCACGGCGTGGTCGTCGACGGTGACGAGCTGCTCGCCCTGGCGGCGCTTCACCTGCGCGGTGCCGGACGCCTCCCCGGTCCCGGGGTGGCGGTGACGGTGATGACCAACTACGGCTTTCACCGGGCCATGGGTCAGGCGGGAATCGAGGTGGCGGTCACCGGCGTGGGAGACCGCTATGTCCTGCAGGCTCTGCGCGAGCGCGCGTGGTCGCTGGGAGGCGAGCAGTCGGGCCACATCATCGACATGGGCTTCGTCGCCTCCGGAGACGGGATCGCCAGTGCCCTGCTCACCCTGGAGGCGCTGGGCGGCTCAGATCTGGCCGACCGCCAGGCGATGGAGAAGCTCCCGCAGCGCCTGGTCAACGTGCGCGTGCGTGACCGCCAGGCCTTGGAGGGCGCCGATGAGGTCAGCCGCGCCGTGGAGCGCGAAGCCCAGGTCCTGGAGGGGCGCGGGCGGGTACTCGTGCGCCCCAGCGGCACCGAGCCGCTGGTCCGGGTCATGGTGGAGGCCCCCAGCCGCGAGGAGGCCGACGCCGTGTGCGCCCGGCTGGTGGGCCTGGTCGAGACCGAGCTCGCCTGACGCCGGCTGGTAGATCACCCCCTGGGCGTCGTGGGCCCTAAGCCAGCCCTAACCCCGGCCGACCCGCTCCCAAGGTCCCCGCTGGTATGTTCGAGCGAGAATAGAAGCGCACCTGCGTCGCCGCGCCCGTCGGGCCCCGGCCGACGGTGAGCGCTCGCCAAGAAAGGAGCCGCCCCCATGTGTGGCATCGTCGGATACGTGGGCAGGCGACCCGTCCAGGACATCCTCCTGGCCGGCCTGCAGAAGCTTGAATATCGCGGCTATGACAGCGCCGGCATCTCCGTCATCGCCGAGGACGAGGTGCGCTCGGTGCGTGCGGTGGGCAACCTGAGCGCGCTCCGCGAGGCCCTGGCCACCGCGAGCGCCCCGGACCCCGCCGCAGCCCGGCCCGAGGCCGGCGGCCTGGTGGCCCTGGCCACCCGTCCCCTGGCCACCCCTGCCACGGGCGCCCCCACCACCGGCATCGGCCACACCCGCTGGGCCACCCACGGACGCGTCAACGAGGAAAACGCCCACCCCCACTACGACACCGACGATCGCGTCCACGTCGTCGTCAACGGCATCGTGGAGAACTACTTGTCGCTCAAGCAGCGTCTCACCGTCGAGGGCAGCGTCTTCACCTCCGAGACCGATGCCGAGGTCATCGCCCACCTGATTGCCTCGGGGATCCGCCGCCACGGCGATCTGGTGTCCGGCGTGCGCGCCGCCTACGCAGAGCTCGAGGGCCACTATGCCTTTGTTGCTCTCAGCGCCGACGAGCCCGACCTCCTGGTCGGGGCACGCCGCGAATGCCCCCTGATCGTCGGCCGCGGCGACCACGAGCAGTTCATCGCCTCCGCCGTGCCCGCTTTTCTCACCGAGACCCGCCACGTCCAGTATCTGAACAACGGTGAGATCGTCGTCCTGCGTCCCGATGGCGTGGAGATCTCCACCGCGGCCGGCGAGGTCCAGCAGCGCGCCACCGAGGAGATCGACTGGGATCAGGAGACCGCCGAGAAGGGCGGCTATGAGACCTTCATGCTCAAGGAGATCCACGAGCAGGCCGACGCGGTGGCCGACACCATCGCCGATCGCACCGCCCGCCAGACCGGCGTCGACCTTCACGAGGAGGGGGCGCTGGACGAATGGATCCTGCGTGACGCCCAGCGCATCGTCATCGTCGCCTGTGGGACCTCCTACCACGCCGGTCTGATCGGGCGCTATGCGATCGAGGAGTGGGCGCGCATCCCGGTGGAGATCGATATCGCCTCGGAGTACCGCTACCGCAACCCGGTGGTGGGCCCCGGCGACCTGGTCATCGGCATCTCCCAGTCGGGGGAGACCGCCGACACGCTGGCCGCCATGCGCCTCGCGCGCGAGGCGGGAGCGACGGTGGTGGCGGTCACCAACGTCATGGGCTCCCAGGCCACCCGCGAGGCCGACGGCGTGCTGTTCACCCGCGCCGGCCTGGAGATCGGCGTGGCCGCCACCAAGACCTTCGTGTGTCAGGTGGCGGTCATGTACCTGCTCGGGCTGCGCCTGGCCGAGCTGCACGACACCATGGAGCCCGAGCGCCTGGCGGCGCTGGTGGCCGAGCTCAAGCGCCTGCCCCACTGCATCGACGAGATGCTCGACCGGGTGCAGGGGGAGATGGAGGCGATCGCCGAACGCCACTGGCAGGCCGACTTCTTTCTCTACCTGGGACGCCACGTGGGGCTCCCGGTGGCCCTGGAGGGAGCGCTGAAGCTCAAGGAGATCTCCTACATCTCCACCGACGCCTACGCCGCCGGGGAGATGAAGCACGGCCCCATCGCCCTGCTCGATGAGCAGACCCCGGTGGTGTGCGTGGCCACCGACTCCCCGGTGCTCGACAAGATGATGTCCAACGTCGCCGAGGTGCGCGCCCGCGGCGCCCACGTCATCGCCGTGTGCTCGGCGGGCAACGAGACGGTGGGCACCCTCACCGACGCCACCGTCGCGGTCCCCGTGGTGGACTGGATCATCCAGCCCATCCTCGCCGTCATCCCGCTGCAGCTGCTGGCCTACGCGATCGCCCGCCGCCGGGGGCTGAACGTCGATCAGCCCCGCAACCTGGCCAAGACCGTCACCGTCGAGTAGCGACGAGGCCAGGCAAGGGGGAGGGGCTTCGCCCTTCGGGCTGCGCCGGGGGACAGGGCGCTAGCATCGCCGTCAGTGCACGGTGTCGGGATCGACCTGCTCGAGATCGTCCGCTTGGAGCGGGCGCTTGAGCGCCATCCCCGGCTGGCGGCGCGCCTGTACGCCGATGAGGAGGTCGCCTACTGCCGGCGCAGGGCGTGGCCGGCCCAGCATCTCGCCGCGCGCTTCTGTGCCAAGGAGGCGGTGACCAAGGCGCTGGGGTTGGCCGTGCTGCGACCTCATGACGTGGAGGTGCTGGGTGGCGGCGCTGAGGTGGGGCTGGCGCTGCACGGTGGCGCCCGGGTGCGGGCGAAGGACCTGGGGGTGAGGGTGGCGTTGTCGCTGACCCACACTGGCGCCACCGCCGGCGCGGTGGCGGTGCTCGAGCGCCTGGGCCCCGTCCGCGAGCGCCCGGGGCCCGTCCGGCAACTCCCTGCACCATCCGGCGGTCCCGGATGACCACGATGCGGCGTCCTCGAAGCTCGGTATGCCCCTGGTATGCCTTCGCTTCTGCGTCTTTGCCTCGCGGCCCCCGGAGCTCGCCGGCTGGCACACCGACTTGCCGGACGAACCACTAGTGCCCGCGTCCTGGCTGGACCCCCTGTCCGACGCCGAGCTCATGCGCGACACCGATCGCTGGGCCATCGAGGAGCAGGGGATCGCTTCGCTTGAGCTCATGGAGCGCGCCGGGGCGGGGCTGGCCGCGCTGATTGCCGAGGTCGCCCCCGAGGGGGAGATCTCCGTGGTGTGCGGGTCGGGCAACAATGGCGGCGACGGCCTGGTGGCCGCCCGCCTGCTCCGCGACGCCGGACGCAGCGTCAGCGTCTGGCTCACCGCCGCGCCCGAGCGCCTGAGCGGCGACCCCCGGGTCAACCTCGAGCGCCTGCCCGGACCCGCCCCGGCCCCCTTCTCGGGCGCCGCGCTTGACTCGGCGGCGGTGATCGTCGACGCCCTCCTGGGAACAGGCTTCACCGGCCAACCCCACGGACCCGTCGGCGAGGCCATCGCCGCCATCGTCGCCGGCGGGCGCCCGGTGGTGGCCGCCGACGTCCCCAGCGGCGTCGACGCCTCCACCGGCGAGGTGTCCGGGCCCGCCGTGCACGCCCGCGCCACCGCCACCTTCCACGCCGCCAAGCCCGGGCTGTGGATCGCCCCCGGCAAGGGTCACGTGGGCGATCTGCGCGTCATCGACATCGGCATTGCCACCGGCGCCCCCGGCGGGGCGAGCGTCGGCCTGATCGGCTGCGGGGTGCGTGAGCTCATCCCCCACCGCGACGCCCCCGCCACCAAGTTCTCAAGCGGCCACGTGCTGGTGGCGGGCGGCTGCACCGGCCTCACCGGTGCGCCGTGCCTGGCCTCGGCGGCGGCCATGCGCGCGGGAGCGGGCTACGTCACCGCCTGCGTGCCCGCCTCGCTGAACCTCGTCTTCGAGTCGCGTCTGCTGGAGGTCATGACCCGGCCGCTGGCCGACCGCGACGGCTCACTGCTGGCCGAGGGTGCCCAGGAGGTCCTCGAGCAGGCCCGCCACCGGGGCGGGGCGCTGGTCCTCGGGCCCGGGCTGGGGGGCGCCCCGGGCGCGGTGGCCTTTGCCCGGCGGGTGGCGCGGGACGCGCCCGTGGCCCTGTTGCTCGACGCCGACGGCCTCAACGCCCACGCCGGACGCCTGGAGGCGCTCGCCCGGCGCCCGGCCCCCACCGTCATGACTCCGCACGCCGGCGAGCTGGCAAAGCTCCTGGACATCGATAGCGCCGACGTCGAGCGCCGCCGACTGCACCACGTGCGCGAGGCCGCCCGCCGATCGGGGGCGGTGGTGGTGCTCAAGGGCGACGACACCCTGGTCGCCGAGCCCGGGGGAGAGGTAGCGGTGAGCCCCGGCGGGAGCCCGGCCCTGGCCACCGCGGGCACCGGCGACGTGCTCTCCGGAGTCACGGCGGCGATGCTCGCCAAGGGACTCGAGCCCTTCGCTGCCGCCTGCGCGGCGGTGGCCGTCCACGCCGAGGCCGGCCGCCGCGCCGCCGCCGAGCACGGGGCCGACGGGGTGATCGCCTCCGACGTGATCGCCGCCCTGCCCGGGGCCCTGGCCGGAGCGCGCCCCTGACCGTGCTCATCCGTGCCGTGGTCCGGGTCAACCTGGCGGCCGTCGAGCGCAACTGCCGCCGTCTGGGCGCGCAGCTGGCCCAGCCCTGTGAGCTGGGGGTGGTGGTCAAGGCCGACGGCTACGGCCACGGGGCGCTGCCCTGTGCCCGCGCCGCCCAGGCTGCCGGGGCGAGCTGGCTGGCGCTGGCCACCGCCGCCGAGGCCGCCGAGCTGCGCGCGGGTGGGATCGAGGGTCGCCTGCTCGTCATGGGTGCCCTGACCTCCGAGGAGCTCGACGTGGCTCTCGGGGCCGAGGCCGACGTCGTCGCCTGGCGCGAGGGCTTCATCGACGCCCTGGCAGCGCGCGGCCATGCCCGGGTGCACGTCAAGCTCGACACCGGGATGGGTCGTCTGGGCACCCGTGACCCCGCCCACGCCACTCGCCTGGCCGACCGCGTGGCCGACAGCGACGGCCTGGCGCTCGTGGGGGCGATGACCCACTTCGCCACCGCCGACGAGCGCGGCGACGATTTCTTTGGCGAGCAGCTCGCGGCCTTCGGCGCCTGGGTGGCGACCCTGCGCCGGCGCCACCCTCAGATCATCGCCCACGCCGCCAACTCCGCTGCCACCCTGCGCGATCCGGCCAGCCACTTCGACATGGTGCGCTGCGGGGTGGGGGTCTACGGCCTCGATCCCTTCGGAGGCGACGCCGCCGCCCAGGGCCTGGAGCCGGCGCTTGCGCTTCACTCCTACCTGGCCGACGTAAAGCCCTGCGCCCCCGGCCAGAGCGCCGGTTACGGACGGCGCTTCATCGCCACCGCGCCCACCTGCCTGGCGGTGGCGCCGATCGGCTACGGCGACGGCTGGCGCCGCGGCCTGTCCAACAACTCAGACGTTCTCATCGGCGGCCGGCGCCATCCCCTGGTGGGCACCGTGAGCATGGACAACATCACCGTCGACGTGGGTCCTGAGCCCCAGGTCGCCGCCGGAGACCTCGCCGTGCTCATCGGCTCAGACGGCTCCGAGCGCATCAGCGCCGAGGAGGTCGCGGCGCGGCTGGACACCATCAACTACGAGATCACCTGCGGGCTGCTGGGCCGCGTCCCGCGCGCCTACCATCGTGACGGCGTCGCCTGCCCGTCCGGCGGGAGCGGCCAACCCGCTGCGTCGAAATGAGCGCGGCCCTCGCCCATGCCCGCCGCGTCCTGTCGGGGGAGGCCGCCTGGCTGGTGGGGGGAGCGCTGCGCGACCGAGGCCTGGGTCGCGCCACCGACGACCTCGACCTGATCGTCGCCGGCGACGTGCGCGGCGCCGCCCGCGCCCTGGCCCGGGCGGGCGACGCCGTGGCCTTTGAGCTCTCAGACGCCTTTGGCGCCTGGCGGGTGGTGGCCCGCTCCCACGCCTGGCAGATCGACCTCACCCCGCTGCGCGGCGAGCGCCTGGAGGACGACCTGCGCCTGCGCGACCTGACCGTCAACGCCATCGCCGAGCCTCTGGCCGGCGGTGACCCGGTGGATCCGTCCGGGGGCCTGGCCGACCTGGCTCAGCGGCGCCTGCGCATGGTCACCCCCGCTGCCTTCGCCGACGATCCGCTGCGCACCCTGCGTCTGGTCCGCCTGGCCTGTGAGCTTGAGCTCGAGCCCGAGGCCGCCACCCTGGACGCCGCCCGCGCCCAGGCCCCGGGACTGTCCGGGGTCGCCGCCGAGCGCGTGTTCGCCGAGCTGCGGCGCATCCTCGACGCCCCGGGCGCGGGGCGGGGCCTGGAGCTCGCCGAGGCCCTCGGGCTGCTTCGCGTCGTCCTCCCCGAGCTCGAGGCGCTGCGCGGTGTCGCCCAGAATCGCTATCATCACCTCGACGTCCACGATCACAGCCTGGCCGTCCTCGACGAGGTCATCGCCCTGCAGCGAGACCCCGCCGGCGCCCTCAGCCCCCGCCACGGACCCGCGCTGTCGGCGCTGCTGGCCCAGCCGCTGGCCGATTCCCTGACCCGCGGCGGAGCGCTGCGCTGGGCCGCCCTCCTGCACGACGTGGCCAAGCCCGCCACCCGAGCCCTCAACGGTGAGGGGCGGGTGATCTTCCCCGGCCACGACCTCCAAGGCGCCCACGCGGTGCGCGCCGTCCTCGGTCGCCTGCGCGCCAGTGAGCGCCTGCAGGCCCAGGTGGCGGCCATCACCCGCCACCATCTGCGCCTGGGCTTCCTCGTCCACCGCCGCCCCCTGACCCCCCGGCTCGTCTACGGCTACCTGCACGCCTGTGAGCCCGTCGAGGTCGACGTGACCCTGCTCTCGGTCGCCGATCGCCGCGCCACCCACGGTCCCCACACCGACGCCGCCATCGCCGCCCACGTGGCGCTGGCGGTCGAGGTCCTGGGTCCCGCCCTCGACTGGCGCGCGCAGGGTCACATCGTCCCTCTGGTGCGCGGCGACCGTCTCGGCTCAGAGCTCGGGCTCGCGCCCGGCCCTGAGCTGGGCGCGCTGCTCGAAGAGCTCGCCCAGGCGCGCTACGCCGGAGAGATCTCCACCCCCGAGCAGGCCATCGAGCACGCCCGCGCCGTGCTGGCGCCACCAAACTCAGGGTAGGCTCCCGGGAATGGCCGCCCCCGAGACCGACTGCGCGTTCTGTCAGATCGTCGCCGGCAAGCTGCCCGCCCAGATCGTCGAGGAAGACGACCGTACGGTGACGTTCATGGACATAAGCCCAGCCACCGCCGGACACGCCCTGGTGATCCCGCGCGTCCACGCCGCCGACCTGCACGCCATCGACGCCGAGGACCTCAGCGCCTGCGCGCTCGCGGGCCAGCGTCAGGCCGCCCGCGCCCGCGATCGCCTGGGCGCCGACGGGGTGAACCTGCTCAACGCCGCCGGCGCCCCCGCGTGGCAGACCGTCTTTCACTTCCATCTCCACGTCATCCCCCGCTACGAGGGAGACCCCCTGCGCCTGCCCTGGACACCGTCCCCGGGC